>Ga0210401_10000505_pt1 | contig 47350 bp, 38 predicted proteins | sample IncBWH32MmetaG_FD_150866 | JGI IMG/M metagenome (GOLD analysis project Ga0210401, IMG submission 150866) | Forest soil microbial communities from Barre Woods Harvard Forest LTER site, Petersham, Massachusetts, United States - Inc-BW-H-32-M | ecosystem: Environmental > Terrestrial > Soil >...
GTATACAGCGGGCTCGTCCCTATATCGCCGAAGACGACGCCCATGCATGCTAGAGCGGCGGCCGCCCAGGCGCGACGGGTCTCAGTCGCAATGCCGTCCCTCGTAACGGTGGTCACGGCCGCGCCCTCCCACTCTGCTCGCCAACGCAAAATAGCCGATTAGCGTTAGACTCAGAAAAACCCTCTGCGCTAGTCTGTGCCGGTCACTTGCCTTCTTATTAGCATCTGTTTCATCGCAGATTTCAGTTGGGCAAACGAATCTGCAAAACTACAGCGTCATGGCTTGCGGCCGAGTCTCGCTTTGCCCGGGGCTTAAATGTCAGTTCTTTCGCCTTGTAGATAGCCTTTGACCTTCGGATCTGGCATCAGGATCGAAGCGACAAGGGCGATGGCGCACATAAAAGTGACGTACCAATAAAAGTTCGATTCCGCACCACTGTTCTTGAACCAGAGCGCAACATACTCCGCAGAGCCGCCAAAGATGGCGTTGGCTAGCGCATAAGCGAGGCCAACACTCATCGCGCGCACTTCAGGTGGAAACATTTCTGACTTCACCAGTCCGCTGATTGAGGTGTAGAGTGATACAATGGCGAGCGCCAAAATGATTAGGCCGTACGCGGCGAGCGGGCTCTTAACGTCAGCGATCGCATACATCAACGGCACCGTACACAGCGTCGCAAGGCCGCCAAATAACAGCATCGACGTCTTGCGGCCGAATCGGTCCGAAAACATTCCAAATAACGGCTGCACAATCATGTAAGTGAACAATACAACGGTCATCACTACATTTGCAGTGCGGTCGTTCATATGCGCGGTATTGATCAGATACTTCTGCATGTAAGTCGTAAAGGTGTAGAAGATCAACGACCCGCCGGCGGTAAAGCCAAGAACGATCAGAAAAGCTCTTGTGTGATGTTTGAAAATTTCACGAAGAGAACCAGCTTCTTTACGTGAGCGGCTTTCAGCGGAAGACGTCTCGGTAAGTGAGGCCCTCAGGAACAACGCGACAACTGCGAAAGCCGCGCCAATGAAAAACGGAATGCGCCAACCCCACGCCCGCAATTCCCCATCAGTAAGAGACTGCTGGACCATGAGCACGACCAATGAAGCCAGCAACTGGCCGCCGATCAGCGTTACATATTGGAAGGACGCGTAGAAACCTCGCTTGCCCGGCAAAGCTACTTCGCTCATGTAAGTAGCACTAGTGCCGTATTCACCGCCGACCGAAAGCCCCTGGACCATTCGCGCTAGCAGCAGCAGAACGGGCGCCGCTGTCCCGATCATTGCGTATGTTGGCAATCCTGCGATGGCGAGCGAGCCTGCGCACATCATCAGCACGGAGATCATCATTGAATTCTTGCGGCCGTACCTGTCGGCGATGAAGCCGAAGATGTAACCGCCGATCGGCCGCATCAGAAAACCGATTGCGAAAACGGCGGCGGTCTGGAGAAGTTGCGTGGTTTGATCGCCGGTTGGAAAAAACGAAGGCGCGAAATACAGCGCTGTAAAAGCGTAGGCGTAGAAATCGTACCATTCGACTAGGTTGCCGGATGAGCTTCCGAATATCGCCCAAATTCGGCGGCGACGGTCAGCACGATCGAGGTCATGCCCAATAGCTATGGTCATTGCACTTCCCCACCAGTTTTTTGAAAACTGTACTCCTGACGATTTGGCTCAGCAAGGCGGACATACCTGAGCAGGACATCAGCCAGGAATATAAGGCGGCATCAACTCCCGGTTCCACGCGAGCACCGGATTCTCGAATTAGTAATCTGCGCCAGATTTGCTGCAGGAACACCTTGACTCGGCCGCATCAACTGATTCCTATAGAGGACTGAATGACTAGACGTTTGGAGGTAATGGATAAAAGGCTTCCGCTCTATCAGCGGGTGAGGGATCAGATTGCCCACGGGATCGGAAAAACTTGGCGTCCCGGCGATGCTATTCCGTCCGAGGCCGAACTGGCGAGAACGCACAGGGTCGCTTTAGGAACTCTTCGAAAGGCCTTGGACATCCTGGTTGCCGAAGGGTTGCTCGAGCGGTTTCAGGGAAAGGGAACATTTGTACGGCGAGCGAACTTCAATGCATCGCTATTTCGCTTCTTCCGATTTCAAACCGCCCAGGGAGAACGGCGGATCCCTGAAAGCAGGATCTTGCGGCTGCAGGTACTCAAGGGGCCCTCGGCCATCACGTCAGCACTTCGGCTGCCCGCACGTTCGGAAGTTATTCGATTGAATCGGCTTCGCTTTGCGAGTGAAGCGCCAGTTTTGTTGGAGGAAATCTGGTTACCGAAAGAAAAGTTCAAAGCACTTCTTAAGCTTGAGATTGTCGCGTTCGGAAATCTACTTTATCCCATGTACGAAACCTACTGTAATCAGGTGATAGCTTCGGCTGAGGAAACACTTACGGCAGAGCTTGCTCGGCCATCCGACGCAAAAATTCTCAGAGTACCGGAAGGAGCTCCGCTGATTGTAATTGAACGAGCTGCATTCGATTTTGAGAGGACTCCAATCGAGTGGCGGAGATCCAAGGGGCCCGCGGACCTTTATAAGTACAACGTTGAAATTCGCTAATAAGAGCGAAAGCCAAAAAGTTAAATATTAAGGTGCCTGGGGAGGTTGAACGTTCGCAGGTTTCGCGAGTTCTGCCTTTGCGCTCGTGCAGCCGTTCAACAGGCTATAGCCGATTCACACTTCAACAACCTCCAGTCAGGGCGTCATGATCTCAGCTGTCACGAATTCTCTGACCTGTGAGGCCAAGACGACCCGGAATGTTGCGCTTCACCTTCGAGACTTTGGTTGCAACGGAGAAAGAAAGGAAAGGAGCGAACTGCGAGTTATTTAGGGCTGCTGACGCTGCGCGCCGGGTTAATTAAGGCACCCTCCGTGCGAAGGCCTACCCAGAGTCGCCGCGATCGCGGACCGATTGATGAGTGGAGCCCGAAGCAGGCTACCCTATTCCAAAAAATCACGAACGCGGCAAATCGCGAAGTGGCAAAGGGAGGTTGGCATGCAGGCGAACACAACTGGGCAAGCAGCAGCCGTCGCTGAGGCAGCGCCTCCGGAAAACCGCGAAGTCGACGATCGCTTTTGGCCAAAGGGCTGGTGGAAACTTCTTGATTTTCGGATCGGGATTATTCCGTTTCCGGTCTACGTCCTTCTGTTCATTCTGATTGTTGGCTTCGCCATAAGCGGCTCGGTGCCCTCCGAGGTGTCGATGTTCATCGCCATCTTGGCCGTCGGCGGATTTACCTGCGCGGAATTGGGGAAGCGGCTTCCGATTCTTCGCAACGTAGGGGCAGCGGCTATCTTTGCGACATTCATTCCATCGGCGCTTGCTTATTATCACTTGCTACCCGATCCGATCCTGAACCTCGTCGTCGACTTCACAAAATTCACTAACTTCCTTTATCTGTTTATTGCGTCCATTATCGTCGGCAGCATCCTGAGCATGGACCGGCAGGTCCTGATCAAGGGATTTCTCAAGATATTCGTCCCGCTTGCGGTCGGCTCGATCGTCGCGGGAGCAGTGGGCACTGCCGTCGGCGTGATGCTGGGGCTGGGTGCTTACCGCACGTTCTTCTTCATCGTGGTCCCTATCATGGCGGGCGGCGTCGGAGAGGGCGCAATTCCGCTGTCGGTCGGCTATTCGGAGATAATGCATCAACCGCAAGGAGAGCTCTTTGCACAGGTTCTCCCACCAGTCATGCTTGGCAGCCTTACCGCGATTCTTTTCGCTGGGACGCTGAACTTCGTTGGAAAGCGCTATCCGCACCTCACCGGCGAAGGCCGACTTCAGCCTGGTGAGCATGACGACATGCAGCCGGCTCAGGAAGAGATCACTGGCAACATGGATGTCAGCACGATCGCGGCAGCTGGGATGGTCGCCATATCACTGTATCTCGTCGGTGTCATGTGTCATAGCCTATTCGGGCTTCCCGCTCCCGTGGCAATGCTTTTCATCGCGGTCATCGTCAAACTGACCAGGGCAATTTCCCCGCGCCTGCAGGAGGGCGCATTTGTCGTTTACAAATTCTTCTCAACGGCGGTCACCTATCCATTGCTGTTTGCGATCGGTGTGGCTTTGACTCCGTGGGATAAATTAGTGGCGGCCTTCAACCTTCCAAATCTCGTTACGATCATTGTCACTGTAGCAACGTTGATGGGGACGGGCTTTGCGATAGCGCGTTTCCTGAACATGTATCCGATCGATGTAGCGATCGTGAATGCCTGTCATAGCGGACAGGGAGGCACCGGAGACGTCGCCATCTTGACGGCGGCCAACCGGATGCAGCTCATGCCGTTCGCGCAGATCGCGACGCGGATTGGAGGAGCGATTACCGTGACCGTCGTGCTGATCATCTTGTCGCGAGTGACTTAGGAGAAGGCTGAGCATCACAGGCTTCATCGCATCCGGAAAATTTCGACGCTCCGATAAGTTCATGCACCAGTGTCCTAACGGCTTTCGAAAGGGGACTTCTGATGACAAGCGGTATGCCGCAGCGAAGGTTTCCCGCAACACTCATTCCGGGTGACGGCATCGGCCCGGAGATCGTGAAATCGGCGGTCGATATTCTCGATGCGCTCGGCTCTCCATTCGAATGGGACATCCGTCAGGGCGGGTTGGCCGCCATCGAGGAGAATCGCGATCCGTTGCCGCAAGCTACTCTGGACAGCATCCGCCAAACGCGACTTGCCTTGAAGGGTCCCTTGACAACACCTGTCGGTGGGGGTTTTCGATCGATCAATGTTCGTCTGCGCGAGGAGTTCGGACTTTACGCCAACGTGCGTCCGGTTCGAAGCATGGTTTCCGGGGGCCGATACGACGATATCGATATCGTGCTGGTCAGGGAAAACCTCGGAGGGCTCTATGTGGCCTTCGAACACTACATTCCTATCGGAGAAGATCCGCACGCAGTCGCCATTTCGACCGGCGTCAATACCCGCGAAGGATCGCGCAAGATAATCGAATTCGCATTCGACTACGCCCTCAAGAACGGTCGCAAGAAGGTCACAGTCGTTCACAAGGCCAACGTTCTTAAGGCATTAACCGGCGTGTTTCTTGAAGTCGGCCGTGAGGTCGCGAAGAAATACGAGGGCAAGGTGAAGATGGACGATCGCATCGTTGACGCGACGGCTATGCAGTTGGTCATGAACCCCTGGCAGTTCGACGTCATCGTCACCACTAACCTGTTCGGCGATATCTTGTCCGATCAGCTTGCCGGACTTGTCGGTGGTCTCGGAATGGCTCCCGGAGCCAATATCGGACCAGATGCCGCGATATTCGAAGCCGTGCACGGCTCAGCCCCGGATATCGCCGGCAAGGGCATCGCCAATCCGCTCGCCCTGTTGCTCGCCGTCGGTTTGATGCTCGAGCATATCGATCGGCCGGAACTGGCAAATCGTCTCAGGACGTCCATCGATCAGGTTTTGCGGAAGGACGAGGTTCGCACACCGGATTTGGGAGGGAAGGCAACTACCACTGATTTCACTCAAAGCATCATCCGCCGAATCAACGAATAGCCAGCACGCGCGAATTGGCAAAAGGGGAGTGACGAAGTTGTCTGAAACCGATATCCAATTGCTCCTGACCGCGCTCGGTGGTGTAGCGTTGCTCGTGGTGCTAATCGTCACCCGAATCCGGCTGCACCCCTTGATTGCCCTGCTTGTGGTCTCGATCACGGTCGGCATCTTCGCCGGAATGGATATCGGCTCGATCGCCGGGGCTACCGTTGCCGGAGCCGGCCACACCCTAGGTGTCGTGGGAATCGTCATCGCTCTCGGCGCCATGCTCGGCAAGATACTCGCCGATTCAGGAGTTACGGAGACCATCGCCGACGCCATCCTCCGCCGGTCGTCCGACAACACGCTGCCTTGGGCCATGGCCTTCGCGGCATTCGTCGTCGGTATCCCGATGTTTTTCGAGGTCGGTCTTGTTGTCCTGATGCCATTGATCTTCAGCGTAGCGCGCAAATTGGAAAGCAAAGGAACGGTCAAAGGCTCGGCCTACGTGCTCTTGGGGGTGCCGGTAATCGCGGCGCTCGCATCGCTACACGGTATGGTCCCGCCTCATCCGGGTCCGCTCACCGCGATCGCTACCTTGAAGACAAGTGTCGGACCGACCATGGTCTACGGTTTTATTTCCGCGATCCCCGCGATCATCCTAGCCGGGCCGGTCTATGCGCGGGTTATTGCGCCGCGAATGACGGTACGCCCCGATCAGGCGCTGCTCGACCAGTTCACCGCATCCGGCGCGCAGACCTCCTCAGGCGCTGAAACAACTGCGGCGATACAAAAAGCTCCTGTCGGGGTCGGCATCCTCGCGGTACTGATGCCGGCGATCCTGATGTTGGCCAATACCCTAGGCGAGACGCTTCTTCCCAAGAGTTCCTGGGGCGCCAAGGTCACCGCTTTTCTTGGTGATCCCATGATTGCCATGCTCGCCGGCGTGCTCTTTGCCTCAACCACCCTGGTGTATCTCCGCGGCGGCAGTACTGAAAAGCTGCGCGAGGCACTCAGTGCCAGCCTCAAGCCGATTGCAGGTATCTTGCTGATCATAGCGGGCGGCGGCGCATTTCAGCAGATTCTTGTGAAGGCCAAGGTTGGCGACGCCATCGTGCATCTCACGCAGCATTTCTCGCTGCCGCCATTATGGCTTGGCTGGCTGATTGCCATGCTGCTGTCTGTTTCCACGGGCTCGGCGACCGTCGGAATCGTCGGAGCAGCCGGGTTGCTGGCGCCTCTGGCGTCCGCCAATCCATCCCTCAATTTGCCGCTGCTTGCCCTTTCAATTGGATCGGGGTCCCTGTTCTTCAACTACGCCAATCATGCCGGCTTCTGGCTGGTGAAGGAATCCTTCGGGATGACGATGGGCGAGGCCACGATGACAATTTCGGTCATCCAATCAATCGTCGCTCTTGTGGGCCTGGGCATGGTGCTTTTCATGAACTTATTTCCCGCATTGCCGTCATGAATTCATCGAGGAAGACATGGGGCTGACGTCTGAGACCAACATTGCGAAAACAGAGTTGAGCTATTGGCGTTCAAACGAAAGATCAGGAGAACGAAAATGCCGAAGGGGTCAGATCTAATCGTCGCAGCTCTCGAGAACGAGGGCGTTGATCGCATCTTTGGGGTTCCCGGCGAAGAGAACCTGGACGTGGTGGAAAGTTTGCGCAACTCCTCCATCAAATTGATCCTGACCCGCCACGAGCAAGGCGCGGCCTTTATGGCGGCGACCCACGGCCGTCTCACCGGAAAGCCCGGCGTCTGCATCACTACGCTCGGTCCCGGCGCGCTGAACCTGACGACGGGTGCGGCCTACGCGTTGCTCGGCGGGATGCCGATGATCATGCTGACCGGGCAAAAAGGCATCATGAGCAGCCGTCAGGCGAAATTCCAAATTGTCGATGTCGTCAGCGCCTTCAAGCCGCTTACGAAGCTTTCGCTGCAAATCGTCAGCACGAGCAGCATACCTACCATCGTGCGCGATGCCTTTCGCATTGCGATGGAAGAGCGGCCGGGTCCCGTTTTGTTGGAATTGCCGGAGGATGTAGCAGGAGAGGAGGCTGAAGACGTCGCAATGGTGGCGCAACATCCGATCGAAATTCCGGTGGCGCATCGCGCCTCGCTGGATCGCGCCGCCGAAATGATTCTCAAGGCAAAGAGGCCATTGATCATGCTCGGCGCCGCGGCGTCGCGCCCGCGAAGCACGGCTGGAATTGGGGGGTTCGTCCGGCGCACGAAAATTCCATTCTTTACGACGCAGATGGGCAAGGGAACCGTCCCTGGCGGAAGCAATCTCTATATGGGGACGGCAGCCCTCAGCGAGCGCGACTATGTCCACGAGGCCGTAGATCGCGCCGACCTGATCATTGCCATTGGTCACGAGACGATCGAGAAACCACCTTTCATTATGGGCCCCAAGGGCCCGCAGGTGATTCACGTAAGTTACACGCCCGCCAATGTGGAGCGGGTATACTTTCCGCAGTGTGAAGTCGTGGGTGACGTCGGGCCAAGCCTTGAATTGCTGGCCGACCGCGTCGAGGGACGGCTGCACAACGCCGGCGCGCTGCTTAGTCTTCGTGAAGGCATCCTGAATCGCATTATCGATCGTGCCACCGAGGATCGCTGGCCGCCAACCCCGCAACGCATCGTGCACGATGTTCGCCAGGTCATCCCGGAGGATGGCATCGTTGCGCTAGATAACGGAATGTACAAGATTTGGTTCGCGCGAAACTATCGAACCTATGTGGCGAACACGCTGCTGCTGGACAATGCCCTGGCAACCATGGGTGCTGGTTTGCCGTCTGCTATCATGGCTGCAATCCTTCATCCCGAGCGGCGCGTGCTCGCCGTCTGCGGCGATGGCGGCTTCATGATGAATTCGCAGGAAATGGAAACCGCAGTTCGCCTCAGATTGAATCTCGTTGTATTGATTCTGGAGGATAGGGCGTACGGCATGATCCGCTGGAAGCAGGCCGTGGATAGCTTTCCCGATTTCGGCCTGACCTTCGGAAACCCGGATTTTGTGAAATACGCCGAGAGCTATGGTGCGAAAGGTTCCAAGGTCGAACGCACAGCCGAATTGATTCCAACGCTTGAGCGAGCCTTCAAGAGTGGAGGGGTGCATCTCGTTTCGGTTCCGATCGATTACAGCGAGAACACGCGTGTGCTGATCGACGAGCTTCGCGAGAAGTTGAAACAAGTCGATGAACCGGTGGCGTAGGCCGGATGACGTCATCGCGGAAATGACGAGGCGCAGGCTTTGCCAAGACTGAACGTCAAGGTGCCGCAGCCTTGGCTTTGCATTCGGAGGGTTGATTGTAATCCAGATGGTAGGAGAGTGCTATGAGTGACAGGATCAGCGAGCAGACTGAAAAGATGCGCGAGATGGCACAGGCCACCCTCGATAAAGCGAAGGAGGCCGTGTCGAAGTACATGGCCGAGTCGCAAAAAATGCGCGAGAAAGCCGACTCCAGTGTGCGAGCCACCTACTCAACCGCCAAGGAGGTGAATGAAAAGGCTGTCGCGTTTGCCGAAGCGAATGTCCGGGCGGGGTTCGAACTTGCAGAGCGCCTTTTGCAGGCGAAAGACCCGCAAGAGATGGGTCTTGTCTATCAGAATCATCTGAAAGAACAGATGGAAAAAATGAATGAGCAGTTCAGGGAGCTCGGCAGCCTGATAAGCAAGCCGGCGCCGGTCGATTTGAACAAATAGGAATCCGTAGCTCCGCGCCAAGCTGCCGCCTCGCTTGAGGCGCACTTCGGAGGGGATGACCAGACAATTTGAAGGTCGTTAAGCCCGCTTGGAGGCGCATCGCCGGCAAGCGGCGTTCGATCGGGAGGGATACCCATGAAGTCTTTCACGTTCCAGGCGCCGCCGAACATCCTTTTTGAGGTAGGCGCATCGAAAAAGCTCGCTGAACTGGTCTCCTTGTACGGCGCGAAGCGCGTGCTTCTCGTCACCGACAAGGGTGTTCGCAATGCGGGCCTGACCGCAAGCGCCGAGGCAGGCCTGCTTGCGAACGGCTGCGAACTTAGTGTGTTCGACGACGTCGAGGCGGACCCACCGTCGCATGTCATCGAACGAGCGATCGCGCTCTGCCGTGAAAAGAGGATCGAGCTCGTCGCCTCGATCGGTGGCGGCAGTGCGCTCGATACTGCGAAGCTCGTCGCCTATCTCGCCAAGACTCCTGACCGCCTCGATGACATCTACGGCGTTGGCCTTGCCAAAGGAGAGCGTCTTCCGCTGCTTCTGGTACCGACGACGGCCGGAACTGGCTCGGAGGTGACGCCGATTGCGATCGTAACGACACCGACGACGGAAAAAAAAGGTGTCGTCTCCCCCCGGTTGTTGCCGGATTGGGCGATCCTCGACCCGGAGTTGACGCTCGGCCTGCCTGCGTACGTCACCGCCGCGACCGGCATCGATGCCATGGTGCACGCGATTGAGGCCTACACCAGTCGGCACAAGAAGAATCCGATGTCGGATCAGCTTGCGCGACAGGCCCTTGCTCTGCTGTCGTCGAATGTACGTGCAGTTTGCGCGGATGGCTCAAATCTTGAAGCTAGATCGCACATGCTTTTGGGGTCGATGTTGGCCGGGATGGCATTCGCCAATTCACCGGTCGCGGCGGTGCACGCGCTCGCCTACCCGATTGGCGCGATATTTCATGTACCGCATGGTCTATCGAACGCTTTGGTCCTGACGCAGGTACTCCGGTTCAACTTGCCGGAAGCGGAAACACTTTATGCTGAGCTCGCGCCAATCATCGACCCCAAGTCGCAGGGGATGAGCGTCAGTCAGCAGGCACGGATTTTCGTCGATGCGGTGGCTTCAATTTGCCGGGACTGCAACGTTCCTGCTTCCCTTGCCGATGTCGGCATTGCAAGGAGCGATTTAAAAAAGCTGGCCGAGGATGCGATGAAACAAACGCGTCTTCTCGTCAACAATCCGCGGGAGCTCAGTTTCGAGGACGCGCTGGCGATTTACACGGAAGCTTTCGGAAACAGGGCTGCCGCCTGATCGGAACGACGGAAGAAATAGGCGTCGGCTGAAGTTGCAACGCGAGGAGCACGATGAGCGAGAAGGACACGTCGTCTGTCAACGCCCCGGATGCGGCCCTTGAATGGGCGAAGCTATGGCAAACGATGGCGGAATCCTCCAACCGCATCGTTGAGGCGTGGTCGGGCTCGATGGCGCCGTTCGTGCTGGCTCGGTTGTCGGAGAGGCCTGGCGGGTTCGGCGATGGCAATGAGATATCGGCAGCCATCGAGAGGATGGCACAGGGTCCGCGGCTCGCCGATGTGTGGGACATCGACCGCAAAATGGCTTTGGCCTTTGGCGCCTGGATCGAGATGCGCCAGCGTCTTGCTAGCTATAGTGCCGTGGCCTCCGCGCCTTGGGCCGAGGCATCGAAACGGTTTCTTGCAGCGATGTCCGCGACGGGCGCGGGGCCGGCGCCGGATTCAAACTGGCGCGAAACGTTTGCGAAGTGGAGCGAAATCTCAAACGAGGAACTGATTCGGAACCAACGAACCGACAGTTTTCTCCAGGCACAGAAGGAGCTCCTTCAGGCTGGCCTGCAATTGCGGAGCCGGCAGGATGACGTGGCGGAGGCGGTCGCGGCGATGCTCGGTCAACCGACACGCAAGGATTTCGACGAGGTGACGCGACAATTGACCGAACTTCGACGCGAAGTCCGCGCGCTTGAACGTCTGGTGCAAGCTCAAAATCCTGATCCGAGACATGCCGAACGTGCCGAATAAACAGCCATGCGGTGCCGCAGCAAGGCGACGTACCTTCGGGAAGGAATTCAATTGGGGGGTCAACGACGCGTTATGAGTAATCAGGAAAACAAAGCCTCCCGCTTTGTCCGTGACATGGCGGCAAATACGGAGAAAATGCTGAGGGCGACGGAACTCATCGCTAGGACAAGGGATGAGGATGTCAACATTGGTACGACGCCGAAGCGTCTTGTCATGCGCCGCGACAAGGTAGAGCTGTTTCATTATGAGCCCATGGCGGAAGCCACCGCAAGGACGCCGGTGCTTCTGGCATACGGCTTGATCGGGCGATACACGATGGCCGACCTGCAGCCCGATCGCTCACTGGTGCGAAGTCTGTTGTCCAAGGGGCTCGATCTATGGCTGATCGATTGGGGCCAACCTGGCCGAACCGAGCGCTGGCTCACGATTGACGATTACGTGGATGACTACATCGACGCGGCAGTTGACCGCATCCGTCGGGATACCGGACATGACCGGGTGACGCTTCTCGGCATCTGCGAGGGCGGGGTCTTCACCACCTGCTATGCGGCCCTTCATCCGGAGAAGGTCCAGAATCTTGTGCTTACCATCACGCCAATCGACTTTCATGCCGATGTCAAGGACGAGGCGGCGCATCATGGCTTTCTGAACATCTGGACTCGCAGTCTTGATCCGGAGGATATCGACAAGCTGGTCGACACTTATGGTGTGTTGCCGGGCGAATTCATGAGCTCGGTGTTTTCGATGATGACGCCGATGCGATCGCTGACGAAATACAATGTCGATCTCATCGACGTTGTCGATGACGAAGCCAAATTCATGAATTTTCTTCGGATGGAGAAGTGGCTCGCGGACCGCCCGCATCATCCCGGCGAGGCTGCAAAGCAGTGGCTGAAGGAACTATATCAAGAGAATCGTTTGGTTCACGGCAACTTTGTCCTGTCGGGCCGATCTGTCGATCTCGGATCGATCACGGCTCCCGTCCTCAACGTTTTCGCGCTCGACGATCATATCATTCCGCCCGACTGCTCGCGCACGCTTGGTGCGAAGATTGGCAGCAACGACTATACGGAGATCCCCCTGCCGGGTGGGCATGTCGGACTGTTTGTCTCAAGCAAATCGCAGGGTAAGCTCAGCCAAAGCATCGCCGACTGGCTGCTGGCCCGCGATGCGACATTCGCGAGTAAAGCCTGATGCGCAACAAGGTCGTCGATGCCGCGGAGGCGGTTGCCATCATCCGATCCGGCGATACGGTCGCCTCGTCCGGGTTCGTCGGGGTCGGCACGCCTGACGAAATCATCAAGGCGCTGGAGCAGCGCTTTGTCCAGACCGGAGAACCGCGCGATCTCACGCTGGTGTTCGCTGCAGCCCCCGGCGATGGCGAGGACCGGGGGCTCAATCGTCTCGCCCATCCAGGCCTGATCAAACGCCTGGTCGGCGGGCATTTCGGTCTGGTGCCGAAACTGGCGCGAATGGCGGTCGACAATCATGTCGAGGCCTACAATCTGCCGCTTGGATGCGTTTCACATCTGTTTCGGGAGATCGCTGGACGCAAGGCCGGCCTGCTTTCAAAGGTCGGCTTGGGAACTTTCGTCGATCCGGCCAATGGCGGCGGAAGACTGAACAAACGGACCACCGAAGAACTGGTGCGGCCGCTGGAGATCGATGGCGAGCCGTGGCTCTTCTACAAGGCATTTCCGATCAATGTCGCGATTATCCGGGGAACGACTGCTGACCGAAGCGGCAACATCTCGATGGAAAAGGAGGCGTTGACCCTCGACAATCTCGCACTCGCAACGGCGGCCAAGAACTGCAAGGGGTTTGTCATTGCCCAGGTCGAGCGGATCGCCGCATCAGGTTCGCTCAATCCGCGGCAGGTCAAAATTCCCAGCGTATTGATAGATTGTGTCGTCGTTGCGCAGCCCGAAAATCATGCCCAAACCTATGCTACCGGCTACAACGGGGCATTCTCGGGTGAATTGCGTGCGCCCCCCGATCGCAACGTGCCGCTGCCGCTGGACAACCGCAAGATCATCGCGCGGCGTTGCGCGCTAGAACTTCCGATGGGAGGCGTCGTCAACCTTGGTATCGGAATGCCCGAAGGTGTTGCCTCGGTCGCTGCTGAAGAAAAGCTGCTTGACTTCGTTACGCTGACCGCCGAGCCCGGGATCATTGGCGGGATTCCCCAAGGAGGTCTCGATTTTGGCGCCGCCGTTAACGCTGAGTCGATCATCGATCAGAACCAGATGTTCGATTTTTACGACGGCGGAGGATTGGACTTGGCGTGCCTCGGCATGGCGCAAGTCGATAGCCGCGGCGATGTCAATGTCAGCCTTTTCAACGGCCGCCTTGCCGGCGCCGGAGGCTTCATCAACATATCCCAGAATGCACGCGAACTGATCTTCGCGGGAACATTCACGACCGGCGGTCTCAAGACCGCTGTCGTGGATGGTAGGCTTAAGATAATAAAAGAGGGAAAATCATCGAAATTCGTCGACAAGGTCGATCAAATCACGTTTTCAGGGCTTCTCGCGGCCGCCAATGGACAGCCTGTCCTTTACGTAACCGAACGATGTGTTTTCAAATTGATACCAGATGGGCTCGAGCTGATCGAAGTCGCGCCAGGCATCGACGTCGAGCGCGACATTCTCGCGCTCATGGGATTTCGGCCGATCGTCCGCTCGCCGCAAGCCATGGATGCTTCGCTCTTCAGCGAAGCCTTGATGCGGCTTGATGACAGACTTCTCAACCGTCCCTTGTCCGAACGATTCCTGTTCGACGAAAACCGCAACACGCTGTTTCTCGGCCTCGACGGCTACCGGGTTCACAAGTCAGCCGATGTAGAAGCGATTCGTGAAGCCGTCCTGGCGATCTTTGCCCGGGTTGGCCATCGCTTTTCTGCGGTCATCAACTATGATTCTTCGGACATTGCGCCCGATATTGCTGACGATTGGTTTTCGATGGCCGCAGACGTCGAGCGCATCTGTTACGATCATGTTTCGCGCTATACGACTAGTGCGTTCATGCGCTTGAAGCTCGGCGATGCCTTGTCCCGCCGCAATGTCGCTCCTCATATTTTTGAGACGTCGGCCGACGCTCACCAATTCGTGGTCAAATAACCAATGGGATTGAAGTTCTCTGAGCCGCAACGAACCTTGATGAAACCACTTCCCTCGGTGGTCGTGAAAAACAACCAACTGGTCCTGATCGAGTAGGGTACCTTCGAGGGGCACGAAACCGACATGCCGATGCAGTCGCCGCGGTCCAGCGCGGGAGCAACGCGGAGCTTATCCTGGGATGGCCGTCGGGCTCGTCATTCTGTGCATGGCGCTCGGCCTGCCGCGACATTCCGCCATCGCGCTTCGGTCCTTCAGCCGAGCCGCCGGACAGATTGCCCAGTGTTGGAGCAGCGCATGCAGGGTTTTGTGATGCGTCCGCGCGCCAAATACTCGGGAAGGTCGCCTCTACCGTCCTGATGCAGCTCCTGACGCAAAGCAACGGGACACGGGCTGGATCACGAGGTCGTTTAAGGTCGCGTCCCCCGATGTCAAGGACCCAACGGCAGCATCCCCTACGTTCCTCCGGAGTGCGGCGGCCGACCCAACTGCGAGGCCTATGTGACAGGAAATCCCAATCATTGACGCATTGCATCTTTACCTGTCCGAGACCTTCATGAAAAATCCTGATCGAAAATGTCTACGGGTGCCAGCTAGGGTAAGGGCATCCATCTGGCCTAAGGCAGGCACCAAAAATTAACGAAAAATCCGGGCCGATTGGGAGGCAGCTGATGGAAAATGCCTATGTGCGTATCGTGCTCAGCCTTCTCGCTGCGCTATGTGCGGGCGGCTTAATCGGGCTTGAGCGCAGCCGCCGTGGCCGGCAGGCCGGCTTTCGTGAGCACACGCTGGTCTGCCTCGCTACCTGCCAGCTTATGCTCATCAGCATTTTCGATTGGCATGGCACGACGCTGATCGCCCATGCCTACGATGCATCGGCCGGCCGCATCATCCAGGGCGTGATGAGCGGCATCGGCTTCCTCGGTGCCGGCGGCATCATCAAGGAAGGCTTCTCGGTGCGCGGCGTGACGACCGCCGCTTCGATCTGGATAACGGCATCAATCGGCATCCTAATCGGCGTCGGTTTCTACTTCCCGGCGCTCGTCACGACACTCCTGACTTTGGGGACGCTGACACTGCTGCGCCGATGGGAGGAGCGGCTACATCGGCGACTCGAATTGAAGTTGCATCTGCGTCAGCAGCGCGACGGAGCGCTACACGAGCCGGCGATCCTGTCGCTCGTCGCGGTGCACGGGTTTACCGCCTCTTCACTCAGCGCCTATGGCGCCGGCGACGGCCGCTTCCTCGACTATAAGGCCATTCTCACCACCGTTGATGAGACATCCAGTCGCCGCCTGATCGAAACCCTGACCAACGACCCTCGCTTCGTCGAGTTCGGGCTCTCGCCGCTCGAATAGGCTCCTCGATCAGATCAATTCTCCGGAACGGAAACATCTACGAAATCTGCGGAATTTGGCGCCGATAGCTCATCGACTCGGAATATGGTGAAGAGCGAGGTCGCGTCCCACTCCATCGTCGGCGGCAGCGTGAGTAGGCGATCGTTTGATCGGCACGAACATGAGGTCGATCACCGCTTGCTGCGCCGTCCGCATCAATGTCGGGGACCAGAAATCGACCTGGCCGCCGACGAGTAGACGAAGGTGACGGCGCTGTTGGCCAAGCCGGTCAGCACGTTGCTCCCGAGAATCGGTCACCGTCGCAAGCGCTGGGGACCAGGAACGGAAAGAATGCGGCCAAGCATGTGCAGCAGATCGGCTTTCCCGAGGGAGTCAACGTCTGGCTTGATCTTGAGGGAGCCACGACCTCAACACCGCACGAGACGATGATCCCGTACTGCAACGCATGGTTCGCCGAGGTTGGGGGCGCGGGATTCGTATCCGGAGTATATGTCGGAGCCAAGGCGATTCTGACTGGGAACGAGCTGTTCTGGCGTTTGACGACCAAACATTATTGGAAGTCAGGAAGCAGGGTTCCCGACATTCCGCATCGCGGTTAAGCCACCGCAGGTCGGCTCTCTCCTTGCACAGGCAGTCGACCTTAGCACGCATCCGGACGAGCAGTGCCTCGGCCGAGACCGTCGAGGCACCGGCCCGCTGCAGCATCCGGATCTCGCGCTCCTGAGCCCGGATCTGTCCGCGCATCCCACGCGACGCTTCCGCTTAGCGGACGAGATTGATCGTGATGTTCTTCGTTTGTGTAAAGCTGTCGAGCATGCCGGCCAAGGAAAACTCGCGCCCCAGGCCGCTTTGTTTGTAACCGCCGTAAGAATGGCCGGGCAGCTGACCGGCGCCCTGATTGACCTGCACCCAGCCCGCCTCGATGTCGCGCGCAGCGCGCAACGCCTTGCCGATGTCGTGCGTCCAGACATAGGCGGCAAGACCATAGTGAGAGTCATTGGCCATTCGGATCACTTCTCCTTCGTCGGTCCACGGGATTGCCACCAGTACAGGACCGAAGATCTCCTCGCGGGCTAGGCGCCAATCATTTGTGCCCTGAGCGAAGATAGTAGGTCGCAGAAAGTATCCATTGCCGAGGGATTTGTCGTCGCGCGGATGGCCGCCGCACAAAAGCTTCGAGCCGCTCTGGTCGAGACCTTCCTGGATGTAGCTGCAGACCTTGTTGAACTGGCGCTCGTTGATGATTGCGCCGACGTCCGTTTCTTCAGCCAAAGGATCGCCGACGCGCAGCTTTGAGGTTGCCTCGACTAAACGCTCGAGGATGTTGTCGTAGATTTTGCTGTGGATGAATAGACGGGATCCAGCCGTACAGGATTGGCTTTGCCTGGTGAAGCGCATGGCGGCGACGATGCCTTCGATCACCCAATCCTCGGTCGCATCTGGATAGACGATCGACGGGCTCTTGCCCCCGAGTTCCAGAGAAACCGGTAGGAGGCGCTTCGCGGCGGCTTCCATGACTAGCTTGCCGACCGCAGTCGAACCGGTGAACGAGAGCTTTGCAACGAGGGGATGATTGAGCAGGGGCGCCCCGCATTCCTGGCCGGTACCGCTCAACATGTTTAATGTTCCGGCGGGAAGAACCTGCGCACAGATCTCGGCAAGGGCCATAACGGCCAGGGGAGCGTCCTCGGCGGTTTTCATGACCATGGTATTTCCCGCGCATAGTGCCGGGCCTATTTTCACCGCGGCAAGCAGGAAAGGCGCGTTCCACGGGATCACGGCTGCGACCACGCCCAACGGTTCGCGTTGCGTAAAGCTCAAGAGGTCGTGGCTCAGAGGCAAGGTCTCGCCCTTGAGCTCGGAGGCAAGGCCGCCGAAGTAGCGGAAGATATCGGCGGCGATCTTCACTTCGGGGCGAGCCTGCGTTCTAAGAGCGTTGCCGGTCTCCTCCGCAATCTTCCAGGCGAGCTTCTCATGTTCGGCTTCGATCTTTTCGGCGATCGTCTGGAGTAGGCGCCCTCGCTCGCGGGACGCCACTCGCCGCCACGATTCAAATGCTGCGAGAGCCTTTTTAACGGCAAGATCGACGTCCTCGGCCGCTCCGCGCGGGACCGTGGCAATGATTTGGCGGCGGCCGGGATTCTCCACGGCAATTGTCTCTCCTGACTGCGCCGGCACCCATTCGCCGCCGATCAGCATGAGTTGCCTCTGCACTTTCTGGTCGCTGACTACAGTGTTCATGTTGTCCTCCGATTTTGGTCTTATTCAGCGGTGGCGATTAGGTTTGTACCGGCGGGGCGCATATGGCCTGCGCCGGATGTTCGATCTCTGTTAAACTGCGAGCGCGCCGATCCGAGGATCAAAGTCTAGTTGACCGCGCTTTTTCAGGTGCGCCGCGCCATCTCGACGACCAAGTCGGCGAATACGCGGCCGCCGATGCTGATGTGGTCGCGCATCGCCTTGCCAGCTGTCTCGCTGTCGCCCTTAGAAATGGCCTTCACGATCTGGCCGTGATCGGCAAATGACTGGCGTATTCGCCCCGGCTTCTGGAACGGGTATCTGCGGTACACCCGCAGACGGCTACGTACGTCTTTGACACTTGTTTCCAAATAGTCGTTACACGAACCGCGATAGAGCAGTTCGTGGAACTCCTTATTGATCGCGTCATATTCCTCGAAGTCTTCGCTCGGAATGCATGCCTCGCTGCGGCGATGGATCTCCTGCAACTCGTCGCGGTCGGCGGCCGACATGCGTAAGGCGGTGAAGGAAACTTCGCGCCTTCGGTCGAAGCCATAGGCGGGACATTCTCGACAGTTGCCATGCTGGAAGAGGATCCTGCCGCGTTTCTCTACACTTCTGGCACGACGGGGCGTCCAAAGGAAGCCGTCTTTTCCCATCGGGCGTTGTCGTACTCGGCGCAGACCTTGGCCGCACAATGGGGATTTTCGTCTCCGGACGTTTTGCTTCATACCCTGCCTATCTTTCACAGCCATGGTCTCTTCATTTCGTTCAACGTTGCCCTGGTAAGCGGAGCGCGCCTCTTGCTCCGCAGCAAATTCGATGCGGCCGACGTAATTGAAGCGCTTTCGCGATCGACCGTGTTCATGGGCGTGCCGACCTTCTATCATCGCCTGTTGGCACTCCCGTCGCTTACGAAGGACGCCTGCCGTAACGTGCGGCTGTTTGTGTCTGGATCTTCCCCGTTGTCTGCCGACGTGCATCAGGAGTTTGAAGCTCGAACGGGACAACGTATCTTGGAGCGCTACGGTTCAACGGAGGCGATGATCCTTTGCTCCAATCCCCTTGTTGGGGAGCGACGACCTGGATCCGTGGGCCTGCCTATCCCGGGCGTAGACTTGCGCATCGCCGGGCAGGCGGACCAGGCGTTACCCGTCAGAAGCATCGGGATGATTCAGGCCCGCGGACCGGGACTTTTCTCCGGTTACTGGAATAAGCCGGATCAAACTCGCGAGGAGTTCACCGCCGACGGCTTCTTCAGGACCGGGGACCTCGGCCGCGTTGACGACAAAGGATACGTATCGATCACCGGGCGGGCAAAGGATCTCATCATCAGTGGCGGCTACAATGTCTACCCCACCGAGGTGGAAGCGGTTATCGATGAAATGTCCTCGGTGCGACAGCGGTGGTCGGTGCGCCCCATCCCGACTTCGGCGAGTGCGTGGTTGCCTTCGTCATTCCCGCAGACCAAGATCATCCGCCTGCGGCCGCCGAAGTCATCCAGCGCGTCAAGAATTGCCTAGCCAACTATAAGGTTCCAAAGCAAGTCATTGTCGTGGACGCGCTGCCGCGCAATACCATGGGTAAAGTGTTGAAGAACGAACTCCGGGCCTCGCTCGTCAATTCGTCATGAAGGCCTACGGCGTGGAAGTTTCCTATCTCGTCGGCGCAAAACGCCTGCGATGGGGCGAACATGAGAGCTCTGCTCGTTAGCAACTATACTTCGGTTGACGTCCTCCGTTTGCAGGACGTGCCGAGCCCCGTGGTAGCGCGAGGTTACGTGCGCGTCCGGGTGAAGGCCGCTGGAATCGGCTTCGTCGACGCGCTGAAGATTGCGGGCCGGTATCAGACCAAGGATGCCCTTCCGTTCGTGCCAGGTATGGAATTCTCCGGAATTGTCGACGAGGTCGGCGACGACGTAACACAGCCCAAAGTCGGGGATCGCGTCTTCGGATCGGCGCCGCGAGGTGCTCTGGCCGAAGAGATTTCTGTTGCCGCCGCTGAATTGTCGAGAATTCCCGATAATGTGTCGTTCGTCCAGGCGGCGGCTGTTCCGGTTAACTATCTGACTGCGGCCTACGGCTTGATCGAATTGGCAGAACTCCACGCCGGACAAAACCTTCTTATCTTGGGCGGCGCGGGGGGCACGGGCACCGCCGCCATAAAAATTGGCAAAATGATCGGCGCACACGTGATTGCAGGTGCAGCGTCCGAAGAGAAGCGCGCGTTCGTCCGCGCTCAGGGCGCGGACCAAGCTATTGACTACACCGCCGAGGAATGGCGGAAGACCCTCGCAGAAATGACGGGTGGCAGACCGATGGACGTGGTCTTCGACGCCGTAGGCGGCGACATCTCACCCATAGCTTTCCGCACCTTGGGGTGGCGAGGGCAACACCTGGTCGTCGGCTTCGCCGCCGGAAAGATTCCGGCGTTACCGTTGAATATCGCGCTCCTCAAGGGCGCGTCTCTGGTCGGCGTGGACAGCGCGCAGATCCGTAAGCGCGAGCCGGACACCTACGATCGTCTCAGGAACGACATCGCAGCTTGGCTCGAAACCGGAGCAGTCGAAGCGCCCCCGACGATGGTTTTTCCGTTTGAGAGGTTTCTGGACGCCTTCGAAGCCATCAGCTCGCGACGGGCCGTCGGCAAGATCGTTGTTGAAATGAACCCATGAGGTTCGCTGGGGATGCGTAGGGTTTGGCCTCGGGGGCCGAGCTGCCGTATTCGGCCGGCGACGCTGGCTAGCTAGAGGCCGCGCGGTAAAAGGTAGCCATCGACGTCCGCCGCGAAACTCAACGTGGTGAGAATGTAGTCTCCGGGACCATCGGGGCATCAGATCGGCAGATCGAGTTGACGTTCTGTTCGGTCGTCGCCTTTCAGCGAGGAAAGCGAGACAGAAGCCGCACTGGTTTGGGAAACGGCATCTCGTCATGCAGCAGGCCGACGGCCACGCGATCGAGATCATCACGACTTCCGACGGCGGCGGGGAACCGAGGCACTCCGTTAGAACTACGGCGTTACACAGAACAGCCTCAGCATGCTGGTCCAGCTATTTTTCAGAACATGAGCAATATTGATCAGGAATTCAAGAACTGGTGAGAGCATGCTAGTTGCATCACCGTCCATAACAACATCGATCACTGGGAGAGTGATATGACGGAACGGGACTTATTCGAGAAGGGACTTGCCGTCCGGAAAGACGTACTTGGAGCCGATTACGTCGAAAAGTCGATCGCCGGAGCGGATGAGTTCACGCGAACCATGGCGGAATGGTCTACCGCTTATTGTTGGGGAGCATTGTGGACGCGGCCCGGCTTCGACCGCCGTAGCCGCAGCATCGTCAATCTTGCGATGATCAGTGCTCTCAACCGCCCACACGAACTGAAACTGCATGTCAAGGCGGCGCTCAAAAATGGCCTGACTCGTGACGAGATCAAGGAGATTTTTCTCCAGGTTGCAGTTTATGCGGGGGTTCCGGCCGGGATCGACAGCTTCCGTATTGCCCGAGAAGCTTTCAAGGAAGTGGACGGTGGGTGAACCCTCTCAGAGGCTCATTGAGCCGCCAGCGCAAGTCGTTTTCATCGGGCTCGGCAATATGGGCCAGCCGATGGCGGCCCGCCTGATCGAAGCAGGGTTCCGGGTTTGCGGCTTAGACAACACCGTCTCTGTGCGGAAGCGCTTCGAAGCCGAGACTGGCGGAACCGCAAGCGACAACATTGAAGCCGCAGTATCGTCCGCTACTGCTGTCGTTACGATGCTGCCCACGGGGAACGTCGTGCGGGCGGTGGTCGAGTCCATACATTCACATCTCCGGCCTGGAACGGTGATTGTCGATATGAGCTCGTCGGAGCCGATCGCGACGCGCAAGCTTGGCGAGCAGCTGATTGAAGCAGGCTACGGCTTCGTAGACGCGCCTGTTTCAGGAGGCGTGAAACGCGCCATTGACGGCACTCTAGCTATTATGGTTGGCGGAGATAATCAAACCATCGACCGCGTGGAACCGATCCTCAGACCAATGGGCCGCCCAATTTTCCGCACCGGCCCGCTCGGCTCCGGGCACGCCATGAAGGCACTCAACAACTACGTGTCTGGCGCGGGACTCATCGCCGCAGTCGAAGCTCTCAAGGTAGGGCGTGCCTTCGGCCTCGATCCCAACGTAATGGTCGACGTGCTCAATGCGTCTACAGGGCGAAATAACGCGACCGAAGTTAAGCTGAAGCAGTTCATAATCTCAGAGACCTATGGGTCCGGTTTTTTCCTCGGCTTGATGTCTAAAGACATTCGAACCGCAGATCGGCTGGCGAAAGAACTTGGAGTTGGCGTTCCACTTGCAGACACAACGGCCGACCTCTGGGACCAAGCAACCGAGCAACTCGGCGCCATGGCTGACCACACTGAGATCGCGAAATTCCGTTCGCCGGTAGAGTAAAATCTTCGGACCATCCGACACAATGGAAACCGCCATGACATCAATCTCAGCCTCAGTCCACCACGTGGCTCATTATCACACGATGGAGGAGAGAAGAAAGAGTGCTGTCCGCGGTGCTATCTTCTCTGAATTTATCGACATGTTCGACATCTATCTACCTGCAGTCGTTCTGTCACCGATGATGTTTTATTTTCAGCCACCTCAGCTATCGCCCGGATTGCAGACTATCCTCAGCTCACTTGTGTTCGTAACTACTCTGGTCGGCCGTCCGGTGGGCGCCACGCTATTCGGTATCGTCGCGGACCGCTTGGGCCGACGTACTGCTTCAATTTACTCCGTTAGCGGCTTCGCATTCGTTACTTTTTTGATCGCGCTACTCCCGAGTTACCAGGCCATTGGTGTTTTGTCCTATTTCCTTCTCGTGCTGTTGCGTTTTGCGGATGGCATCTTTCTCGGAGGCGGCTACACCGGTGCAATCCCCCTGGCTTTCGAATATTCCCAAAAGGAAAAGCGTGGGCTCGTAGGTGCACTTATTATGGTCGGCTTTCCGGCGGCTTACGTCGCCATCACTTTACTCTCAATGTTGATGTTTGCCCTTTTCCCGCTGCACGGCATCGACTCCCCGTACGCCCAGTGGGGGTGGCGCATTCCGTTTGTCATCGGCGCGGCACTCGCCGGTGTTTTGGCCCTGTACTACATCTTCAAAGTGGAAGAATCTGAGGTTTGGGAGGTTGAGACTGGCGAAAAGACAGAGAAGATGCCTTTGTCCGAGCTTGTTCAGGGAGAAAGTGGAAGAAATCTGTTGCAAGTTCTGTTGATGATGACTGGATTTTGGCTGACCCAGAACGTGATTACGATATTTGTTCCGACTACTCTCCTGCCAAATTTTCTGAAGCTGTCTGCATTCGAACTGACCTTGACTCTTCTGGTTTCGTACAGCGCGCTTATACTCAGCTATGTTGGCTCTGGTCTTCTGAGTCAAAAGATTGGCCGCAGACGTTTCTTTCTATTCCTTGGACCGATTATTGCGACAGTCGGTGCGGCAATAATGTACTACTTGTCGACTTCTAAGCAGATATCGTTCCCGACCGTTGTCGTCCTGGTCTGCCTCATGTCGATCATTGTAACCGCCCCCTGGGGGGTGATCATCACATATATAAACGAACGCTTCGTCACCGATGTGCGCGCAACGGGATTTGGTGTTGCGTTCAGTTTGTCGGTGATCATCCCTTCGTTCTATGCGTTTTATATGAGTTGGCTCGGTTACCTTATGCCATACAACACAACCCCAGCCGTTCTGTTGTTCATTGGAGGAATCATCGGCGCAATCGGAGCATCATTGGGGCCGGAGACCAAGGACGTAGATTTCTGAGTCGTGCTGAAGTGTCATTAATGACGTCCTTTTGTGGTGGCGGGGGTATGTCTCCGAAGAAAAGGTTGTGCGCTCGTATGGGGCTAAGAGAGGCGATCCCATGTCAGAGACCACCACAGGTAATCGCGAAGGCGTGCTTTCAAGTTTGCGCGCTCGCCTAGCAACTTCCCTAGCCCGCGATGAAGTTGCCGCGGCGGCTTTAGGCCTGAACGCAAGAATAAGATTTTCGACTGATCAGGGTGCCTCTGACATCTCTGCCGTGGATGGCGTGGTTACGATCAATGTCGCGTCTGGCTCGCCAGACGTTTGCATCTCTGCTCCGGACTCAGCTTGGAACTCCGCCCTAGAGGCACTGCCTCAACCTGGCTTTCAATCCTTTACGGCTTGGCAGATCGGCAATGAGCTTTTCACCGTCTCGGGGGAACCGTTGATCATCGCACAAGCGCGGCCTTTTCTTGAGATGTTGGTCGAGAACCTGCGAACGCATTGGCCTCAGCCAGAGGGGCTGACCCGGCGGAGCTTCGAAGGAGTGGTAGGGAGGTATCATCAAGTAACTGGCCCGTCTGGGATCCGCATTCCCATCTACACCGAAACGGCGGGGCACGGCCGACCGCTTCTATGCCTGCACACGGCCGGCGCAGATTCGCGTCAATATCATGGGCTTATGACCGATCTCGCTCTTTGTGAATCCTGGAAAATCGTCGCCTTCGACATGCCATTTCACGGACGCAGCCTTCCACCCCCCGACTGGGCCGGAGCCCGTTACAGGCTGAATCAGGCAAGCTATCTCAACTGGTGCGTCGCATTTATTGAACAGGTCTTACGGGAGCCGGTTGTGCTGGTCGGTTGCTCGATGGGAGCGGGGATTGCCATGGTGCTCGCGGCCGACAGGCCCGACCTTGTCTCCGGCCTGATCGCGCTTGAGGCACCGCTTCGTCCACGTGGGCGCCGCAACCCCTACCTAACCCATGTGGCGGTTCACGGCGGGATGCACGCTGCAGCCTATGTGCGCGGGCTCATGGCACCGTCCAGTCCGACACGGGACCGCACCGTGGCCGCCTTCATCTATTCGCAAGGGGGGCCGGGTATCTATGACGGCGACCTCATGTTTTACAGCGACGAGTTTGACGGCGAGGAGGTCGCGCGCCGGATCAACGGCAAACGAACCCCGACCTATTTCCTTACTGGCCGCTACGATTACTCTGCAACTGTCGAGGATGCCCGGAGGCTGGCAGGCTGGATTGAAGGCTCGACCGTCATCGAGATGTCCGACCTTGGCCATTTTCCGATGGTGGAAAGCCCAGAGCGCTTTGCCTTCTACTTTAGGCCGGTTCTCGATGCGCTCAAAGCAAGCGGGTAGAGCGTCAGCCTCGCATGGCCGGGTAGACGTATCGGTTCACGACACGAAACAGCGCGATGATGGCGGCCTGGTTGGTCGTGATCGAGTAGCGATTGCACATCGTTCAGGCTTCGATTCGAGGATGGCGAGGTTGCCAGGCCAATTGCAGCAGGATCGCCGGCGGGCGCCGTCCCGCCTTGGCGCACTTACGGCACCGCAGCCGGCTGGCGAGGTCGTGCATGAAGGTAGTTGGCGGATGCTCATCGCCCCGCGAGGTCGACGTCGCTGGGCGTCTTGCACCGCGCGCACTGGATTCCAGCCATGGAAAGCCGCCGTTGACGGCCTGGTCGATCGTTGGTGATGGTTCGATCGGCTCGCCGTCGGACCACATCCGCTCGTTCCAACTTTCGCATAGCGCCTGTCGGCCTGTTTGATCAGCGCTTCTCCCTTAGCCCGCATTTCCACCGATGGCGGTGACGCCGAACTCATATGGCGCTGAGGCCTTGCCCTTGCCGATGCACTCGACCTCGGGCGCGTGGAACAGCGGGTCTTATCGCAGGTACCTGGATGGCTGCCTCGCTCAGTTTCGAGTCTGCCGTTTTCCCGTTGGCAGTCGACGGCTTCACCGTGCCCGGTTACGCAGCGCTTTATGCGCTTGCGATCAATTTTGCAGTGAGCATCGTGCTCTCGCTGCTGTTCAACCGGACCTTGGCGACTCGTGGCACGGACCTCACGTCGGCCGCCGATTATCGCGTCTGATGCGGCTAAATCCGGTTGCTTCACGCCGTTTTGAATCGTGCATTCACCTCGGTCTCGACGGCTGTCCCTGTCGCAAACCAATGCGCCTCGGCGATCAGTTTACCGTTTGTTCGGAATGGCACGGCAACTGCCAACAGGATTCAAGTCCGTTGATAGCTGCAATCCGCCCGCAGATCGGCGCTGGTCCGCTCCACCCGGGGCAGCCTCCATAACCTCTGATCGGCGCATGACAACCCTTGGCCTCTAGCTCCAGTTAGCAAATTGGCATCGGGCACGTGGGGAGGGAACTATCGATAGCCAGCCGCTTGCAATTCAAAGAGTTCTGAATAGCGGCCCGGTTGCGCCATCAGCTGATCATGTGTGCCAGCGGCTTCGACCATGCCGTCGGCGAGGACGAGAATGCGGTCGGCCATGCGAACACTGGAAAAGCGATGCGAAATCAGGACGGCCGTTTTGCCGTCACTGAGTTCCTTGAAGCGCTTGAATACTTCAAACTCGGAGCGAGCATCCAACGCCGCCGTCGGTTCGTCGAGGATCAATACGGCCGCTTCGCGCATATAGGCGCGGGCGATCGCTATTTTTTGCCACTCCCCACCGGACAGCTCGACTCCGTTCTTGAACCGTTTGCCGATCATCTGCTGATAGCCAGTCGGCAGTCTGCTGATCACCTCGTCGGCTTGGCTGCGCCTCGCCGCGCGTTCGATGCGGGCGTGGTCGCTGCGGGCGGCAATTTTACCCACCGCGATATTGTCGCGTGCGCTGAGATTGTAGCGAACAAAATCCTGGAAGATGACGCCCATATTCCCGCGTAGCGCGTTAAGATCGTATTCGCGCAGGTCGTGGCCATCGAGCAGGATGCGGCCTTCGTCCGGATCGTAGAGACGAGTGAGAAGTTTGACCAATGTGGTCTTTCCTGCACCATTTTCTCCGACCAGTGCGAGTACTTCGCCGGCGTGCAGCGTGAAGCTAAGGTGTCGCACGGCCCATCGGTCGGCGTCGGGATAGCTGAATCCGACATCTTCAAAAACGAAGCCTCGACGAATCGGCTGCGGGAAGGGACGCGGATTGTCCGGCGACAGGATTTCCGGCCTGACCTCAAAGAAGGAGAATAGGTCGTTGAGGTAGAGCGCCTGACTCGCCGTCGTCGAGAAGCTGGTCAGAAGCCCTTCGAAAAGGGTGCGCAGACGCCTGAAGGAACCCGCCAGAAACGTGAGGTCGCCGATCGAGAACACGCCCGCCAGCGTGCGCCACGCAATATACGCATAGGCCAGATAGTAGCCGACGGTACCGATCGCCGTGAACAAGCCGCCCCAGCCGGCGCGCCGGATCGCCAGCCTACGATTTGCCGCGTAAAAATCGGTGGCAAGGCGGACGTAACGATCAATCAGGAAGCCGTTGAGGCCGAAGATTTTCACTTCTTTGGCGGTTTCGACGCTAGCGGCGGTCTGCCTTACATAGTCAAGTTCGCGTCGCTCCGGAGTACGAACGAAATCAAGCGAATAGCTTTGCGCATTGAAATGCGCCTCTCCGAGGAACGCTGGGATCAAGGCCAGGAGTAACAGGGCAATAAGCCAAGGCGCATAGAAAATGAATCCGGCGACAAAACTCGCTACCGTGACAATGTCTTGGGCTTGACCGAGTAGTTGGCCCATCAGCGTCATTCTTCCGCTGGTCTGTCGACGCGCGCGTTCGAGCTGGTCCTGAAATTCGGAGTCCTCGAAATCTTGCAGATCGAGAGTAGCTGCGTGCTCCATCAATCGGACGCTTGAGGAATTCGTCACCCGCTCCGAAAGCAGACTATCGACCAATGACACGATGCGTCCAAGAAGGTCCGCCAGCACAGCCAGCGCGAATTCGGCAATTAGAAGCACGCCCAGCCAGTCGAGGAGGCCGCTGTTGAGCCACTGCCCGAGCGTCTCGGGCTTATGCGGTGTCTGCACCAGCCCCACCACGTCATCAATGATCAGTTTGCCAACAAACAAGGTCATGACTGGAAGCAGCGCCCGCAGCAGCCGCAATACGAGCGACGCTGCCGTCAATTGTGGACTCGTCCGCCATACCATTAAGGTGAAGGGACGAAGGTTCTTGAGCGCCCCAACCCGCTCCTTGAGGGATTTGCTAGTCGCTGTGAACGGCCGCTGTGGCGTTCGGAAGGACCCCCGTGCATTTCGGCCGCCATCGCTGTACTGCCGCGGCATCCAAAAACGCTCCTAAGTTCGTTGAAGGGGGCTTGGGTTGCTCATGCTCTCGAAAACGTTCTGGCCTCTGGCATTTGATTGGATTTCGTCCGTCCGCCATCAGGATCGTCGTTTGTGATCCGCTAAGCGAGGGACGCGCGCTGTTTGACCCGTTGGCGCGTCCGTCCGGGTCGCCAGGAACCGCCTGCTTCAACAACTCGGTTTGGGCTCTTTCTAATCAATGTAACCATGGAATGTCCAATCAAACGACGGCTGGCGAGTGGAGGATCCGATGCCGCAATGTTTGGGCAAAGCCGCACCGTGCCACGCTGGCGCGCGACGACCGCCTGTGGGCGCGCGAAGCGGACATCGGCCAAAAATTCTGACTTCAGCTAAGTGCCAAAAGAAGCAAAACTGACCTCGTCTCCCGACATCGCGAACCAGCATTGCGCGACGTACCGCGGCCTCAACCGCCGTCACTTTGCCAGGTAATCCTGCCAAGGTTACCGTCACCTGCAAGGCTGATATAGTGCGAATCTCAACCAGCCACGAAGTGATTGAGGAAGTGACCGGGAAGATTTCATCTTTGTCGCTGCTACGAATCCTTGGTAATTCCTCCAAGTTGCTTGATGCGTTGCAGGCACGGGAACGTTCGAGCGATTGCTTGCCGCTTAAGGAGATCGTCTTCAAGTGCTCTTGCGAAGGTGAACAGAAACCTAAGGCGAAACGACGCCTGAAGCTGGCAGGAAATTGAAACCCCACGGTCATCCTATGTCGTCCGCCAAGATCGAGCACGTCGATGGCCTTCCGCAACCGCAGCGGAATTGGGCCATCCTTACGATCGCGCTAGGCCTGGTCATGGCGGTGATGGACGGCGCTATCGCCAACGTCGCTCTGCCGACGATCGCCAGGGACCTTGACGCGAGCCCGGCGTTTTCGATCTGGATTGTCAACGGCTATCAGTTGGCGATCACGATTTCCCTGCTACCGCTGGCTTCGCTCGGCGAAATCACGGGCTACCGCCGCGTCTACCTGGCAGGGCTACTGTTGTTCACGCTGGCATCGCTGTTTTGCGCACTTGCGCATACGCTGCCGCTGCTGACGGTGGCGCGTATCGTGCAGGGATTTGGCGCGGCAGGGATCATGAGCGTCAACATGGCTCTGGTCCGATATATCTACCCACGCGACCTGCTCGGGCGTGGTATCGGCATAAACGCAATGGTGGTCGCCGTCTCCGCCGCTGTCGGACCAACGGTCGCGGCTGCCATTCTGGCGGTCGGAACGTGGCCGTATTTGTTCGCAGTCAACATCCCGCTCGGCATCGCCGCGCTGGCGATCGGCTGGCGTTGTCTGCCGCACACCCTGCCGGCCATTCACGCCTTCGACTGGCAGAGCGCTGCGCTGAGCGCGGTCACCTTCGGCCTGGGCATCGTCGCAATCGATAGCGCCGGTCATGGCGAAACTTTCACCACCTGCCTGTCGGAATTCGGCGTCGCTGCCGTCGCCGGCGTTTTGCTGGTACTTCGGCAGACCCAAATGGCTTCGCCACTACTGCCGGTGGACCTGCTGCGGATTCCCATCTTCGTGCTGTCGATCGCCACCTCAATAGCCTCCTTCTGCGCCCAAATGCTGGCCTTCGTGGCGCTGCCTTTTTATCTGGAGAGCCGGTTCGGCTATTCGGCGGTGCAGATCGGCCTTCTGATCACGCCCTGGCCGATTGGCGTTGCCTTCGCGGCGCCGCTCGCCGGCCGATTGGTTGAACGTTACCCGGCTGGTCTTTTGGGCGGCATCGGACTGCTGTTATTCGCCCTGGGCCTTGGCGCGTTGGCGCTGTTGCCAGCCGAGCCCAGGATTGCCGATTTGATATGGCGGATGGCGCTAGCGGGCGTGGGATTTGGTTTGTTCCAGACACCCAACAACCGCACCATGATTGCAGCCGCCCCGCGCGAGCGGAGCGGCGGCGCAAGCGGCATGCTTGGGACAGCGCGACTCCTGGGGCAGACAACGGGTGCGGCCCTGGTCTCGCTCTTTCTGGCCCGCTATCCCTTGGAGGGCACCCGGATCTCGCTCTTCGCTGGCGTTGGCTTTGCCTTGCTCGGCGCGGCACTTAGCATGCTGAGGTTGTCGCCGGCCGGCGCAAGAGGCGCTGAGCGGGTGCGGGTCCGCGAGGACCAGCGCCTGAAGGGCGAGTGAGGCAAAGCAGTTCGAATCCCTTCGAACCCGCCAAATCGCCACCGTTCGTTAAAAACAGCGAACAATCGCGTTGCTTTCAACGACGGCTTTTGGCGCAAAGCAGCCGTTCGTCGGCATCGATACGGGAAGAGGTCCTGCCCGGGTTGTGGTGCGTTCTGACCAATGCTTCGTGAACTAAAATTCGCTGTTTACCAGCCAAAAACTCCCTGTTCCTCAAAATATTTTCCCTGTTAGCTAGCGTAGGGAATTGCTCGGGAAACGCCTGCAGCACAGGGGTTTCGTGCAACGAAATTGGCCTCCGAGGGACCAAAAACGTAAAATTCCCTGTTAAATTCCCTGTTAGCAGGGAAGTTGCGTTGGAGATTGGTTCGAATCCCACTGCGTCGCCAGCCAGGCAGTTCGGGTTTTATGCAGATCTCCGGATGAGTGCCAGAAAGGGCCGCCAACAGCAGGCTTTCGCTAACTCGTCTTCGGTCTCCACCTTCCCACCCGGCCGCTTGGGCCTTGCGGATCGCCGAAAGTCTCCGGCCGTAGTCGCGAATATTCCCATTTTCGAGAGACCTCGGCTGGAGACTTGGTTCGATCGCGACTGCCCGGTGAGGGCGGAGAACCTCGTCGGCTTCATCTCGACCTCTCGGCAGATGCCGAAACAGGCGTTGCAGCTGTTTTCAACCTTGAGCACCGTCCCAACATCCAGCTGCTCGACGGGCGCGCCAATGGTAGCGATGGGAGATGCAAGGACTGGCGCGTCGCGCAGATGCGAATGAAGCTGTTCCTGGGCGGACTGCATCGTCAATATGGCAGGGTTTGATGTACGGCAGGCTCAGCTTGGGCAAGAACACGCTGACATGAGATCCAGTGGAGAACGTTATGTTTCTGATGGCATACCCCCCCGATGGCTGGAGCAGTCAGGACGGCCGCGTCCTTTTCGATGCCGAGCGCCAAGCCGAACGCTTCGCCTCCAATGCGCGACTGGCCTTTTCGCTGACGATCGCAACTTTGATGCTGCTTCTTTCCATTATGGTCGGACGATGGAATGATTGGGTTGCGGTAATCGCGGTGGCCAACATCGCCATTTCCGCGCTCGGTGCGTTTCTCGTGCGCCTCGCCATCCTTCCCAGGATCATGCCCTGGCTCGGGATTTGCGCCGACGCTTTGCTGCTGTTCGGAATCGGCTGGTTTGGACCCTGGCTGGAAGACCTTCCCACCGGAACGCGGTCCGTCTTGGTATCGCCGTGGGGAGCATTTCTGCTGCTCGCCATTACATCGCTTGGGGTGAACGCCTGGCGATTGCTGGTCCAGACGCTGCTACTTTGCCTTGCAATTAGTATACTCATCTGGTGGCCATCACCGGCGGCCGAAACTGGCCTCGCCATCGATCCGAGATTGCAGCCGCTCTTCTCGGATGTCTCCAACATAACGAGGCTGGCGATTGTGCTTCTTACAGGTCTTGCCATGGCGCTGGCGGCCTCGCGCGCGCGGCGAACGCTAATGGTAGCGATCAGGACTGCCAGGGAAAGGGTAGTCCTCCAGAGGTTTAATTCCGCGGAGGTCACTCGCTATGTCTTGTCCAGCAGTGTCGAAATACTACGCAGCGGCGTACGCCAGAAGGTCTGCGTCCTCTTTGCCGACATCCGCGGATTTACCGCCATTTCGGAGGCAATGGACCCATCACAGGTCGCGTCGCTTCTCAATTCGTTCCGCTCGCTGGCCGAGCAGGCGATGACAGCCAATGGCGGTGTGATCGATAAATTCATCGGCGACGGCCTGCTTGCTATCTTCGGCTTGCCATCGCCCCAGTCGACTGACGCGACAAGCGCAATAACCGCCGCGACCACGCTCGCGGCGACCGTCGAGAAGTGGAGCCTTAAGCGCCAAGGCGATGGCGGGCAGTCTATCGAAATCGGCATCGGCGTACATGTCGGAGAGGTATTCGTCGGACTTCTCGGTGACCAGCGGTATGAATTCACCGTGGTTGGAGACGCAGTCAATGTAGGCCAGCGGCTACAAGCCGAATCCCGCCGCCTCGATGCATCCGTCGTTGTTTCGGCTCAGGCCTTCGGCGAGGGATCCATCAATGAGGCTGATTCCAACAGATGGTTGCGGCACAACAATGTGCATCTGCGCGGGCGCAGCGAGACGATCGACGTCTACGCATACAGATAGACGGTCGCAATCCTGACGGTTCCACACGGAACAGCAGTACTTGCGGCTCTACTCCTGTGAGGGTCAGCGCGGGGGAGGGGATCAAGACACTTCAATCTTAAATCATATCCAGGCGGCCCGGCCGCATTTTGTGCTGCGGCATACCTAAAGTGCCACGATAGCGGTTCTAGAATGCCACGAGGCAAACCTCCGTGCCGCTCACACCAACGCCATTGCGGGGCAAAGTAGAGAGCCGAAATGTCGCAGGTGTATCGAGCTTCGCCTATTACCATGTTTGCTATGTCCCGAGCCGGCTGAAAGCCGTCGGGCGCACCACTGTACGAATTGCGCAACAAAATCTTCTAGTCTTCCGTTGAGAGACGGCCATGGTTGGTGCAGGCAGCATCACGGTCCAAACTCGGGATCTCGATGAGGCGATCGAGGCAGTCACCCGCGTGTATAGCCTTCACGAGACCGCTGTAACCGGCCGTCCGACCGACCTCAACGTGGTGCTCCGGGTTTTCGGTCGCACCGCGCAGCCCTTGGTGAGTCTCAGCTACGGTACCGAAGTCTCCATTGATGCCGGCGAGTTTTCCAATTTTATTGCGATGACGAAATGCGCCCGCGGTAGCGCCTCGGCGCGCCAGGGGAGCCGGAGGGTCGATTGGCGGAACGGTCAGACGATGCCGTTTTCGCCGGGTCTTGGAACCGATTTCCGGTTTGATAGAACCTTCTCGCAGACCAGCGTCAGGCTTGACATCGACCGGTTGGAACGCCTCTGCGGCCGCTTGCTAGGGCGACCGCTCGATCGAAAGCTGCGTTTTGTTCTGCAGCCCTTTTCGCCGGAACTGCAACGTCTCTGGGACCGGCTGCTGACGTTCCTGCAATGCGTGAACGAGGATCAACTGGCACTCGGTGCGGTTGTTGCCGCCTCGCTCGACGATTTCATTCTGACGACGGTGCTGCAGGGTCATCCGCATTCCTTCACTGATGACCTGGCCGCGCCGGTTGCCCCTGCCGTCCCTCGGATCGTGCGCTGTGCCGAGCGGTACATGGCGGAGAACGCCGCGGCTCCGCTCACAATCGCCGATATCGCGCTCGAAGTCGGGGTGAGCGTCCGCGCGTTGCAGGCGGGCTTCCGCGAATGGCGGCAAACCACACCCATGGCCGCGCTGCGGCATGTCCGCTTGCAAGGCGCGCGCGCGGCGCTCCTGGAGCCCGACGAAGCGACCGAAGTGACTGATGTGGCGCTGCGGTGGGGCTTCGCGCATCTCGGCCGGTTCAGCGCCAGCTACAAGGCGATCTTCGACGAAACTCCGGGGTCGACGCTACGGCGCAGGCGATCCAGGGCCGTTGAGCGCCGATGACGACGCGCGGCAACTCCGCAACGGCCTACCAAGCATCGCCGAAGGGGTAACCGCCGGGAGGTTCCGCGGTCTCTTCACTCGGCGTGTTCCAAATGGTGGCTTTCGCCACATTCGGGATTATCGGGAATCTCCCGCCCTTGCATATTCATGACACGCTTCATCGGCGCCGAAGTGATTGGCCGGATCAGCAAGCGACTTTATCCAGCCGCTGGTGCCGCGCCGACGCAACCCCGCTTGCGCCTGCACCGACGAGGCCAGCGAACGAGTTTTGGCCGCTCAATAAAACTCTAGTCGCCCCCACCTTCCGGGTGCGCATCGAAAGTGTGGAGTTTGAATACTGCGCTCTCTCTGCCAAGAGACAGCTTCTGATTTTTGCGCCATTTGGATTGTGCTGCGTTAAACGGCTTTCGACCGCTTCGCGGCGAGAGCATGTTCAGCCCGCGCCCAGAGATGCAAGCCAGGCCGGAGGTCAACAACCCCGGCACGAAGGCGTTCATGCTGGCAAGGAACGCCTTGGAGAGATAGCCATGAGTGAGAACAACCGCGGCACGAGCCGCAGGGGACTGTTTCGCGCGGCAGGCGGTCTTGCCGCGCTTCCAATCGCAGCGCGTGCGGGATCCTTACCTGCACCAACGGTCGAAGGCGATGCAGGCCTTGCCGAGTTTGTTCTGAATGTGAATGGTCGCGACCACCGCGTCGCGCTTGATGTGAGGACGACGCTTCTCGACGCGCTGCGCGAGCACATAGGCCTCGTCGGCTCGAAGAAGGGCTGTGACCATGGACAGTGCGGGGCCTGCACAGTCCACATCGATGGGCAACGGGTTCTCTCATGCCTGACCTTGGCCGTTGCCGTGCAGGGCGAGCCGGTCAAGACAATCGAAGGACTCGCCGCGCCGGACGGTGCGCTGCATCCGATGCAACAGGCCTTCATCGACCACGACGGATTTCAGTGCGGCTACTGTACCCCTGGCCAGATCATGTCCGCCGTCGCGTGCGTCCGCGAGGGACACGCCACCACCGACGCAGATATCCGCGAATTTATGAGCGGCAATCTATGCCGTTGCGCGGCCTATCCCAAGATTGTCACCGCAATCAAGCAGGCTCGCGAGCAGATGGAGCACGCTTGATGCGGCCGTTCACTTATAACCGCGCGGTCGACCTGGCGCAGGCCGCTCGCCTCGGACAGCAAACTGGTCAGGGCCAGACGGACGCGCCGGTCCAGTTCCTCGCGGGAGGAACATCGCTTATTGATCTCATGAAGCTCGACGTCTTGACCCCCGAGCGCGTCGTGGACATCACGCCGCTGCGGGCAAATCATGCAACCGTCCAAGCGGGGCACGACGGGTTGCGGCTGGGCGCTCTCGCCAAGATGGCTGCGGTAGCAGCGCACCCGACAGTGCTGACCGACTACCCCGTAATCGCGCAAAGCTTGCAGTTCGCGGCCAGCGCTCAACTGCGGAACATGGCGACGCTGGGTGGCAACGTGCTGCAGCGAACCCGCTGCACGTATTTTCGCGATCCGAGCTGGTCTGCGTGCAACAAGCGCAACCCCGGCTCCGGCTGCGCGGCGATCGCGGGGATCAACCGTAACCACGCCGTCCTCGGCGTTGATGCAAGCTGCATCTCGCAATATCCCGGTGACCTGGCGTGGCCTTGACCGCGCTTGACGCGCAGCTTGATCTCGTTGGGCTGCAGGGATCGCGCCGTATCCGGTTCGCCTCCCTGCACCGGCCGGCAGAAGGTCAGCCGCATATCGAGACCACTTTGCGGGCTGGCGAGGTCATCACCAGCTTCTTCGTGCCGGCGGGCGCGTGGACCCGGCGATCCCTTTACCTGAAAGTGCGGGACCGAGCGTCTTACGAGTTCGCCATCGCGTCGACCGCGGTCGCGTTGGACATGGACGGGGACACCGTGCGCCAGGCTCGTATCGGGCTCGGCGGCATGGCTTATCGGCCGTGGCGCGCGCTGGCAGCGGAAGCCGCCCTGGTTGGCCGGCCGCTCACCAGAGCCAATGCGGAGGCGGCTGCCGCGGCCGCGCTCGAAGGCGCCATCACCCACGGCCACAACGACTACAAGCCGGAGCTTGGGCGTCGAACCATTGTGCGCGCGCTGATGCAAGCCAAGACGATGCCGATCGCCGCTGCGTCGCCGCCGACCAGGAAGGCCTGACATGACCGTTGATATGACCAAACTCTTCGGCCACCCCGTGACGCGCGTCGATGGTGTCGCCAAGGTCACGGGCGCGGCGCGCTACGCGTCCGACGAGCCGCTGGCGAACCCCGCCTATGCCTATCTCGTCACCAGCACCATTTCCCGAGGCAGGCTCACCGGGCTCACGCTCGACCGCGCGAAGGCGGTTCGAGGCGTGCTCGATATCCTCACTCACGAGAATGTCGGTAGTCAGGTCAAGCCGCAGCTTGGGCCGAGGGGCGGGCCGACCACCACGACCTTGGAGAGCGATCGCATCTGGCACGATGGCCAGATTATCGCTGTCGTCGTAGCGGAAACCTTCGAGGCGGCACGGGAAGCTGCGAACAAAGTCGAGGCTCGCTATGACAGCGAGCCAGCAAGCGCAAGCGTGAAGTCCGAAGGCGTCCAGATCGAGGCGCATAAGGGCCAGGAACCAGGTCCTAGCAAAGGCGATGCCGAGGCCGCCTTCGATATCGCCCCTGTCAAAATCGACGGCCGTTATTCGACGCCGACCCAGCACCACAACCCGTTGGAGCTCTACACGACCACCTGCGTCTGGGAAGGACCCAGACTGACCGTGTACGAACCGTCTCAAGGCATGTGGGGGCTCAAGGCTGCAGTTGCGGCGCGGCTTGGGATCGACATCGCCAACGTCCGCACCATCTCGCGCTTTGTCGGCGGGGCGTTCGGCGGCAAGGGGGCGGCCACCGCGCGCACGGCGTGGATTGCTATCGCCGCACGGCGTATCGGTCGCCCGGTCAAGCTGGTGCCGACCCGGGCACAAGGCTTCAGCATCGTCACCTACCGAGCGGAAACGCAGCAGCGCGTGAAGCTCGGCGCGGCAGAGGACGGACGGCTCACCTCGTTCTCGCAGGAAGTTTGGGAGGTCACGTCCCGCCCATCAGCCCTCGTCATTGCCGGAGTCGACTTGTCGACGCGGATATATGCGTCTCCCAACATCGCTACGACCGTGCACGTGGTGCACGCCGATCGCGCGACGCCCGGCTTCATGCGCGGACCCGAGTCAACGTACATGTTCGGTCTGGAGAGCGCGATCGACGAACTGGCCCAGGCATTGCGCATGGATCCGGTCGAGTTGCGGCGCGTCAACGACACACCGGTAGACCCGGTGACTGGGTTGCCGTTCTCATCCCGCTCGCTGATGCCGTGCTTCGACGAGGCGGCGGCGCGGTTCGGCTGGAGCAACCGCAATGCCGAGCCGGGGATGACGCGGGACGGCGACTGGCTGGTCGGCTATGGCTGCGCTGCGGCCAGCTACCCGACCAACGTCGCCCCCGCGGCGGCGCGCCTGTCGCTCACGCCTGAGGGCAAAGCAACCATTGGGCTGGCGGGACATGAGATCGGCACGGGTGCATACACCACGGTGGCCATCACGGTCGCCGGTTCGCTCGGCATCGACGTCAAGGATGTGACGGTGCGGTTGGGCGACAGCGATCTTCCGCCCGTGACGCTCGCGGGCGGCTCCAACAATGCCGCAAGCACGACGCTGGTGGCCGTGAAGGCGTGCGCAGCGCTCCAGCGCCGCGTTGCCGAGTCCGCCGTTCTGGCCGGGGACAGCCCGTTCCACGGCGCTGATCCGGCGTCCCTGACCCTCGCGGACGGCAAGCTCACGGCGGCGGACGGACGTAGCGAACCGTTGCGTACGGCGGTAGACCGCACGGGTGGGCTGCTCGAAGTCTATGCCGAGAACGTGCCGGCGGGCCTCCCTACCGCCGCCGCGGCGGGACTGTACCAGGGCAGAGTACAGTTTTTGCGCGGCGCAGGAGGGCGCAAGGACGTCGCAGCCCTCTGCTTCGGCGCCCATTTCGTCGAGGTACGCGTCCACGCCATGACCCGGGAAGTGCGCGTGCCGCGCGCAGTCTCGGCCTTTGCCGCTGGGACGATCATCAATCCGATGACGGCCCACAGCCAGTACATGGCCGGGGTGATTTGGGGTCTGTCGTCCGCCCTGCACGAAGGCACCGAGGTTGATCCGGTTTCGGCTCGCATCATTAACAACAATCTCGCCGACTACATGGTGCCGGTGAATGCCGACGTACCATCCATCGAAATTATCATGGTGCCCGAGAAGGATGAGCGGGTGAACTCGCTGGGGGTCAAGGGCATCGGCGAGATCGGCATCGTCGGCGTGAACGCCGCCGTGGCCAATGCCGTCTTCAATGCCACGGGCAAGAGAGTGCGCGACCTTCCGATCCGCGCGGAAGCGCTTCTCTAAGGTTTTGTCAGCCCTCGCGCCAGCGTCTCGGCTCCGGAAGCCAGGCTCTCCCCGAGAGAGTGATAGTCAATCGCTATCTGGTCCTGGAGCCTATGGGGGATAGTCCGCATGGGCGCAAAGAAAGGTGCAATTGAGGTTATCGAAACTCCGGGATCACGTATTTGCCAAACATCTCGAGCGATCGTTTGTGAGTCTCATGTCCCATACCGTCAATGCGGAGAAAGACTTCGTTATACCCCAGCTTTTCAAGCCGCTTGAACCGTTCCACCAGAAAGTCTGGCGTGCCGACCGAAACGTACGGAGACCGGTCGTTGATGTAAGCCATGTCCGAAACACGGTCGCGGATCGAATTGATGTTGTCCATATAAGCGTAGTCCGGAGAGTGCTTGGCAAGTCCGGTGAACATTTCGATTACCATCCCAAGCATCTTCTGAGCCGTCTCGCTGGCCTCCTCGAACGCCTTTTCCATCGTCGCCGCACAATGAGCCGTCATAATTGAAGTGCCGAGGCTGCGGTTCGAAACAGTAATCGGCTCCGCATGATCGACCGCCTTGTGGTAGGTCTGCGCACATTCAGCGACGTAGTCCCAGCCACCGGGAAGCGAATTCCCGCTGATAGCGCCGAGGCCGAGTTTGCCGGCTTGGGTAAGATCTTCGAGGCTGGTGCTGGCGTAGAACAGCGGCGGATGAGGCTTCTGTAGGGCGTGTGGCACAAGCTTCGTCGGGGGAATGTTCCAATGCTCCCCTTTGTGCTGGAACGGCTCCTGTGTGAGCGCTGCGATGATTACGTCGAGAGCTTCGCGCCACTGCGCGCGAGTTTCACGAGGATTGATTTGAAACGCCGCCATCGTGGGAGCGAAAGAAAGCAACCAGAAGCTTCGGGCTCGCTCGCGGCCTTCGCCTCCTTCACAATTCTGTGCATCCACAACGCACACGCTCGACAGTTCCAATGACACGTCGATTCCGGCATAATTCTCCACGGCTGTCCTCCGTCTCCAGATGCTTGGGGCCGACTCAAGTCGTGATCCCGTTTCATCATCTATCGGGGGACAGCCACATCAACCGCTCGCTCCGAGCAGGGCCCATTACGGCATCTAGTGAACAAAAGTGGCGCCCGGCAGCGGCTGATCGCTGCCTTGGGCGGTCTGCCTCAGACGCCTAATTGCACTCTTTGCAAAATCTCTCGGAATCCTTTCCCGTAGATCGACAAGTTTCGCTCTACAACAGTTCCTTACCTGTCGGCCCGAGCCACATGGGCATTGCCAATGGCCGCGAATGGTCTCTGACGCAAGGCACATGAGATAGTGAGTGATCTTTTCTGGGTGCGTTTCGCCAATTAACTCACCATAGGATTGAAATAAACCATCCAAGCCATGGGCCCGTTCGCCGAATGGCCAGTCCTTGCCGATGGCGACGAGTGCTTGGCCGAGATAATAGTTGCGTACGGAGATGTCGATGAAGGTTCGGAAAGACCGGCTGGGATCAAGAAGCCATTCCTCCGGCACTTGTACGCAGGCAAACCCACTCTTTGGATATACGTGCCGATCGAGAGTCCACGGAATTCGGCCGCCGATTTCTCGGATCATAGGTATCTCATCTGGATACCGATCTGAGAAGAAAATCTCGATCTGAAACCGTTCGAGCACATCTTTTTGGTGCTCAACGGGAAAAGATCCACGAATGTAGATCACGTTTTCGGTTTCAACCAAGCGAAGGTCAGAGTACGAGGATAACACTTCCCGTATCTCGGCCAATGCTTCCGGCATACGGACAAACCACGGCGTCTCCCGCAGTTTAGATCGACCAAGGTTGAGTTCGCGCCGACGTCGCATATGCAGCACTTGTTAGAATGGTTGCTCTACTAGCTTTATCAGTGCTTTCAATATTGCCGAACACCTTCTCCCAACCGGATTGTTCAACAACATTAAGCGTTGATGTCGCCGCCCACTGCAGTTCTGCCCATCTGCCTTTGAGCAGCGGCATCAGGTCATTACCCGACGGGTTTGCGGGATCTTCGATTGTGATGGCATCGTCGGCGTTAGAAATTTCCGTCAAGACATGTTCGAGCTGCATGCTCAAAGAAACCTTCTTTTTGCTTGAAAGCAATTTGACGCCCAACAACTCCCACGCGAATTGCTTCACACTGAGAGCTTTGCGGGCGCGCAAGAGCTTCAAGAGGGCGATTGCGTCCAAAACGCCACTGTCACGGATATGGGCGATATGAACGTCCAGATTGGTCTTGAGGCGGCCCTTGTCACCGCTTTTTTGAAACAGATAGCAATCTGTCTTTGTGTCGTCCGTGAATCGGCCTGGCACGACGTCAATGCGAAAATCGACGCCGAAATGCTTCGGATCCTTGCTTTTCAGGCGAAGTGCCGACGTCTTCTCTTCAACATAGTAGCTTTCCGACAAGACGTCCTTGACGTTGCCGTAGATTTCTTCGAGCGTTTCTCCTGCAGTGTTATCGCCAGTCGCAAAATAACTGACAAGATCCAGGTCGAAGAACTCTCTGATGAGGGTTCCCTTGGCTTTCGAGCCACCATAACGAATGGTGAGCGAGGATTCCGAGAAGTTCTGCCGTAGTATAGTTTCAACGTCGTCCCGATGCTCACGCAGCTCCTTCATTTCGTCGCTATCGTCGGCAAGCCGCTGCGACTGAAGAACTTTTTTAAGATAGTCATCCGTATCCATATTATTTGATCTCCAATTGATAGACATAATTTCCCTTTTGGCGGTCGTAGATTCGAAAGCCAGGGTGCGCTTTCGGCAAACGCTCACGCCCAAAAAGGATGGCGATGGGCGCTGGTACGGCTGGAAACACGTCCACAAATTCGATCAGGCCGTGATCAGCTATGATGGCGCCCATCACTTCTTGGAATGCCGTGCGGAACGCATCTAGATCAACCTTTCTGCGCAGAAAAGTTGGGCCAGGAGTACGGTCCAACGTGATCTCGTACACAGAGCTCGCCGAATCGATCTCCGTCGGCAAATCGGTCACTTTGATCGCGCCGCTCAAACTCAGGAGGAGTGCGACGCGCCGACCTTTCGCGCCCAAGTGCAAGCGCTGCACTCGATACTCAACTTCCGGACCATCGCTCTTCCAGGTCCAATTCTCGGTGTCGCGATGACGTTGATAAAAGTCCATCGGTACTTTGCTCGTCAGGCAATGTCCCAGATGGATCAGGAGAGGAATCGGAGCTATTCCGAATACCGACAGATGGCCGATGCGCTGGAGATCACTGCCTGTAGCGACGAGCTGCGCAATTCGCTGTGAAATCTGACCGGCGATGAATGGAATTGAGGGGGGCGCTTCGGCGAGGCCGGCCATTGTTGAAAGATCAATTTCAGTCCTGCCGCGGAAGACAGGAAATCGAGGCAATACAGCATTGCAAATGTCGGCGTCGCTAATGGCAACGTGTTGGCCGCCGATTGGAGCCTTGAAAACGAGCAGCGCCGTTTGCCGGCCGGGGCCCATTTCCGTAAGGGACCGTATCCGTTCCTCGTGCTCAGCTTTTTGAGCTTCCAACTCCTGCCGTTGATGCTCCTTGGGCCGATCGTCGATCTGTTTGTGACAGCTCGGACAAAGGAGCATCAGGTTTTGGATGGCATGGGGGTCTGCCGGTCTTGGTCCACTCCGGCCGCGAGCCCCATCTGGCTTAAAGGCTACAATATGGGCGATTTGCGCGAACATTCCCTCCCGATGGGTGACGGGATGTTCAAGGAGATATTGATTGCAGCCATTGAATTCACACCGACCGCCTGCTTTCACGGCCAACAGAAGCCGGGTCTGGTGAGGAATCGTTCTTGATGGAACAAGCTCTATAGGTGAACTCGTGGAAGAGGAGAGCGATCGCCGACGTTTCGTTAGTCCGTGCATAGGCTAGTTAATACTTCCTGGTACTGCGAAATGGCGACCGAATCGCTGAAGCCGCAGCCGGCATCTAGGACTCTAATTTTTGATGCGATTCTTCCCATATCGTTCAGTGTAAGCTTACTGTGCTGACAGTGTCAATAAAAAAACTCACAGCAGCCCCTGGCCGTCATTTTTTTGGGGGAAAACCTCCTCAATCCGGAGCCGGGCGACAACTGGGTTTACGTCGAAAATCATCGACAAAGCACGTATCGCCGCATCCCGCCTGTCTGCAGCGAGTGTTCGTTGTCCGAGACCGCCGACTTCGATACAGAATTCCTGGAGCGCCCGATCGACCAGTGGCCTTGGCATCAAAAGTGCGCCAATCGCCCGGTTAGCCTGGAATTCGCTCCAATGAACCTTCGGCTTCGAAGTTACGCGCGAGGCTTCGATCACTTCGCGGCAAAGAATTCGTGGCGTGTGATCACCATCATCAAAAAGACCTTTCGGCTTTTCACCAAGCGCAAACAGGTAGGCGTGGAGCAACCCATGACCGGCCTCATGCGCAAGCGTCGATCGCAATCTCCGTTCTGCTACCTTGGTCCCTTCTTCATCCAAGGCCTGAGACACGACGATCTCCGCTACGCGACCTCCCTCAAACCTTGTAAAGCCGAGCACTCCTGCAGGAAGCTGTTCATACCGCGGAGAGATGTTCAATCGCTTTTCGACGAAACGATCTATGCGAATGGCTTCCGGTTCAGATGGATAGAGATCAACCTTGCGTAGCTCGCTGCTACAAACTTCTTCAATCTCCCGCAACTGAAAATGGGGACGCTCGGTGAACGGACCATTGCGGGTGCGGATCGTTCTCATGGCGCTCTTTTCTTCGGATGCCTTGTGCTCTCCACCAACTTCAACAGTTCGTCGGCGGACAATTTGCTATCTATCATCGTGCGAAAAAAGACGGCGTATCTCGGGTCCGCAGCCGTAAGCCGCTTCATTTCCTCTATAGGCGGCCGTGTATCGTGCGCCTTCAACTCATCAACAGAGGTTTTCAGAAGATGTGCGAGATCTTTCAAGTTATTTTCGGACGGATAGCGTCGACCTAGTTCTATGTCAGATAAAAAAGCAGCAGAGCATCCAAGCCTCTTCGCGAGTTCACGAAGCGAAAGATCGCGCTCTTCTCGAAGTTCCCGTATTCTCTGTCCAAGCGGCATACTGTAAGCTTACATTGCCGAGAATCGCCTCGTCAAGATTCTTGCGATTTGGCCTTCCATATCGTGGATGATCATATTCATGTTGGCCATGGCCCAGGTTTCGGCAATGTATTCCTGACCGTGGAGGCGAAGAGGGGCGAATCTCTTTTTTCCGGCTGCCTTCACCTTCTCATCCAGCACGATCTCACAAGAAGTACCGCCGAACCGCAGCACGGATCGTAAATCTCCATGCCTGGCTCGGGCCCTCGGCGAAATACCCGCCGCTGGCGGTCGGGGTCTCCTGATCAGCGACTGTCACTGCTTGCATTGGACGGCGATCAACGGCGACAGTTGGCCGGATGACATCCGCCTGTACGGAGCCAATTTAAATACCGCTTTTTCTGAGCCAGCTATCTTGCGAGCAGAATCGCGAAAATCACCGCGTTACTGGCCGCAAAGAGCGTCCACGCAACTGAAACTGGTAGCCAATCTAGCATCGCGTGTCCCCATCAGATTTCTCACCCAACCCTGCGATGAACACAAGTTGCAAAGGAGGAAGTTCGTTCCCAAGCCGGGACTAAATTTTAAGGATGCACGGAACAAAACGCGCTTTGGGTTCCTGTGGAGCAGGTGATCTACATATCCCATTAAGCAGCCGCCCGATCTTCCTTATCCGTATCCATCTGCCATCGACATCCGGCCTGACAACGGCACCCTTCTTGCCGCAAGCCGGTCAGGTGAACTTGTCTTTGAGATCGGGCAGCCGCGTCTCGTCTGACCACCGGTCGGCGCTCACCGTGAAGCAGAGCGAGCAAATAGATCGACAGGCCGGGCACGCCTGAGGAGCGCATCCCGGCGATCTGACCTGCAAGAGTGACAGAAGGTACGTCGAATTTTACGAATTGTAGGAGGTGCTTTTTCACCATTTCCTACATTCGGACGTAAGGGGGTCCTCGAATTTACCAAGGATGCAGCTCAAGAACCGATTGTTGCTGCCCGAAGGCGATGGATCGTCTTTTGAATTGATCAAACTCTTGAGGGCCAAACATGAAAAGGATTTTTGCGCGGTTTCTCGCTGACGACGTGGCGCTACCGCCATTGAATACGGCCTGATCGCAGCTGGCATTTCAATTGCGATCCTTGCTGCGGTCAACGGTCTCGGTAGCAACCTGAACACCATGTTCAACTCGATCAATACCTCGCTGAAGTAACGCTGCAACGACAATTGCGGCGGCTCGGGTCGTCGCGAAATACTGATTTCGCCTTCCAGCAAACTTAGGCCCCGGCTTGGCACGGGGCCTTTTTGCGTCGCCGGGTGACGTGCGGCAAAAAAGGCGCAGTGATCGCAAATCAGGCTGAAAAACGGCACTTTGTTGCCACTGTGGCCGGGCATTCCTGTGTCGCAGGTCGATTGAGCCCGGGGGGCACAATGAAAACCAGCAGCTTCACGGCGATCAATGTCCGAATACTCGGATTGAACCGGCGCCCGTCAAGGGCAATGACATGGCATCTGTGGACGGTCAGTATACCGAGACGCACAATCACCGGTCGGCTTGTGCGCGGACGGGTTTGGCGGCGTCACGACGGTCGTCATTGGTTGTACAAAAAATTTATCGGCGGGGCAGCGGCCTAGCATGCTGCGGCCGGATTTGTAAGTGATGCTGTAGAGGGGCGCCCGGATTTGGCGCATGATAAATCGAGTTTTGATTGCGGCACTGGTCTTTGCCGCTCCGGTCTGTCTAGTCTCAGCGCAGGATACCAAGGTTTCGGTCGACATGATCGGAATAGGGCGTATGAGTTGCGCCCACTGGCGGTCTACGCAAGCGCATCGATTAGAGGGGACCATCTGGATCTACGGTTTCTGGACAGGACTCAATTATGTTGCTGCAGCAAGTGATCAAACACAGGCGAAAACTGACGAGGCGGCGATAGCGGCCCAAGTCGAAAAGACATGCGCTCAGCAAACGTCGCAGCCGTTAGCCAGCGCCGTATGGACCACTTATCTTGAGTCTAAGAGGTAGCTGCCTGGCGGCGCCAACCCTTGTCAGGCATATGCTTCAACCGATTGACAATCCGGCCGTACATCCGCTCCACGCCGGCCGCAAGCCCTGGCGGGTAAACCGCGGCTCCCGCGGCTACGAAATGTATCTGCTTTACCCCCCGGTTACAGGCATCAATTGTCGTCGGATCAAAATCCATTTTGTTCCAATACGTGAGCGACATCGAGCCGCGCTTCATCTGCAGCATCTGTGGCCGCAGGGGCGCTGACGTCAGACCGCATCCCGATTGGGGTAAGTGATCGTTGGGGTATTGATGTTCCGCAATAGGAACCATCCACCTGCGTCGGAGTTGGGCGGGCCTGCATTGTCCCGTTGGACCTATGGCCCCGAAGAGGTTCCTCCTGTGGGGATGTTAGTCCGCGTGCGCCAGATGTGGAGCCGGAACGAAAGCCCCCGCCGCGACTTTAGTCTGAGAGACCGCTCGCCGTTACAACGACGGCGCATGTCGCGGATAGCCAAAGGTCTTCTCGGACCCGCTGTTCAAAAAGCAGCGTTTGCGAAGATAGCCTAAGGCGGCGGTCTCGGCTCCAAGGGAACGTGGCCCCGCGCGGTCGTGGATAGGGATTGGAAACCGTCAGTTTGGACCCGCTCACACGGGAGGTCCTCCTATGCACAACCGCATTGATATTGACCACCGTCACAGTCTGGCAATTTCACGAGAGATTGGCGAACGACTGCAAGCGTCGCTAAGGGTAGAGCCTGAGTTACCGCCAAGCATCAGGAACCGGATCGAACGGCTCCGCGAGTTGGACGGCCAATCGCCGTCCATCGTTCCGACTATGCCGTCCATCGTTCCGACTATGGAGGCCGGTGCCGGAAACGAGCCGCGCACTTAGCCACTTATTTCCGAGCGCGGCAACGGTGTCGAACACTCCGATAAAGTAAGGAAAGACATTTGCCTGTTCGGCGCCGTCTTTGATGACGGAACTGCCATGCTCGGATCTGAATTTTGCGGCGATCGCATCACGCGTTCGCATCATAAAGGTAAGGTAGGACCCGATTTTTGCGCGCTCGTATGAGGAGCAAAATTGATAGACATCCTTCACGGCATGCTCCGCGAGTGCGCGCGATCCTTTCAGATCGAGTTGCAACGGAGTGCCATCGGGTAGGTGCCTTGGAATTCCGCAATAGGCAATGACGCCGCCAAGAGAGCGAACCGTGTAGGCACCTCGGCTAAAGCCGATGAGGAAGATTCGGTCGCCGTTCTCGTAGAGCCTGATAATAGCCGCGTAGCAGTCGATGATGTTGTTGGTGATGCCTAACCCCGTGGCCATGCTTAGGAGGTTATAGATCCATCGCATCCGGCCGATCTTAAATTGACTGCCGTCAGCAGCGGACCCTAGACCTGGATCATAGAAGGCCACTTGCTCAGCGGGATTAATTGGTGTGTCTGGTCCAACTCGGCATGGGCGATACAGTTTGTAAACGTTGGTGCGCGCTTCGTCGAAATTGATTCCGCCAGCTTGGCCTGTGCCGTCCGAAAAGATAATAATGTTTTTTGCCATCGCGTATTCCCGCCAGAGCTTGGGTATCATTTACATTAGAAGTTGTACCGGCCGAAAGGACCGCGAGGCGGATCGCTCGATAAACCCTGTGGAGAAAGAGGCATTCGTCTCGTTGAGCTAGCTGAGCATCTGCTCGTGCGCTGACCAGGTTAGAGGCAAAGTCTTAGGAATTCTGCGGAGCGTCACCGCTGCCGCGTGGCGACCTTCGAGGATTGCCCGGAGAAGGCCGGGCGCGAGGAATGCAAAGCGCAGAGCTTGCCGCACGACTTTCGCGTGGAGTTTCGCCGTGGCAGCAAGCTCTTCAACCGATGAGAAGCGTCCATTCTTCAGATCGGCAAGCCAGGCGTGGGCTCGCACAATGGCTTGTACCAGCTTCATGTCTGGCTTTTGTTCTGAGTGAGCCGGCACGCAATCGCAGCTGACTTTGGTGGACCTCCAAGGAATTTTGACGGTCGCAGCCGGTGAGGCTTGGCCACTGGCGTTGAGGGTGACCCGGATCTGGGTGTCGCTGAGCACGATGCGCTCAATCCGATCTGTAATGGCCTGACCCGAA
>Ga0210401_10000506_pt1 | contig 47323 bp, 50 predicted proteins | sample IncBWH32MmetaG_FD_150866 | JGI IMG/M metagenome (GOLD analysis project Ga0210401, IMG submission 150866) | Forest soil microbial communities from Barre Woods Harvard Forest LTER site, Petersham, Massachusetts, United States - Inc-BW-H-32-M | ecosystem: Environmental > Terrestrial > Soil >...
GAGCTTCGGGCTCGCTCGCGGCCTTCGCCTCCTTCACAATCTTGCCCTGTGCATCCACAACGCACACGCTCGACAGTTCCAATGACACGTCGATTCCGGCATAATTCTCCACGTGTCCTCCGTCTCCAGATGCTTGGGGCCGACTCAAGTCGTGACCCCGTTTCATCATCTATCGGGGGACAGCCACATCAACCGCTCGCTCCGAGCAGGGCCCATTACGGCATCTAAATTCCGCGCCATGAGGCGGTTCGCGGGCGGACTACTACCGCAAGCGCACGATTCGAACCACGACTCGGGTGTCGGCAAATCTGCCTGAAGACGTTATGCCCCCGGGAAGTTAATATCAGAATCAGTCGATGAGATGAGAACCACCATCTTCACAGACGTCCCCTGGATAAAGCCCGTCCCCGTACAGGCCGCCATAGCCGGAATGGTAGCCACATCTACCCGAGCCATACCCGAAATGTACAGCATCTTGCACCGGCAAATCATGACCGTCGCGGTAATGATACCTCTGATGCATCGCCATTGTCGGAGCTAAGATTATGAGCGAAGGCACGGCCCCTCCAGTCAATTTCAAGTTCGGCGGCCTCGCAGATGCGTAAACTCTTGGACCGGGGATAGCCGATCTCAGAGCATTGGCATTTCGGAATTGCTTGCTTGCCGTTACTTGCTTCTCGTGAATGTGACGCGCAGAAGCAGTGCTCGTCTGAGCCACCGATCCGTAAATCAGCAAAACGCTAAGTGCGCTTAGGACTGTCTTTCGCATTTTTGTCTCCATTATGTGAAGCGCTGTCAATAAAGTTGCACTGCGCTCGACGGCCTAGCCTCAAAAAACGGGCCGCACGCGAAAGTGCGGCCCAAGGGCGGGAGGAAATACCCAACGTGGGTAGCTTCTTTTTAATGGCGATCAGTCGGAGATGCTTGCACTGCGTTGCCTTCGTTACTGCGTTCTTGCGCTATCTCTCTCTCGAGGCTTAGTAATTGAAGACGAGAGCCAGCAGATCGATCTGAGTGAGATTTTATCACTCTCATTATCGGGTAACTCTATGCAGGCGAGAGCAGGCAAAGTTCGTTGCCTTCCGAAGAATCAAGCGGCCGAGGCCTTGTAGGCCGCGAAGAATTTGCTGGAGACCGGTGCTTACGTATCATTCGGTGGCTAGCCTGACGTCCATTTCTGGAACCACAGCCGGTCTAGATTGAGAAGCGCCGAGGAGGTTTCGACGATTAGGCGCCAGGCCAGCTGCGAAAGCCACCTGCACAAGGGGTTGATAGCTCCGCAAGATCAAAGTCGAATTAGTTACGAACCCGACGAGCATCCGTGGGGTAGGCCAAATCCCGGTCTTCAGAAACAATGAACGTGCCAGAAAAAACCCAACAAGCATCGGATTGTGTTCGCCCTCATGGATCGGACCGCCAAGCTCAAGGTGTTTCGGTACGAGGACCACAAGCCACAACGTTGAAAAAGTGTGAGCAATCCAGATCAATTTATCTGCGCACGAGACCATTAGTCTTCCGGCGCAGCCTTGGCAGCCCATTGCAGATTCGTAACAGGATGGACTTTTACCATGTCCCGCTTTGACACGTACCGCGACAGTTTTCCTAATGCTCGCTTGACCCGTTCGAAAACCGGCGTACTGGAAGTGGCCCTTCACACCGACGGCGGCACATTGGTGTTCAATGGGTATACCCATGAACAGTTTGTTGACCTGTTTCACGCGATTGCCTCCGATCCTGATAACCGCGTCGTCATCCTGACCGGTAGTGGCGGAGCGTTTATGGAGTCTATCAGTCCCGAGGGCTTCGACTTCTTTACCCCCCGAGGCTACGACAAGATCTATCGCGAGGGCAAAAAAGTCCTTATGAACATTCTCGACATCGAAGCACCGCTTATTGCTGCGGTGAATGGCCCGGTACGGCTGCACTCGGAATACATCCTGCTCTCCGATATTGTCTTGGCCACTCCCTCGACGATCTTTCAGGATAAGCCACACTTCGAATTCGGCATCGTACCCGGTGACGGCGTCCATCTCCTGTGGCCGGAAGTGATTGGTACGGTACGGGGTCGCTATTTCATATTGACCCGCCATGAGCTCGATGCCCAGACGGCTAAGGACTGGGGCGCGGTCAACGAAATCGTGCCCGCCGACAAGCTGCTTGACCGCGCCCGCGAGATTGCCGAAGGACTCGTGAAGCTGCCGCCGCTCACGACGAGGTACACGCGCATAGCGCTGACCCAGAAACTGCGACGCATCATCGACGAGGGCATCGGGTACGGGCTTGCACTCGAGGGCATTAGCGCTGCTGATGCGGCAAGGGCCAAATGAACAAGACGTCGAGACGCCGGTCCGGCAACGCTGCGATCGGGGAGGACGCCAACTGGAAACTCAGGCTTCAAGCGTGCCCGTGAATCTGACGGTCAACGCGGCACTACGGTTGAGCCAAGCATGGTGCTCTCGCAGATCAAGGCATCGTGCCAGTCTGAGTTTCGCCGTTTAGCAATCCGCGCGTAGTCCGAGCAATTCAGCAACAGACGGTACACTCTAGCTATGATACGTGGCGGGTGGCTTGCTTCGCTTCTTCCGCGGGACCGAATAGCATCAGCGAGGAGCATGCGATGGATAGCGAGCGACGTTGAATAGCATTGATCCAGCTCGAGGTGGTCCATGAACTATGACGCGTATTTCTGCAAGAGACTCGATGAACTGCGTAAGGAGGGTCGATACAGGATATTTGCCGATTTGGAGCGCAAGGTAGGCAGGTTTCCTCGCGCAACGCTCCATTCCGCCCACGGGAAAAAGGAGGTGACGGTATGGTGTTCTAACGACTATCTTGGAATGGGACAGCATCCCGTCGTCCTTGCAGCTATGCACGAGGCACTCGACGCCTGCGGGGCGGGTGCTGGCGGTACACGCAATATCTCGGGTACCAATCACTACCATGTCCTTCTCGAACGTGATCTCGCCGACCTTCACCAGAAAGAGGCAGCGCTTTTGTTCACGTCAGGCTATGTTTCAAACTGGGCTGCGCTTGGTACGCTGGCGTCCTGCATGCCGGGTTGCGTCGTGCTGTCTGACCAACTGAATCATGCTTCGATGATCGAAGGCATTCGAGGTAGCCGTGCGCAGGTTAAGATCTTCGCACATAATGATCCCGCCGATCTTGAGCGCAAGCTCGCGGAGGTCGACGCCGATGCGCCGAAGCTTGTTGCTTTTGAGTCGGTCTATTCCATGGATGGGGATATCGCACCGATCGCGGAGCTATGTGATGTTGCCGAACTGTATGGCGCCATGACCTATTTGGACGAGGTGCATGCTGTAGGTCTTTATGGATCGCATGGTGGTGGTGTCGCTGCGCAACAGGGTCTGACCAATCGGCTGACGGTGATTGAAGGCACGTTGGCTAAGGGCTTTGGAGTCGTCGGCGGCTATGTCGCAGCCTCTGAGGCGTTGTGCGACTTCGTGCGTAGCTACTCGTCGGGGTTCATTTTTACGACGGCCCTGCCGCCACACATCGCGGCCGGCGCGCTAGCCAGCGTGCGCTACCTCAAGTCAAGTTCGAGCGAGCGGGAAGCGATGCACAGCCGGGTCGCTTTGCTCAGGAGCCGACTTGAGGACATTGGCGTACCGCATCTGCGAAATCCTAGTCACATTGTGCCCGTAATGGTGGGAAACGCCGATCTCTGCAGGCAGATCAGCGATATCCTTCTGAACGAATACGATATCTACATTCAACCAATAAACTACCCGACGGTCCCGCGCGGTACGGAGCGCCTTCGTATCACCGCATCGCCCTTTCATTCCGAGGCGGATATCGAACACCTGACCGCCGCGCTCGGCGAAATCTGGTCGAGCCCCTTGGTTGAGCATTTCTCTTTTCGTGACGTTCCTGGCACGCGCTCATTTAGAGAGCGAGCAGCGTTTTGCAGCGGCACGCTTCCGACGCCTCATTTCCCGGAAGCAATCGGTGTCAGTTGAGCGATGCGCGGCTTGTTGGAAATTGTTCTTCAACATTGTTTGGGGTCCGTCACCGCAACCAGGAGCGCGAGGCAACGAACGTCGGTGGCGGTTGTGACTGCTACCGGAGAGCCATGACACTGATCGACCTTGCTAATCCGACCGGATTCCGGTCGTTGACGGCGCGGCTGCTGCCCTTTCTCGCGGCGGCAACCACCATCCTACTACTGGTCGGCCTCTATCTGTCGGCGTGCGCACCAGACGACTACCAGCAGGGCGCGACCGTCAAGATCATGTTTATCCACGTGCCCAATGCCTGGCTATCGATGTTCGTCTGGGCTGTGATGACCACAACCGCACTCGGCACCCTGGTCTGGCGCCATCCGCTCGCCGACGTCGCCGCCAAGACCGCAGCGCCAATAGGCGCCAGTTTCACCTTTCTCGCGCTCGTGACGGGCTCGCTGTGGGGCCGCCCTATGTGGGGCGCCTATTGGGAATGGGATGCGCGGCTGACCTCGGTGCTGATCCTGCTCCTGATGTATCTCGGCCTGATAGCGCTGTGGCGAGCGGTGGAAGATCCCTCGCGCGCCGCACGTGCTGCCGCGGTGCTGACCCTGGCCGGCGCGATCAATCTTCCCATTATCAAATTCTCGGTCGACTGGTGGAACACGCTGCATCAGCCGGCTTCGGTGCTTCGGATAGGCGGCCCGACACTCGATCGCGCCTTCCTGGTCCCGTTGTTGGTGATGGCCAGCGGCTTCACACTGCTGTTCGTCACGCTGCACGTTGCCGCGATGCGCACCGAAATCCTGCGCCGCCGCGTGCGTGCCCTGCAGATGATGCAGGCGCAGGGTGTCTCAGGCGAAATCGGCGCAGCCCCGCGCGCATCGCAACCGGCGTAAGGCAAGATGTCGCTCGGACCCTACGCGCCCTTTATCGTAACCTCCTACCTCGCCGCAGCGCTGGTGGCGGCGCTGCTGATCGGCTGGATCGCCATCGACTACCGCAACCAGAAGCGGCGCCTGCGAGAGCTCGAGGAGAGCGGGGTGGTGCGGCGCTCGGGGCGCAGCGCAACGGAGCCGTAGATGACCGAGCAAGAGACTTCCGAGGCAAGCCCGCAGCGCCGCTCACGGCTGGTAGTGCTTCCGCTGATCGTCTTTTTCGCGCTAGCCGCTCTGTTTTGGTTCCGGCTTGGCGACGGCGATCCGTCGCGGATTCCCTCCGCCCTGATCGGACATCCGGTGCCACAAACGTCGTTGCCGCCGCTACAGGGCTTGCTCAGCAGCGGCGCGCAAGTGCCGGGACTGGATCCGGAAAACTTCAAGGGCAAGGTCAGCATCGTAAATGTGTGGGCGTCCTGGTGCGTGCCCTGCCATGACGAGGCGCCGCTTCTGGCCGAGCTCGCCAAGGACAGCCGGCTGCAGCTGATCGGCATCAACTACAAGGATGCGTCCGACAGCGCTCGGCGCTTCCTCAGCCGCTATGGTAACCCGTTTGCCTCGGTGGGCGTCGACGGCGACGGCCGCGCCGCAATCGAATGGGGCGTCTATGGTGTGCCGGAAACGTTTATCGTCGATCGCAACGCCAAGATCGCCTACAAACTGGTCGGCCCAATCACGCCGGAGAACATCGGCAGTGCGCTCATGGCCGAGATCGACAAAGCGGTCAATGCTCCGTCGATCTCGCGAAAATTCTGATCAGCCGGTGTAACTTTCGAAGGTCGAGCATGCACGGCTAATCGCGATCGGCGCTTTTCCGTTATTGCCGAGATTTGAGTCATTATGGGCAATTCGGAGAGGTGCATTCGCCCCTTGCGCTTCATATATGTGCCGGCGGCTTCTTGCGATTACGCTAGAATCGCAGATATCGCGCGCCGGCCATCTCGAGCCACAGGCCGCGCGGCGTATCAACCGCTCTCATCAGATCGCTCTCGCAATCTGCACACTTCAGAACCGCTCCCATCGGAGATGCATGCAAGATCAGAGATCCCACGCCACTCACACAGTCGCATGAATTGCATCGAATCTTCGCAAGTGTGATGTCAGGAACGAAGATCTGTTGGAGGAGACGTGCCGCGACATTGCCGTCGAGCAAAAGATCGGAGACGTTATTAGGCATGGTATCTATCCTCCTGACGGACCAAATCGTTCTGTCTTGATGTTGAGAGGGTCAAATCCGAGTTCTGTAAGAAGATTGGCCGCAGTCTCGACGAAGCGAGTGGGACCGCAAACATAGATCGCCGGGTTATGTGCAGGTGGAAACAAATTTGCTGAAAGCAGGCCTTTGGTGATTCGCCCACGGTGGCCCGTCCAATCCTCTGGTTGCTGGCGGGTAAGCGCGTAGACAAGGCGAAAGCTGGAATCACGCCGCGTCAGCGCTTCGAGCTCGTCTCGGTAAACTATATCTTCCCAAGTTCGAGCCGAGTATATCAGTAGGGCGGGAGGGCGGCTTGGCCGTCTATCGCGGTGACGAAGCATCGACATCAACGGCGTGATACCCGTTCCACCAGCGAGCAGGTAAACCGGCCTCATTGCGGCGCTGGTCCAGACGAAATATCCCCCGATAGGTCCCCGAAGCTCGAGTTGGTCGCCGACCCGTAGCTCATCCAGTAGATAGGGGGAAACCTCGCCGTCTTTCACTCGCTCTACGGTCAACGCAAGCAATTCGTCTTCGGGCGGAGACGAGATGGAATAGCTACGCTGCGCTTGATATCCGTCCTCGGCCGTGAGCCGGATATCGACGTGCTGGCCCGGGAGGTGTCCTGGCCAGCTGGCTGGCTCCAGCATGAGACTCTTTACACGGCACGTTTCCACCACGACCTCGCGTACCTGAGCGAATTGCCAATTAAGCCGTTTGAGTGGAGATGCAGGATTAGTCTCCGTCATATCTCTGCTCTTTCCAGGGGTCGCCGTAGTTGTGATATCCCAGTGACTCCCAAAAGCCGCGCTCGTTTCTCAGCATAAATCGGATTCTGCGCACCCATTTGGCACTCTTCCAGAAGTAAAGATGCGGTACCAAAAGGCGAGCTGGCCCGCCGTGAGCGGGTGGGATCGGTAGGCCGTCGCAACGAGTAACGATCATGCCCTTGCCGCCGGCCAGATCCGCAACAGGAACGTTTGTTGAATAGCCACCATCGCAATGAGCCATGACATAAGGTTCGGGAGGCTCTGAAAGCCCCGCTGCTTTCAACAGATCGTCGAAGGTGACGCCCTGCCATGTCGTATCGAGCTTCGACCATTTCGTGACGCAATGAATATCGGTCTTGACCGTAGTCTGCGGCAGCGCTTCGAACTCGGCCCAACTCCACACCCTGAGCAGGGAACCGCCAAGCTGAAGAGCCAAATTCCAGTCTGCCACTTTGGTTTGTGGGGTTGGGCCCGCCGAAAGAATCGGGAATTCAGTTGTCACGTACTGCCCGGGCGGCACACGATCCGTCTTAGTTTCCTCGTGTCGCTTCGACCTAAACCCGCGAGAGATGTGAGCCTCATCCATAGAATCATGCCTTTCTTAGGCGTTAGCGCGCCACGGAAGAAGAACTTGGACGCCGTTATCCGGTCATCCGCCGGTCGTTCGGCTACACTTGCTACAAACGCATTCGCCTGTCGATGGGCGCTAAGGCGAATGCATCAAGATTTAAAAAGCGAAGGCAATTGCCGACGCGCGCGATACTCACCAGCCCTGTATCTCCTGTCTCATTCACGATGGAAAGCTCATCAGCCGCCGACGCGTTCCCGCGTCTGGCTTAGTTCGCAGGAGATAAAGGGATGGGTATCACATTTCGGACAGCAGCCGTCGTCATTGCGACCAGTGCGATCGCAACGACCTTATTCTTCGGATCTCTTAAAAATGGCAACGCGCAGACCACCAGTCGCTACTTGCCTGAATACACGGCCGATGGGCAACTCCTTCTGCCGAAGGATTGGCACCATTGGGTGTACCTCGGATCTCCACTTACGCCAAATGCGCTGAATGATGGCAAGGCGAACTTCCCGGAATTTCACAACGTCTACATCGAGCCGGGTTCATATGAGATTTACAAAAAGACCGGTCAATTTCCCGAAGGAACGATCTTCTTCAAGGAGCTTCAACTTACACTACCTGGCGAGAACCCAGACGGATCGCGAACCGAGCCGTCGGGAAGAGGTTACTTCCCCGGACCTTTCAACGGCGCCGATGTCACGGTCAAGGATTCCAAGCGTTTCGCCGAAACCAACGGATGGGGATATTTCAATTTCAATCATCATGAGCCAAAGGCTCCGATGGCGAAAGTGAAGGCGAAGGGGGAATGCGCGTATTGCCACATCGCGAGCGCGAAAAAGGATGAGGTGTGGACCCAGTTCTATCCCCTGTTGGACAAATGATGTGTTCCGCTCGACATCCACCGCAAAGCACAGGGACTAAGTCATGAAAGCCGCGCGCGCCGCTACTCTCGGCATTTCCGGAATTGCCGCAATCATTGTAATCGCCGGGCTGGGTTCCACGCTAGCGACTACGATTAACAGCGCTCCGCAAACCCAGGCAGCCGTCGACGTGGATGGTAACCTGAGCGTTCCGCGTGACTATCGGACCACTTATGAACCGCTCGGAAGCTGGGCAGTAGCGGCTGATGAAGGCCGAGGCTCAAAGGAGCTGCACGCCGTGTTCGCGTCGCCTGGGTCTGTCGAGGCCTATCGTAAAGACGGCCGATTTCCTGACGGAACGGTACTCGTAAAAGAGGTGTTCAAGACCGCCACCAAGGAAATGACAACCGGTACCGTCAGCCACGCCGACGAGTTGAAAGGCTGGTTCGTCATGGTGAAGGACAGTACCGGGCGCTATCCGGGCCACACCTTGTGGGGCGATGGGTGGGGGTGGTCGTGGTTTGACGCTGCTAACCCCACAAAGACAACATCCACCGACTACAGACTAAATTGCAAATCCTGCCACGTGCCAGCGCGGGCGACCGATTGGATCTACGTCGATGGATACCCTGCATTAAAACGATAGAGAAGGCGTTTCGCGAAAAGTTAGACCTAACCCCTGTTTTCAAGCTCAACCAAAGGAGTAGCAGATGGCAAAAGAGGCGATGATGAAGGACATGTCTATGGCGAAAGGAAAGCCTGGACATCTCTATATACAAACCAACGAAGTCGCGAATGCGATTATTCACTACGAGCGGAGCTCAACTGGCGCTCTTAGCGAGGTGGAACGCATCAGCACAGGTGGAGCAGGGTCTGGCGAATTCAAGCCGATCAGCGGTCAAGAAAGCGCACCCAACGCCTTCGAGGGCGCGGGAAGCATCATCTTTACGCCGGATCGACGCTTTCTGTTCACGACAAATGGTGGAGACAATTCCGTTTCGAGCTTCCGTGTGAGCGAAGACGGTCGCCTCTCGCTGGTCGATGTCAAGCCAACGGGCAATCCCGTAGAAGGCAAAAGCGGAACTGCTAAATCGCTCGCGTTTGCTCCTTCTACTCGGACGCTTTTCGTGTTGCATTCGTTCGGCCCCGATCACCTGCGACTGATGTCTGTCGATGCCGAAGGTAAGCTCACGTGCCGCCACGAGCGATACACGATCAATACATATAGCAAGAGGAACCGCGTAGCTACTATGGTGGTGGTCTCGCCTAAAGAGGAGCTCGTTCTTGTCGGCACCACTTTCGACGAGCCAATCGCGCACACAGGCTTGTATCCAGATGGATCGCCTATTCTCTGGGTGCAGCGGGCTGGCGGCGCGTTTCATTCGATCGCATCGAATGCGCCGGATCCCGACGGGCTCGCCGCATTCCCCCTGCAAAAGGATGGCTCGCTCGGCACGGCCAGGTTCTACGACGCAAAAGGCGGCTCTCCTTTCTACATCGGATTCCTAAACGAGCGACCGGATACCTTCGTCATCGCATACGCCGTGGGTGATGGATGCTCCATGGGCACTATCGAGAAAAACGGCACGCTCAACATCGGCTCGCTCGTAAAGATCGACACGAGCGCAGGCGTGCCGTCCGAGGTGTGCTGGCTGTCAATCTCCCCGGATGATCGTACGGTGTACGCGACGAACTTCGGCTACAGCAACATCAGCAGCTACCACATCAATGGCCGCGGCCTGGAAATTGCGTGCGATCCCGCGTGCGCCAGAATCCCAGGGGACGGCACCGCCAGGGGGCTGAACGGAACGGTGACCAGCGGCCCCGCCGATAGCTGGATTACGCCGGACGGCGCGTATCTCTATCAGATATATGGGAATGCGTCGAAGCTGGTGGGCTATGCGACTCAGTCGGACGGATCGCTAAAAGAGATCACCAGCGTCAAGATTCCCTACAATAGTCCGCAGGGGCTGGCGGGATTCTGATTGCGATCCCACAACAGGGGCGCGGGCGTGACTCGGTGAGACAATTATCACGCCCGCCCTTTTCACTAGTTCGTCGTCACCACACTCAACCTTAGTCAACGCGCGGGCAATCATCGAGCCGATGTTCGAAACAACGTACCAACGCAATCATCACGAGGAGTCGAATTGTCCCGAAAGAGTCGGCGCGCCCGCAGAACATCCGCGCGACGTTGATCTGGAGCGCGCTAGTGGTGCCGGTCGAATCGTTCTCACTGGCGACGAGAGCGTCACTCGCGTCGCGGAAGTCTACCAAAAATTTCCGATAGGCATTTTGTTTCCGAAAATCGGCGATGGTCAGATAAAGGAGGCCGTAATCATAAATATGTCGGGCGGCGTTGCCGGCGGAGATCGGTTCGAAATTGAAGTAGAAGCGCTCAACAAGGCGTCCTTTGCGGTCACGACGCAGGCAGCCGAGAAGATTTATCGAGCTTTGGATCGACCTGCGCGGATCGCGACGAAGTTAAAAGTGTGTGAGGGCGCAAAACTTGCATGGCTTCCGCAAGAGACAATTATCTTCAACAAGGCGCGAATTCGCCGACAGACAGAGATTGATCTCTGTTCTGGAGCCGAGGTGATCGCGCTCGAATGGTTGGTCCTTGGCCGTGCCGCAAGCGGGGAAGAGGTCGTTAGCGGTTACATACTGGACAGTTGGCGGATTAGGAAGGATGGGCATCTTATTTGGGCGGATGGTTTCCTTGTTGCAGATGAAACGTTTGCGCAGCTGCACAGAAAAGCGCTGCTCTCGAATTGGAGAGCCGTCGGGACACTGATTTATTTCGGACCTAATCTCGATGCGCGGTTGAGGAGTTTGCGTGAGATAGCGACCTCTCTCGACTGCGAGTGTGCCGCAACGATCGTCGGCGCGATCATCATCGTGCGCGTCGCCGCACCGGTAAGCCGCGACCTAAAGCGCGGGCTTCGTAGTCTGTTGGACCAATTCAGTCGAGAGCTTGGTCGAGGCCCGTTCGGAGTACCGAAAATGTGGTCGTGTTAGCAGCAGCTATTGGACGGAGAAGGTCTTGAATCTTACACCGCGGGAAAAAGACAAGCTTATGATAGCCGTCGCAGCGATGGTTGCGCGGGGGCGGCTCGCGAGAGGCCTCAAACTAAACTATCCAGAGAGTATCGCGCTGATTACAGACTTTATCCTGGAGGGAGCGCGCGACGGGAAATCGGTCGCCGAACTCATGGCTGAGAGCGGGCGAGTACTCACTCAGGGTCAAGTCATGGAAGGCATCCCGGAAATGCTTCTCGAGATGCAGGTGGAAGCCACATTTCCCGACGGGACGAAACTTGTGCCGGTACACAATCCGATTCGATAGGAGCTATCGATGCGTTTAGTCCTGATTTGCATTGCCTTGTCCGAAGCATTGATCTTCCCGGCCTCTGCTCACACTGGTTTAGGGCCCGTCAATTCGTTCAGCTCCGGAGTCGCTCATCCTTTTAGTGGGGCAGACCACCTCATCGCTATGACCATGGTAGGCCTCTGGAGTGTGTTCGCGGGTGGCCGCGCCGTTGCGGTGTGGCCAGCAACGTTCGTAGCAGCGATGTTGGGCGGCTTTGTAGCGGCGAGCTCTGGCGTGCAAATCGCTTTCGTTGAACAGGCCATCTGCTTGTCGGTCGTCGTCCAGGGAGGGCTCATTGCTTCCGGAGTACGGGCGCCGGTGGCTCTGGGGGCCGTGATCGTCGCACTCTTCGCGTTCTTCCATGGGCACGCTCATGGAACGGAGGCGGCCGCAGCCAAGCTTATCCCTTATGCAACAGGTTTTGCGCTCGGAACCGTCGCGCTCCACGCTGTCGGCATCACAGGTGGCTTCTTCGTCCGAAGCTTGGCCGGAACGCTCTTGCTGCGCGCAGCGGGTGGATGTGCGGCGGTGGTCGGATTGTCCCTATTGGGAGGCTGACGTGATCCCTGGCGAAGTCTTTCCAGCGTCCGATGAAATTGTCCTGAACAAGGACAGGACAGCTATCTCTATTGAGGTTGCCAACACTGGAGATCGGCCTATTCAAGTGGGCAGCCACTATCATTTCGCCGAGACAAATGCGGCTCTTGCTTTTGATCGAAACGCCGCTTTCGGTTGTCGCCTCGACATCCCCGCAGGGACTGCCGTGCGATTTGAGCCAGGGCAGTCCCGCGAAGTTTCACTGATCCCCTATGACGGCGCCCGCGTCGTCTATGGCTTTGGCAGCCAGGTCATGGGGGCTTTGCCGCCAATACGCGGCACTGCGGCCACCTCTGGCGATTGAGGTAGCGAAAATGTCCCACACAATGCACCGTGGCGCCTACGCGCAGATGTTCGGCCCAACGGTTGGAGACAAGGTTCGTCTCGCGGATACTGATTTGCTCATAGAGGTGGAAAAAGACTTTACCACCTACGGTGAGGAGGTGAAGTTCGGCGGCGGGAAAGTCATTCGTGATGGCATGGGACAGTCGCAGCGTACGCGCGACGAGGGCGCGGTTGATACAGTCATTACCAACGCTTTGATTCTCGATCATTGGGGGGTCGTGAAGGCGGACATCGCGATCAAGGATGGGCTCATTTTAAGGATCGGGAAAGCCGGCAATCCCGATGTCCAGCCCAACGTCGACATAATCATCGGGCCTGGTACCGAGATCATCGCAGGAGAAGGCAAGATCATCACCGCGGGGGGTATCGACACCCACGTACACTACATTTGCCCGCAACAGATCGAGGAAGCGCTCTATTCGGGTCTTACAACTATGATGGGTGGAGGAACCGGACCAGCGACAGGCACGGCAGCGACAACCTGTACGCCAGGCCCTTGGCATGTCCAACGGATGCTCGAGGCGGCGGATGCTTTCCCAATGAACCTCGGTATTTTCGGCAAGGGTAATGCGAGCCTGGCCGCTGGCCTCATTGAGCAGATCGAGGCCGGCGCGTGCGGCCTCAAGCTGCACGAAGATTGGGGCGCTACGCCCGCTGTCATCGATTGCTGCCTTTCCGTCGCGGACGACATGGACGTGCAAGTCCTGATCCATACCGACTCTCTTAATGAGGGCGGCTTCGTGGAAAAAACAATCGCCGCATTCAAGGGCAGGACGATCCATACCTTTCACACCGAGGGCGCCGGAGGCGGACATGCGCCAGACATCATAAAAGTGTGTGGCGAAGGGAACGTTATCCCAGCTTCCACAAATCCAACGCGGCCCTACACGGTGAATACGCTTGACGAAGCCCTTGATATGCTCATGGTCACCCATCATCTCGATCGTCGTATTCCGGAGGACGTCGCCTTCGCTGAAAGCCGCATACGCAAGGAGACCATAGCCGCGGAAGACATTTTGCACGATCTCGGCGCACTCTCGATTGTGTCGTCAGACAGCCAAGCAATGGGACGCGTCGGTGAGGTGATTACCCGTGCGTGGCAGACAGCCGATAAGATGAAAAAGCAGTTCGGGGGGTTGGCTGAAGAGAATGGTCGTAACGATAACTTCAGAGCGCGGCGCTACATTGCTAAATACACAATCAACCCTGCGATAGCCCAGGGTATCTCCACCTACGTCGGCTCGATTGAAGTCGGGAAGATTGCCGACATCGTAATCTGGGATCCGGCCTTTTTCGGCGTAAAGCCCGACATGGTTCTCAAGGCCGGCACGATCGCTGCGGCTATCATTGGCGATCCCAACGCTTCTATTCCCACCCCCCAGCCTCAATACTATCGGCCGATGTTCGGCGCGTTCGGACGCTCTCTGAGCAGGAGCTCAGTGACGTTCGTCAGCGAGGCATCCATGGCGAGGAACCAGGTGCTCGGCCTTGCGAAGAGACTTCTTCCTGTCTCGAACACGCGCAAGATCGGTAAGCATTCGATGATTCTCAACAACGCCACCCCTCACGTGGAGGTCGATCCCGAAACCTATGAGGTGCGGGCAGATGGCCGGCTGCTCACGTGCGAGCCCGCGAAGGTGCTGCCAATGACTCAACGCTACTTTATGTATTGATACGCAGATGCAAAGTCGCAAGCGCAACGGACAAGTATTATGACGAGCGAAGAGTTATCGTGCCCGCCCATGTCATTTTTGCGACTGCAAAGTTGGCTTTCGCCGAGTTTCCCGAATGGCGCCTACAGTTATTCGCACGGTCTCGAATGGGCCACCGAAGCTGGTCACGTCCATGACCGCACAAGCCTAGTTGATTGGCTCGATGCCGATCTTCGTTACGGATCGGGGCGGAATGAAGCGGTGTTCTTCATCGAGGCATATCGCTGCGCGATCCATAACAACGCGGCCAAACTGATGCTGGTCGCTGAGATAGCAGCGGCCTCACGCGGGACATCGGAATTTGCGCTTGAATCGTCGCAGCAGGCGACAGCTTGCCTCAACACACTCCGCCGAGTGTGGTCAGATGGTATCCTGGACTTGATCTGCGAGAGTCAGGTGCAGCCGGTCCTGGCCGTTGTCCTCGGTGCTCGCTTGGCAAGGGAGGGGATTCCGGCAGACGTGGCGCTACCGGCATTTCTGCACAGCTATGTCGCCAATTTGGTGATCGCTGGCGTGAGGCTCATCCCCCTCGGGCAGACCGATGGCCAACTCGCCATCGCGGAGCTTGAGCACGCGGTATTGTCCGCAAGCGCGCAAGGAGCCTGCGCTACGCTCGACGACCTGGGCTCCGCTGGCTTTATGGTCGAACTCGCCTCCATTGCGCATGAAACCCAATATACGAGGCTGTTCCGGTCATGAAGACGGTTGAAAGCGAGACGCCCCTTCTCCGCAGCAAGTTCGCGTCGCTACATCACGGTCCGCTCCGCGTCGGGATCGGAGGACCAGTCGGGTCGGGCAAGACCGCGCTTGTAGAGGCGTTATGCAAGCTTCTCCGAGATTTCTACGACATTTATGTGATTACCAATGACATCTACACCAAGGAAGATCAGCTCATTCTAACCCGCGCGCAAGCATTGCCGGCACAGCGTATCATGGGCGTTGAGACAGGCGGCTGCCCACATACAGCGATACGTGAGGACGCCTCCATGAACCTCGCCGCGATCGCGGATATGAACTTGAGATTTCCAAGCGCAGAGCTGTGTTTCGTGGAATCGGGCGGCGACAATCTGGCGGCAACCTTCAGTCCGGAGCTTGCGGACCTGACTATCTACGTGATCGACGTCGCTGCAGGCGAAAAGATCCCACGCAAAGGCGGCCCCGGGATAACACGCTCCGACCTGCTTGTGATCAACAAAATCGATCTCGCTCCCTTAGTGGGTGCCAATCTTCAGGTTATGGAATCAGACGCCCGACGCATGCGAGGTATGCGACCGTTCATTTTTTCCAATCTGAAAAGTGGACAGGGACTCGATGAAATCGCCGGCTTCATTCTTGAGAAGGGCGGGCTGGCCGCTCAGCGCCTTTAATTAAGGTTTGGCTACCCGGCCACTCACTCTGTTGACTCCAGCGTATTCAATCTCCTCACGCGTTGTCCGGCCTATCGAGACGCGACCCCATGGCTGTGGCGGGCGCACCGCGAAGCTCGGACATGCTCCTAAGGCGAGGATCAGTTCGATCTATCGAGCCAAACCACTAGCGGGTTTTCGCCGGGTAGCGCGCTGAAACATACTTGGAGGGTAGCTGGCGCATTTGGGCAGAACGAACTTTGGTTTGTGTGACTAACACCAATCGGGAACTCAAAGGAACGTGCGTCGGAATAGCACCGTGCGCCCCCGGATACTATGATTTCGGATAGAAAACGTGTCGCACAAGACGTCAGTAGGTAGCATCAATGGTGACGAGGACGTGGAGCGCAAGCGCCGAAAGGATAGACCCGCCAAATGGTGGCGAGGCTGCGTGTGACCTTCAGGATTTGGGAGAGGTCAGGGCGCCCGTTGATATAAGAGCCTGTGAATCGAGTAGGCGTAGAATTCTTCATTCGACTCTTCAAATCACACCGGCAGAGTCCGTTAAACGTCTCGGCACCGGTCGTCCTGGTTGGTTCGTGGAGACGATCCATGCGGCGATTGGGAAGAGGATGGAGTTTGAGTTTCAAGGTCCTGTGCACCTTCTGGTAATGTACAACGAGGGAACCAGACGCAACGGAGAAACCTCGATTGACGGACTTCTGACGTCAAAGATGCGGAACTTCGCAAACAAACTCACGTTCGTTCCGGCAGGCTACGGCTATCGAGAGCGACTGGAGACCGGTGCGTCCACTCGCCTGACATTTCTGTATTTGGATCCGGCCATTCTCCAAAACGATGGAGAACCCGATCATGCGCCTAGAATACTCATTGAGGACTCCGTCGTTTGGGAGACTGCAGACAAGCTGAAGAACGCTATCGAGAGCGGGCAAACAAAAAGAACGCTCTATTTGTCCGCACTCTCCAGCGTCCTAGCACTTGAGCTTTCCCGATCCGATCATGATGCTGCGCGCGATACGTCCTTAAATCGTGGAGGCCTTGCCAGCTGGCAAGAGCGTGCCGTTGTCGGCTATATCGAAGAACACCTGAGTGAACAGATTAATCTTGGTACGCTTGCGCAACTCACTCGTCTAAGCCCGCATCATTTCTGTCGAGCCTTCAAACGATCCTTCGGGGTTCCACCGCATCAGTACCACGTACAACGGCGCATTGAGCAAGCCAAACTGCTTTTGGCAGATCGTGCAATATCGGTCACGGAAATCGGGTTGACGCTGGGCTACTCTCAAACGAGCTCCTTCAGCGTGGCTTTTCGCAAGATGACAGGCTGGACACCAAGTGAATATCGCAGAGAGTTCAAATCGAGCGAGGCGCCTCTAGCAGGGCGTCATAAGCGTAACTCGCTCGTGATAAGCTAAGGTACCGCAAAATCACAGCAGAGGAGACCTTCGTTCCTCGGTGACGAAGTTGGGGTCAGCCGCTATACGCTCGCATCCGGGCCAACTGAAAATGGAGGCGAGAACGCATAAACCGATCCTCATCGATCTTATTGCGCTGCTTATTGCCAGGTTGATATCCGAAGTGACGGTGGTTAGGGTAGTGCGGCTCTGCGCCCTTTTTGGACCATCTGACACATGAGCGGTGCATAGTCCGCGCTCATCCTTAACCTCCGGGCCAGCCGCGCCGCTTGCTCGACGGTAAGCTCAACTGGCATGGCTGCCCTCTTGCACAGTGCGAGCAACATATGCGCCCGCGAAAGCAGCAAAGAACGACCAGCAGCATAGTCTCCAGTGAGAATGTAGAGAACGTCGATCAAAAGCCCGCTTCGATGTTCAGGCGCAATTGTTAGCCGTTCGAGGGGCTCAAATGTCTCAATGAGCGGAAAGGCCATCAGAAAGCTTCCCAGCACATTGGTGCTCAGTGTCGCGTGAGGAAAATCGTGCTCATAAATGGTTGGAGACCCGTAACGTGCCCAGCATTCGTACGTGCCGCCGACCGCGATCGCAATGTATTCCACATCCTCATTCTGAACGTTAAGCGGTAGTCCAAAGTCGGCGTAGCCATTTTCGATTCTCCTCGCGGCGGGCCTTGAGGTGTTCAACACACTTCTTTGAACAGAGGGGAGTGCGCCGGGAATAGTACCGGATCAGACCAAATGGTCCCTCACAGACCACGCAGCGTCTCGGCGCGCCATGCTGCGAATTTTGAGAGCTGTTGAACATTCCTTTCTCCTCTGGTCTTAGCGTGAGTCCTCGTTGTCATTCCCTCTCTGTTGTCGCGGAATCGTTGACCTTCGCGCCAAGCAAGGGCTGCCTTTACTCTAGGCATGTTGAGGTCGTCCCAACCTGCGGTCATATATCGCGCGGGCTCCGGGACGAGGCGGGCGCGTTCAGATTTCGAAACAGGCGAAGACGGTCCCAGGAGTGGTCCCGGGACCATAACGGCGAGCTTGCAGAGGACATCCTAAAACGTGCCCAGGCGTCTCTTTTCGCCGTTTAGCTTCCTGAGGGATTGTTCGACGGGTCTTCGCCGCCGGGAAACGAGCGGTTGAATTCGAAGTTCTCTAAGTTCCGCCCACCCGTTCGTGGAGTAGCATAGGACGGGCCGGTCACCTGATTATACGCTCCGCGAAAGTCTTTCAGATTATAGGCCCGGCTATGACGCTTTGCGAAAGCCGGCGTAGCAACCGCCACGGATAGAATTATCGCAGCACTTAGTGTCTTCGAAATAGGCATAACTTTCTCCTTCTGTTGTGTGAGCGCTGACGCTCATCGAAACTAGAATTATAGGGTTGAATGCTCAATCGCACTTAGGTGCGCGTCGATAATCGAGATGGCTGAAGGCGCCAAACGAAGGTTTGCCTGTCATTCGTCAGCAATCGTTCTGATGAGTAATCGACGTGCCCTTGCGCATTGAGGCGGTGACAGTCGTTTGACCCGTGCTTAGCAGCGGGGGATCTTTGCGGCTATTTGTCTGCGGCCCCGTGCGAAGCGAGCGCCAATGAAATGGCGCACTTTCGCTAAACAAGCAGCAAGACCGAACAAGATCGGCATACGATATTCTAGAAAGATATGGATGGTCGCGGTTTTGAGCCTCCATAGATATCCGACTCGCCGTTGGTACAATGAGTTAAATCACGTAAATCGAAACAGAAACTTTCACTTTGTGAAATGGAAACTCGCGCAATGAAAAAAGGCGCGCCGACTGCCTCCGCCGTCGCAACGACGGATGATCAAACTGTACTTGTGATTGACGATGATCCGCTCACCCGCGGCGCACTCAGCAGTTTGTTTCGTTCGGTCGGACTAAACGTAAGAACGTTCGCATCCGCGACGGAACTGTTGCAAAATCCACTACCTGCGGTCCCAAGCTGCCTAGTCGTAGACGTCAGACTGCCTCGGCTGAGCGGATTCGACCTGCAAACTGAACTCAGTCGATTAGGAGTGAAGATACCCATCATCTTCATTACCGGCCATGGGGATATTCCGATGTCAGTAAAGGCAATGAAAGCCGGCGCAGTCGACTTCCTTACAAAGCCGTTTCGTGACCAGGAGATGCTTGATGCAGTGACTGGGGCAATTGAGCGCGATCTAAAGCGTCGTAGGGAAGAGCAGTCCAATTTGGATATCCGTGCCCGGTTTGAGTCGCTGACCCCTCGTGAGCGTCAAATTATGGCGTTGGTGACAGCCGGCCACATGAACAAGGTAGTGGCTGCCAGAATCGGCATAAGCGAAATGACCGTGAAGATTCACCGTGGTCACGTGATGCGAAAAATGGGCACCAGATCGCTAGCCGATCTGGTGCTCATTGCCGAGAACCTCGGCATTCGGGGGCAAGCAGACTAGGAATACGAACACCCACTAGTGCATCCAAAACGACGGGTCCGTAGCACTCTCTGCGCAGTTATTCGACGCCAACATCATTCGGATGTTGATCTAGGAGAAGGTTAACCTCTTAAGGCCAATGACGCGCCTCTCGTGCAAAAAGCGCAATGGTGCTGGCAAGTCGTATTAGGTAAGGAACTCTTACTTTATGCGACGTGGCGGTTCCGCATAAGAGTTCCGTCTGTCATTTGATGGAGTCAGCGAGTAAATTTCGCGAGCTCACTGGCCCAAGGGTCGCTCTTTTGGTTGGGGCCGATTCGAGTAAGCGACATTTGATTGGGCCGCAACCGATTCGCTAAAGTTCGATGTAGACATGGTGCATCAAGACCAACTCTTGGTTGATCCTGCCCAATCGATAAATGTCGCCGCTGATTCAAATTCGATTGGCGCTGCACCTCTGGAGTCAATCGTCTGCACGGAGGAGTTGCTTAAGCGGCCGTCGCGTCCAGCGCACTACGAGCTGGAAAATTCCGCACTCACATCGCTTGTCAGTACACTGGCCGACTCTCCCCACACCATTCTGCAAACACTGGCTGATAAAGTCCTTGAGATATTACAAGCCGATTCCGCTGGACTAAGTCTGCTGACGAAGGACGAAAAGAGGTTCTACTGGGCGGCTATTTCCGGCAAGTGGCGGCCGCACATTGGCGGTGGTACCCCGCGCGATTTCGGCCCTTGCGGCGATGTCCTCGATCGCAATGTCCCCATGCTATTTACTCATTGGGAGCGGCGTTATCCGTATTTGAGCTCAGCGACACCCCTTGCCGACGAGGGATTGCTCGTTCCTTTCTTCGTAAGCGGCAAAGCAGTCGGGACAATTTGGGTGATAGCCCATAGTGGTCGCCGTAAGTTCGATGCCGAGGACCTAAGGTTGCTCGAAAGCATGGGTCGATTCGCCTCAGCAGCCTATCAAACTATGGAATCCATTGGAGGGCTCAAATTGGAAGTCGCCGCGCGCGAAAAAGCGGAAGCGGCGGTTCGCGAAATGGCAAGTGGAATGCAAGCAAAGATTCGACGTTTGGTCGACTCCAACATTATAGGTATCTTCATCTGGACTAGCAGCGGCGATATCATTGATGCCAATGACGCCTTTCTCCGCATCGTGGGATATGGGAGAGAGGATCTCATGGCTGGCCACCTGAGTTGGGTGGAATTGACGCCGCCGGAATGGCGTGACCGCACCGCGCGGGCCACGGTAGAGGCAGGGATTACTGGTTCCGTCCAGCCCTTCGAGAAGGAGTACTTCCGTAAGGACGGTAGCCGCGTGCCAGTGCTGGTTGGTCGCGCGATGTTCAAGGAAGGGTCGAATGAAGGCGTCGGCTTCGTAGTTGATCTGACCGAGCGTAAGCGGGCAGAGGCAGAAGCGCGTAAGAGCGAGCAGCGATACCGCGAGGTGCAAACGGAGCTTGCGCACGCGAACCGGGTCGCAACGATGGGGCAACTATCGGCGTCGATCGCGCACGAAATCAATCAACCGATCGGGGCGGCAATCACCTACGCCGATGCCGGTTTACGATGGCTCAGCGCCAATCCACCAAACCTCGAGGAGGTCCGGCAGGCGTTCGGTCTTATCCTAAAGAGCGGCGTTCGCGCCGGTGAAGTCATGGACCGGATACGCGCCCTCGCCAAAAAGGCCCCCCCGCAGAAGGATAGCTTGGAGATCAACGAGGTGATCCCGGAGGTTATCGGGTTAACCAGCCGGGAAATAGAGAAGAACGGCATTTCTGCTCATACTCAACTTGCGGAAGGCCTGCCGGCGATTCAGGGAGATCGCGTCCAACTGCAACAAGTGATTCTCAATTTGCTCATCAACGCCATCGAGGCGATGAGCGGAATGAGCGAGGGACCGCGGGAGTTGCTGATCAGCACCGCGAAGACCGACGCTGGGGTCCTCGTCTCAGTGCGGGATTCAGGATCGGGGTTGATGCTTGAGAGCGTGGAACAGTTGTTTGAGTCGTTTTACACCACCAAACCCGGCGGCTTGGGGATGGGCTTGTCGATCTGCCGTTCGATCATTGAAGCGCATGGCGGACGCTTGTGGGCGAGCGCCAATGAACCGCGCGGGGCCATATTTCAATTCACGTTGACGGCGTAGCACGTAAAGCCATCCGCGATCGAAAACACCGCATTTTGGCCAAAACTGGAATGCCTATATGGAGAGGCCTTGGACGCGTGATGCTACGGTACGCTCGTATGTCGTGACCTGAGCCCGAAGTTTCGGGACGATTCGTAGAACTTCCAGTTGCTGACAACCAGTTCGTGCACAAGGGCGATCTACTGACGGTCATCGACCCGACCGATTATAAGATCGGCGTGAGCTTTGCCGAGGCAGCGGTCGAACAAGCGAAAGCGACCGCGGAGAACGCAGCGGCGGAGTCCCGGCGTCGGCAAGCGCTGACCGATCTCGCGGCAACGTCTGAGGAGAAGCAGGCCTATGCCGCCAATGCACTCGCAGCTCAGCCGCCTATCGGCACGTCTCGCCCAGCGTGTCCCTGTTCGAATACATATCGATGATGTGCCGTCGGATGTGCGCCCGAACACTGGCGCGCCAGAGCAGCGGCTCGTAGCTGGGTTGACAGCGACTGTGGAGATCAATCCGAATCCTCGGAAGACGATACGAGAATAAACAATAACTATCACATAGTCTTTGTTCGTCCGCCGCATCCAATATCGGGAACCAAGCCGTAACGCGCGAAGACCGTTGCGATCTCGTTCTAGCATACGCAACGCTGATCACGGCATCCTCAGGGCAGGAACAGTTGCGGTGAGCAATGGCGGTTATTGACGCAAGACGCCCTAAATCAAGTCACTTCCAAACAAACAAGATACGCGGTTTCGTGTTAGCCGGTTGCGCTAAAGCGCTTAGGAGTGGGTCTCTACCCTACGCAAATGGGTAATGTCTTACGCGACCCTGCCAAAGGTCAAAACAGAAAGCGCTAGCGGCTGGGCGTGCGTCGCGCCGGAGACGATCTGAAACATTCTAGTTGCAGGAGATGCAGATGTCACAGACTGTCGCCGGTACTTTGGTCGACGTGCTCGAAAAGGTTGGTGTCAGGCAGATATTCGGGCTTATCGGCGATTCGCTTAATGCGATCGCCGACGCCGTTCGCCACAGCAAAATTGAATGGATCGGCGTCCGCCATGAGGAAGGAGCAGCGCTCGCGGCTGCCGGCCAAGCAAAGCTCACAGGTCGGCTCGGCGTTTGTTGCGGAACCACCGGACCTGGCAGCACCCATCTCGTCGCCGGCCTCTACGAAGCAAGTCGCGACCACGCGCCAGTTCTTGCTCTTTCCGGAGAGATGCCGCGCAAGAAGCAGGGCACGGACTATTTTCAGGCGACAGAGTCAAACCTGCTATTCCGTGATGTCTCGCTCTATACCGAGACCATTTCCTCAGCTGCACAGGCGCCGGCCGTTATTCATCAGGCCATCGCCGCCGCCTATGGTAGCCGTGGCGTCGCACATTTGACGCTCCCACAGGATGTCATTGGGGCGACGGCCGACGGCAGCGTTACGAGCGTTACCACGCTCAAGCCGCGACCCGAATTATGCGCTGGCGAAGCAGATGTTGCCGAGATGGCCCGGCGCATCGACGAAGCTGGCCGCATCGTCATCATGTGCGGTGCTGGATGTCATGGCGCCGCCGAAGAATTGCGTGCGCTTTCCGATCTACTCAAGGCGCCGCTGATCCATTCCTTCAGAGGCAAAGACATCATGCCTTACAACGACCCGCGCTGGATGGGTGGTATCGGCATGATCGGAACGAAGCCGGTCTATCACGCCGCCATGCATTGCGATTTGCTTTTGATGCTCGGCACAGACTATCCGTACTCCGAATTCTTGCCGCGCAAGGGTAGCGTCATCCAGGTCGACGAGCGGGCGCGCGTGCTCGGCCGCCGCACCCCGACTGCGCTCGGCGTCAACGGGTCTGTGCGACCGACGATCAGATCGCTGCTCGATCGGGTGAAGCCGAAGAGCGACAGCAGGTTCTTCGATCTCATCACAGCCCAGCGCAAGGCCTGGGACGAGATGCTAGACAAACAATCCGATCTCGCGCGCAGCAAGAATCTTATTCACCCGCAGGCTGTGTCGCGCGCGGTGAGTGACCTCGCCGCGCGCAATGCCGTGTTCGTCATCGACACCGGGCTCAATACACTCTGGTCGGGTAACTGGATTCGACCGAACGGTGAGCAGCGGATCATCGGCTCGTTCAACAATGGGGCCGTTGGTACGGCGCTTGGTCAAGCCAACGGCATTCAGGCGCTCGACCGTTCGCGCCAAGTTATCGCACTCTGCGGCGACGGCGGTTTCAACATGCTGATGTGCGAATTCCTCACTGCCGTGCATCATAAGCTGCCGGTGAAGTCCTTTGTCTATAACAATTCGGCTTTCGGACTGATCACGCTTGAGGCCGAGGCGATCGGCGTGCCGGCCTGGAAACAGGGCATCGACTTCCCCAATCCGGACTATGAGGCGCTAGCGCGCGCCTGCGGCGGGCTAGGCTTCAAGGCCGAAAGACCCGCCGAGTTGCGCGATGTCATCGACAAAGCGCTTAAGGCCGATGGCCCGGTCATTGTCGACTGCGTAGTTGCGGCTAACGAATTGCCTAATTTCCCGCATGTTGAGCTGGAACAGGCCGGCAATTACGCCAAAGCAAAGATCAAGGAAACGATACTTGCAGTTACCGGCGGGTGAGGGAGCACGGCGATAGCCGTATTGAACGGGCCCGTCGCCAGGTGTCCGGCAAGAGGCGTCGGCCGCCGGCGAGACACATCTGACGGTTCATCTCGCGCTTTTCGGCAACCAAACCGCCGGGCGAACGAGCTAACAGAGATAGAGCAGCTATGGCGACCCAGGAGGTTGAACTCAAAGAGCTAGTGCGGCCAAGTCATCGCTTGACGTTGACATTTCGAACCGCAATCACCCTCGCGGTGATGGCGTTCGTCATTGCTTTAGCTGCGTTGCTGATTGCTATTCAGGTCCGGGCTCTTCATTGGGCAACGAAGGAAGCTGCATCCGCCTATATGGACGCGACGAGCACGAAGGCGTCGGGACGTCTTCAGACGGAGATAACCGCTATAGCGTCGTTGGTCCGTGTGCTGGCGACTAGTGCCAGCGTAGCCAAATCGAATGAGGGTACCGAGATCGGCCCGGCGATCGCACTATTCAAAACCGCCCTGCAAGAATTGCCTCAAATTGACAGTATCTGTGCCGGCTTTGAAAATGGCGCGTTGTTGGAGGTCCGGCGCACTAGTGACCTGAACGAGGAGCAGCGTAAGAGGTTACGCGCGACACCTCACGCTGATATTGTCATCAATTCGATCCGCCCCGGCCCCGGTGGCGAACTGCCCTTGCGACGCATTTTTGAAGATCGGCAGGGCAACGATGTCGGACAACTGGATCTATGGAAATACGGATACGACGCCCGCAAGCGGCTCTGGTATCACGACACGATGAAGGCCGACCGGTCGCTTGTCTCCTTGCCCTATCTTTCGTCTAGCATCGGCGCACCGGTGATTACGATTAGCGCACCCCTCCGGGGGAAGGTGCCCGGCGTCGTCGCCGCCGATCTCAAGCTCGATACTTTCAGCGATTTCGTCCAAACGCAACGGCCCGGAAAGCGCGGCATCGTCTTGATCTTCGACTCCACCGGCTCGCTCATCGCCCACCCCGATTTTGCACAACTCGTTACCAGCGCGATGACACATCCATCCCAACCGCAATTGCCCAACATCAAGGAAATCAGCTCGGGGGTCGCAGCGGCTGTGTTGCGGGGGGCGCACGGCCGCGAATATTACGATGGAAATATCCGTGACGACCAAGGCAATGACTACCTGTTCAGGTTAGCGAAATTCCCTCTGGGCGAGCCATACAGCGCCAGCATACTGTTGCTGGGAGCCCAAGGAGATTTTGCCCAAGATATTCGGAGGCTCCAGTTCACAGGACTAACACTTGCAACCATTGCCGGCGCTGCCTTTATTCCCGCCGTGTGGATATTTGGCAGCCGAATGTCTTTATCCCTGAAAGCCCTAACGGCTGAGGCCGTTGAGCTCCAAAATCTGGCTGAGCCTACACCCAAGCCGGTTGTATCACGTATCAGGGAAATTCACGAGCTTGGCAGTGCGATGAGCCTCGCGCAGCGCGCCATATGGTCGTTCGCTCATTTTGTTCCCAGAAAGCTCGTCCAGGGCGTCATCGATAACTCCATAGCTACAGAGCTTGGAGGAGTTCGAGAGGAGATTACAGTCATTTTCACCGATGTTCGAGATTTTACGACCATCGCCGAGTCCGCCGACCCCGACACTCTTATGCACCAAATGTCGCGCTATTTCTCGGTGCTTACAGAGGCGTTCCTCGCCGAAGGCGGAACAATCGACAAGTTCATTGGTGACGCCATGATGGTGTTCTGGAACGCACCCAATCCACAGCTCGACCATGTTGAGCGAGCCTGCCGGGCGGCTCTTGTGGCCAGATCGGCTTGCGAAAAGCTCAACTCCCATTTCGAAACTGAGGGGCTGAAGCCATTCTTCACACGGTTTGGCATTCATGTCGGGGAAGCCGTGGTCGGCAACCTCGGCTCGACCGAGCGCATGAACTACACGGCTCTCGGGAATACGGTGAATCTCGCAGCGCGCCTCGAAGGTCTGAACAAGCAGTTTGGGACCGCTATCCTTGTGAGTGAAGGCGTCTACTTGCGGGTTCGGCATTGCTTCCTGTTCAGACCCATCGAGTCGGTCATTGCCAAGGGCATGACAAAGGCAACCCGCATTTTCGAGCTAATCGGGGCGGCGACATGAGATCAGTTTCAATATTACGAGGTGTCTCGCCAAGGTTGTTCGGCTTGTGGCTTGCGTTCGTCGTTTCAGCGGGTCACGCAAGCGAAGATACCATCAAGATCGGAATTCTACATTCTTTGTCGGGCACCATGGCCATTAGCGAGTCGGTACTTAAGGACACCGTTCTCATGCTGATAGAAGACCAAAACAAAAAGGGTGGGCTGCTCGGACGGAAATTGGAACCGGTAATAGTTGATCCCGCGTCTGATCCGGATATGTTTGCGAAAGAAGCCAGGGAATTGCTTTCGAAGAAAAAGGTCGCGGTTGTGTTTGGCTGCTGGACTTCTGCGTCCCGCAAAGCCGTTCTGCCGATCTTCGAGCAGCTGAACGGCTTACTCTTCTACTCAGTACAATACGAAGGCGAAGAGAGCTCGCGAAACATTTTCTATACGGGGGCAGCTCCAAATCAGCAAGCAATTCCGGCTGTTCGATATCTGATGAGCAAGGAAGGAGGCGAGGTCCGCAGATGGATTCTGCTCGGCACTGACTACGTCTATCCGCGCACGACCAACCGAATCCTGAGCGCGTATCTTGCCGAAAAGGGCATATCGCCAGACGACATTATGATCATTTATACCTCGTTCGGCTATTCCGAATGGCGAGGGATCGTCAATAGGATCAAAGCCTTTGGTTCGGAGGGAAAAAAGACCGCGGTGATATCAACCATTAACGGAGATGCTAATACGCACTTCTACATGGAGCTCGCAGCCCAACATGTGGACGCCAACGAGATTCCAGTCATGGCTTTCTCTGTCGGCGAGCGCGAATTGCTCAGCGTAAACATTGTCCCCACCGCGCACTTGGCGGCCTGGAACTACTTCCACACGGTCAACTCATCAGAAAACAAAGTGTTCGTGAAAATGTGGGCGGACTTCAACGAACAGCGAGACAAAATCACAAATGACCCGATGGAAGCCACCTTTATCGGCTTCAGAATGTGGGCGCAAGCCGTTGTCCAGGCCGGCACCACCGATGTGGATGCGATCCGGCAGGCCATGTACGGTCAGAGAATCAAGGCGCCGAGCGGCTTCGAGGTTGTGATGAACACTAATCATCATCTTTCCAAGCCGGTCATGATAGGAAAAATAAATTCTTCCGGAACTTTTGATGTCATTTGGCAGTCAATCAATCCGGTCCGAGCCGAGCCTTGGAGCAGGTATCTTCCCGACAGCGTAAAGCGTACGGCCGATTGGTCCTTTCCTTGGGTCTGCGGGGGGTGCCTTGAACCAACATTCCATAACTGGTGATGGAAGCAAACAAATAGGCTGCTCATAGCGTTCGCATCATGAGAGGCTAACGAACCTTATCGGCGGTGGTTCGCGGCGCAGCAGATAAATGCGGTCCGCGAACGAAAACACCGCATTTTGGCTATAACTATCGCATGAACCGAAAAGACGACCAAAGGACAAGTCGCTATGTTCCGAGTCGTCAGATGAGGAGCATGAGAGACTATGCGCAGAATCAAGAAATTGCGCGCGTGGTGATCAACGGTAACGTGCCTTTGTTTGCGCGAATTGTGAGCTGTAACGGATGCACTGTCTGAAGCTGCAGGTGTCTTCGAAGCTGAGTCAGGATGGTGGCACCGCCATGCTCACAGAAAGATCGCTCGTCACGAAGAATCGACCACATTTGCCGGCTGGATTTCGGCGTCGTAGGACTGCGACTTCGCCGATGGAAGAGCGCGCATCCAAGCCCAACCCTGCTCTTACCTGTTTGCGCGTCAAGAACGCGTTTATGTTTGGTCCATTCAACCTGTCCGTGGCTCAGCGATTATTGAAGAAGGGCGAGGAGACGATTCCGATTGGCGGTCGTGCGCTCGATCTTTTGATCGTCTTGGCAGAGCGCGCCGGCGAAGTTATCAGTCATAAGGAGCTAATCGCGCGGGCCTGGCCAGACGTCACGGTGGAGGAAGCCAATCTCCGGGGGCAGATCGCTGCGCTTCGCAAAATGCTCGGCGATGGTCTGGACGGTGCTCGGTACATTTCCAACGTCGCAGGCCGGGGCTATTGTTTCGTAGCGGCCGTGGCGAGTTCCGCCGAAGAGCTGGCTCTCCCGGAGGCAGGTCGAGCCGTCGGGCTGAAAGGCGAGATCACAGCAGCAGGTCAACAAGCAGAGACTAGTATTGAATTGCTACAAGCAGCGCTTGAAGCTTTGCATTCGGAACAGCACAACATCCTCATGACTGTATTTGGGGGTGCTCTGACGCAGGGGCTATTGAAAGCGGGCCAAGTCGACGAAGCTCTGTTGACCATTAACAAAGCGATAAGTCAGGCAACAAGTGTTGGGGTGACCTTTCACATAGCCGAACTACTGCGCTTAAAAGCGGAAGCGCTTGCCGCCGCCCGACAAAAAGACGGTGCGGCTGCTGTGGATTGCCTTAAGGAGTCGCTGAGGGTTGCGCGTGAGCAGTCTGTTCTTGTTTACGAACTACGCTCGGCCACAACGCTCGCGCGGCTGCTTTCCGAGAGCGGCCAGCGAGAGGAGGCAAGAGCCGTCTTGGCGCCAGTTTATGATCGCTTTACAGAAGAATTTGAGACAACTGACCTTCGAGACGCACGGGCTCTTCTGGCCTCTTTGGGCTAGCAACGGCTTTCCTGGCTCGGATGTCTCCGCGGCCCGTCGCCGATCTTCACTCATTTTACAACCGGAATCCATGAAAGCTTTGGGCCTTCGACAAGAGAGTGTTCAAACTCTGCGATAAACTGCAATGCAACTAGTGGCTGTTGAAGTCGCGCTGACTACGCGCTGCCCATACGGCATCCAGATTCATACCTGGGAAGCGCGGGAGACAGTGGGCCAGCGCCTGCAATCGCCCACGAAGCAGCGGACCAACAGGCCCGAGTTAAAGGAAGCCGCGTTCAAGTCGGACCACGTTCGTGAAAGAGGATTCGATGTGAAGTATGAATGGCTGCGCTTTAAGTCCCGCGACTGAGGTGGCGATATGAGTGTTCGGGCAAGGCTCTCATCCTGGAACATCATCTATTCGCTGAATATGGGAATCGTGTCCGCAATGTCCTACTGGATTATTACGCACGCACTACCCTCAATGCTTGGCAGGGATTCTGATCTGCTAGGAGGCATGTGGTCGGCGGTGGCGACCCTCTTTGTGTATCGGGCGTCTCGCGGCGACAGCTTGTCGGCGGGAGTGAGTCGACTGGTAGCTACGGGCGTAAGCTTCGCACTGTGCTTCCCCTATCTTTGGTTCTTCCCATTCACCGTACCAGGCCTAGCTGCGCTTATTGGAATCGGCACATTGGCAATGATGCTCTTGGGGCGGCAAGATGACATCGTCACCACGGGAATAACCACCGTAGTCGTCATGGTGGTTGCCGCGATTAGCCCAACGGATGCCTGGCTACAACCAATCCTGCGTCTAGTTGATACCATCGTTGGAGTCGGGGTCGGGATCGGAGGCAAATGGGCCGGTTCGTATCTGTACTCCCGAACAGTTGGGAAACGATGGCCTTGAGGAAGTTAGCGAAACCGCGCCCAGGCTGGTGCACGCGCAGCTTTGGCCGACGCTCGAGGAGCCGCCGGGCGCGTTATTGCCTGCATTTTCGTGCATCAGATCGAACGCGTGTGTCGGAGTAACCGCTCGTGGCATATTGGAGTGACGAATTTGACCGAGTCCAGTCGCCGATGCTGCGCTACGGACTTGCGGTCGTTTTGGTGGCCGTCTCGGTTGCGATCGCGCTTTCGCTGCAAGTATACGAGTTCCGTGAAATAGAGCTGCCGGTTCTTCTGCTCGCAATCGGTGTTGTCACCTGGTACGCGGGGAACGGACCTGCTGTGCTGGCGGTCGTGCTGTCGACGACGGCCTTCAACTACCTGTTTGTAGAACCTCTCTACACCCTCTACGTTTCCGTTCGAGATCTCCCTTACTTTTCAGTTTTTGTGCTCGCGGCGATCATAGTTGCCTCCTTCAGTGCGGTTCGCCGTCGGATCGAGGACAATCTTCGCGATGCACGTGATCGACTCCAAATCGAGCTCGAACAGCGTGAGCAGCGCGAGGCTGAAATTCGCAAGCTCAATCAGGAGCTCACCTTGCGCGCTGCGGAGCTGGCGACGGCTAACAAGGAACTGGAGTCTTTTGCATATTCGGTATCGCACGACTTGCGCGCACCACTGCGTCATCTCGTCGGCTACTCGGAACTGCTAAAAAAACACGCGTCGAATTCGCTCGACGACAAGAGTCAAAGATACATGCAGACAATTCTCGAATCAGGAAAAAGAATGGGCAACCTGATCGATGATTTGCTGGCATTTTCCAGGATCGGGCGGGCCGAAACCAGGACGACGGCAGTAGACCTGCAGCAGCTGGTCAGGGAGGTTGTTTCCGAGATCGGGGCGCAGACGAAGCAACAGGAGATCTCCTGGAAAGTTGGAGCACTTCCAGTCTGCTATGGAGACCGTCCTCTGCTAAGGCTGGTTCTCGTGAATCTACTTTCCAATGCCGTGAAATTCTCCGGCACACGCCGCCCTGCCAAAATCGAAATTGGCTCTGTAGACGGAAATGGAGGCAAGTCAGAAATCTTCGTGAGCGATAACGGTGTCGGATTTGACATGCAATACGTCAACAAGCTGTTCGGCGTATTTCAACGGCTGCATCGGGCTGACGAGTTTGAGGGCACCGGGATAGGATTGGCAACCGTTCAACGCATCGTTCATCGCCATGGCGGGAACGTGCGAGCCGAAGGGGCGGTAGATCAAGGCGCCACCTTCTATTTCTCGTTACCTAGAGCCAACCTTCCCTTAGAGAGCAAAGCGAGCGCACCATGAGTGAACTGGGACGCATTCTAGTCGTTGAGGACGATCCGAGGGATGTTGAGCTTACCCTTACGGCTCTTGACGAGTACAAGCTCGCGAACGAGGTCGTGCTTGCTCGTGACGGAAAAGAGGCTCTCGATTACCTGTATTGTCGAGAACAATTCGCTTCGCGCTCGGACGAGAGTCCCGCGGTTATTCTGTTGGATCTGAAGCTGCCGAAGGTGAACGGATTGGAGGTATTGCAGCAAATCAGATCCGACGAGCGGCTCAAGATGATTCCCGTGGTCGTTCTGACTTCATCCCATGAAGAAAAGGATATGTTGACCAGCTACCAGCTAGGGGTAAACGCCTATGTCGTGAAACCGGTCGACTTTCATGAGTTCGTCAATGCGGTCAAGGAGCTAGGCATGTTCTGGGCGGTCATAAATCAACCTCCTCCAGGAAGCAAGAAGAAGGTCTTATGAGTGCGCCCATCGGAATCCTGTTGCTGGAGGATGATCCAAGCGACGCGCGGCTCATAGAAGGTCTTCTTGAAGCCGACCGATTCGTCAGTCGCATTGTCTGCGTCCAGACTCATGCCGAGTTTCTGGCAGCCCTCAACGACGGCGACTTTGACCTTATCCTCTCGGACTATAAACTTCCTTCATTCGACGGCCTGTCTGCATTGAACGTTGCTCTGAGCGTCCGCCCGGACCTGCCTTTCATCTTTGTTTCGGGCACGATTGGCGAAGAGGTTGCGATCGAAGCGCTCAAGGTTGGGGCAACTGACTATGTTCTGAAAACCCGGTTGTCGAGGTTGGTGCCCGCCGTGCGGCGCGCGCTGCGCGAGGCACGCGATCGAACCGCGCGCCGAGGGGCCGAGGATGCGCTCCGTCGACGAGAAAAGGAACTTCGGGACGTCATCGACGCGATACCTGCGATAGCATTCACCGCCCAGCCCGACGGCGGCAGCTTTTGGATTAACCGACAGTGGGTGGAATTTTCAGGTCTGTCGATCGAACAGACTTCGGGATCGGGTTGGCAATCTGCGGTTCACCCGGACGACATTACTGAGCACGCAACCAAGTGGTATCAATCGATGGCAACCGGCGAGCCGTTCGAAAACGAGGCGCGGCATCGCAGTGCCGAAGGCGAATACCGCTGGTTCCTAGCGCGAGCCGTGCCGCTGCGCGATGAACAGAGCAAGATCCTTAAATGGTACGGCATCTTGACGGATATCGAAGATCGCAAACGCGCCGAGCAGGAACGCGAGCGATTGCGTCAATTGGAGACCGACCTGGTGCAAATGAATCGCGTCAGCATGATGGGAGAACTGACTGCCTCCCTGGCGCACGAGATAAAGCAGCCAATCGCGGCCGGGATAATAAATGCAACGGCATGCATATCATGGCTTCGCTCTGGTCGACTCGACATCAGTCAAGCCTGCAACGCCGCCGAAGCCACGATGAGCTGCTTGACTCGGACTACCGAGATTATAGATCGCGTCCGCGCGCTTTACGGATCCGGTAGGCGGGAGCGAGAATTGGTAGACGTCAACGAACTCGTTCGCGAGATGACTGTTATGCTTGGTGATACGGCAACGCGCAACTCAGTTGCGGTGCGCACCGAGCTTGAGACGAGCATTCAGCCGACAACGGCAGATCGTGTGCAGCTGCAGCAGGTGCTGATGAACCTGATGCTCAACAGCATTGAGGCCATGCAGAAAACGGGTGGTGAACTGAGCGTCGTATCGAAGACGACAGAAGATGGCCAATTGCTGATCTCGGTAAGTGATACGGGCTGCGGACTTCCGGCCGACCAGCTGGAAAGCGTTTTCAGACCCTTCTTCACGACTAAGGCGCAAGGCACGGGCCTGGGATTATCCATCAGTCGGCGCATCGTCGAGTCGCATGGCGGCCGCTTGTGGGCAACGGCAAAAACGGATCGGGGCACGATTGTTCAGTTCACGCTGCCCAACAAAGGGGCGGGCGATCGACCGAAAACCGGTTGATCGCCGCCCGAAATCTACCTTTCATAAGCCTGTCGCACACGTCGACGTTTTCATCAATCTCGAAGCGTTTCCTCTTGCCGATTGCTCCTACTATCGCCGCGAGATCCGGTATGGGAACCGGGTGGGTCCCGGAGTTCGGCTCTTGACCCTTAGTGCCTCTTCGTTCGTTTAGCGGAAGTCCTCGCCACTGGACGACCCAATGGGCTGCTCTGGAGCACGAGCACCTTCTAGTTGTCCTAGTCCACTGAGAAGGGCGCGCTGAAACTCGTCGGCCCACTGCAGGCCGAGCAAGAGGCCATCAATACCTGCCCTCGCAAAGGGTGGGGTCGCGCTAAAATAGCACTTGGCATCGCAGTACAGTTTCTTAGAAGCCAGATCCCGGAGATAGCTTGTTCCTATCGAAGTCGAGCAATGCGCACATGCAGATGGTGCACGAGGCGCTCTGTCATTCACGAATACAAATTTCATGGTTGCGCCCAGATATTGATTGCTGAGCTGGCTCAGCTTGATGCGGTTGCTCCACCGTCTTCGCGGCTTTTGTTGCGAAGATTGAAAATCGCGTCCCTTGTGACGGCGCTGAGTTGATATCAACGCGATGCCCTAAGAGGCCGACGGCCTGGGCACAATGAACAGGCCGACCCCCAGACCATCGCGTCGCGCGGGGTCGAGCCGAGTGAAGGCTTCGAAAATTCGAGGCATTTGGTCCGCAACGATGCCAATTCCAGTGTCATACAGGTCAATACGAATGTTCTCACCGACATGGCGGCAACCGAGGAGAATACGCCCACCGGGTTGGGTGTATTTGATGGCGTTGCTAACCAAGTTGCGCAGGACAGTACTGAGAAGCAGCGCATTGCTGTGTATTGTGGCGGTGGTCGGGACCGTTCGAACGTTAACTCCCTTTTTCAGAGCCGCAATCTCATTCTCATGACAAGCTCGTCGAAACAGGGGCTCAAGTGGAATCGGCGCCAACGTTACTCCCTCGGCGTGCTCGCGGAGCCGGATAGCGGCGAGTAATTGATCAAGCTGGTCCCGCAGCCGATCGATGGCAGTCTGGCCGGACCGCAGCAGACGCAACTCAGATTCTGTTCGAATGCTGAGACCCAAGAAATCGTGAGCACCCTGGATGATTTGAAGTGGCTGCCGTAGATCGTGTCCCGCTATCGCGAGTAGCACGGATTCGAACTCCGAGGGCCTTTGTGGTGTCGCCTCGGCTGTCATGCTCCAAGTGATGGGCCGTTTTGCTATCCGCGATGCGCCAAAAGTCTCGCGGGGTTCTGTTGTTTTGACCAGTCCTTCTGTCTCGCCCATGGCACGCTCTTCAAATGGAAATGCATCGAGAAATTCCCAATTACTCCAGCATCGAGCAATTTCGCAACGCAAGCGAGTTCAGTGTTGTGAGACGGTGTTAATCGTCGTTCTGACGATCGCGCTCTGAGGGCCACGGGTCAAGCGAACGAAGCTCCGTCGTTCAAATGGATCGTTCATCCTCAGCTCGAATGAGCAGTGAAAACTAACTCGTCGCAAAGAGATGTCGGCTTAGCCAACGGTGGGAAGGGTCCAAGGTATCATTCGATAGACGCTACTTAGCGCCACGGCGCAGCCAGAAGCTTGTTCTCGAAATTCAACCGCCATCCCGCTGCGGCTCTCTCGACGATTAACACTTTCTTACAACGTTGAACTCGCGCAGCGACCAGGATTGCATGAAACTCTCAGGCAGTCGGGTCTGTTTCGACGTGAAGGAGTACGAGAATGAATGCGCTTATGAACACCGAACTCGATCCATTTGTCGGCAAATTGCGCGGGTCTGGCCTGCTCGCGACGGATCTCGACTACCACGTCATCCGCGCCTCTATGGTAATCATGTATTTCTTCTTCGGTTACCAGAAATGGTGGGCGTACGAGGCCGAGCGGCTTGTTCCCTTCATTAGCAACAGTCCACTAATCTCGTGGCTGTACCTCGTGTTCAGCCACCAAGGAGCCAGCTGGCTTCTCGGCGTGTCCGAATGGAGCTTTGGCGCGCTACTGTTCGCAGGTTTCCGGGACAAGCGGCTCGGCATCCTCGGTGCTGCCGGTTCGACTGTAACCTTCATAGTAACAGTCTCGATCATTCCCTTTATGCCCAACGGCTGGGACCCCGTTGTTGGATTCCCGGCCATGACCGGCAATGTCCCATTCCTAATGAAGGATATCGTGCTGCTTGCAGTGTCAATCTATCTGCTGAAGCAGGACCTTGTTCGGGTGACACGACGATAAAACAGAAATCTCGCGGCAGCTCTCCGGGAGCGGCTTTTCTTGCAGCTCAAAACACGTCCCCGCTCTGCGTCTCTCGGATCAAATGGCTGCGGTCGATGAGACGATCGAACATTTGGTTTGATGGTCAAAGGTGACAGGGAGCGGAGCGATTTATCAGCATTCTCTAGTGTTCTCTACAGTCCTACATCTTCAAACAACTGAATAGGAGACAAACATGCGAAGGATCATTCTTACTCTTGTCGGCGCAGCGCTAATCGTCGGCTCAACCAACCAGGTCGCGTTTTCTAAGGAACGTCGACACATCCACAACGTACAACGGTGCAGCTGCGAGCGGTTCCTCAACGCCAAGGCCTATGCTGCCCCGTACTACGTGCCGGACGCTGGATCCGCTTACACGGGTGCCGCGGGTGCCTGGGCGAGCATGACCGGTTTTAATTGACCGGTAACCGACAGGAGTGTGTCATCATGATCCCAAACCAATCGGCCAGATATGCGGCAGCTATTGCAATCTGCATTCCTTTGATCGGCGAGATTTCGTCAACCGAGGCCACCGTACGACAAGACAGCATGAGCGTCGTTCCCGATCTTCTATTTAGTGGCACCTCGGACACTAACCGTGACGAGATCGGCATTCCGGCTCGAAATCGCGCCCTGGAGCTGACGTCGCGTTTGCCCTGGCGTGCCCCGATCGGTCACCGACAACCACAGCAAGCCGACGTCCCGCAAAATCCATCCATCTCAGAATGGGAGCGCCAACAAGAGCGCCTGAACGAAGAATTTGATCGCAAGCTGATTATCTGCCGACGCTGCTGAAGACGTGGCCACGACATTTTCGCCGCCCCTCTCGCGTGCGTTTAACTCGACTGCGAGGGTAAAGCTCGTGACCGCTCAAAGCTTGGGAGTTCTACACTGTGAATTGTCCAGCGTGCGCCCGCACATGATGTCTGAGCACAGACGATTAACACTCCCTTACACCATTAAACTCTCATCGCACGACTAGGAGCTGTTCATGGCCTTGAATATCGGCACCAAAGGTTATGAATTGTTGCGCAACCCACACACCAACAAGGGAACGGCCTTCTCTGATGAAGAGCGGCGAAGTCTTGGTGTTGAAGGTTTGCTGCCGCCGGTACCGACGTCGCTCGACCACCAGATAGCCCGGATACACACGCAGCTTGCCATGTTGAACGATGATCTACAGAAGTATCTGTTTTTGTCGGACTTGCAGGCGCGAAACGAGACTCTTTACTACGCGGTCTTGATGTCCGACCCGGCCGGGTTCATGCCGATTGTCTACACGCCGACTGTTGGCGAGGCCTCCCAGAAGTTCGACCACATCTTCCATGCTGCCCGTGGAGTTTACGTGCCGATTTCGGCCAGAGGCCGCGTCAAGCAGTTGCTTTCCAATTGGCCAGAGAAAGACGTGCGGTTCATCGTCGTTACCGATGGCGAACGGATTCTCGGTCTTGGCGATCTCGGCGTCGGCGGCATGGGTATTCCAATCGGAAAGCTCGCCCTATACACCGCTTGCGCAGGTGTCCCTCCGGAACTTTGTCTCCCGATCACGATCGACGTTGGAACGAATAATGCGGCTCTGCTCGAGGATCCGCTCTATCTTGGTCTGCGCCAATCGCGCGTGCGCGGCGAACCGTACTATGCTTTCATCGACGAATTCGTCGAAGCCGTGCAAGTGCTCTTCCCGAAAAGCTGCATCCAGTGGGAAGACTTCGCCAACAGCAACGCTATCCCAATCCTGGCAAAGTATCGCGACAGAATCTGCACGTACAATGACGACATCCAGGGTACGGCCTCAGTGGCCTTGGCCGGCATTTACGGGGCGTTGCGGATCAGTCGCCAAACGCTCACCGATCAGAGATTCCTCTTTCTCGGTGCCGGTTCTGCCGCAACGGGCATAGCCGAGCTGATCTCGCAGGCGATGGCTATGGAAGGGCTCACCCTGCAGGAGGCAAGAAGCCGGAACAACCTGTTCGACATCAATGGATTGTTGACGTCATCGAGAACGCTTATGGACTTTCAGAAGCCTTTCGCGATCGAGCATACGCCGATAGGCAGCTTTGCCGAAGCGATCAAGGCACTGAGACCGACCGGCATCATTGGCGTAAGCACGGTCCCAAAACTGTTCAACCAGAAAGTCATCGAGGCCATTTCGGAAATCAACGAGCGACCGATCATCTTCCCGTACTCCAACCCGACGTCTCGATCGGAATGCACGGCAGAGGAAGCGTACACTTGGTCGAAGGGTCGCGCGATCTTTGCGAGCGGCAGTCCATTTCCACCATTGACCGTCGGCGGCAAGCACTTCGTGCCAGGCCAGGGCAACAACGTCTACATCTTCCCGGCCATGGGAATGGCAGTCTATGCGACCGAAGCCAAGCGAGTGACGGACGAGATGTTCATCGTCGCGGCCAACGCTGTTGCCGAGCAAGTAGGCCAGGACAGTCTCGACGTCGGCCTGATCTATCCGCCGCAGAGCAAGATATTGACGGCTTCGCTGCATGTAGCAACACGGATCGCGGAACACATATTCGATCACGGACTCGCCCGAATTGCCCGCCCGGAAGATATTAGCCATCTAATAGGCAACAAAGCCTATGTTCCCGCTTACCGTCGCATCGATTAGCGCGTCGAAGAGATGAGCGGAAACAGACCGTCCCATATACCCTCCGCACCACTGCCCCGCGTGGTCATCATCGGCGCAGGGTTTGGCGGCCTTACCGCGGCGAGGGCCCTCAAGTCGGCGCCGGTCGAGATTACGGTCGTCGATCGCAGAAATTTTCATCTCTTCCAACCATTGTTGTACCAGGTAGCTACCGCAGCGCTTTCGCCTGGAGATATCGCTTGGCCGATAAGGTCTGTATTCGCCGGCCAGAAAAACGTCCGCGTTGTGATGATGGAGGTCAACTCCATCGACCCAATGAATCAAACCGTAAGCGACGGCGCAGCCTCGATATCCTATGACTATCTAGTCGTGGCGACGGGTGCCACGCACACCTACTTCGGCCATCCCGATTGGGCCCGATTTGCTCCTGGCCTCAAAACAATCGACGATGCACGAGCCCTGCGCGAGCGGCTACTTACCGCGTGCGAGATTGCAGAGCTAAGCGATGACGACGAGGTCCGTCGACGCTGCCTCACGACGGTCATCATTGGCGGCGGCGCGACTGGCGTGGAAATGGCAGGAGCAGTCGCTGAGTTGTCGCGTCGAACGCTGAGGGGAGAGTTCAGAAGGATTGATCCGGAAAAAATGAGGATCGTTCTGGTGGAAGCCGGACCGAGGCTTCTACCAGGCGTTCCCGAACGTCTATCGGAACGTTGCAAGCGGGCGTTGATCGAGATGAGCGTGGAGGTCAGACCCGGATCGATGGTGACAGAATGTAACGAACGCGGCGTGTCCCTTGGGCCTGAACGAATCGACGCCGCGACGATCATGTGGGCGGCGGGCGTTCGGGCTTCGAGAGCGGCGCAATGGCTTGACGCGGAGCACGACAGATCAAATAGGATCATCGTAGGGTCCGACCTCTCCGTGCCGCCGCACGAAAACATCTTTGCCATCGGAGACACGAGCGCGGTGCAATCTGAAGGAAGGCCGGTTCCCGGGTTGGCTCCGGCGGCCAAGCAAATGGGCCGCTACGTAGGCCGCCTCATTACAGCGCGCGTCCGCAACGAGGCGAATCCGCCCGTCTTTTCGTACAAGCACCAGGGTGATCTCGCGGTCATCGGCAGGAAGTCGGCCGTGGTTGCCATGGGCCAGTTGTGGTTATGCGGCTTTATCGCGTGGGTGTTCCGGAGCGTTGTCCACATTCTCTTTCTCATCGGCTTTCGAAGCAAAATTGTAGTCGCGTTTGAATGGCTCTGGAGCTTCGTGACGCGGCAGCGAAGTGCGCGGCTAATTTCGGATGGCGCGACGAGAAAGGCCTTCGTCGCAAATCGCGAACAGACAAAGCAGGAGCTAGCGCGTGGCATATAAGGCGGCTGATGTCATCACCGAAATTGCTCAGCTCGATCGGCGTACGCCGGGTCAACGGAATCGTCGGCAACACACTGAACGGCCTCTCGGAAGATGCACCGTATTTCGTCTGGATGCGTCGGACTTTTGGAAGCATCAGTGTGGAAGGCGTGCGCCCGCCGAAGTGTTGCCGATGGCGCAGCGTTATTTCAAGTATTGAGGCGATCGTACATGAATGATTGCATTGAAGCCTTTCAGGAGAAGGCATCGTGGGACATCTTGCGATGATTCGGGCCATACAAGTGTGGGGACAACATCGCTGGAGCGAGCCTGCGGCCGATAGCGTCGTGCTCGATTTTGACGATCGCCACCGTCGGCGGATGGCGATGAAGGGCACGCGTGGGCTGGAATTCCTGCTCGATCTGGAAAATGCGGTCGCCTTGTGCGGCGGCGACACACTGGTGCTCGAAGATGGCAGGCTGGTCGAAGTGGTGGCGGCGCCCGAGCCGCTCCTGGAAATCCGGGCGCGCGACCCGCAGCATCTGGTCCGCCTCGCCTGGCACCTCGGCAATCGACACCTGCCGACCCAGATCACGGAGAGGGGATTGCGCATCCGCCGCGATCATGTGATCGAGGCGATGCTGAGAGGGTTGGGCGCGCGCCTGATCGAGATCGACGGGCCGTTCGATCCCGAACGCGGCGCCTATGCCGGCCACGCGCACACCAATGATGCGCATGATCATGTGGGGCACGGTCATTCCTCGCACGAGCGTGGCGCTCACCATCACGGCCCCGATCACCACCATGGTCACGACCATCATCACGACCATCATCACCACGACGAGCATGGCGATCATGATTATCCCCACGGCCATTCCCATGCTCATGACCACAAATAAGCCGCCGCAGCAGCGCCGCCCGCCAAAGCGAACGGATCGAGGTTCATTATCGAAATCCGAAAGCGCAAGCTCGATGCGGGCGGGAGAGGCTGCCGCGCCGTACCGGCTGAGTACAAGGGATCGAGAGTGGACGACGATTAACACCGTCTTACAACATTAAACTCGCTCAGCTGCGATGCCCACGCGAGAGTTCGCGGAGCATAACCACTCATCGTATTTGATCCCTGCTCTCGTTAACGCAGCGCTTGCAGCATCAACATGCATGTTGAGCGCATCAGGATAGGAGACGATATGCTGAGCAAGGAATACCACAATACTGCGCAAACCTTGCGATGCATTGCGCAGAACGCGGCGGATCAAACGATAGCCGATCGACTTGAGGCGCTTGCCAAGGACTACCAGCGGCGAGCTGAGAAAATCTTCCGATCCGATAAGGCAGCGTAGGCGCGCTCTGCGCCGCGCCCTGAGCCCAATGGGTACGAAGGAAAATCGAGCGCCATATACAAGTAAACCAACCAGGGTATGGAAAAACGCAGATGACCGACTTGAGAAAAGAGACCGACAGCCTTGGCGTTGTGGGAGTGCCTGCCGACAAACTTTGGGGAGCGCAAACCCAGCGATCGCTGGAGCATTTCAGCATCGGCCAGGATCTTATCCCTCGCGAGATGATCACGGCCTATGCGACGCTGAAGAAGGCCGCGGCCACAGCTAACCATGCCAACAAGCGGCTCAATGATCAACATTACAAATTGATCGTTCAGGCCTGCGACGAAATCCTAGCAGACCAGCACCACGACATGTTTCCCCTGCACGTCTGGATGACGGGCAGCGGCACACAATTCAATATGAATGTCAACGAAGTGATCTCGAACCGCTGCAGCCAACTGGCCGGCACGGCTCTTGGCAGCCACACGCCAGTTCATCCCAATGATCACGTCAACATGGCTCAATCGTCTAACGATTCGTTTCCGTCGACGATGAACATTGCCGCGGCGGTCAACGTCAAACGCCGCCTCATTCCAGCGGTGGCGGCCCTGCGCGATGCCATCGCCGCCAAGTCGAAGGAATGGGACAACATCGTCAAGATTGGCCGCACGCATATGCAGGACGCGACCCCGCTGACACTGGGCCAGGAATGGTCAGGCTATGCCGGCATGTTGTCGGACGACCTGGAGCGGATCGAAGCGGCTCTGCAGGGTGTTTATCGACTGGCGCTCGGCGGCACCGCAGTAGGCACCGGAATCAATTCGGCTCCCGGCTTTGCCGAAGACGCTGCAGCCGAAATCGCAAGGCTCACCGGTCTTCCGTTTGTGACCGCGCCGAACAAATTCACCGTACAAGGCGCCCATGACGCGCTGGTGCAACTGTCCGGCACGCTGCGCACGCTTGCGGTGTCGCTGTACAAGATTGCCAACGACATCCGCCTGATGTCCTGCGGGCCTCGCGCGGGCTTTGCCGAGTTGTTGATACCGGAGAACGAACCGGGCTCGTCGATCATGCCGGGCAAAGTCAACCCGACCCAGTGCGAGGCGCTTGCGATGATCGCCGTGCAGGTCATGGCGAACGACGTCGCGGTCGGCTTTGGCGGCGCCGGCGGCTATCTCGAAATGAATGTCTACAAGCCGCTGATGATCTTCAACATCACGCACTCGATCACGATCCTGAGCGACGGCTGCGTCAACTTCCGCAAATTCCTGGTGGAGGGCACCAAACCCAACCTGAAGAAGATCAACGAGTATGTCGAACGTTCATTGATGCTGGTGACAGCGCTGTCGCCTGTGATCGGCTACGACAAGGCCTCGAAAATCGCGCATTACGCGATGGACAACGATCTGACACTGAAGGCTGCCGCGCTTAGGCTCGGCTTCGTCAGCGAAGAGGACTTCGACCGCGTGGTCGATCCCACCAAGATGGTGAAACCATACGTGGCGGCTGCACCGGCCAAGTCCGACGCAGTCTGAAATCGGTCACAGAGTCTCAACCAGGAGAGAAAAATGACTATCAGCAAGCACGGAATCGATCTGTTGCGGGACCCTTCACTCAACAAGTCGACGGCATTCACCGAGGCGGAAAATCGGGCGCTTGGCATCGTCGGCCTCGTGCCCGACGTCACCGAAACGATGGACGTCCAACTGAGCCGCGTGATGGCACAGCTCGGTCACAAGACGACCGATCTTGAGCGTTACATCTATCTGGTCAACCTGCTCGACCACAACGAGACGCTGTTCTATCGAACCGTCATGTCCGATCCGGCCCGCTTCCTTCCGATCGTCTACGATCCCACGATCGGCGAGGCCTGTCTGAAGTTCGGTCATATCTATCGCCAGACACGCGGCATGTACCTGTCGATGACGCGTCGCGGCAGCGTGAAGGAGATTCTGAGAAATTGGCCGCAGAAGGATGTCCGCTTCATCTGCGTCACCGACGGCGGTCGCATTTTAGGTCTCGGCGATCTCGGAGCCAACGGTGCAGGCATCCCGATCGGCAAGCTGCAGCTCTACACCGCCTGTGCCGGAGTGCCCCCGCAATATCTGCTGCCCATGTATCTTGATGCCGGCACGAACAACGAGCAGTATCTGCACGATCCGCTGTATTTGGGCATGCGCAAGACTCGGCCGCCGACTGAGGAGCTCTACTCCTTTGTCGACGAGTTCGTCGAAGCCGTTCAGGAGGTCTTCCCGAAATGCTGCGTCCACTTCGAGGATTGGACTGGAGTGGATGCCATCCACCTGCTAGAGCGCTACCGCGACAAATACTGCGTCTACAATGACGACGTGCAGGGCACGGCGGGGATCACGCTTGCCGGAATGATCAACGCGGTGAAGATCAAGGGAACGAGACTCAAGGACGAGAAATATCTGTTCCTCGGTGCTGGTTCGGCTGGCATCGGCCTTGCCAATCTGCTGTGCTCCGCGCTGGTTGCGCAAGGCATGACGCTGAAAGAGGCGCAATCGCGGGTCTACATGTTTGACATCAACGGCCTGCTCGAGTCTACGCGCACCGATCTTGTCGATTTTCAGAGGCCGTACGCTCACCGGCATGCGCCGACGCGGGACTTCGTCGCTGCCATCGAGAGCATAAAACCGACTACGATCATTGGCGTCAGCACGGTCGGGGGCGCGTTCACGCAGGCGGTGATCGAGGCGATGTCGCGCATCAACGAACGCCCGGTCGTGCTCGCGCTGTCGAACCCGACAGAGAAGGCCGAGTGCACGCCCGAGCAGGCGTACACCTGGTCGAAGGGCAAGGCGATCTACGCGGCTGGCGTGCAGTTTCCGCCGGTTCATCTCAACGGGCAGACATTCCTGCCGGGCCAGGCCAACAACTTCTACATCTTCCCGGCCGTCGGAATGGCGATCTTTGCGACCCAGGCGTTGCGGGTAACTGATGAGATGTTTATCGAGGCGGCGGGGGGTGTGGCTGATCAGGTGGCGCCCGAGCTATTGAGGCAAGGTCTCCTCTATCCGCCGCAGGCGAATATCCTGGAAACGGAAATCCAGACCGCTGCGCGGGTGGCAACGCTGGTGTTCGACTCGGGCCTGGCTCGCGTGCCGCGACCCGCCGATATGGTCGCGTTCATTCGCAGCCATGTCTACAAGCCGGAATATCCCGCGCTTGCGGCAGCCGAGGCCACCCGGGGCCGCTAAAGCGGGCCGCGCCGCGGCGCTTCCGTTCCCCAAACCGCCTTCCATCGCCGTTCTGCCGTTCCAAAACAAGCGTAGCGATCCCGCTCGTCCAGGAGAAGGTGAAGATGGCGTACGTTCGGACCTGGCAGTTGTTTGTGCTCAGCGTCCCGTTGCACCCATCATCACGTACCATGTCACGATTTCCGAACGCGTTCGCATGATCGGCAGAACGACAATGCGATCGATCTGGCACATCGGGGGCCTGCAACGTGTCCCAGATAACTACGCAGAGTGAGTTACCCTTGTGGACACGCCCTGCCGAGCTCTAACTTGCGCGAAACGTACGGCTTCTGCGACGAGTACGGCGGTGTGGCGACCGCAAGTCCGTTGGAGGCCGAGCGCGCACTCAAAGTAACGCGACCAGTGGATGGCCGCTCCGAGTCTCACGACCAGAAGCTCCCGAGAGCCTGCTCGAGCCGGGACGAACGATCATTGCCTGGCGACCTCTACGACTGAGGGTGAGCGCCACAAACCTTCGTATCGTTCCGTAACCTCTTTAGATGCCGGATGAAACCTACGGTTCAATTGAGCCGCTGATCACGATCGTCTTAGGTTTGCGGGTGACTGCCGGCGGCGGGCTGACAAAGGTTCGCAGGTTGATGCGGGCCAAAGCATTCGCTCGATTCGGCTGCCAGCGAGTAAACGGTGAGGCGACCACACGCGCGGAGAGAATGTATAACGATTCTCTGTTCAACGCTTTCGCACGATCCTTCAAGGCACGAAGCCAGAGTGATATGTCGATTGCGGAGTATCTGGACTCGTGTCGAGGCGATCCGATGCGATACGCCAATGCTGCGGAGCGATTGCTAGCGGCGATCGGTGAGCCTCAGATGATCGACACGGCCAAGGACCCGCGCCTTGGCCGTATCTTTTTGAATCGCACCATGCGCATCTATCCGGCGTTCTCCGGCTTCCACGGCATGGAAGAGACGATCGAACGCATCGTCGGGTTCTTCCGGCATGCCGCGCAGGGCCTCGAGGAACGCAAGCAGATCCTTTATTTGCTGGGCCCGGTCGGCGGCGGCAAGTCGTCACTTGCCGAGCGGCTCAAATCGTTGATGGAAGTGCATCCGATCTACGTGCTGAAGGCAGGCGACGAACTCAGCCCGGTCTTTGAAAGTCCGCTCAGCCTGTTCGATCCGGAGACCCTCGGGCCGATGATCGAGGAGAAGTACGGCATTCCGCGCCGCCGTCTGACCGGATTGATGAGCCCCTGGTGCTACAAGCGTCTTGAAGCCTTTGGCGGCGACATCTCTCAATTCCGCGTGGCCAGGATGCAGCCGTCGCGGCTGCGGCAGATCGCGATCGCGAAGACTGAGCCCGGCGACGAGAACAACCAGGATATTTCCTCGCTGGTCGGCAAGGTGGACATTCGCAAGCTGGAGACTTTCGCCCAGAACGATCCCGATGCTTATAGCTATTCCGGCGGTCTCAATCGCGCCAACCAGGGCATCCTCGAATTCGTCGAGATGTTCAAGGCACCTATCAAGATGCTGCATCCGCTGCTCACCGCGACCCAGGAAGGCAACTATATCGGCACCGAGAACATCGGTGCGATTCCGTTCACCGGTATCATTCTGGCGCACTCCAATGAGGCCGAATGGCAGAGCTTCAAATCAAACAAGAATAATGAGGCTTTCATCGACCGCATCTGCGTCATCAAGGTCCCGTATTGCCTGCGCGTGATCGAGGAGCAGAAGATCTACGAGAAGCTGATCCAGGGCTCCGAGCTGGCTGACGCGCCCTGCGCGCCGGCCACGCTGGAGACACTGGCGCGCTTTTCGGTGATGTCGCGCCTGCGCAGGCATGAGAACTCGACCCTGTTTGCAAAAATGCGGGTCTATGACGGCGAGAGCCTGAAGGAGTCCGATCCGAAGGCCCGCAGCGTCCAGGAATACAGGGATGCCGCCGGCGTCGACGAAGGCATGGACGGCGTCTCGACCCGCTTCGCGTTCAAGGTGCTCGCCGCAACCTTCAATCATGACACGACTGAGATTGGCGCTGACGCCGTTCACCTCATGTATACGCTGGAGCAGGCCCTCCGTCGCGAACAGCTGCCGGACGAGGTCGAGAAGCGCTATCTCGAGTCCATCAAAGCCGACCTTGCGCCACGCTATGCGGAGTTCATCGGCAACGAGATCCAAAAGGCGTATCTGGAATCCTACGCCGACTACGGCCAGAACCTGTTCGACCGTTACGTCGATTACGCCGACGCCTGGATCGAGGATCAAGACTTCAAGGATCCCGATACTGGCCAGATGCTCAACCGCGAACTGCTCAATCAGGAGCTGACCAAGATCGAGAAGCCTGCCGCAATAGCCAATCCTAAGGATTTTCGCAACGAGGTTGTCAAGTTCTCACTGCGCTCGCGTGCCCAAAACGGCGGCAAGAACCCGAGCTGGACCTCTTACGAGAAGATCCGCGAGGTCATCGAGAAGCGGATATTCTCTCAGGTCGAGGAACTGCTTCCGGTGATCTCGTTCGGTTCGAAGAAGGACGGCGATACCGAGAAAAAGCACGACGAGTTCGTCGCGCGCATGGTGGCGCGCGGCTACACCGAGCGGCAGGTCCGGCGGCTGGTCGAGTGGTACATGCGGGTGAAGCAAGCCGGTTGAGGCGGATGCGAAAGTGGTCATTCATTTCGTCGACCGGCGCCTGAATCCTGGCGGCAAGAGTCTCGAGAACCGGCAGCGGTTCTTGCGGCGCGCCAAGTCGCTGGTCCAGGCGGCCGTCAAGAAGAGCTCGCAGGACCGCGACATCAAGGATGTCCTGGAGGGCGGCGAGGTCTCGATTCCGCTCGATGGCACGCATGAGCCGCGCTTCCGCACGGGAGGCGGCACGCGCGACACGGTACTGCCCGGCAACAAGAAGTTCGTTGAAGGCGACATTCTTCCGCGCCCCGATGGAGGCCGGGGAGGGCGGGGATCGCAGCCGGGCGAGGGCGATGGCGAGGACGCGTTCCGCTTTGTCCTGAACCGTGACGAATTCGTCGACCTTTTCCTCGACGATCTGGAATTGCCGGAGCTGACCAAGCGCAGGCTCGCCGACGTGAAAAGTGAGGGCGTTCATCGCGCGGGCTATACGACGTCGGGTTCGCCGGCAAACCTCTCTGTTAGTCGCACCGTAAGCAAGGCCTTGATGCGGCGCGTCGCGTTGCGGCGGCCGCGGCCGGAGGCGATCGCGGAACTCGAAGCCGAACTTGAGGATTGCGACGAGGCCCGGCGCGGCGAGCTGTTGGCAAAAATCGACACCCTCAAATCGAAAATCCGCCGGATTCCCTTCATCGATCCCATCGACATCCGCTTCCGCCGTTTCGAGACGGTGCCGAAGCCAGTGGCCCAGGCGGTCATGTTCT
>Ga0210401_10000507_pt1 | contig 47323 bp, 47 predicted proteins | sample IncBWH32MmetaG_FD_150866 | JGI IMG/M metagenome (GOLD analysis project Ga0210401, IMG submission 150866) | Forest soil microbial communities from Barre Woods Harvard Forest LTER site, Petersham, Massachusetts, United States - Inc-BW-H-32-M | ecosystem: Environmental > Terrestrial > Soil >...
CACGCACCCTTGCACACTCGCACTAACCAAAGTGAAAGCAAGCGCCATGAGCCAAAAATCTCGACTGCGCCACGCTTCACGTGCTGTGAGACCCTGTTGGACGTCTTCAATGCCGCCCGTTTTTGCAGATGCTCCATCCGATAAGAGACCGAAGTCCTCTGGCTTGTCCTTGAGAAAGTAGGCCACTACCGGCCAGCAAATGAACAGAACCGCTGCTCCAAGAATTGAGTAAGCTGTCTTCCAGCCGAATCGCGCGATCAGTGTTTGCGCGACTGATGGCATGATCACGGCCCCTACGCCGATTCCGAGCATCGTGAGGCCGAGAGCCAAGCCGCGACGTCTGTCGAACCAATGCGACACTAAAGATCCGTAGGGTATGGGGCTCACTCCGTGGATGGACAGACCCAAAAGCACGTAAAAGCAGTAGCACTGAGCGATGCTGCCCGAGAAGAAGCGATTTGCCAACAGGATTGAACCGAAAATCGCCGTACCTATAAGAATCACCCGACGTGGGCCATAGCGATCGATTAACCAGCCGGCCGGCGTGGCACAGAGTGCGCCTGCAAGGAGCTTCAGGGTAAAGGCTAGAGACACGGCGGCGCGACCGACGTGGAACTCCTGCATCAGAGGTTTGAAGAACACGCTGAAGGAGTAGACGGAAATGGGTATGCCCCAGAAAAGTCCAAACGCGGACGCAAGAACGACCCACCAGCCATAAAAGATCTGGCTGGCATTCCGCTTGGCAGGGAGTGTCCTAAGCGGTTGGCCTCGATCGTGCGTCAAAGTTTTATTGTCAAAGTTCATTTCTACGTGTCACTCCTCGCAGATGGAGTAACGGCAGGACCCTGTTTGGCGAGCACCATAACCTGAACGAACGAGTGAAACGGCGCGAGCCGTTCACACAGGCCTTGCTTCAGTTTTCGTTCCACGCATTCAGCGAAGGCTTGACGCCTACCGGCATCGCTGATCGCTGAAGACAGGGAGGGTACGAAGATCGCTCGGAAGAATGCAGCGTGGCGGCTGACAAGGACTTGTACATTGCCGTCCAGTTGGTAGTCAGCCCAAGCCGCGTCAGCCAAGTCGAAAAGGTCGCAATGTTCGACTGAAAGAGATTGAAATTGACCATCCGGGCTGAAGGGCTCCAATAGTTGCGCTCGTCGTCGCGGATATGCGCCCAAAACCATCCGTTTTCGCTCGTCGTCGCGAATGACTTGCTCATGGACAAGTTGTGCGAGAACCGCATTAGCACAGTTGAAGAGAGGTTCAAAACCTGATGCACCGGCATCACTGAGACCTGGAAGCACGACTACCAGTCGGCCACCAGGGCGCAACTCCCGCGCTCGCAGCGAAAGAAACAATCTCCAGTCATCGCTTGCTTGGCGGTCGAATGCAGCACGCACTTCGCCTGTGCTGGCGAGCGACACAAAATGGCCTGGTATTAAGGCCGGAACTCGGCTGAGCCAGACAGCGGCATAAGAGCACCACCCGAGATCAACCTGCCCTCTTGGAAAGACGTCCTCGTAGAACGACCTCCCGATGGCAGAAGGGAAAACACTGGGGTCCTCCATCGAGTATCGTTCGGGATCGGCGTGCAACACATCGAAGAGAGTATTGAAGTCGTTCGCGTGCTGGTCAACGTGAACGACTATTATGGGTCGCTCGGAGCCAACACGCGTACGCAGGCATCGGATGGCCGCTCGCATCGGAGCCAGAGAGTTTTTCCCCTGCGAAGAGCCATAGTCGGCGATAACGAGTGGATCATTTCCCGGCCGAACCGCTAAGGATCGAGCCGCGTCCTCCAAGCAAGGGAGTGCTAGATTGCCTCCGCCGGCGGGAACTTCGGCGTGCTGATTATAGGAGCCGCCTCCTTCCATCACGCCGTGAGTTGATATCGCTACAGCTGACATTTGCTCTCCTTGATTTTTCTGGGCCACTGCGGCCTCCCAATGAATTGTTTGCCAACGTGAACAAGGCCAATTAGGTTGCGCCATTTCGCGCCAGTCGCAGTTTTCCCACAGCTTTGGCGGCAAACGGGAGCAAGGTGGAGTATTTCCCGGCCTGTAAGGGCGCCGCAGATCTACAGTCGGCGCCCTCGCCCGCCACTTGAGTCGGTTTGCCATCCCTCCCCTAGTGGACCCTCCTCAACGGGCCGCTAAGCGCCGCGAAGTTTCGTGTGCTCAGGGCCTGCGCTCCTGCGGTGTGGGTGCCATTAAACGGGGTCTCCGTGCTCCCACAACCCGCCGAGGCGGCGTCAGACGTTTGATTGAACCAAAGTCCCAAGTGGTACATCTGTATTGGGTTCGTGGCTGGGTTGATGGTTGCATCTGGGAAGGGTCCGCTTGGGAAAGTGTCTGGCGCGGAGGCCGCGCCGGGCGCCACCACGAATGTCTCAATGCTGAAGCGCCCAACAAAGTCTCCCACGCCCCTTCCGGTGCTGTCGGTTTGGATATCTCCTTGATACCAAGCCATGCCGAAGGGTTTGTCGGGGACCTGGATCACAAAAAAGTCGAAGTCGACATTGGGTGGCAGGCCGGACACCTCGACGTGCAGGTTTTCCACAGGTCCGAGAGGATGGATTGTAACCCGCCCACTGGCATTGGGAAGACATCCAGCCGTTACCGCTCCGGTGGATCGCACCATGTTAAAGATGAAGTTATCCTGAGCTATTGCTGGGCCCGCCAAGGCGACCAACAGTGCCATTGTCGACATCAGCGCCAAAAATCTGGATTTCATTGGATCATCTCCTGATTAGATATTTGTGAGTTCAATACGAACGCGCCTGAGAGTCCCGTTCGTAATGAGAAGTTTCGAGTTTGCTCGCATACATCATCGAACCGTGACATTTGCCCTTACAGCAGATATGCCATGATCCGGTTCAACTCTGAGTGCGCGTACGCGCCGGGGCCTCCAAGCGCCACCAACAAACGCCAGTGCGGTAAATGGTCCGTGAATCGGCAGGGCTTTCATAAGCCCACCTTTCCTTCGAGCGTTTGCCACTGGGCTGGCCGCCCGCAACTCCTGTGTTGTGCCGCAGGCGGCGAGAAGGGTCAATGCTCCGACACTTCCCCTTTGATACCCTCTGAATCCCCTGATAAGTCTTTTGTTCGCAATGTAATGTGGCCGTCGCGCTGTGTTCAGGAGCGTGCTAGACTCTTCAAGATGTGAAGTGCGCCGATGCCGTCCACTCTCCCATCACTGGTACGATTTGCCAATTTCGAAGTAGATGTGCGCGCTGGCGAGCTACGACGAGATGGGAGCAAGATGCGGCTGCAGGAACAACCGTTCTTGCTGCTGACTGTGCTATTGGAATCAGCGGGCGAAGTCGTCACCCGCGAAGAACTTCGCAAACGCCTCTGGTCGGAAGATACCTTCGTCGATTTCGACCATCGCCTGGCAGTGGCCGTAAGCAAGCTAAGAGATGCGCTGCGAGACTCTGCCGAAAAACCACTGTTCGTTGAGACCGTAGGGCGGCGCGGTTACCGGTTCGTGGGCCAACTGGAATCTGCCGATTCACTACCTGTGGATTCAAAGGGTGGAGTGGGCGAGACTTCTTTGCCTTCCTCTCGACCATCTGCGGAAGGAGAACTCCCCAAGGTAGCGGCTCCGGGATCAACGCGATCACGAACCAGCAGGCTCATCTTCCTCTCCTCCGTTGGATTCGCCGTGCTCTTTGGTGTGATCGTTCTGCCGAAGTTTCTTCACATTCGATCTGCGAAACAGCAGTCTTTGAGTCCCCGGAGCCTCGCGATCCTACCTCTGCAAAATCATGGCCAGGATTCGAATAGCGACTTCCTCGGATTATCTCTAGCGGATGTACTCATCACGAAATTGGCGTATGTAAACGCCCTAAGCGTTCGTCCTTCCGCCGCGATTGAGAAGTATCGAGGGACGACCACTGATCTTCAGAAAGTTGCTGCAGATCTCAAAGTGGATACCCTTCTCACCGGAAGTTTCATTCGAGACGGCGACAACCTGCGGATTACGTACCAACTGGTTGATGCCAAAACCGAGAAGATTCTGGGTCAAGGAGTGATCGACCTGAAGTATGACAATCTGCTTACCGTCCAGGACAAAGTTACCAGCCAACTGATCTCAGAACTGCAATTGACCTTGTCTCCGACGGAAGCGGAGCGTCTACCGGAAGCCGCGGTTAATCCACTCGCGTACGAATACTTTCTGCATGGACTCGATTTTCATGGGCAGCACAAATTCCCCATGGCGATCAAGATGCTTGAAAAGTCCACTGAAATTGATCCCAACTACGCACTAGCCTGGGCCTACTTAGGAGCGTCCTACACTTCAGACGCAGCATTCGAGCTTGGCGGCCGCGAGCAATATCGCCGTGCCCAAGCCGCGTACGAGCGGGCTTTGGCGATACGACCGAACTTGCTTGATGCGCAAATGTTCCTCGCCAACCTCTTGGTAGACACCGGGAAAGTTGAGCAGGCTGTGCCGCTGTTGCGTGACGCCTTGAAGACGAATGGCAATTATGCCGCCGCTCACTGGGAATTGGGATATGCCTACCGATTCGCCGGGATGTTGGACGAATCCGTCGCGGAGTGCGAGCGGGCGCGCCAACTCGATCCCTTCCTCAAGGCCAACGGATCGGTGTTAAACACCTACCTTTATTTGGGACAATACCAGAAGTTTCTTGAGAGCTTGCCAGTTGACGATTCCTCGTTCAATCTCTTTTACCGTGGCTTTGGAGAATTTCACGAAAAGGAGTTCGACCAGGCTTCGAAAGATTTTGATCGTGCGTACGAACTCGATCCCACTTTGTACACGGGAATTGGAAAGGCTCTCAGTGACTCGATTCATCAGCGCAAGGCAGAAGGCCTGAATCTCTTGGGCGGGTTGGAGAGCAAGATCCGAGAGCGAGGAGTCGGTGATCCGGAAGGCACATACAAGATCGCGCAAGCGTACGCCGTGTTGGGAGATAAAATCTCCGCTATGCGCGCCCTGCGCATGAGTGTTGAATCTGGTTTCTTCAGCTATCCGTACATCTCCAGGGACCCGCTGTTGAATGATCTGCGCCGCGAACCAGAGTTCGATCAGACCCTAAATACAGCTCGTCAACGGCACGAGGCATTCAAAAACGCTTTCTTCAAATAGATGTTTGTCGTTTGCAATCAGCATTATGTTGCAAACTCAAGAGCACATATCCCCCGAGCCAAAGTAATAGGAAGCTGGTGGGAGCGACGGGACTCGAACCCGCGCGCACCTGCGTGACAGGGCAGCGTTCTAACCCAACTGAACTACGCCCCCGGATACTATGTTCTCTGATTTCTTCCGACTCCCTCTCGCTACTTCCCGTTCCCTCTAGCCGTGTCCTGACAGGGTAACGATAAGATGTAACTGATTGATATCAAATAGTTTCGGCGGACATCGTTTGATACAAATGATACCGGACAGCTTCTACTGGCCACGGATCCTTCCAGTTTGCCCGTAATTCAGACTCGTAGCGGAATCAGCATAAATCCGCTGCAGTAGGAGAATCCATGCGGTGTTCAACAATGGATCGGAGGGCATCTGGAAATCGACCTTCCGATGGCGGAGGTCTGCTGTGAGGATCGACATAATGCGATCCAGAGTCAGATTGCCGGTGTTGGGTTGCCGGTCCTCAATTGCGGCTTTCCAGAGAATGGAAAAGCGAATCGCGCGGTATGGATACGTGGCGCGGACTTCACCATTTTCGAGAATTGACCAGTTGCCATCGCCGCTCGAATGAATCAGCGCTGCGGCCGACATGCGGGGTGACGCCGCATTTGGATCGCCGATGGGACCGATGCGGTGGTACATCCGGTCAGTGTCCGCGCAGAGAGCGACATTTCTGAAGGGCGGCTGCTCGCTCCGCATTGGCCAATCGAGCCCCTCCGGCCAGTAATCGAAACTGCCGCCAGAGCCTTCATAAAACCAGGAGAGAGCGCTGGCGCGAACGACCCGCCATGGCTCGAACAGTCCGGAACTGCCCATCACTCTCAGAAACGGCAAAGGATAGTCGACGCGGGTTGCGCCGTAGAAGGATGGGTTGTCGACGTGAGTTGTGCAAGCCGGCATAGGTCCATTAATGTTGACGGCAACGAACTCAGGATCGACGAGTGAAGTGCCGAAGGCGGCTCTGGCGGCCTCAAGAAAACTCTTGTTGTGCAGGATCGCTTCGGCGCCTTCGACGAGGGGCTTACCGTCCAAGGCCCAGTCTCCGCGGAACCACGGAAGAACGGGATGCTTGGCTTCTTCGCGCGTTTCGTCTTTAACGCCTTCAGGAGCGTAGGCAGCGAGCGCACGATAGGGAGCATGTCGACCAAACATGGCGCGGATCTGCTCGGGTTCGTCGAATGCTGGCTCAATGCGAATTGGCTTAGAAATGAATGTCACAATCCCTGCAGCGCGGTTAATTACCTGAATCGAAGGCTACGTCGGCTGACCCGGACGGTGGATCGGGAACACGCAGGGCTCGCCCGGGCAAAATCAGTGCCAAGCTGGCTGATAGAAGGAAGAAAACTCCCGCGCATATCAGGCCGTAATAAGAGTTCCCCGTCTTTTGGCGAATAAGGCCCACGGTGTAAGGCCCGACGAATCCGCCGAAGTTAGCTACGGATGTCACAAGCGCAATCCCAGCGGCCGCCGAGAAGCCGGCCAGAAATTCGCCAGGCATCGAAAAGAAAACGGGCAGAAAGCTATAAGCCCCGACGGCCACGGCTGAAAAAAGGACGACAGAAAGGAATGGTGAGCGAGGCGCTCCCAGCAACAGCATGGCAATTCCAGATAATGTGGCTGCCGTCGCCATGTGATATCGCCGCTCCAGTGTGCGGTCAGAGTGACGCGACACCAAGATCATCGCGATCAGGCCGAGTAAATTGGGGATCATCACCAGCATTCCAACCACGGTATTAGACTGGCCGCCTACCGCCGACTTCATGATCTGCGGCAGCCAGAAGCTGAAGGTGTAACCGGCAAAGCCGTGGCCAAAGCCGATACATGCCAGGAGCCAGACTATGGGATGAATCAGAATCCGTGCGACTGAACTGGTCCGCGCCCCCAGCTTCTGCCGATCGTCCTGCTCCATTTGGTCTGTGATCCATGCTTTCTCTTCGCCGGTGAGAAATTTCGCCTCTGCGGGTCTGCTCGGCAGCAGGGGATAGGTCAGAAACACACACGCTACGGCGGGCAATCCCTCCAGAATGAAAAGCCATCGCCAACTGCTGAGCCCGAACCAATGCACATGATCGAGGATGAGACCTGAAATCGGACCACCCAGCACGCTCGCCAAGGGTATGCCCATCAGGATCAGTGCAATCGCCTGTGCCTTCTCCCGTTGCCGAAACCAGTAGCCCATATACAGAACGATGCCGGGAAAATATCCAGCTTCTGCGAGCCCAAGCGCGAAGCGGGCGATGTAGAGTTGACTGGCGGAATGCACAAACCCCGTCAGAGTTGCAACGGTTCCCCAGGTGATCAGGATGCGCGCGATCCAAACACGCGCCCCGATTTTGTGAAACATCAGGTTGCTGGGGATCTCAAACAGGGAATATCCGCAAAAGAAGATTCCCGCAGCGAATCCGAACTGCTGGCTCGTGATTGCCAACTCCCGATTCATCGTCAGCGCCGCAAATCCTAGGTTGATCCTGTCGATGAACGCGACAACATAGAGTGCAAACAGGAACGGCAGCAACCGGATCTTGAGTTTCCGGATCGTCGCGGCATCGATCCTCGCAGCTTCGATCGGGTTCGGGGCAATTTTGACACTGCCCACCATACGAGCTACCTTTCCCAGTCATCCTGCGAACAACGTGCAGCATAACTGCTACAGCAGAAATGACAATAGCTTCCATCTGACCAAAATGTTGACAGGGCAGGTAGCTGAAAGCAACAATGTTCGACAGCCATGAACGTGCGGTTCGGAGCATTCGAGGTCGATCTAGAAGGCCGCCGACTGTTGAAGAGGGGAATGCCAATTACCCTCCGGGAACAGTCGTTTCAGGTGCTCGCCGCTCTCATGGAACGGCCCGGCGAGATCGTGACCCGCAAAGAACTGCGCCAGCGGCTGTGGTCATCGGACACGTTTGTGGACTTTGAAGTGGCCCTGAATTCCGCAGTCAGCCGATTGCGTGACGCGCTGGGAGATTCCGCCAACGCGCCCAGTGTTATCGAAACAATCCCGAAGCGCGGCTACCGATTTGTAGTCCCGATAGCCAAGCGCCCTGCTGTGGCTGTGATGCCATTCGCGAACCAGACCGCGGATGCCGAGGATGACTACTTCAGCGATGGACTAGCTGACGAGTTGATCCGGGTGTTATCGCGGATCGACGAACTGAGGGTGACCGCGCGCAGCGTGGCATTTCGCTTCAAGGGGCAGAGCTGGGATGCCAGACATGTCGGTCGCGAACTGGGCGTTGAAGCTGTGTTGGAAGGATCGGTATGGAGGTCCGGAGACCGCATTCGCATCACTGTCAATCTGGTCGGCGTTAAGGATGGATTCAATCTGTGGGCACAGCGCTTCAACGGCAATTTGGGAGACTTATTCGGCATCCAGGATGAGGTCTGCGCGGCCGTAGCGGAGGCGCTGCACGTTCGCCTCGCGGTTCAGGTTCGAGAAAAACGCCCAAGCGATATGAGAGCGTACGTGCAGTACTTGAAGGGAGGCCACCTCCTGAAGAAGCGACGGCCCGACGATGTGCGCCGCGCTTTCGAGTACTTTCAGGAGGCAATCCGGCTAGACCCCGGTTTCGCGGAGGCTTATTACGGTGCAGCAATGTTTTACAACGTGAGCGCAGCGTATGGAGCGTTGCCTCCCCGAAGTGCGCTTCCCGAGGCGGAAGACTTGTTGTCGAAGGGATTAGAGCTGGACGAGACTTCAACCAGACTCCACAGCACCTTGGGAATGCTACGAGTTTTTCAGTGGCGATGGGCCGAGTCGGAACAGGCGTACAAGCGAGCGATCAGCCTAGAACCTACGAATGCGTTCCCGCACATGGCGTACCCCATTCTTTGCAGCTTCCTCGGCCAGCACGAAGAAGCGTTGTTGCATGCCAGCAAAGCGGTCGAACTCGAGCCACTGGATTTGATGACGAACTTCCGTCTGGTGCAAGCGAACTATTATTCGCGGCGCTATGACGAGGCAGTCCGCACCGGCCGTATAGCTATCGAGCTGACACCAGACTCGCCCTACACTTGTTTCTACCTGGCGTTGTCTTTAGCAGCAATGGGCCTAAAGGACGAAGCTTGGAGCACGGCCAACGCGGGCAGAAAGCTCAACGATGGGCTGCCCCTGGGCGAGGGCTACTTTGGCTACGTTGCCGGAGTGCTGGGACACGCAGCCGAAGCCTGCAGCGTGGTCCGGGAACTGGAGGCCGTTCGCGCAAGAGCATACGGCCCAGCGCTGCCCATTGCATGGACCTATCTCGGATTGGGCGAAACAGCCGCCAGTTTCCAATGGCTAGAGACGGCGTTGGCGGAACGGGACCCGTTCTTGGGATCGGCAATGGTATTCCCCGCTTATGACACGATCCGCAATCAACCTAAATTCCAGCGTCTGGTTGAGCAGCTCAAACTCCCAACATAGCGAAGCTTCCAATTAACGCGATGCGCGGGCATTCCACGCCACTCCTGAGTTGTCGGCAAACCTTCCCTAATCGGTAAGGTAAGGTTTGCCCGTGATCCGGGAGGGGCGCGATCGATTCTCCTAGAGCCCACTCTCGTCATTAGTCTCCCAGAAGAAAAGTGGAACGAGCCTCGACAGCGATGCCCAGAATGGCCGCGAAGCGCCGCGCTTCGGCTTCTCGGGATGCTGCGATTGCGGAATAGCTTTCGTTGAATGCTTGCAAAACCTCAGCCGGAGCTGTTTCAGGCGTGCCACTGTGAAACACAGGGTTTGGCGCATATTGAATGCTCAATTGAATTTCTTGGGCAATTGCCCCCCCGCGCAACAACGAAGCGACAACCAAAGCGGCATCTAGTCCTGCGGTAATGCCCGCCGCGGTGATCAGGTTGCCATCAACGACGGCGCGCGATCTAACGGGTATGGCTCCGTAGTATGGCAGCAGATTCCAGGTAGCCCAGTGCGCAGTGGCCTGGCGGCCGCGCAGAACCGCTGCCGCACCGCATAGTAAAGCTCCCGTACAAACTGAGAACACAGGTCTGCCCGCAGTAAAGTGATTTCGAATAAGGGAAAGCACTTCTTCGTCATTCATCAGCTGCTGCTGTCCGAAGCCGCCAGGCACCAGCAGAACATCGAGCTCAGGCGCCTCGGCGATACTCATTTCGGGCGTCAGAATTAGCCCCTGAATATCCCGGACCGGGGACTTCGTTTTCGCTATCACATGAATGGCTGAGTTCGGGATTCGCGACAGCACCTCGAATGGGCCGGTCATGTCGATCTGATCGAGCCGGGGAAAAATCAGACCACCGATGGTCAAATGGTTGCTTTGGCGTACGGGCTTGTTTCTGTCTGAAATCGTGATTGGCACGTCCATAGAGTCGCTATTCCCGTTTACTGCCGGGTTCGAGTGGAAACATGCACTCGATCCGCAGTTCTTGTGCGGTGATGGATTGCGGCGTACCAACCGTCGTGATGAGCGAAAAATAAGAAAAACGCTTGCTGCCTTTTATGAACGTGATAGGCAGTACCGGACTATGAGTCCGGGGAATCGCGCTTAGAGTCTTCACGCCTGGATACTTTTCGAGCTTCTTCAGTAGGTCCACTGTCTTTTGATCCACAATATGGCCAACGGATTCGCGATAAACCCGCTGTAGAAGTCCAGCCGCAACTACCTCCCAATTTTCGACGAATGGCCGCATCCCTGCGGGATCAAACATCAGGTCGAGCAAGTTGCGCGGGCGTTGGCGCGCCTCCAGATCAACAAAGGAGCCGAAGAAGCGTGGCGCTGCTTCATTCGTTCGGATCACATTCCAGTAGCGGTCCAACACGAGTGCAGGATGCGGCTCCTGTTGGAGCAGCATTCGATCGATCGCCTTTGTAACCGCAGCCATCTCAGGAACCTCCCAGGAGGATTCTTCGTAGATGGGTGCGTAGCCGGAAGCGAGCAGCAGGACATTCCGCTCGCGCAGCGGAATGTCCAACTTCTCTGAAACGATCAACAGCAAGTCTCTGCTAGGCACGCTCCGGCCGCTCTCCACAAAGCTGAGGTGCCGCTGCGAGATCCCGGTATCAAGAGACAAATCGAGTTGGCTCTTGCTCCGCTGGTGCCTCCAATAGCGGAGCAGATCGCCAAGTTCATGTTCTCTGACGTGTTCCTGCGTTTGCATGTGTTGCCTCAGAACTGGATGGGGCCAACGGCGCCGAACCAGCTTCTGACCTTGGTCGGGTCGTCCTCATCCATGTAGAAGAAGTGCGTCATTACCGGCTTCACTACCGGTTTGCTTTTGTCATCCGGCGTCATCCTAACCGTACCGTGAAATACCTTCAGCGAACCACCGTCCCAGTATTCGACAATATCGTGCCGGGCGGTAAAGCCGGTATCGATGAAGGCACGTAGATTCTCGCGAATTTGCTCGCGTCCATGCCAATCCGCGATGCCGAGGTTGCAAGTCGCGTCCTCGGTAAAACAGTCGAAGCCTTTGCCGAACGTTTTGTCATCAATTTCCTTCCAGAAAGCGAGCAGCCACTCGGGCGGCGCCGTTTTCCTCATGGTTCGGGTTGTCATTTCCTTCTGTTCGTGTATTAGGGTCGTCATTTTGCTTCTCCTCAATATCGGGCGTCTAGCGCCTTCAACACCCAATATGGGCTGGATTGGACACGGCCGCAATTACGTCAGAAGTAATAAAAAGGTGGGAAGACGGAGGTTAGCGTGAAATCAGAAATGGTCTGCGCTTCTTGCCAATTAATCCCGATAAATACCGTTGTGACGATTAACTTCCGAGTTGTCGGCAAACCTTACCTTGGGATTACTTCTGACGTGCCCGTCATCCGTCCAGAAGACGGTCGCGCACGTAATTGTGTGCGCATCCTGATAGAACGGAATTATCGGGAATCAACGGGATTTCATTTGTCCGATTTGGTGCGTTTAATCGGACCCAGGCCGGTACACTCGCAAAGCGCATGGCGCGAAATCAGAAGCCCTCGAGCACATTGGCATTGTTGCCGAAATTGTAGCGCCGGAAGGCGAGGTGCTTGCCGTCGGGAGAGGGGATGCCCCAAATCTCAGTGAAGAAGCCCGGCTCACGCAGAAGAATCCCGGGGTTACCGCTGAGGTCCACATACAGGAGCGTGCTGGCCAAGGCCAGTTCAACAAACTCCTCTACCACCACGTTGAGCGCCGCCGATGCCCCCCATCAGCGGGTGGTTACATCAAGTTACCCAGACCGGGCTGCGAGAGGGGGCCATTGCATGTTTACCTCATTCTCCGATCAGTTGCAGACCCCTACGACTTTGCGGATCGACAACTGATTCTCGACCACGTGGATCATGAAATCGGCTACATCCGTCCGCGAGATTTCGAACCCGAAACGCGGCAGATGGCCCCCAGTGTTCCCGTGGTGGGTTATTCTTTGATCACACGCTGAGGACGCCAACGAGAGAGGTTCAGATAGGGTCGTATAGGAATGGTCCTGGCAGTGGGGCCGCACCCCGCCATTGTCTTGCCAGCGGCCCGCCGACCAAGCGTACCAAAAGCGTACCAAATACCGGCGAAGATACCGGTATGTCCCGTTACTAACCCTATCTAACCTCTTTAGAGTCAACAGCCGGTGGGTCGATGGCGACCGTGTGAAGATGGCACTCTACCGCTGAGTTAAGCGCCCAACCTGAATCAGCCGCTATATTGTAGCAAAGAAACAGTTTTTTCGTAGACCTGTCCGTGATAGCCTATGGTTCCGCAGCCCCGGAATCCTGCCGCGCGGGAGGACTTCCGAAGGCCTGGTGCCGTGCCGGATGCCAAACCGATCCATCCCCGCGAAAGGAACCCCAGATCCTTCTTCCGAGAGGACTTCCCAGCCTTTCCCTGACTCGGAAAGCGCGCAACTTTCAGACCCCGGACGGGTTCACTCCAGTGTGAGCAGCATAGCCATGAATCGCGGGTTGCTGTCGATGGCAGCGGTCCCGCATCATGTCGAGGCGAAGGTTGCGGCCGATCAATCCAGCGAAGGACTGAGCGACGCGCAAGTCATGCTGCGGGTGAAGGCTGGTGATCAGTCAGCTTTCGACTATCTGGTGCAGAAATACCGTCGGCCCATGCTGAGCTTTATGTATCGCATGGCTCACAACACGGCCGTGGCGGAAGATCTGGCGCAGGAAGTATTTCTGCGAGTGTATCGTTCTCGCGAAAATTACGAAGCGAGCGCGAAGTTCACCACCTGGCTGTATCGAATCGCGAGCAATCTGGCGGTGAATCACGCGCGCGATACCCGGCACCAGCGCCCGGAAAATACTGTCAGCCTGGACGAGCCGGATCAGGAAACCGGCTTGACCATGGACGTCCCCGACAACTCGCTCACCGCGGAAGAGGCGATCGTGAGGCGAGAACGATTGGCCGCCATCCGGCAACGCGTACAGGCGCTGCCCGAACGGCAGAGGATCGCTGTCATCATGCACAAGTATCAGCAGATGGACTACCACCAGATTGCGGAAGTTCTGAAGCTGAGTGAGTCTGCCATTAAGTCGCTGTTGTTCCGCGCCTATGAAACATTGCGCGTGCAACTGAAAGAGTTTGTATGAAGGGTGTAGTCATGAAATGCAAGGAGATTTGCGAACTGATGCCGGACCTGGCCGCCGGCTTGGACGCGGTCACGCCCGAAGTGAATCAACATATCGAGAGCTGCGCTGGCTGCGCAGCCAAACTGAATGAGTTCCGCCAGACCATGGCGCTGCTGGATGAGTGGCAGGCGCCGGAGCCGTCGCCGTATTTCGATGTGCGGCTCCACGCTCGTCTGCGGGAAGAGGCGGCAAAACAGCCTTCCAGTTGGTGGCAATGGGTTCGTAAGCCCGCGCTGGCGGTTTCGCTGGCCGTGCTTATGGTGATGAGCCTTACTTTATTCCGCAGCGATGCTGGCTGGAATCCTACGCCGGAGGGCGCAAGGGCCATGGTGGCTGCGCCGGGGACGGCTGTGGGCGACTTGCAGGCGCTGGATAAGAACGGTGAGCTGTATTCTGATTTCGAAGTCCTTGACGATCTGCAAGCGCAGCAGGATGTGGACGCGAATCCGTAATCGACAAGGCGTGAGGATTCGGTGATGTAGCGACCGACGTGGTGATCCTGGAAAACGGGGGAAGAGTGCGGGTGAAGTTCATGACGGGACGAGTCGCGCTAGCGGCTCTCGCGCTGGTGTTAACAGGCGTTGTTCCGTCTTTGTCACAAGCCAACCACCCTGGTGCTGCCCCCCCCCCCCCCCCCCCCCCGAAAGCTCAACAGAACGCTCACGCCGGACAATGGTTGCGCCAACATAAGGACATGCCGCCCGAGCAACAGAAAAAAGCGCTGGAAAACGATCCGCAGTTCCGCAACCTCCCTCCGCAACAGAAGCAGCAGTTGAAGAATCAGCTGGATCGTTTCAACAACCTGCCGCCGGAGAAGCGTCAGCAAGTGCTGAATCGCATGGACACCTGGGGGCACCTGACGCCGGAGCAAAAAGACACGGCGCGGCAGCTTCATTCGGAAATGCAGCAACTCCCGCCGGAGCGCCGACAGGCGGTGCGAAATGCCATCCAGACCTTGCGGGCAATGCCTCCGGAAGCGCGCCAGCGTCAGATTGACAGCGACGCCTACAAGAAACAGTTCACGCCCGAAGAACGAAGCATTCTGGGCGGTGCTTCCAAATTGCCGCTCGCGCCAGCCGGACCGAACGGACCCGAACTGCCGGAGTAGCAAGCCCCCAGTCGTTCCGACGCTAACGGAAGGCTGTTTTCTGATTTGCCATCGTTGCCGTCTGGCTAGAGTCATCGCAGTCGGGCCATCCCACTAAAAGCTATCCAACAACGTCGCACCCCTCCGGACGCGCTACCGAACCGCGCTCGGACGGAACCCACACAGCCGAAGTTTGTCCCGCAAGCGCGATCTTTGCACGAAGCCCGACTCCTCCCACCAGCGCGGACATGCGCCTCAAAAGAAAAATCGCCGCCGAGCCATAAGGCCCGGCGGCGAGAAAGTAGAGCGGAACCAGAGCCGAGCCCTGAAGGCCCTGACTACGGTGCAACCTCATATACGACACCCCCTCCATGGAGTCCCCCGTTATTGGTCGTACCATAGAGCTTTCCATTGACGAGAATCGGTTGGTGGTAGGGGTAGTAGCCGTCGCCAGTAGTGCCGAAACTCCAGAGCACACTTTCCTTATAGGTGCCCGCCGTCAGCTTGTAGACAGTGCCATAATTCAGATTGTTGGCTGCACTTGACCCACCTTGATAGGTGGTGCCGTAGATATTCCCTAGTGCATCCAAGGTAACACCTGCAAAATACGGGTATGCGCCGTCCTTTTTGGCATAGCTCTTGAAGCTGTAGATAATCTTTTGCGTCCACGTGTTGTTCGCGCCTGGCGTCAGCTTGAAAACCGATCCGAGGTTGAAGCTGCCACCTTGATAGTTCGTGCCATAGAGGTTGCCGGTTGCATCCACGGCCAAACCAGATTCGGTATATTGTCCGAGTGAATCCCCAAGGAAATTGTAAATTACCGTATAGATCCACACGCCGCTAACTTGACGCAGTTGGTAAACCGCGCCAGCATTCCAGACAACGCCACCGTTGTACGTGGTACCGTAAAGATAACCGTTCTTGCTGTCGACAACCACCCCGCCGTAGGGATAATACGCGCTGCTGCTACTTGTGGTAAAACCGTGAATCACCTTGTAAGTGTACTTGCCGTTTGAAGCCTTTAACTCGAAGACCGTGCCGCCACTGAGCTTACCACCGTATAACGTAGTGCCGTACAGGTTGCCGGCCGCGTCAAAGGCCAAGGCGCCGTATGGGTAGTACCCGTCGCTCCCGCTAATATCGTCGAAGGTATGAAGCACAGTCTCCTTCCATGTGCTCCCCGACTTGGACAGCTCAAACACCGTACCCTCGCTGCTTGCGCCGCCCTGGTAGGTCGTGCCATAGAGGTTTCCGGCCGCATCGAACACCAAACCGCCAAAGGGGTACGCACCATCATTGTTGCTGGGACCGAGAAAGCTATAGATTACGGTTTGGGACCACGAGCCACCGGAATTCGTCAGCTCGAAGACCTCGCCATAGTTGTTGGTACCGCCATAGTAGGTCGTGCCATAAAGATGATTACCCGAGGTGTCGGCAACCAAGGAGCCATAGGGAACGTAACCGTCCACACAGCTGGTCTGAGAGCAGAAGTTGTAGAGCACAGTATCCGTACCGGCCCAGGCAGAAGCTGCGAAGGCCAGAGTCACCACAAACAACACAAGCGTTTTCACGCGCATAAATTCCTCCCTAAATTTTGCCAGCAAAGGTTCGAAATTTTGATCATCAAACATCCGAGAATGAGGAAGCCCTTGCCAGGGGGATGGCGTAGGGGGAGAGGGGGCTTCCCACGACTAACTATACGGATGCCCAAAAAAGTCGAGACATTCTCGGTCAGCAGCGGAGCGCTGTCAAGATGAAAGATTTTGCAGTTCAGCGGTGGCAGCGGAGAAGCTGAGCAAAACAGCGATGAAAGGCTCGGGACGAATTCATCAATCCGGCGGTAAATCTGCGTTTCACTAATCTTAGTTCATGAGGGCAAGCATTCTGCGGATGGAAAGCGCGGTCTGGCGGATTTCGTCGGCGTCAGACGCGTCGGGCGACATCTTCAAATATTGCTCCAGATCTTCGGCCGCTCCCGAGATTTGGCCGAGGCTGTAGCGGAGCAGAGCACGCTGCTTTACATCTTCGGGTGAGCGGGGGTAGATAACGAGCACCAGATCCACCAATGGCAGCGCCTTGCGGAAATTGCGCGTGGAGAGGTGTACCGTCTTGAGATTGTTCAAGATACGGGTCAGTATCTGGCGGCGGCTGACAGCGAAGAGGAACTCCGGGCGCAGAGTCATCTGGCCGGAATAAATTTCGTCAAGACGGCGCTGGCAGTCCTGCGGGCTGAGGATATCGCCACCGTTGAAGCAGTCGACCAGCGTCTCACGGCCGTCAATGTCGTAGTGCTTGAGCAGAAAATGTCCGGGCATGCCCACGCCGAACAACGGAAAGCCGAATCGCCGGCCCACCTCCATGTAGATCAAAGCCAGCGTAATGGGAATGCCGAGGCCGCGGTCGAGCACATCGTTTAGAAAAGAATTTCGCGGATCGTCGTATTCCTCGCGATTGCCCCGAAACCCAGCCTCCTCGAAGAGTGTGTGATTGAGAGCGGCAATGGTCTGGACGGCGTCGCCGATATCGGAGATGCGAGCCTCCGCCATGCGGGCGAGTTCGTCAATGCGCTCGACGTAAGACTCGATGTTGAGGTCAGGATACTCGGTGAGGGCGATGGTCAGGGCAGCGCGGACCAGATCGATATCCTCGTCGCCGACCTGGGGACCCACGAGAGCGGCGAAAGCCTCGGCAAGCGCGTTCTGGCCATGGTTGCCCACGGTTTTATGCTAGCAGAAATGAGGCGGAATATCCGCCGAATCTGGCTCGGCCTGGAACTCATAACAGTTTGTCGGATTGCTGAAAACGCCAAAGTGTCATCCCGAGCGAAGCGAGGGATGTGGGTTCGTCGTGCGGTTGGCAAGACCCAGATTCCTCGTCGCTTCGCTCCTCGGAATGACAACGAAGAATGGTGGAATGACATGAAGATGTGTTTGTTAACGTCGTAGCAGATTCTTGGCGATGAACAGCGCGTTCGCCGGACGCTCGGCCAGCCGCCGCATCAGGTACGGGTACCATTCGGTTCCGAACGGAATGTAGACGCGCATTCGCCATCCGTCACGAGCCAGGCTCTGCTGCAGATCGCGGCGGATGCCGTGAAGCATCTGGAACTCAAAGGCGTCTCGCGAAATTCTTTCTTTGATGGCGAAGGCTTTTGCTTGATTGATGATGTTTTCGTCATGGGTAGCCAGCCCGTGATAAACCTTGCTCTTCATCAGAATCTTCATGAGCTTGACGTAGTTGGCGTCGACTTCAGACTTCTGCTGAAAGGCAATCTCTGGCGGTTCTTTGTAGGCGCCTTTGCACAGGCGAATGCGAATGCCTTCGGCCAGTAATTTCTCGATGTCGTTCTCCGACCGTCGCATGTAGGACTGAATCACCGCGCCCACGCATCCCTGGTTGCCTGGAACGCGGTGCAGTTCGTGGACGAAATCAAGAGTGCGCTGGGTGTAGAGCGAACCTTCCATGTCGACGCGAACAAAGTTGCGCGGATTCATGGCCGCCGCCTTGGCCACCAACCCAGTCACGAGGTCGTGTGCCAGTTTTTCGTCAACATCAAGGCCCATATGGGTGAGCTTCAGACTGATGTTGGCGTTTAGTTTTTGAGCGGCAATATCGTCCAGCAACTGGTGATAGAGTTGTGCGCTGGCGCGGGCCTCATCGGCGTTCGTGACATTCTCACCCAGATTGTCGATGGAGACGCTCAGCCCGGATTCATTCACAGCGCGTGTGGCCCGGAGCGCGTCTTCGACCTGAGTGCCGGCAACGAATCGGCTGGAGAATTTCTGGCCGATCGAGGAACGCTCCGCAACGGCCCGCAGCCACTGGCTCTCCGACAGAGAAATAAAAAGCGCCCTCAGCACCGCACGCCTGCGCAGGTACAGAAGGTGGAGTTATGACTGCCTTGCACGTACATAAGATCACAGGAATTTGTATCACAAGCGGGTAAGCCCACGGAGGAAGTTCGACGGATACAGGCGAGCGGAAACACTCTACTCATAGATATCCTTTGTGTACCTTCGCGTCCTTTGTGGTTTAACAAAGTGCAAATGCTGGAACCACAAAGGACACGAAGGTACACAAAAGTGAAGATATCAGGCAAACCTCACGCGTCGATCCTTGCTCTAGCAAATCACAGGATTCCTAAGTCAGAAATACTTCGTCCACGTAGCACCAGCGCCAGTTCTCTCCCGGCTCGAAAGACTGAATGATGGGATGCTTGGTCTGGTGAAAGTGCTTGGTGGCGTGTTTGTTCTTGGAGGAATCGCAGCACCCGACGTGACCGCAGATAAGACATTCCCTCAGGTGGACCCAGGTATCGCCCATCTCGAGGCACTCCTTGCAGCCTTGGCCACTCGGCTTCACCTTGCGGATCTCTTTTACGTGCGGACAGGTTGCTCGTTCCTCTGGCATGCGTTACCTCCAAAATGGATGTCACTCTTGATATAGCTGCGGGCGTTGCGTGCGGACCCACGACATGCTTCCTTCGTGCACCTTCGTGTCCCTTGTGGTTGATGCCTTTGAATGCCTTAATCACAAAGGACACGAAGGTGCACAAAGGATGTCTTTGAACTTTACGTATCCTCCGTCGGGCCTGCACCGGCGTGGACGCCTTGCCTACACATTACTCCTGTTCTTCCAGAAACTTCTCCACTTCCAATGCGGCCATGCATCCCGAGCCGGCAGCGGTGATCGCCTGACGATAGCGTCGGTCTTGCACGTCGCCGCAGGCATAGACACCCTGCACACGCGTGAAAACATTGTTCGTGGTCTTCAGATAGCCGTCCTGATCCATATCGAGCTGGCCCTCGAACACCTTCGTGTTGGGGATGTGGCCTATACCCAGAAACATCGCGCTGGTGGGGAAATCCCAGACCTTATCAGTCTTGAGATTTCGCAGCGTCAGGCTGCTGACCTCTTTCTTGTGGATGTCGTTCACATCTTCCACGATCGTATCGAGCAGGAACGAAATTTTAGGATTTTTCTGGGCGCGGTCAAGCATGATCTTCGAGGCGCGGAAGTGCTCGCGGCGATGAATGACTGTGACTTTGGTGGCGAAACGAGACAGGAAAATTGCCTCTTCCATGGCGGAATCGCCGCCCCCGATCACCGTAATTTCCTTGCCCGAGAAAAAGAAGCCGTCGCAAGTGGCACAGGAAGAAACACCGTGTCCGATGAGTTGCTGCTCGTGTGGCAGCCCCAGCCAGCGCGCCGAAGCACCACTAGCTATGATGAGCGTGCGAGTGTGAATCACTTCATGGCTGACATGGAGCTTCAGCGGACTCTCGCTGAGGTCAACACTGGTGACGTGCCCGTGCTTGTATTCCGCGCCAAAGCGTGAGGCTTGCTTGCGCATGTTCTCGATCAACTCCGGTCCTTGAACTCCGTCGGGGAAGCCGGGAAAGTTCTCCACCAGCGTCGTGAGCGAGAGCTGGCCGCCGGGTTCGTGGCCTTCCAGCACCAGCGGTTTCAGGTTGGCACGCGCGGTGTAAAGTGCGGCGGTATGACCGGCACAGCCGGATCCCATGATGACGACGTCGCGGATATTTTCCATAGATTATAAGGTGGCGCTGGTGACAGTCCTCGTAGCGCCCAAAGACATATAGATTACGAACCTCAAATTTCGGTTCAGCCCTCGACTGACCGCGGCAATTCCGGTCATTTACTTTCTGTTGCTGACTTCTCCGGAACGGTCTTCTTGGCCTGGGATTTCGCTGGCGACTTGGCTGTGGTCGCTTCCAGGGATTTGATCCGCGCTAACTCTGCGGGCACGGTGCTCTTGGCCGCCAGAAGATTGCGATAGTTGGCAACGATTGCCGTTGCGCTCTGAAACAGTGGCTCGTAAGCCGTTTGATCCGGCGGGGGATTTCCCTCGCTTCCTGGACAGCGGGCCAATACCACCGAAGACTTCCCGAAGCGCTCCAGCTTGATTCGGCTGGCTGGTGTGCTGGTTGAAAGCATGGTCGCCGGCGTGGTCACGGCAGAGGCGTTGTCTTCGATCGCAACCTGCATCAAGTCCTTGGGATCCCGCACGTGGAAGATCAGAGTCTCCACCATATTTCTCGGATCATGGCTAAACGAATACTGCACCGTCGAAAACGATGCCTGCACGGAGAACTCGCGGCGAATCCGCACCCAGTCGGCGGTTCCGGAATCGGATGAGAATTCCGCGCTTTCCCCGGCTTTAAGGAAATCCGGGCGTTCCTCGAGCGTCGACCGTCCCCGATCGACTTCAAAATCCGGACTGAAGAGCGGTTGCTTGGGAATCCGGGCCAGTGCGGAGGCGATCTCCTGCTGATCCGCCGGCGATGGCGAGCAAACATTCAGCATGTTCACCTTGACCTGCGGTTGGGACGATTGCTGCGCGACGGCCAGTTGTGCCAGGCCAACGCTGAGGATTATCAGGATCTTTCGGAGCACGATGGCATTCTAAATGAAGATCACGAGAATCTTAAATCGCAGAGCGCAGCGCGCGGAGAGCCCGCCAAGGAAATGTAGAATTACCCCATGGCAAACTTGACCCTTGTTTATGGACTGAGGCTGCTGCCTTCGGAAGAGGTTGCGGAAATTGGTGACGCAACCATCAAGCTCAAGAACGGCCGCGAGGCCCACGTGACCATGCACGTGCTCGAAGGCAGCAAGGACGAAATTGAAAAACAATTGAAGACCAGCCTGGAGGCCTTCTTCGATTTCTATCCGGAGATTTGAAAAGGCGGGCGTCAGGCATCGGGCTTCAGGCTTCGAGACCGGACTCCTACATGCCTGAAGCCTGAAGCCCACTTCCATCTATAATTTGTTTTTAATCATGCCCCTGTCTTACCGTTATCTCCGCATGCGACTCGGCGAAGCGGGATTGCTGCCCACCAGCAAAGTTGCGCTGGTCGCGTCGTACCTGCTCGGCCTGGATCTGTTGCTGTTCGTGCTGCAAAGGGCGTTTGGGCTGCTCAAGCTCTCTTACGGCGACAGCCTCGGCGGATGGGTGAGTTTCCTCAGCTTCGTAGTCATTGTTCTCTTCTCGATCCTGGCGTTCCGCTGGGTAAAGGCAAAAGCACTTTGGCGGCTGCGTAATCGGTTGATCGTGACTTACGTCTTCGTCGGCGTCATTCCCGTGGTCATGCTGGTCATACTGGCAACACTTTCCTTTTACCTTTTCGCAGGACAGTTTGCGACGTTCGTTGTGACCACTGCGCTGGATTCAGAGTTGAAGAGTCTGGACGCGGCAAACTCCGCCATCGCTCACGAATTGGCTGCGAAGATGCAGAGCGGAGTAAACCCGGACACAACCGCTGTGGAAGGCCTGCGCCGTACCGACAAAGCCTGGTTCGACCGCCGCCTTCATGCGTGGCACGATGGCAAAATCGTGCTCAACAGTTCTCCGGCGGATTCCGTTTCGTCGCCTCCGATTCTTCCGTCCTACTTGAAGGGTTCGTGTCGCGAAGTCGTTCGCGACCACAACAAACTTTTTCTGCGTGCATCCGAGACGATCCCCATTCACGGCCGAAGCTTGACCGTGCTTTCGAGCGAGCCTCTCGATCAGCGTCTGCTCCAGGACTTGGCCGCGAACCTGGGTGAAATCACCCTCTATACCGGAATCACACTTCGGAGGGTGAACGCGCCCCAGACTGCCGCACCAAATTCGAGTAATCCGGGCGTCACCGGCACACAAGTTTCAACAACCCCCAGCCAGCCCGAAGGCGACTGCGCGCGGGATACCGACACCGCCCAAACAGGTGTGTTCGTCTTGGATACAAGTAAAGCTGCGCCCCTCTACTTTGCTGGAACCGTTCCCCCAGCGGCGCGCAGCCTGGATCGCCAGGTCTCCTTTGGGACTTCGGTGTCGGTGGTGGATTGGGACACGGGCGACCGCCTTAACCCCGTCCTGATCACCATACAGACGCGTGTGTCCAAACTCTACGACCGCCTGTTTAATTCCCTGGGAGATATCGCGCCCGCCGTCGAATGGGGCCTCCTGATTGTGGCCGTGATCTTCGGCCTGATCGAAATTATCGCCATCGTAATCGGCACGCGCCTGACCCGCACGGTGACCGGGGCCGTAGCACAGCTTTACGAAGGCACTCAGCTCGTCAATCGCGGCGACTTCCGCCACCGCATTCCGGTGAAGTCCAATGACCAGGTCGCCGCCTTGGCAATCTCGTTTAACTCGATGACTGCTTCGCTGGAAAAGCTGATCGAAGAGCAAAAAGACAAACAACGATTGGAAAACGAGTTGGTCATCGCCCAGGAAGTCCAGGCACAGTTGTTTCCGCGTGAAAGCGTTCAGCTCGCGTCGCTGGAAGTACACGGGTTTTTCCGCCCGGCGCGCACCGTAAGCGGCGACTACTACGATTTCCTCACGCTGGACGCGGACCGGCTGATTCTGGCGGTCGGCGATATCAGCGGCAAAGGAATCTCGGCCGCATTGCTGATGGCGACCATCCATTCCGCCGTGCGCGCCCTCAGCATGCAGGACGTCCCTGTCCTGCGCGAACCCGCCGCTGTGGGCGCGGCGCTCGGTTCGGACGTGATGCTGGCTTCGGGATTCCGCTCGCTCGACGTTTCCCCCAGCGCTTTGCTGTCCCTGCTGAATCATCAGCTCTACGAAAGCACGCCGCCCGAAAAGTACGCGACCTTGTTTCTGGGAATCTACAACGGCGCAGAGCGCAAGCTCACCTACAGCAACGGAGGGCATCTGCCGCCCATCATCGTGAGCGAAGACGGTTCGATTCGCCGCCTGGAATGCGGCGGAACCGTGGTCGGCCTGTTCGATCACAGAACCTATGAGGAGGATTCGGTTGAACTCCGGCGTGGCGAAATATTCGTCGGCTACACGGACGGCGTGACCGAACCGGAAAATGATTTTGGCGAGTTTGGTGAGCAGCGGCTGATCGACTTATTACGTGAGAATCGCGACTTGGCACTTCCGCGCATCACCGAAATCGTGACCGCTGCCGTCGACGACTGGATTGGCGCCAACGAACAACCCGATGACGTGACCCTGGTCCTGGCCCGCGCAAGATAGCAAAGAACTCTGTCATCCCGACCGGAGCGAATCGAAGTGGAGGGACCCTGCGTTTTCCGGCCGCGAGGTCAGTTCGTTTCCGCCCAACCACCAACCCTACTAACGGTGAGCGAAGCCGTAACCCACCCCATAAGCCGAATCTCCGCTGGCGTAAACCGGAAAAGCCCTCTCAAGTTAAGCGATGGCGGAAGGGAGATGGATTCCATGGCAAAGGCCCTGTGCGAGAGTGGAACGGCTGGGCAGTTGGACTTCTTCGGAGGGAGAATGGCGGGCATGGTTGGCATCAGCTATCTTTTGCACAGAACTGGGCACCACGGTAATGCCAAAGTCGACAGCCTCCAACACCCCGTGGCTGGGAAAAGAGCACCTTGTTAGCCGTATCCCAAAAATGGTGTTGACTCGGTCCGTCGGGCAAAACTTGAGCCGAGCGACGACAGAGATCAAGCCCCCGGCGACTAAGATCGCAAGCAAAGGATGATGAAATCTCCAGCGGACTCCCATAGGCCCAATCTAAGGGTCGCGAGACAGGCCACCCAGATCACCTAGGTTATGCGGCGACATTCTCTGCGCCGGAATCGGGAAAGGGATCCGATCCCACTTCTCAGAAAGATTATGTTCGTGTCCGCGGACGAATGGATAGTGCGAAGGGACGGTTGACGGGTTCACGCGGGCATGGAGCGACGTAGGTCTACACCTTGGTAATCTCTCCATCGGTACGCACTCTGGTAATCTCTCTCACGGCACCACCACCTTGCTGCATGAGCCAGGGGCAGCTCAGTTTTGAGGAGAACGTATGAGACCCTCCGTTCGAATGCTTGCGGTTTTGCTCCTTTCCGCATTCGGTTCCACGTTGACACACGCGCAGACCACCGATCTTGTCCGCACGCCCGTCGACCCAGCAAATCGCGTTCCACTAACTGGACACCACCCGGCGTGGGCTAGTCCTCAGAACGACGTTGGCACAGTTCCCGCTGACCTTCCGATCGAGAGACTCACGATGGTGCTCACCCGCCCGCCTCAGCGAGAGCAAGCGTATACACAATTCCTGCAGGACCAGCAAAATCCAGCATCGCCTGACTACCACCATTGGCTGACGCCCGTCGAGATAGGTAAGCGCTTCGGAGCCTCCTCGCACGACATCCATGCGGTTACAGTCTGGCTGCAGTCGCAGAATCTCCACGTCGACTCCGTCTCGAATAGTCGCGAAAGAATTGTCTTCAGTGGCCCGGCTTCAGCAATCGCCAGCGCTTTTGGAGCGGAGATGCACTACTTCACCGTCGGCGCCGAAAAGCGCATCTCGATCACTGCCGAGCCACAGGTGCCTGCCGCGCTGGCGGGCGTCATCAAGTGCATCAGCGGTTTGTACACGGTCAAGATCCGCGCGCAATATGGAGGCTCCGCCGCGCTTGGGGGGGACGGGTTCTCATGGGTTTCGGGCAGCATCTCGTCCGACGGTAGCGGATTCACTTGTGGAGGCACGCCTTGCTACGTCGTTTTTCCCGCGGACTTCGCCACGATCTATAACATCAACGGAGTGGCTGGAGGCATCAACGGCGCTGGTCAAACCATCGCCGTCGTGGGCCGTTCCGGCGTTTGCAATACAGACATTTCAAACTTTGCCAGTGCCGCGGCGGTGACGGCTAATATTCCCACAGTCATCGTTCCGCCGCTCGGCATCGCTCCACCTGCTCCGATCTGTAGCGGCACCGCTTCGGGCAATCAGGGCGAAGCTACCCTCGATGTAACGCGCTCTGGCAGCATCGCGCAAGGCGCTACGATCGATCTTGTCGTCAGCAAAAGTAACCCTACAGGCACGAAGGATGGTATCCAATTCGCTACAGAATATGTTGTCGATACCACGCCGGTTCCGGCTCGGATCATGAACATCAGCTTCTCGCAATGCGAAGCCGATGCTGGTCAAATGGGCGTGGCGTATTGGGACAGCTTATTCGCGCAGGCCGCCGGGGAAGGTATATCGGTTTTCGTCTCGTCGGATGATTCCGCCGCAGCTGGCTGCGATCACTCTTTCGCGCCCCCTCCCACGACCCAAGCACTCAGTCCTAATTCCATCTGCTCCTCAAGCTACGCGACTTGCGTCGGTGGCACAGAGTTCGCAGATTCCGCTAACCCTACTCAATATTGGAGCGCAACCAATGGCCCCGGCTTCGAATCCGCCCTCGGATATATCCCCGAGGGCGCTTGGAACGAGCCCATGAACCTCCAGAATCAGCTTCAGGTTGCCGGGACCGGAGGTGGCGTCAGCTTGTACATCCCAACGCCATCCTGGCAGACAGGCACTGGCGTTCCCACCTCGAGGTCGGGCCGGTACACACCTGATGTCGCCTTCAGCGCCTCGCTTCACGACGCATATTTCGGTTGCTTGGCTGCTAACAATCAGTGTCCAGGCACCGGCTTTGCTATATTCGCTGGCACCTCCGCAGCAGCGCCGGACATGGCTGGCATCGCAGCCCTCCTGAATCAGAAGCAGGGCTCGGCTCAAGGTCTGATCAACCCCAACCTCTACAATCTCGCGGCGACTCCCAGCAACGGAGTATTCCACGATGTCACCGTAGCCACGAGCGGCGTCGCCAATTGCGTCGTCACCATGCCGAGCATGTGCAACAACAGCACGGCGGGTCCTACTACGCTTACCGGTGGTCTCAGCGGCTACCTAGTCACTGCCGGATACGATGAGGCTACCGGCCTCGGTTCCGTCAACGTCGCGAACCTGCTCACGAATTGGGCCTCCACCACTGTTGCAACCACTACCACCCTAGCCATTTCGCCCGCACCGCCAGTGAACGCTGGAACCAGCGTGACTCTCACCGCCACGGTGAAGCCGTCTTCCACCTCTACCAAAATGCCCACCGGACATGTGACTCTCACTGATGCGTTCCTTGGAAAACTAGGTACGGTGACGGTGAACAGCTCAGGCGTAGCTACGCTTATCAGCAGCACCTTGGCCGGGGCTTCGTACTCCGTCACTGCGACATACGGCGGAGACACAAACTTTTCCGGATCGACTTCTTCGACCGTTCCCTACAGCGTGCAGGATTTCAAGATTAAGCCTACGACGGTCTCCGTACCCGCCCCCGGAAAAAGCGGGACGACCACCCTGACCATCACGCCGCTCGGTGGCTTCTTTCAGACATTAAGCTACAGTTGCACCAGCGGGCTGCCTTCGGAGGCGACTTGCAGCTTCACGGCTGTCTCGGCAACCAGCGAGACGTTGACGATCGCAACCATGGCTCCTTCAGCTCGGTTGGACAAAACTCCCTTGGGACGCAGCCGCGGACTCTTCTATGCCGTGCTGCTTCCGGGCTTCCTCGGACTAGTGGTCTCAGCAGGAAATCGCAAGCGACGATTGCGTGCCGTGCGTCTGTTAGGCCTCATGGCCGTGCTGGCGCTCTCCACTCTGTGGATGCCAGCTTGCGGTGGGGGCAACAGCACGGTGAGCAATCCGGGAACTCCGACGGGCACAAGCAGTGTGGTAGTCACGGCAACGACCGGAGGCACGAGTGCTCTTTCGCATACCGTAACCGTCACACTCACGGTGCAATAGAATAGCGGCCAGGGTTATTGTCAGCTGGGTGCCACTCGACGGTGTCGACCGAACTCGTTACTCTGCAGCATTTCCGCGATGTTCCGGAAGCCTTGCTCGCCAAGGGCAAGCTGGAGTCAGCCGGGATTGCCTGCGTGCTGGCCGATGGCAACCTGGTGCGCATGGACTGGCTGCTCTCGAACGCGATCGGCGGCATTCGTCTGCAGGTGCATGAGCAAGACGCGGATTCGGCCCGGGCTATTCTGGACGAGCCGATCCCGCTGGAGTTCAGCGAAGAAGAAGTTGGCGAGTCCTACGCGCAGCCGCGCTGTCCTCGCTGTTGTTCGCTCGACATCGGTTTCGAAAAAATCAATCGCTTCTGGACCTATGGTTTGTGGCTGCTTCTGTCGTTTCCCATTCCCGTTCGCAAAAACAACTGGAAGTGCTACACCTGCGGCATCGAATGGGTCGAGGAATGAAGAGCACCCAGTCGCTGGCATTGCCGGAGTCCAGTCGCGGAAAGACAGGGTTCTCGGGTAATACGGCGTCCGGCGGATGTTCGGCAAGTGTTTGCTTGCGGTTTACGAGTTAGCAGCTTACTAATCTCTTCGCGGGTTGTGCCGATAGATAAGGAGTGACCGCTTTTCGTCTGCGCTTGCTGGTGAAAACAAACCCGCACCCAAGCCCGGAACCCAATTTATCGCCCGCCAGCCGATTCTGACCGCGGACGAAAAGGTCTTCGGCTACGAATTTTGTTTCGCGATGGCATCGAAGATTTTTTGCGGCACATGGACGCGGACGCAGCTTCCCGCAGCACCTTGAACACTTCCATGTTGCTTGGCCTCGATGTACTCTGCGATGGTCGCCGGGCGTTCATCAATTGCACTCGTGACCTTCTGCTCAAGGACTACGTTACCTTGCTGCCCTCGGAGCAGGCCGTGGTCGAGATTCTGGAAACCGTTCCCGCCGATGGCCTGGTGATCGCCGCTTGCCGCCGGCTGAAAGAATCCGGCTACACCATAGCGCTGGACGACTTTGGGATCAATGATCCGCGGGAAGCTCTGACCGATGTCGCCGAAATCATCAAGGTGGACCTGCGTGAAACCTCCGCCCTTGACGCCGCCGCCACGGTCAAAACGCTACGGCCCCTGGCGCTGTCGCATGCTGGCGGAAAAGGTGGAGACGCGCGAGGAGTTCATGGCTGCCAAGAAGGCTGGCTTTCTGTACTTCCAGGGATATTTCTTCCGCCGCGCCCGGAAGAACTCACGGCGCATGAAATCCCGGCCAACCGGCTCAATTATCTGCACATACTGACGGGGTTTCGTAGGCCGAGCTGGATGTACGCGAGATCGAGAGATCGAGAACCTCGTCAAGGGCGAAGCGTCGTTGGGCTAGCGCCTGTTGCGCTATTTGAACTCGGCCGCATTCGGATTCGCCAACGAAATTCACGCGGTCCGGCATGCCCTGGCGATTCTGGGAGAAAGCGAAGTCCGTCGTTGGATCCGGCTGGTGGCCACGCTCGGTGCTGGACAAGGCAAGACCGCCGACCTGGTGCTCTCGGCCATGGTCCGCGCCCGCTTTTGTGAACTGGTCTCGCCGCAAATCCCGCACGGGGTGTCCGAATTGTTCCTGATGGGGATGCTTTCGATGATGGACGTCATTCTCGAGATTTCCATGTCCCAGGTGCTCGACAACGTTCCCATCGATCAGGAGAGCAAGGCAGTGCTGCTCGGCGGCGCCAGCCGTCTGCGCCCGTTCTATCAACTCATGCTGGCCCAAGAGTCCGGCGAGTGGAAGACCGCCAGTGAACTGGCCGCGCAACTCCATCTCGCTGAAAGCGAAGTCGCGGAGTGTTACTGGCAAGCCATGCATTGGGCACGCCAGGTGAGCTCGGGCACGTAGGCGATGCCTTGAAGGGGTGCGGCCTCGAGGGTGTGCGTGAGAAACAGAATTTCGACTGACAGTGCGAACGAATCTGTGAGTCCACAGCCGCGAAGCCGCGTAAGAATGCAACCCACGGCGAAAGCCGCGGCTAAAAGCGGGAAGCCCAATGAGCCCCAGCCGGGCGAAAAGCCAAGGTCTCACGGACACTTCAGGCCGTGCCGTCAGTCTTTGAAACCATCCTAAACTCACCTAGCACAACTCTGCAGTTACTTCTGTGCAAAACTACGGCCAGTTAGGACTTGCACTATATCCGCCGCGAGAGATACCATCAGAGTGTTCCCAAGCGGCCATGCTCCCTAGCTGGCCTCCCGCGCCCATTAGCTCCAGGCGCCTAGACGGACAAAGATCATTCACGGATGAACTCCAACCGCATTGGGTTTCCACGCACGCTCGGTGCTTGTGTGCGAGGCAGAGGCACCACCCGGAAAGCGGTAGTACCAAAGCACCAGGACAAAGTCCCCGACTGCGGGGGCTGAAACGCTGAACATACTCGGAACTATACAAAGAGAAACAATATGAATGTTGGACCCGGAAATCCCTCCGGAGGCGGAGGGAGAGGTAGACGGCGACGCGGACGTCGCCCATCGAATCGCTCGGGACAGCCCGGCGGTCGCGATCGCCAGCAACTCAGCGGTATCTACAGCGCTCCCATGGATCACAGCTATCGCGGCGCGCTCGGCGGAGACAAAGGGTCGCGCGGACGAGGTGGACGTCCCGGCTTTGCGCCGTCATATGCCCCCGTGGAGCCCGAGCCGCTCCCGCCGAACGAGGACGCCAATTCGCGCATCTTTGCCTTCGTGGATGATCTGTTTTTCCAGGCCAAGATTCAGGAAACGGCCCGCAAGCTCAACGTTAAGGTCGAGTTCGTCAAGAACGAAAAAGATATGTTGGAGCGGATCAAGCAGAACGGCGAAGAGAAGCCGTCGCTGGTCATTTTCGACATGAATAACGCGAACGCCAAGCCGCTGACTTTGATTCCCAAGCTCAAGAGCAAACTGAAGAAGACCTCAATCATCGGCTTTCTGTCGCACGTGCAGGGCGACCTGAAGCAAAAGGCGCACGAAGTAGGATGCGACATGGTACTGCCGCGCTCAGCATTCTCCCAAAACCTGCCCCAATTGCTGCGCCGCCACGGCGCGCCAGAAGACGAAGCCGCCGCCGAGTAAGCTCAGAGAACCCTCCGCTCCGCTGTCATCCTGAGGCAGCGGAGTCCTTGGCGGAGCCAAGGACTCCCAACGAAGGATCTCTGCACCCTCCAGAACACCGATTTGCAAACGAGTATCGGATGAATGGGCGACCAAGCCCCTTTGTTGATTAAATGCGGCGCGGCAAGGTCAACGAAATCTCGTGACGTAATGACCTTGGTTTTCTTCCAGAATCTCTGCCGTCATCCTGAGGCAGCGGAGTCGTTGGCGGAGCCAAGGACTCCCAACAAAGGATCTCTGTGCCCACTCTGGAACACCGATCAGCCGAATGCTGGAATAACATGACCAGCCGCCGGGTTATTTCCTCCGCTATTAATTAACGGGGCTGGAAGTTACCCAGGAGGTTGTTCCGCGCCATGACCCACAAGAAGTGTTCTCCGGGCCTAATTCACATTTGCTTGCTAACGGCCGTTGTCCTGACGCTGGCCGTTCCGCCTCCGCCGAGTGGAAGGAGAAAGCGCTTTACAGCTTCCAAGGGGGCGTATGGCACAAGGCAGGCGGGCGGGCCGCCGACCTGTGCTGCGATCGGCAATTACGGTGACATTGTGGCGGGGAGGTCCCCGACGGCCTGATCATCGACACAGTTGGTAATCTTTACGGGGTCACCGAATATGGCGGCACGGGAGACTGCGTTCTTCTAGGTGTGAAAGCTGGATGTGGCACCGTGTACAAACTTTCTCCATCGAAGAAGAAGGGGGGAACATGGAAAGGGACCATCCTATACAGCTTCCCGATCGCGAAGCAAGGGTATGTGCCGAATGGGGACTAGGTGTTGGACAGCGTGGGGAACCTTTACGGAGCAACCATATTCGGTGGAGGCAAGGGCACGACCTGCGATGAGTTTTACGGCGGCAATTGCGGAGCGGTGTGCAAGCTAAGCCCGCCGAAGCAGAAGGGCGGATAGTGTTCGAATTGACATCGCCGGAGAGAAAAGCCTGACCGTGGAATGAAAAGATCCTGCACCGCTTTACCGAGAAGCCTGACGGTGGCGGCCCCGACGGCGCCTTGATATTTGATGCAAAAGGGTCACGGTACGGTACAGCTGGAGGCGGGGGCCAGTACGAAAGCGGGCGTCCTGTTTCGATTGTCGCGCGCAAGCAACGGTCAGTGCGTGGAGTCTGTCCTGTATCACTTCACTGGAGGAGATGACGGTCAAGGTCCGAATAGTCCGCTTCGATTCGAGTCAGTCGGCAACCGCTATAGCACGGCGATTGGTGGCGCACATTTTTCGGGAGTAGTGTTTCGGCTGAGCCGTCCGCCCCGCCCAGAGTCTACTTGGATGTACAACCTGCTTTACACTTTTCTGGGGGATCCTGAGGGACATTATTCCGCAAACGGCCTAGTCATCATGGTGGAGACCACTTCTGTGGCATGCCACAACTGAGGGCGGCGGAAGCGTTGGTTACGGAACGGTGTTCAGTGTGTGGCCGTAGGTGAGGTGCGGAAATCCGGGACCGACCTGGTGGCTGGGCGGGTGGCCCAGACTATGGGTTCGTTTTACTCTCGAGGATGCCCCGTCCAAGCTCCGCTTCGGCGGCGCTTTCCGTGGGTAACCGATGAGCTGATGAATGTCACGCTATCCATCGATGAACAGCTCGTCGCCCGCGCCCGAAAGAAGGCGGATGCCTTAGGCAAGAGTCTCAACCAGCTGATCCGCGACTACCTGCAAAAGCTGGCTGGCGGCGACGACCCTGAGCAAAACATCAAGGAGTTCAAGAAGCTCTCTGGCCGCGGCCACTCGCGCGGCTGGCGCTTCAGTCGAAACGAAATTCATGAGCGCCCGTAGCTTCTTCGATACCAATATTCTTGTCTACGCCGACGACAGAGCTGCACCGGCGAAGCAACGACGCGCCCTCGACCTGGTTGCTGAGCACCGCCGTGCGGGCACCGGCGTCGTGTCGTTGCAGGTGCTCCAGGAGTATTTCGTCGCCGTCACTCCCAAACTCCAGATTGATCCGCGCATCGCTCGCCGCAAAGTCGAACTGCCGGCTGAGTTCGATGTCGCTGCACCCGAGGTCGCGGACATTCTTGCCGCTATCGACCTGCACCGGCTCCACGGGTTTTCGTTCTGGGATGCCCTGGTCCTGCGGGCCGCCAAACAGGCTGGCTGTCGCGTAGTTTCCTCAGAAGAGATGGAGCAAGCGCGAGAGATCGATGGCGTTCACATCGTAAACCCATTTCTTTGGCGGCTTTGGTGTCAGATTCCCAATTCGGAACCGGGTGCAGAGTTCGTCCACTCTCTGCTTGATCTCATCCTTCAACTATGATAATATCAGATGGAATTAGTTATCTATAAGATATTCGTCGATCTTTGACAACGTGACCATGAACGCAGCTTCTGGCAATTCCGACAGCTGGGACCGACCAGTTGTGGCAAAACGCGAAGAACCTCGCTTCCAGTCCGGTTCACCCGTTCCCAAAAGGAACCGCTGGCCGTCGGGCGCTACCATAACTCCAATGTTTCCAATATTTTGCCTCTAACTACCTTAGAACCATAGATCCAGGAGGCAAGAAAATTTCAAACCATTTGTTTTCTACGTCTTAGGCCGAATTGAGAGTTTTTTTGAGCTAAATTCTGCACCAAAATGTGTGCAGCGAACCGGGATCGGTGTTCACGGGTGACCACCATCCAGAAGGAGCCCAAGAGTGGGTCGGCCTATCCCGGAGGCCATTGCAAGTTTCGGCCGCCCAGCAAGTGCACGTGCAGGTGAAAGACGGATTGCCCGGCGCGCGGGCCGACGTTGAGGACGGTCCGGTAGCCATCTTCGATGCTGCGCTGGCGAGCGATGTTGGCGGCGGCGAGTTGGCAGTAGCCGATCAGCTCGGCATCCTCGGCCATCGCTTCCTTCAGTCCGCGAACGTGCTTTTTAGGAACGACCAGCACATGAGTTGGAGCTTGCGGATTGATATCGTCGAAGGCGTAGGTATGTTCGTCTTCGTAAACTTTCTTGGAGGGGATTTCCCCGCGAATGATGCGGCAGAACAGACAGTCGTTCATGACACCGTCCACAGTTCAAAATTTGGAGACACGCCGCGCTGCAGCGCGGAGGTCGCCAGGACGGGGAAGGCGCGTGCCCACTATACCCGATCAGAGAAAGTTTTGCAGTGCGGGTTTTGGTTCAGACGGATTCGATTTCCGAGGACTTAGTTCAGATTTGGAACATTTTGCGGTCTTTTAGTCGAGTCTTACCAGGAAAATCGAACCTTGCGGAGTCTGGGTGTCGTGAGCGACCTCTTCGGCCCGTTTGCGATCGTCGTCCTGCACCCGCACTCGCACCCACCAGTCGCCGACCGGGCTGCTGAAACACTGCACCTTCGCAGTTTGATAACGGTGAGACAGATGGTCGGCTAACTTATCCGCGGCGTGCTCTTTCTCGAAAGCGCCGATCTGCACCGCCCATCTTCCACCGGTTTCCAAGGGAGATGGCGCGCGCAACACCTCGAGGCGCACCATGGCGACTCCCGCCTGCATGATGTCAATTTTTTCGGCCGCTGCCTGCGAGAGGTCGAGAATGCGGCCTTCGACAAAGGGCCCGCGGTCCGTAATCCGCACCAGGGTTGAGTCTCCGGTCTTCACGTTGGTCACGCGCACGATTGAGCCCAGCGGAAGCGTCCGGTGAGCAGCGGTCATGGCGTGCATGTTGTAGATTTCGCCGTTGGAGCCGCGGCGATTGTGATACGGGCCGCCGTACCAGCTGGCGAGGCCAGTCTCTACTGAGATCGGTTTCGCATTCTGCAGATTCCGGAACGCATCGTCCTCTTGCCGCGTGGGGACGGTCGTCTTGGCTGCCGGTTCAGCATTCGCAGAGCTGGTGGTTGGACCTGGCTGGGGAGCGGGCTCGCCGATCGGCGGCGGAGGCGGAACATCGACGCGTGCTTGTTTGTGTCCGCCACAACCCGTCAGCAGGAAGGAGAGAAGCGAAACAAAAATAGTGGTCGCAACGAGACTCTTAGAATTCCCGCCCGCGCGGAGTGGGCGGCGCTCAAGATGACAACGCGAGCGACAGCTCACTTGCGAGGAGGCGGATTCTTTTCTATGTAGTCCGCAAGGCTGGCTAATTTCTCGGCCGCGATTCGCAACGCCTTGGTGGAGTGCTGGCGGACAGCGGGCACCACTTCGTCGTTCAAATGAGCAACTAACTCCGCCGTCTCTTTCTCCACTGTGGCGGCTACCTCGGCTATCGATTTGTTGATACGCGCGGATGCTTCTTCCACCTTGCGGTTGAAGTCGTTCATGGAACTCCCTCGATTTCGTGAGCGCGTATGCGGGCACTCGTGGATTGCGGACACCAGGCTCAGCCATTATTCCCTGCCGGGCCGGGAAGGTCAACGGGGAGGCATCCCGAGTCATACTCCCGCGCGTGATGAAAGAGGCGCCAGCGGCGACTTCCGGCAGTTGAGGCTGTTTGCAGTAGAATCGCGCCATGTGGGGCCTCCGGGATCGTCCCATAGTTTGTGGTGTTAGAGTGCGCGAAGGTTGTATGGGAGCATAGATGACCCTTGAACAGGACACTTCGGAGACGGCGGGGAGGCGTTTTCAGCATCGTCTGCTGGAATGGTTTGACCGGCACAAACGCGATTTGCCCTGGCGAAGGGATCGCGATCCGTATCGTGTCTGGCTCTCAGAAATCATGTTGCAACAGACTCGGGTGGCCGCTGTTATAGATCACTACGAGAGATTCCTACGGCGCTTTCCGAACATCGAAAAGCTGGCTTCCGCGCGGGAGGCGACGGTGTTGGCGGCCTGGAGCGGTCTCGGGTATTACCGGCGTGCCCGCATGTTGCATGCGGCGGCAAAGAACATTGTGAAGGAGCATGGCGGAAAGCTTCCTGGGAGGGCGGAAGATTTGCGTGCCTTACCTGGGATTGGCCGATATACCGCTTCGGCGATTGCTAGCATTGCCTTTGATGAGCCTGTCGCCGTCGTGGACGGAAACGTAGAGCGCGTGTTGCAGCGGGTGCACGGAAAAAATCTTGCGGGCGAGAATTTGTGGCGTGCCGCGGAAGAACTGCTCAGTCGGCAGCGTTCGGGTGATTTCAACCAGGCCATGATGGAACTGGGCGCAACCGTATGCTTCCCGCGGCAGCCCCAATGTCTGTTGTGCCCGGTGTCCGATCTGTGCGCGACTCGCGGAGAACTCGATAAGCCGGGGAAGGGAACTCGGCAGACGAAGCGGGAAATCCATTACGCGCTCGCCTGCCGGAATGTTTCGATTTTCCTGGTCCAGCGCCCAAAGACTGCGACCCTCATGCCAGGCATGTGGGAGTTACCGGAAACTGTTGGCGCGAACGGAGCCGACGCGGCCTGGCTTACTCTACGGCATTCCATCACCGTAACTAATTATCTGGTGCGCGTGCTGCGAAGCCCAGCTTTCAAGGGTCTTGAGGGACGCTGGGTACGGAAGTCCCGCCTCGCGACCTTACCCTTGACCGGTCTGGCGCGGAAGATCCTGCGCGCGGCGAAGATCGTCTAGAATGGAAGCACGGGTGAACTGGCTGCGTAACATCCTCGGAGGAAACAATATGGCTGCACTGACCGCGGGAACATCCGCGCCGGATTTCAAGTTACAAACCATGGATGGAAGTCATTTCTCCTTGAGCGATGCGCTCACGCACGGTCCGGTGGTCGCAGCTTTCTTCAAAATCTCGTGCCCGGTGTGCCAATATGCTTTCCCGTTTCTGGAGCGGATTTTTAGAGCTCATGGTGGAAAGAATGTGACCATTGTCGGTGTCTCTCAGAATTCGAAGAAAGACACGGCTGCGTTTATGAAAGAGTACGGAGTCACTTTTCCGGTACTGCTGGATGACACGAATACGTATCCCGTGTCGAACGCCTACGGCCTCACCAACGTGCCCACGATATTCTGGATCGGGCAGGATGGAGAGATCGAGATCTCCAGCGTCGGCTGGGAGCGGAAAGAGATCGAAGAGATCAACCGGAAGGCCGCGACGTTCACTGGTGAAGGAGCAAAGCCGGTGTTCCGCCCGGATGAACAAGTACCAGACTTCCGAGCCGGTTGAAGCTCCAAGAACTAGCCCGCGGTCGCGGGACATCCTTTCTGTAGCGGCGGCATCTTGCCGGCCCTCGCGGGTGGGGGTGCGACGCCCTCACGATTGCCGCCGGGACTGCGGCGCTACAAGCAAACCGAAGGGTCAGTCCACTGGTAACAACGCCATTCTGATGCTTTCCCGTACAATAAAAACCTTATCCGACTTCATTTTTCTCGAGGGAGCCCCTGAGGATGCGCGCTAGCATCACCGTGCTTTTTGTGCTTGGGTTGTTGAATATTTCCGCGGCGCAGTCGTCGCATAAGCACGCCCGGTCTTCGACTGATTCCGTGCGGCTGTCGGGCGCTGCCTTTGCAGCTATGCAGAAAATCGATCCGGAGCGCATCCGCGCACACGTACGCTATCTCTCTCATGACCTGCTCGAAGGCCGCGGTACGGGGCAGCGTGGCGGTGACATCGCGGCAGAGTATATCGCGACACAATTTGCACTCTATGGTCTGAAACCTGTCGGCGACAACGGGGCTTACATGCAGAAGGTTCCGATGGTGGGGATCACGCCGCAGCCAGAGACCACGTTCACCTTCGTGTCGGGACATGGTGATGCCCAGAGCCTCACGCCGCTCGACGACTACGTCGCGTACGACCAGACTCAACAGCCGCAGTCGGACATCGACGCTGAAATCGTGTATGTGGGTTACGGGATCGAAGCTCCCGAATATAAATGGGACGACTACAAAGGTATCGATGTGCGCGGCAAAGTTTTACTGATGCTGGTCAACGAGCCGCCCTCCGACGATGTGAATTTCTTTAAAGGGAAAACGCTCACCTATTACGGACGCTGGACTTACAAATATGAAGAGGCGGCCCGCAAAGGCGCTGTGGGCGCAATTCTCATTCATCAGACCGACATGGCCAGCTATCCCTGGGAAGTCGTTCGCAATTCGAACTCGGGAGAGAAGTCCTATCTCAGGCTGGACGGCACGTCGAAGCTGAAGGTTGCATCATGGGTTCGGTTTGATGTTGCGAAACAGATGGCCACTACTGCCGGCATGAACCTCGACAAGATGATGGTCGATGCTCGCTCCCGTGATTTTCATCCGGTAACGCTTTCCGTGAAGCTGAAGGCGCACATGGCAAGCAAGATCCGCCCGTTTGAATCGAACAACGTGCTGGCCATGCTGTCGGGATCAGATTCCAAGCTCAGAAGCGAAGCTGTGTTGTATACGGCCCACTACGATCACCTCGGCATTCGTCCGGATATGCCTGGCGACAACATCTACAATGGCGCGAATGATAACGCCACCGGTTGCGGGATCTTGCTGGAGCTCGCCCGCACGTACGCCGAAGCAGCACAGAGGCCGCACCGGTCCATTCTATTTGCGTCGGTGACGGCGGAGGAGCAGGGTTTGCTGGGCTCGGAGTATCTGGGCAAGCATCCGCCGGTGCCCGCAGGCAAGATCAGTCTGGATTTGAACTATGACGATGTGCCGCCCCTCGGTTCTCCTGAGGAAGTGGAAGTGTCCGGAGCCGAACGCACCACGTTTTACCCCGAGATCGAGGCGATGGCGAAGACATTTCGCCTGACAATTCGTCCCGATTCACGCCCCGAGGCCGGACACTACTATCGCTCCGATCACTTCAGCCTGGCGCGCGTGGGCATTCCCTCGTTCTCAATTAACGAGGGTACGAAGTTTAAGGGACACGATGCTGCCTGGGGCATGCAACAGGCCGAAGAATATACCTCCAAGCACTATCACCAGCCGAGTGATGAATATCATCCGAGCATGGATTTCACCGGCGATGCGGCGATGGCGCGATTCGGATTTGTGCTGGGATGGGAAGCCGCCTCGCAGATCAAATTGGTGGGCTGGCAGAAGGGCGATGAGTTTGAAGCGGCCCGGATGAAGAGCTTCGCTGGTGCCGAGTAGTCGGCTCAGATTGCCATTGTCTTGAGATTCTGGCTGAAGATCAGTGTAGGTTCGGTCACGCGCTGTACGTCATCCGCATTCAGGCCGGGCGCGACTTCCTCCAGCAGCAGACCCGCCGGCGTCACTTGAATGACGGCCATCTCCGTGACGATCGTATTCACTACTCTCACGCCCGTCAGTGGCAACGTACATTTCTTCAGAATTTTCGGCTGAAGATCTTTGGTCGTGTGCTCCATGGCGATAATCACTCGACGCGCGCCCGCCACCAGGTCCATGGCGCCGCCCATGCCCTTCACCATTTTTCCGGGGATCATCCAGTTGGCCAGGTTGCCTTCCTCGTCAACTTCCATCGCGCCGAGGACACTCAGGTCAATGTGAGCGCCGCGGATCATGGCGAATGAATCCGCGCTCGAAAAATATGCCGTACCCGCCACTTCGCTGACGGTTTCCTTGCCGGCATTGATAAGGTCGCAGTGCTCCTGCCCCTCGATAGGATATGGGCCTATGCCCAGCATGCCATTTTCGCTTTGCAGGATGACGTCCATGGCGGGAGGGACGTAGTTGGCTACGAGCGTAGGCATACCGATGCCGAGATTGACGTAGAAGCCATCACGAAGTTCTTGCGCGATTCGTTTCACAATGCGCTCGCGCTTGTCGACATGTTTGCTCATGGTCGTAGGTCGTTCGTCTTTGTTCGTTAGGGCGTCAGGCATTGGCGTTCGGAGCACCCAACTGCAGGGTGCGACAGGCTAACGACCAACGACGAACGTCCTATGACGCCTTTCTCGTGGTTCGCTTCTCGATTCGCTTTTCGTACAACTCGCCCTGGAAAATGCGATTCACGTAGACACTGGGCGTGTGGATCAAATCGGGTTCTAACTCGCCCACCTCGACTAAGTGTTCGACCTCCGCGATCGTTACCTTGGCGGCAGTCGCCATTATCGGATTGAAGTTGCGGGCGGTTTTTCGGTAAACGAGGTTGCCCCACCTGTCACCCTTCCAGGCTTTGACCAGCGCGAAGTCAGCTTTCAGAGCGTGTTCCATGACGTACATGCGGCCGTCGAACTCGCGAGTCTCCTTATTTTCAGCGACGATCGTTCCGACACCGGTGGGTGTGAAGAAAGCGGGGATTCCGGCGCCACCCGCTCGCATGCGCTCGGAAAATGTTCCCTGCGGCACCAGATCCAGTTCCACCTTACCTTGTAGAACCATCTGCTCCAGCAGTTTGTTTTCGCCAACATAAGTTCCTATGTGCTTCCGGATCTGGCCTGCGGAGAGCAGAAGGCCCATGCCATAGCCGTCCACGCCGACATTGTTGCTGATCGTGGTTAGATTCTTTACACCTTTGCGGACGAGCGCGCGGATCAAGTTCTCCGGAATGCCACAGAGCCCAAAGCCGCCAAACATGATGGTCGCGCCATCGGGGATATCACGCACGGCTTCGTCGGCATTGGCAACGACTTTGTTCATGAAAGAGAGAATTCTAAATGACAACTGGTCAATGAGCCAGACGGCCGCACGGTGGATCGGCGTGAAATAGTCCGCGCGAGACGCCTCGCACCGCTGGCAAAAGAGCGGTGCTGCGGAATGACGCCCTCGAATTCAAGATTCAATCCAGTCGTTCCTTCGTTGCTACGACAGTCTTCCTTAACTGGTGGGCCCGCTCGAACTCCATCGCCAGCTCTCGCGTATCGAGATTTTCGCGGATGTGGGCCAGATGCTGCTCCAATCGCAGTAGTGCAGTTCGAATGTTTGTCTTGTTGGTGAGAGCGATGTCCCGCCACATGGAGTAAGGGCTACCCGAAATGCGCGTCATCTCGCGCAGCGCGCGGCCGCCGGCCTCGAGAAGGGGCGCATCTGCGCCGTATGCATCGACCAACGAGGCGGCGAGGGCGGTTGAAATCATTTGAGGCAGATGACTGATCCAGGCGCAAAGCTTGTCGTGGTCAGCGGCATCCATGCTCGCGATGCGTGCCCCAATTTTCTCCACCCATTCCAAGTATTCTCCGCTCAGATCGTCATAGACCCTCTGTCCCGGAACCGGGGTTATAAACCAGGCAGCTCCTTGAAACAGATCGGCGTCAGCAAATTCGACGCCACACTGTTCCTTGCCGGCCATGGGATGCCCGGCGAGAAAGCGAACGCCAGCGTTCTTGCGGAAGGCCTTCTTAGCCCGCTCCAGGACCTCCAACTTGGTACTGCCGACATCAGTGAGCAAAGTCCTCGGAGGCAGGGCCGGGCCTAGCCGGTCGATCATATCGATAATTCCGCTGACCGGAGTCGCCAATACGATGAGCTGGCTGCCGCGAACCGCATCGACGGGATTGGTGTGGCCGAGATCAATCGCGGCCTTGCTTCGGGCACGCTCGAGAACGGGCGCGCGATCGCAACCGATGATTCTTCCAACAAACCCGCGCTTCTTTAAAGCCAAGGCGAGGGATCCGCCAATCAGGCCGGTGCCGATGATCGTGATTTGGCGAATAGGCATTAGCTGTGTTCACCCCACGACACAGGCACAGAGAAAGCGGAAAAGTCACACCAGGAAACCTCGGAACAGCACGTTCTAGCATTACTTTTTCTTCTCCGTGCCTCCGGGTCTCCGAGGTTACTCTCTTTCCTCCTTCAGGCGATCTTACGGCCGACCGCAGGCGCAATCATGCGCAGCTGGTCCATCAACTCGGAGAATTGATCTGGATAGAGCGACTGAGCGCCGTCCGATAATGCCTTGTCCGGATCGTGATGTACCTCGATCAAAAGCACGTCAGCTCCGGCAGCCACGGACGCTCGCGCCATGGGAGCAACTTTGTCGCGAATTCCGGTGCCGTGCGACGGGTCGGAAGCCATGGGCAAGTGCGAGAGCTTATGAATGATCGGGATGGCCGAGATGTCGAGGGTGTTGCGAGTATAAGTCTCAAATGTGCGAATGCCACGCTCACACAGAATTACATCGTAGTTTCCGCCGGCCATGATGTATTCGGCGGAGAGCAGCAGTTCTTCCAACGTCGCGGCAATGCCACGCTTGAGCAGGACGGGCTTCTTGACTTTTCCCAACTCGCGGAGCAAATTGAAATTCTGCATGTTGCGCGCTCCGACCTGGAAGATGTCCACGAAAGGCAGCATGATGGCTATTTGCGAAATCTCCATGACCTCGCTGATCACCAACAATCCAAAACGATCGCCGGCCTCGCGAAGAAATTTCAAAGCTTCCAAACCGAGTCCCTGGAAAGAATAAGGAGAACTGCGCGGTTTAAAAGCACCGCCACGAAGTGCGCGTGCCCCCGCCTTCGCCACGCGCTCGGCTGTGGCGAATAACTGGTCGCGCGATTCCACCGAGCAAGGACCCGCCATCACAACCACCTGTTCGCCTCCGATTTTCAAACCGTTGGCAAACTGGACTACGGTTCCCTGCGGCCGGAAGCTTCGTCCCGCCAACTTGTAGGGTGCACTGATCCGATGAACGTGTTCGACTCCGGAGAGCACTTCGAGGTTGCGAATATCAAAATCGACTCGCGCCCCAACCGCAGCCACCACGGTCTGCCGCGCTCCGGTGGAGCGATGTACCGAGAAGCCCATCGCAATCAGGTGTTCCACCACATGCTGGATCTGCTCCTCGGTTGCCGATTCTTGCATTGCGACGATCATAGGAAGTCGTTGGTCGATGGTTGTTGGTCGTTAGTCTTGGTTTTCGCCAACGACCAACGACTAACGGCCAACGACTGTTCAGTCATTCACCTCTGCATCCAATTCCGTGTCACCGGGAACTTCGGACGCTCGCGCCTTGGGGGCGATCTCTTCCTGCTGAATCTGGCGCATGATGTCCATGATGCGCTCGTAGATACAAAGCAGATCACGATCCGGCAGCGGGCCCGGATTCACGCCGCGAACATTGTCGAATACAGCCCGCTCACGATCCGGCTCATAGATGGGCATGCCAATGCCACGTTTCAGTTTGCCGATCTCGTGGGCAGCTTGCGCTCGCTGGCTCAGCAACTCCACCAGTTTGCGGTCAAGTTCGTCGATTTTCTTGCGCCAGTCGGAAATATCCATAGAAGCTATTAGCGCTCAGCTGTCAGCTCTCAGCACAATCAACAGTAAGATGCCGACGACTCGGATGCTTACGCAATGGTTTCTGATCTGACGGCTGAGAGCTGTTTGATAAATTCTGCCACAGATGCGGCTTCTTTGCCGGGATTGCGCTCGATCGTCTCGACAATCGCGCTGCCGACCACCGCCGCATCAGCAAATTCTCCTACCGCCGCGAATTGCTCGCCGGTGGAAATGCCAAAGCCAACGGCAATTGGCAGCTTGGTGTACTTGCGGAGGCGGCGAACCAACTTCCGCGCGTCGTCAGGCAGTTGCTGGCGAGCTCCAGTCACTCCAGTCCGAGAGACCGCGTAGACAAATCCGCTCGAAGCTTCCGCAATGCGCTTCAGCCGTTGGTCGGTGCTGGTGGGCGCCGCGAGAAAAACGGTTGCCAAGTCGTTTCGCCGCATCTCCCGCAGGTAGTCGTTCGCTTCTTCGACCGGTAAATCCGTCAACAGCGTTCCGTCAACTCCCGCATGGCGCGCGATCCTGCAGAACGTTTCCATTCCCATGCGCAGAATGGGATTCAAATACGAGAAAATGATTAGTCCGGTCGACTGCGCGGACTGGCGTACTTCAGCTGCCAGCTTCAGCACATCGGCAAGGGAGGTGCCGTGCTCGAGCGCGCGTTGGCTGGCGCGCTGGATCACCGCGCCGTCCGCCACGGGATCGCTGAACGGCACACCAAGTTCAATCACGTCGGCGCCGGCGTCGATCGCAGCCAAGACGACAGCCCGCGTCGTCGTCAGATCGGGATCGCCACAGGTGACGTATGCCACCAGAGAAGGGCGGGTTGGAAAAGATAGAGGCATGCTTTTCAGAGGTTCGATTGAATTCACGAGCGGAATCGAAGATGCAAATCGATCTAGCCGTCCAGCTTCAAGTTCTCCCGCAAGATTCCAATATCTTTATCTCCCCGCCCGGAAATGTTCACGATCACAATATCTGACTTCTTCAATCTGGGCACACGCTTGATCGCTTCGACCACGGCGTGCGCCGACTCGAGCGCTGGAATAATGCCCTCGGTCCGGGCCAGCTGGGTGCAAGCGGTGAGCGCCTCCGCGTCTGTTGCTGAAACATATTCGGCGCGGCCTGAATCATAAAGCGCCGCATGCTCCGGGCCGATCGAAGGATAGTCGAGGCCCGCGGATACAGAATGCGTATTCGCCACCTGCCCGGCGGCGTCCTGCAGGAGATAGGAATAGGTTCCTTGCAGCACGCCCGGCGAGCCGCCGCGAAAACGCGCCGCATGTTCACCCAAGGTCTCGCCGCGTCCCCCTGCTTCGACGCCAATCAGCTGCACTCGCTTGTCCTTGATGAAGTCATGGAAAATGCCAATGGAATTCGAGCCGCCGCCGACGCAGGCGACAATCGCTGTGGGCAGTTTGCCCTCGGCCTTCACTATTTGCGCGCGCGCCTCATGGCCGATGACTTTGTGAAAATCGCGCACCATCGTTGGATAGGGATGAGCGCCCAGCACGCTGCCCAGAAGATAATGCGTGGTGCGAACGTTGGTCACCCAATCGCGCATCGCTTCGTTGATCGCATCTTTCAGGGTGCGCGAACCTGAATTCACCCCGCGCACTTCAGCGCCCAGCAGCCGCATGCGGAAGACATTCAGTTCCTGCCGCCGCATGTCCTCGGTGCCCATGTAAACGATGCATTCGAAGCCGAGCAGAGCACAGACAGTAGCGGTGGCGACTCCGTGCTGTCCCGCGCCAGTTTCGGCGATGATGCGATGCTTGCCCATGCGTTCGGCCAGCAGTCCCTGTCCCAGACAGTTGTTGATTTTGTGTGCGCCGGTGTGGAGTAGATCTTCGCGTTTGAGATAGATCTTCGCGCCGCGAAGTTTTTGGGTGAGACGACGCGCAAAAAACAATGGCGTGGGCCGGCCGGCGTAGGTCCGCAAGAGTTCATCCAGGCGGCGCTGGAATCCGCGATCCTGCTTAGCTTTCTCGTATTCGCGCTCTAATTCTTCGAGCGCGGCCATCAACGTCTCGGGGACGTAGCGTCCTCCGTACAGGCCGAAGCGGCCCTTGGCGGGAGATTGGTTCGATCGGTTGCCCTTCGTGACCGTCGCGGTTGGCATATTGCTATGCGACCCCTGCCGCATGACGAACGGCAGCGACGAAGGCTCGGACTTTTTCTGGATCTTTCTTGCCGGGCTTCGATTCGACGCCCGAAGAAACATCCACGCCCCAGGGCTGCAGGATTCGCATCGCCTCACTAACGTTATCGGGAGTGAGGCCGCCGGCGACGATAATTCTTCCAAGACTTGCGATAACTCCAATTCTCTTCCGCTCCTGTTGCCAGTCGAACGTCTCGCCTGTCCCACCTGGTTTCGACTGGCCTCCAGAGTCCACGAGGAAAGCGTGAACTGCATCGGGACGCCACATCATGGCCCAGCCATCGGGTTGTGGATGACGCATCGAAATACCCGCGACGATTTTCAGATGGGGCCGCCGCTGCGCAACCAAATCCGCGACGTGCGGATCTTCGTTGTCTCCATGCATTTGGATCGCACTAAGGCCGGCTTCGTCCGCGACCGAGCAAATCGAATCCTCGCACTGATTTACAAACACTCCGACTTTGTCGACGCTGGATGGCAACTCTTCGACCATTTCTCGCACTGCCTCCGCTCCGACGCTTCGCAGACTCTTCTCGTGGAACACGAACCCCACCGCATCGGCTCCGGCATTTACTGCCGTCAGCGCGTCCTCGAGATTCGTAATCCCGCAAATCTTTACCCAGGTCATGAAGTCCAGTGCTCCTACTCGGTTGCGGTTCGCAGTTCGGTCGAAGACTTATTTTCTGACAACGGGTCCGAACTACGCTGCACTTCCAACAACGCTTTTAGAGCTTCTCCGGGCGATTTCGCTTTCATCAACGATTCGCCAATCAAGAATCCCTGATACCCTACTGCACGCAGGCGGGCAATGTCTGCTCCGTTGTGGATCCCACTTTCCGCCACAGCAAGCGCATTCTTTGGAATGGAGTCCGCTAATCGGAATGCGGTTTCCAGATCGACCTGGAAAGTTCGCAGATTGCGGCTGTTCACGCCGATCAGGTCGCACCCTGCGTCCACGGCCCGCTGCAATTCATCCTCGTCGTGCACCTCGCACAAAACGGCGAGGCTATACTCACCGGCACGGGAAGCCAGCCTCTTCAACTCATCCTGGGACAACGCCGCCACAATCAACAGAACCGCGTCGGCGCCGTTAGCTCGCGCTTCCAGCAACTGGAATTCATCGATAAGGAAATCCTTGCGCAGGCACGGTAACATTGTGCAGGCCGATGCACGCCGAAGATTCTTCAGCGACCCTTGAAAGAATTCTGCGTCGGTCAGCACTGACAAGGCAGCGGCGCCTGCACTCTCGAGGTCTTGCGCCAGAATCTCAGGATCAAAATCGTCACGAATGAGTCCGCGAGAAGGCGATGCTCGTTTCAGTTCTGCGATGACCGCCACACCAGCCTGACTGGCTGATTCCAAACCGCGCCGAAAGCCGCGCGGAACGTGCTTTCCAGCCTGCCGGTCAAGTTGGCGAAGATCGGCGGCAGGCTTGATCTCGGCAAGTCTTCGGCGGGTTGCGGCAACGATTTGATCGAGGTTGGCAGGCATGGCAAGTTGCAACAATTATACGGGAGGGAAATCGAATCCCTTGTCATCGACTTGTCAAAGAAAAAGTCGATCGGCAAGCCACGACGGGGAAGGAGGGAAACCTTGGTGCCATCGAAGGGACTCGAACCCCCACACCCTTGCGGGTACATGGACCTGAACCATGCGCGTCTGCCAATTCCGCCACGATGGCAAAAAGTGATTCGGTTACGGGGCGACCCTTGCGGGGCACCTTTCAGGAGAGAACCACAGCTAATATTCTACAGGGGCGTCGCTCGCTGTCAAACATTCGAGGCGCGGGTTGCAGGCTTCGGGCTGCAGGCTTCCGGATTTCGGCTTCAGGTACCTGAGTTCGGATGCCGCACCCTTCTACCTTATGAATCGGGAGGAGAGAAGAGCTGAAGCCTATAGCCCGAAGCCTGACGCTGAAGCCTGCAGCCCAACTTTCTATCCTTCCAGCTTAGCGTTCATCGTAATGTTCGCCTTGAGCACCTTAGATACGGGGCAACCGCTCTTGGCGTTCTCCGCAGCCTTCTGGAAAGCAGCCTGATCAGCATTTGGGACGCGGCCGACCACATCCAGATGCACGGCAGTAATCGTCCAGCCGGAATCGAGTTTTTCCATGGTGAGAGTCGCCGTGGTTTCTATGCTGGACGCCGTTAGATTGGCGCCGCCCAACTGCCCGGAAAGTGCCATGGAAAAGCATCCGGCGTGTGCCGCCGCAATCAATTCCTCAGGATTCGTTCCCGGAGTGTTTTCGAAACGCGTGCTGAATGAGTAGGGAGTATTGTTGAGTACACCGCTGGCCGACGATACCGCGCCCTTGCCGTCCTTCAGTCCGCCCTTCCACACTGCGCTTGCCTTGCGTTGCATCTTGTTCTCCTCGAATTATGAAGTCGCTGCCTAGCTATTGTAGATGGAAGCGAGGAAAGGTGTCAGGTGCGAAGCCTTTAGCATTTGGCACTTATTATATTAATATATTCATAAGTAAGTAGACATGAGTATAATGGCCGGCATGAAGCGACGCGACGCTCGTGCCCTCGACCATAAGACGTCGGAAGAGATTCGAATTCGTGCGGTGGAGAGAGTTCAAGCGGGCGAGAGCCCAGAAACGGTGATCCAAGCGCTGGGCTTTACGCGAAGCTGCATTTACACCTGGCTGGCCAGGTACCGCAGCGGGGGT
>Ga0210401_10000508_pt1 | contig 47274 bp, 46 predicted proteins | sample IncBWH32MmetaG_FD_150866 | JGI IMG/M metagenome (GOLD analysis project Ga0210401, IMG submission 150866) | Forest soil microbial communities from Barre Woods Harvard Forest LTER site, Petersham, Massachusetts, United States - Inc-BW-H-32-M | ecosystem: Environmental > Terrestrial > Soil >...
AGAAACTCCACCACCGGATAAAACCAGCCATACGCGATGATGGCGTCCTTGTATGCTTCCATGTGATCGCGATTAATGCGGTCGAATTCGGCGCGGCTGCGTTCTTCGCGGTTGAAGAGCTGCAGAACGGCGATGCCGTTGATGTGCTCCTGCAAATAAGAATTGATTCTTGCGATGGCGACCCGGATGCGCCGATAGCTTTGCTGCACCGTTCGCCGGAATTGCATCGTCACCAGCACGACGATCGGCATCACTGCCAGCAGGAACGCCGTCATCCCGGGACTCAGTTTGAGCATCGCCAGGATGACGAAGCTGAGCATCATCAGATCGCCCAGAATCATGAGCAGCCCCGATGAAAACAGCTCGTTGAGCGCGTCCACGTCAGTAGTGAGGCGTGTGACCAGGCGGCCCACCGGATTGCGATCGAAGAAGGCGATATCCAGCCGCTGCAAGTGCCCCATCAACTGGCGCCGCAGATCGAACATGGCCTTTTGTCCAACCCATTGCATCAGGTACTGCTCGCCGAAGTCGCAGAACATGCCGGCGACCAGCGCCGCCAGGTAAAGGAACGATATCTGGATCAGCCCTTTCCAGGGATCGCTGGCGAGATACGGATCAATCAGCGAGTGCGATGGCTTTCCGGACGGCACCAGGTAGCGATCAATCGCAATCTGAGTGAGCAGCGGTCCGATCACCTGCAGCGCCGCGTTGATGAACAGCAGGACCAGCGCCACCACAACCTCTACCTTGTACGGCCGGATGTAGGTGAGCAGGCGCCGCATCAGGCGCCCATCATACGCTTTGCCTAAGACTTCTTCTTCCACGTACCTTCAGTTTACGAAATCAGGGGCCGCGCACTCGGACTCAAAGCCCACTCGATCGCATGGGCGCCCGCGATCGCCTAATTCTCAGTGAAGGTGCTCATGAACGTGCCCATACCGTCGCTCGTAGTTACCCCGTTTTCGAAGAAGCACCCTCCGCCGAACGACAGGCCGACTGTCTGCACATTCTGGATCGCGATTTCAAAAGCTGCCGTAACGTCCGGACTGCTATCGCCGGTCTGGCCGTTCCAATCCGACCACAAGCTGGGGCTATTGACCGTCTGCGCTATAGTCATCGAAGCCTGGGGATCAGTGAACAAGCTCACGCTGATCGGGTTTGACCACCAGAATCGCGTGTAGAACCCCTTCGTACCAGGTCCGGTCGTGCCGGACGCCTTCGGCGATGCGAAATAGAAACGCACGCTCTTATTGTCGGGAAGGCAGCCACCGTTGTTCTGATCTTGGAACGTGCCACTGCCGCCCGCCACGCTGACAGTGACTGTCAACGTCTTTCCACTGAGATCACCGGTCAGACTGTTATCCGTGGTGGTGAGTAGCGCGGTGTAAGTATTAAGAATGAAGGGAAACGAAACGGTCCCCCCATTGTTCGTCGCCGGCTGTGAATTAGCCGACACCCTCGGTGAGATCGCTCTGCCCGAGGGGTTGTAGTCGTACACCGTCCAAGATGCGGGGGGCGGGGACGCAGGATCCAGCGAGCAATTCACTCCGGTAGGATCGCTGCTGAGCGCTTGAACCTCCGATTGCAGCTCGAGCAGGGTGGTCGGATCGACCGCAGCGTTAACGCTGTGGCCATCGTTACAGGTAAGCGTAATTTGCGTGTCGGCAATCTGGCCCTGCGCGGGAAGCGCAAAGGTAGACAGCAGAACAGCTGAACTGGTCATGAGAAAAACAGCGATAGCCCGTCTCATAGTTGTCTCCCTTCAGGTAGAGATAGTTGGGCTAATGAGGACCGCAACCCCGGCAGGCCGGTCCCTTAATTCACCAGCGCGTAGGCGCCGGTCGCAAATTCCCGGCTAGTAGACGTGTCGCAGCTAAAGGCCTGTGCGCAACCTCATTAGCACCCAATTCCCCCTAGTAGACTCCCTAGGTCCAAACACGTTTCTACGCTTTTTTTCAACAAATCTGCGAGCGTCGGATTCCCTGTCCCGCGGCCCGCGAACGGCCCCTCAATGCGGAGGACCACAGTTCGTTGAGTGCATAGACGTCCGTAGTGGAAGTGTGACCTTACAGCCAATGGATCTGACGGACGATAATCTTCGGACAGACGACGTTCTTAGCATTAGACGGAGGGCTTTATATGCCCTCGTCTTCTACGCGCCGTTCCTCTCACCTGGATTACTGAAGGAAAGAGAAGGCCTCAAGGGACGGACCGGTTGACCCGAATCGAGGTATCGGGCTGGAGGAACTTGCCGTCTGGACGGTGCTTACCGGGTCGAAGTGGCCGATGACACGAGCGGTTCCTGGGCCGGCGGTCCCAGGTTTAGCAGCGACCACCACGCCGAAACGGACCTCCTCAGGAGTTATGCGGTAAGGATCTCCATCTACCCACTCCCAAACAGCCATACGTAAGCGGGATTTCTGAAGGCGGGCGATTGGTACGATATCGTGAGTTCGCTTTATGGTGGCTTCGGTAAGGGTCTTCATTGGAATGGAGAATCCAGAACCCCTCCAATCTGTTTCAATGAGGCGCGCCTTGCACCGCGAGTCATGTGGGGCGGCCGGAATTTCTCGTGCCGTTACGTATATTTCCACATTGTCAGGCACTCCAGAGAAATAAACCGCTAGGCGAGTCCCGCTGTCGGCGGCCGTACTCCTTGAACCAGCTTCTTGCAAATCTGTCCTAAAAGCGCCATTTATGGCTTCACGGAAACAAAGTTCGAAGTTCACAATCCCGCCGTTAGCCTTGGGGTCTTCGGCGAGCGCACTATTAATTCCGGGGGCGCGCGCTAAAAGGAGTGGCTTTTCATCGCCATTGTGATCGATCACACGAAAGGACATAGATGGGCGAGTGTGGCCGACCTCTAGCGCGTCTGCCAATATAACGCGGTCACCACTATCGCGCGACCGGGCTTCCAGAGATGCCTTGATCGGTGCGGCACTCCCAAACGACAATGCATTAGCCCGCACATTGGCAACGCGAATGCGAAATTCATTCTTCTCTATAGTGTCTAGGCAGAGCGCACGCTCGAAAACAAGGGTGTTGTTGGATGACTTACTAGCGGGACGCGATAAAGTCGCGCCGTCCAGAAACGCAATTACATCTGTGAGGTTGTTGTGGCCTACCCGGTTAGTCACATTAGCGTTTAGATATACAAGTAAGTCCCAACGTAAAGACTGGGATCCAAGCGGGAAACGCCCTTTGTTGGTGTCTATTATGAAATCGCCAAGAAGTTCGGTTATTCCCTCGGCCCTTGCGATCCCCCATATTTTAGTGCTTGCATGCTCTTCAAGCTCATTTCGCACATTCTCGAACTGCCGGTCCGCGTTTCGCAGGAGTGCTGCAAGCTCTGCGAATTGTTCTTGGATGCTCGTCGGTATGAGAGCGCTGCCCTTATAGGCCCTATCGTGCTCGATCTCTGCCCACGCATGATCCAAGATCGAGCGAATCTGAATCTCCGCTGTGAGTTTCTCAAATCTTCTGTACTCCAGTAGGTCAGAACGCGCCGGGTTCAGTCTCACAACTTGATGCAGCGAACGATATCCAAACTCGCCAGGAAGGTGTTCGGCGCGCTTATCGTTTTCGCTTTCGACTTTGAATTCTCTTCTAATGATGCTCGCCACCACATCGACCTCGTCCGCAAAGTAGGTGATGACCCGAATACCGATGACGTCAGAGAGGTCAACCAAAGACGAGTACTTAATGTCGGATAGAACTTTTCTGGCAAGGCTGGTTCGATCCTTGAGCCGGTGGCGCACTGAATGGGGCTTGAAGTTTGACGCGGCCATCAGGTCGCGAACCAAAGTATGCAACGTTGCCGCATAGTCAAGGTAAAGGTCGCGGTCCCTATCGTATTCCTCGACCACCGACAGCGTTAACTCGTTCGAAAAGTTCACGATCATTGCTGAATTTCTAATGTACCAGGGTTATCTTACGCAGGCAGCTGCGAATCCGTTCAGGCTCTAACCATCGGCATATACATTGCATATACAATTATATAAGCGATGTTCGAGTGGGACCCTAACAACCTTCGTAAAATCAGGGCGCACCGAATAATGCCGGAAGACGTAGAAGAAGCGCTTCTAAACGCTCCGATCCCCATCTATGAACACGACATCGGAGGAGAACCACGCTATGTATACTATGGCGAAACCAATTCGGGTCGCCTGCTCGCCGTCATCGTGACCGAGCGTGGCGAACAGTTGCGCGCGGTAACGGCGTACGACCTCGATTCCGCGCAAAAGCGCGACTATCTCCGCAGGAGAGTGAAAGGAGAATGAACATAATGAACAGGAACAAGGTTGAAATTCCCAAATTCAAGAACGAGAGTCAGGAAGCGGACTGGTGGGCCAGCAAGCCCGGGCGCGATTACCTAAAGCAGAGATCCGCCTCCGTCAAATCGAAAGGGACTGGGACGAAAGGGTCGCGCCTGGTAGCAAAGCTAAACAAGGTTGCCACATTGAACAAGAAGAGCAGCGTGCAAATCGCAATACGTCTGCCCGAGCAAGATCTTGAACACGCCCGCCAGATCGCCGAGCGCAAAGGCATCGGCTACCAGACGCTCTTGAGGATGCTGGTCCACGAGGGTCTCAGCCGGGAAGCCCGTCGCTCTTGAGATGCGCCGTCTGCGGGCCAGGAGTTGCGCCGCCTACTTCACTTCTTCCACGCTTTGCAAAATCTCGCGAGCGTCGGATTCTCTGTCCCGCGGAACCCGAACGTCCCACCAACCGAGAATATTCCCGCTCTCCTGGCGTGCCGCTGGATTTTGGTCCATAGCGAAGAAAGGTATTCCCGCTTCCCGCAGCAAACTCTTCGCCAGACCGATGGCGACAGGACTCTGAAAGCTGGTGCGGATCAGGACATCGAAGTCGCCCTCATCCGCTGGTGTCTCGGCGGAAGTTTCCTGCTCCGGGCGATCCCTTAAGGCAACCTGGCAGTCCGGGCACTCGACCACTCCCTCCCGATACTCCAAGCCACATTGAGGGCAGAACATTGGCACTCCTTCAGGCATGTTTTTCGCCCCATTTCTTCATAGCTAAAAGAACCGGCCCCAATTCCCGGCCCTTCGCGGTCAAGAAATATTCCAGCCGCGGAGGATGTTCCGCATAATTGCGGCTCGCGATAACACCGCTGGATTCAAGATCCCTCAATCGAGCCGATAAAACGCTGGGCGTCAAGCCAGGAAGAGTGGCCTCGAAATCCAGAAAACGGCGGGTGTCGTACCGAAACAGATCCCGCAGAATCAGGATGGCCCAGCGGTCGCCGATGACATCCAGCGTACGCGCCACCGGGCACTTGAGAGAATACCTTCTAGCCAGAGTCTCCTCAGTTGGCGCGGCTGGCCGGCGGGACTACGCCGTTCATGCGCAGATACTCTTCCATCTGCCCATATTCATCAAACGCGTGCACAGCGGCAAACGTTAGCGCAAACACTCGGGGGACTTTGTTGCCTCCGGGACCGGCGACCATATCCAAGGAGTTTTCCGCCGTGAGAGCGGCCGCTGCGTGGTGCCCCGAGACGAAAGAGTCTTTGAGGAGCTGAATGATCTCTGCCCGCGACGTCATGGCTTCCGGACCCTTGATACCCGTGATGCTGGCGGGAATTTGATCGCCGCCGGCGCCGCCCCATAGGAAGTAGTTCGCAGCCGCCAGATGCTTCACCAGCCCCGCAAAAGTGTAAACACCTTTGAAATTCGCTCCGCTAATATCGAGACTCTCAGGTGAGAAATTGAACTTCGCTTCCGGCATGGCTTCCACTGCCGACACAATCTGTCTTTCAATCAAACTAATTTCGCGATCGATGGCGGCGCCCACCGAGGCCGGAGGTGTAGCCGCGGGTCGTTGCGCGAGAGCGCTCGAAACACAACCCAGCGCGATTAGCATAACTGCAGTAGGCTTCATGTAGAACTCCTTTAGTGACTATTATTATCATAGTCACTCCTGATTTGGCAAGTTATACTGAGCTATGAATTGGCGTCTCCTGCTCGCCGCTTTTCCCTTCGCCTCCCTGGCGATGGAGGCATCCCCAACCTGTTCCGGCCTGGTCAATCTGTTCATCACCAACACCACCATTACTGCCGCCGATGATCTGCCCGCCGGTTCCTACCATCCCTCCGGGACGCCCGCATCTTTGAACTTGCCGGCCTTCTGCCGCGTGCGCGTCATATCGCATCCCGTCACCGATTCTGAAATTCACTTCGAACTTTGGATGCCGCCGCGTGCCGCCTGGAATGGAAAGTTCGAAGGCACCGGCAACGGCGGATTCTCCAGCGCGATGAGCTATAGCACCATGGCGGCCGCCTTAAATCACGGCTACGCCACCGCCGGCTCCGACACCGGGCACGAGGGCGGAGATCTGAACTTCGGCGTCGGCCACCCCGAAAAGATTAATGACTGGGGCTACCGGGCTGTCCACGTGATGACCGACACGGCGAAGCTGATCATCCGCGACTACTACAGCCGACTCCCGCAATATTCCTATTTCAATGGTTGTTCCACGGGAGGACATCAAGCGCTCTCAGAGGCGCAGCGTTTCCCGGCCGATTACGACGGCATCGTCGCGGGCGACCCCGGCAACAATCGCGTGCATCTGATCGCGGGATTTCTATGGTCCTGGGAAGCAATCCACAAAGACACTCCCCGTCCGCTGCCCGCCGCCAAGCTGCCGATGATCGCCAAAGCCGTCCTGGCGGCGTGCGATGCGATCGACGGCCTCAAGGATGGCATCATTGACGACCCGCGCAGCTGCAAGTTCGACCCCGGTACGCTCGCGTGCAAGGGCGACGATGGCGACAACTGTCTAACCGCGCCTCAGGTGGAATCGGTCAAGAAAGTTTACGATGGCGCCCACAATCCGCGCACCGGCGAACGGATTTTCGCGGGATGGGCCCGCGGTACCGAGGCAAGCTGGGCTCCATACTTCATCGATCCCGCCGAAGCGAGGCGCAACGAATTCTGGCGGCTCTGGGTGTTCAACGATCCCAGCTGGGACTGGCGCACGTTCGATTTTGACCGCGACCTGGCCTACGCCGATACCAAGATGGCCGCCGTCAATTCCAATGACGTAGACTTGAAGCCTTTCAAAGCCCGCAATGGAAAGCTGTTGATGTATCACGGCTGGGCCGATTCCGATGTGCCCCCCGAGGACGGCGTCAGATACTACGAGGCGGTCGAGCGCGCCATGGGTGGACACGGCCAGACCACCGATTTCTTTCGCCTCTTCATGGTCCCCGGCATGGGACATTGCGGCGGAGGCGCCGGCCCGAATACGTTCGATGCCGTGAGCGCCCTCGATCAATGGGTGGAGCACGGCCAGGCGCCGGAGCAAATCGTCGCGGCACACATTACCCAGGGCGTGACGGATCGCACCCGCCCGCTTTGTCCTTATCCCCAGATTGCGAAATGGAAAGGCGCCGGAAGCATCGACGAAGCTGCTAACTTCGCCTGCGCCGATCCAAATCCCTCGCCCCGATAAATCGGAAATTCCGGCGTCGAGTGACGCGGGTCGCGGCTTTTTCTTCTGTTAGCCTTCAACTATTTCCAATGAACAGGCCGTCGCGCGCTCTACCCCCGTGTTATTCGAAGTCATGGACAAAAAGCTCGTAGCCGCCCGTCATGGCCCAATGGGCCACACCATGGTCATGTCTCCGGAGGATCACCAAGCCTACGAGTGCCAGGCTCAGGCTTTCCTCGCCGAATACCAACCCAAAGGGGTCGCAGAAAGCCAGCTCGTCCGGTTTCTGATCGACGATTCCTGGCGCTGCAACCGCTTCGCTGCGATTAAGGCGACTCTACACTCGTCCGCCTTCGACGCCCGCGACCTCAAGACTCGTGACGCTCTCGTCAATATCAACATCCACTGCCAGCGGCTGAACCGCCAGTTTGAACGCACGCTCTGCCTGCTGCGCAAGATTCAGGCCGAACGCCGTCGGGATGAAAAACGCCGGCTGGCGAGGGCCGCCAAAATCCTGAAAATGCCCACGACACAAAGGCCGTGCTAACTACTTAGTAATAGTTCCGCAAGCGATGCGAGCGCCGGCATTCCCGGTCGGATCGGTCTTCATGTCGTCGGCCATGGCGTGGATCATCAGGGCGGTCCCGCCGTTCGAGAACACCGAATGGCCGTCCGTTCCGAGATCGACATTCGGATCAACGACGGTAGTCTTCGCTGTGCCTTTGGCGCTTACCGTGAAGTTCGGCATATCGCCCGCGTGCGGTCCGTCCGGATTCATCGAGCCATGCTTCTTCATGTCGGGATTGAAATGGCCGCCCGCCGACGTAAACGCAGGCCCTTCGCACTTGGCCGTCTGATGGATATGAATGGCGTGGTCGCCGGCTGGAAGATTCTTCAGGTCGACTTTAATATTTACTCCGCCGCCCTTGTGGTCGCTCAACACGGCGCTGCCCACGCTTTGATCTTTCGCGTCCTTGAGCTGCACGGTCACCGGCTTGTTAGCGGCATAAAGCACCGCGCCGAAGAGACCCGCAATCGCAACAGCAACAGTCTGTTTAATCATGTTTTCCCTCTCCACCTGAAATCCTCGCACGATTCGAGGCCCCAGCGCTAGCGGAGTTGGGTTGTCTCAAGGAAAATAGACGGAGCCGTCAGTCGATAGCCAGGTGCTCTGAGGAAGACACCCTTCTTCGTTTCGATGGCGGCTCCGGCCAGAAAGCAGTTAGCCTTTGGGCCTGCGCTTCATTCCAAATCTGCCCATTGCCAGTAGGCCGGCTCCTACCAGAACCATCGTGATTGGTTCCGGCACTGTGCTTGCTGTCCCAACCAGCGTATTGCCCGCAGCCGTGCCAAATGAGAACGTGGCTGCCGTTATAGTCGTCGCAGCGGTAACACTGGGAACTGAAAGCGTGAACGTCGCTCCGCTTTCCAGGAACGCGTTGTGTGGTCCATTTCCGGCAATCGAACCGTTCGCATTGGAGTAGGTTCCACCGGAATAAGTCCCGTTGCTGGATGTTCCGATGATGGTGTGACTCGGCGCCGCGGAAGCACCGATCAGCTCCAACAAAAGCGAACCGCCAGATGAAGTCAAAGCCCACCCTGTCGACACGCTTGAGCCGACTGAATACGTGCCATTTGAATTTACGGTTAATTCAGTGCCGCTGCTGGATGTCAAGGTGCCGGTTGTGGACCCGTTGCTAAGCGTGAGAAACAGGTCGCTCAGATTCTGAGCCACGTCGGTTGGGTTCGATAGCAGATTGTTCAGCGTAACGTTGATCGTACCTGCCCCGGTCACAATGGTGGCCGACGCATTTTCAGAATCGCCGCCCGTGGACGTGCCATCCCCGATGAAGGTGATCGTACTTGCGAGTGCAGCCGAGCTACATCCTAGGACGAAGATAATCGCAAACAAAATCCGATACATCTGTTGAAATTTCCTCCTGTGTAGTACCAATGTTTTCTAGTACTATGTGCGTTCGATGCGCCGGCGGGCATTCCGTTACTCCTCTAACCGTGAGGTCCGCCGCGGCGAAGCGAGACCAGGCTAGGTAAGCAGAACGTGACAACTTCACCCCAGTTAAAGGTGAATTGGAACGTGTCAACCGTTCAACGGGCTGTTACCGTACTCCCACACTCTGTAGCGCTCCTGCGCGTTCATGGCTTCTTCGCGTTCATGGCTTCTTAAGGTTGGGCGCCCGAATCAAGGGGCCAGGGACGTGCAACGAGATGTGAAGAATGAAACTCAAAGCCGTCCCTGTTGCACTGTTGTGCATCACGATCATACCGGCGTTCGCCCAACTCCCGGAAGATCTGAACAGTAACTTCAATGATGCGGAGCGGCGAATCGTGCGGCTCCCACCGACAGCGTTTCCGCAGCTTCCCCGCGGTGTTGTCCGGGAACTCCAACGTCGAGGATGCACGGTTCCACAAGAGGCGTTCACGAAGAAGCCGCACAACGTCGTTCGTGGCGAATTCGCCAAATCCGGACAAACCGATTGGGCAGTGCTGTGCTCGGCCAAAGGCGTGTCTACAATTCTTGTTTTCTGGAACGGCTCGGCGAATAATCCCGGCGCGATCGCTCCGATGGAAGACCGGAATTTTCTTCAAGGAATCACGCCCGATAAAATAAGCTATTCCAGAGGGATCAGTGCGGTGGGAAAGTACTTTATCATGCGCCACTATAATGCGTACGGTGGACCAAAGCCGCCGCCGATTGACCACCAAGGGATTGACGATGCGTTCATCGAGAAGGCATCGGTGACGTGGTATTTTCACGGCGGAAAATGGTTGAAGTTGACTGGAGCGGATTGACTCCAGCTCGAAAATCTTGTGGGGAACTGCTGGACGCCAGAGATGCTGGTTTGGGGTGGGAGACGATCACCTATCAAGGAGAGGATGGAAACCGCTACGAACTGAGTGTCAACAAAGAGGGGTCACCGCTCTAAAACCCCTCGGCCAGGAAAACCATAATCCGGCCGTGAATCTGATCCCGTACCTTCCGGAACGCCGCCTTCCGGACCTCCTCGGAGCCTTGCAAAGCTGCCGGATCTTCAAACGGCCAATGAAATCGTTGAGCCTTGGCGGGGAACACCGGGCACGATTCCTTGGCGTTGTCACAGACGGTGATGATTTGATCGAACTCCTGCCCGGTAAACTCGTCCACGGCCTTCGACCGATGAGCGGAGATGTCGATGCCGATCTCGTTCATGACTGCAATCGCTTCCGGCCGAACTTGCGACGGGCTCGTTCCAGCCGAATAGACTTCATAACGATCGCCAGCCTCGTGCCGGAACAACCCTTCGGCCATCTGGCTCCGTGCGGAGTTCCCCGTACAGATAATGAGTACACGCTTTTTATTTGTCATTGAACGGTACCCTCGGGCGGGTGAGGAACCACTACATCCTTCGCTTGAGCCGGAAGCCGCGGGACTAGCCACGCAAACAGCGCCGTAGCAGCTACCGACCCGGCCAACTGCGCCGCGATGAAACCCGGAACGTCGCTGGGCCGGATGCCCGAAAAGGTATCGGTCATCGAACGAGCCAGGGTCACAGCCGGGTTCGCAAAGGAGGTGGAAGCCGTGAACCAGTACGCTCCCGTGATATAAGCGCCCACGGCGAAGGCTGTTGCTGAACTTCGCAAGCGAACACATCCCCATATCACAGTCAACAATCCGAAGGTGGCAATGAACTCGCTAAACATCTGCGCGGGTCCGGAACGAATGTGGCGGGACGCTGCGAATATCGGTTCGCCGAACATCACGTGGGCCGCAGCGACACCAATGAACGCTCCGATGATCTGGACGATGATGTACGCCGGTGCATGCCGCCATGCAATCCCGCGTTGCCACGCATCAGCCAAGGTAACAGCCGGGTTGAAATGCGCTCCAGAAATCGGGCCGAAGGTCAGGATCAAAGCCACCAGCATGGCTCCGGTCGCCAGAGTATTGGCGAGCAGCGCGATAGCAACATTACCACCTGACAAACGCTCACCCATGATTCCGGAGCCAACGACGGCGGCCAGCAGCAGCGCTGTGCCAACACCTTCCGAAACTATTCTTCTCGCGAACATTCCCCCCAATTCGATAAGGCACGACCAAGTTGTCGAGATGAACGAACTAGTGTTGGCTAGCGAACTCGTACACCCTTTGCTGAATCTCATCTCGCAGTCGCCGCACGAGTGCCTTTCGCTCTGCGGGCGAATGAGCCGCATTGGGATTATCTAAGGGCCATTGCTGCCGCCAGATTGCACCCGGGAATATCGGGCACGTGCGCTCCCGGTCCCGATCGCACAACGAGATCACATAGCTAAAGCGCGAGCCGAGAAACGGGTCCACGACTTTCGTTTCCTGGCGAGAGATATCAATGTCGATTTCTTGCATGGCTTCAATCGCATCGGGGTCAATCGTCGTGGGGTTGGCGCCGGCACTTGTTATCTCGAATCGATCACCGGCAATCTGTCGAAGCATCGCTTCCGCCATTTGCGTGCGGCAGGAGTTCCCGGTGCACAGGAAAAGTACCTTCGTCTTAATCATGATTGATTCCTATGGTTTATTATTTCTAGTATCGTCGAAGGATGGCGAATGTCAAGAGCGATCTCGAAGCTTTGGTGGAGGACCGGTTCTTCTTCCGCCGGCAAGCTCTACGCAATAGTCAACGGACTACCGCCTGCGATGCCTGGGCTTGCGGCCGTCTCCCCTCGAACGCATTCTGTAACAAAGCCCGAATTCCATCTCGCGTCACGGCCCGCGGATTGTAGTACGGATTCTGCGCCGCGATGTCCGCCGCTTTATCCAGATCGCCCGCTTTCATCCCGATCGCCCCTAGCGACACCGGCGCGCCCAACGACACCGCCAGATCGAATAAACCCTCCGCCGCGGATGTAGCGCCCAGCGCGCGAGCAATGCGCGACATTGCCTCCGGTGTCGCCGCAGCGTTATAAGCTGTCGCGTGCGGTAACACCACCGTATGCGTCTCCGCGTGCGGAAGGTTGAAACTCCCGCCCAGCGTGTGGCACAGCTTGTGATGCAGCGCCATCCCGACCGTGCCTAGCGATACGCCTCCCAGCCATGCTCCGTAAAGCGCGTCGGAGCGCGACTCCAGATTCGACGGTTCCTTCACCACCACCGGCAGGCTCCGCGCCAGCGCCCGGATGCCTTCTTCCGCCAGCATCGAGACGATCGGATTCGCGTCCCTGGCGTACAGCGCCTCCACGCAGTGCGCGATCGAATTCATGCCGCTGGTGGCGGACAGCCTCGCCGGCATGCTCACGGTCAGCGTAGGGTCATACAGAACCGTCTTCGGCAGCACGCGCGCATCGCGGCCGGTCTTTTTCAAACCACCCTCGGTGAGTCCCCATATGGGCGTCATTTCCGATCCGGCGTAGGTGGTCGGAATCGCGAGAATCGGAAGATCGGAAACCAGCGCGATTGCCTTGGCAAGGCCCGTAGTGGATCCTCCGCCCACGGCCACACAGCAGTCGGCGGCCGAACGCCGGGCCTCGTCGCGGGCGGCTTCAGCAATTTCGATCGGCACGTGCATCACAGCCCGATCGAACAATCCGACCGCTCGCGAGCCCAACCGCTTTACCATCTCGGCGCCCTGTTCGCGCTGTTCGGGTGTCGATAAGACCAGCGCCCGCGTTGCGCCCAGCCGCTCGATCTCCTCAGCAAGTTTGTCCAGGCAGCCGGCGCCGAAAATCACCCGCGACGGCAGCATGTCATAAGTGAAGGAAAGCATCAGGCCTGTCCCGCATGAGCGCGCGCGGTGCGTTCATTCAATCCCCGAAGCACTCGCAATTCATCAGCCGACGGGGCTTCGGTAGCGGTTAGCTGTGGCGAAACCTTCAGCGCCCAGCCTGTAGACTCGACCACTCGCCCCACTGCGACTCCAGGATGAATGCTGGTCAGTGTAAGTTCTTTGGTCGCCGGATCGGGGGTCAAGATGCCGAGATCCGTGATCACGGCCGTCGGCCCTTTGCCTGGAAATCCCATTCTCTGGCGCGCATCGCCGCCATCCAGATGACCCGCGGACGTCACGAAATCCACCTTCTCCACAAAGGCGCGCTTGTTTTGCCGCAGCGTGATTAATACTTCCTTGGCCGACGTCGCGATCTCCGGCGCGCCTCCCGCGCCCGGCAGCCGAACGGAAGGTTTATGGTAATCGCCGATCACGGTAGTGTTGAGATTCGCGAAGCGATCGATCTGCGCCCCACCCAGAAATCCGATGTCGATGCGGCCGCCCGTTAGCCAGTACGAGAAAATCTCGGCTAAAGGCACGACAGTATCGGCCGTCTCGGCCAGCTCGCCGTCTCCGATAGACAAAGGCAGCACCGCCGGCTTGGTTCCGATCGGTCCCGATTCGTAAATCAGCACCGCATCCGGTGCGTGCGTCAGACGCGCCAGGTTCGCCGCCGCGCTCGGCAGTCCGATCCCGACGAAGCAGACCGTTCCGTTGCGCAGCATTCGAGCCGCCGCGACAGTCATCATCTCGTCCGAGGTGTACTCAGGCATGACTGGCCACCTGGTCGAGACTTCGCCGGAAGCCTTCGAAATCCTTTGTGCCCATCACGTGCCGTTCCATCCAGGCTTGAAATTCTTCGCGCTCGCGCGAGATCTGATCCCACTGCTTGTAGAACGCGTTGTTCCGAGAATAGTAGCCCTGCGCGTAGGAAGGAAAAGCTCCACCCTTCACCTCGCTGACCGCGCCCACCACCCAGGACGGCAACACCACTGCATTCGGCGCCGCATCCAGACGATCCACGATCTCCTCCACGGTCACGATCGCGCGCCGCGCCGCGAGTACCGCTTCCTTCTGGACCCCTACCACGCCCCACATCAGAACATTGCCGCGACGGTCCGCCTTTTGCGCGTGAATGACGGAGACATCCGGGCGAATGGCTGGAACCGCGGCAAGGCGCTCGCCCGTAAAAGGACACTCGATAAACTTGATACGCGAATTGTATTTCGGCAGGTCGGTACCAAGATACCCGCGCAAAAGACCAAATGGAAGATTCGCCGCTCCGGCCGCATACGCCGCCGCCATGCCGGCATGATCGTGCTCTTCGATCGCTAGCGGCGCCGGCCAGTTATTCTCGACGGCATCCCGCAACCGATGCAGCGAGCCAACTCCGGGGTTGCCACCCCAGGAAAAAATGAGCTTGGAAGCGCATCCGGATCCGATCAGTTGATCGTATATAAGGTCCGGCGTCAGCCGGATCAGCGTCAGATTGTGGCGTCCCTGGCGGATAATCTCGTGGCCCGCGGCGAAAGGAATCAGGTGGGTAAATCCCTCCAGTGCGACGATATCGCCGTCGTGGACCATCTGTTCGACAGCGTTTTTTAATGGAACTATCACCGCCAACGTCTGATTATGCCATGCCAACAGTAGGCCGTACTGGTAGCTTTCATTAGTACTTCAGTTAGTCGAATTAGCCCGCTAGGACCTTGTCTGGGAAAGTATCCACGGTTACTTTGAAGTTACCGAGGATACAAGTGAATCATTTTCCCATCAAAACAATTCTTTTCGCGGCGTTAAACCTTTTTGTTTCAACGGCATTCGCGACTTCCATCACGTTTACCGGCGGCGGCACCAACGGCGCCTCCGGGAATGTTCTCTCAGCCAGCGCCCAATTCGATTTGAGCGGCAGTTCGCTGACCGTAACACTCACTGACACCGCCACTTCCGCAAACAATATGTACGCTCCCTCCGACGTGTTGACGGCGGTCTACTTCGGCACTACTTCACTGGCTGCGCTTACGCCTGAAACCGCCAGCCTGGATGGCAGCACTGTCGTCAGTCCGGATGGCACCAACGTCGGGTCAAACTGGGAGTTTCTCGGAGGTTTCTCGCCTGTTCGCGGTTTGGTGAATGGCATCAGCGCCTCCGGCCTTTCCGTTTTTGGCCAGGGGAATTTCAACAATTGCGTGACCATTAGCACCTGCAACAATCTCGGTGGAATCGATTGGGGATTGGTCCCTTCCTTCTTTCCTCCGTCGCAGGGCATCAACGGCGGCGTGGGCGGCAGAACATTGGTAGACGATAGCGTTCAATTCACTTTGAACACCATGCCCGGCTTCTCGCTCGCCAGCATCAACAGCGTTCAGTTCCAATGGGGCACCAGTAACGACGAGTTTTCCGCTAGAGCTACTACCGATGGTGCCCCCGAGCCCTCGACCTTTATTTTGGTAGGCGGCGGAATAGCCTTAGCCGCTTTCTGGCGAAAGAAGAGACAACCGCGCCAAGGTCTCTCGCAGATTCTTTAACAGTTGGCGACAGGTTCGCAAACACTCCAGTTCGCGCTGAAGGTTGTATTCTGAAGAGACATGAGTTACCGCGCCCAGGCGCTCCTGCGATTCGGGCTGCTTTTGTATGGCGCGTCGCTCGTGGCGCAGGCGCAAACATCCGCGTCTTCGGACAATTTCCGCTTCGCGCTGGCGGGCGACTCCATCATCGACCGCCGTATCTCGATTTACGACGAGCCCGGGTATCTTCAGATGTTCGACCGTATCCGGAGCGCCGATGCGGCGTTTACCAATTTCGAGATGTTGGTCCACAACTTCGAGTTTCCGGGCGCGCCCGTAAGCGGCGGAACCTACATGGGTGCGCCGCCTTGGGTCCTGGATGAGCTAAAGTGGGCCGGCTTTCGTCTGTTCGGTATCGCCAACAACCACGCCTTCGATTTCGGAACAGAAGGACTCTTAAACAATCTCAGCAACCTGCGGCAGGCCGGTTTAGTTTACGCCGGTGCGGGCGAAAACCTGGCGCGCGCGCGAGCTCCCGGGTATCTCGATACCAAAAAAGGCCGTGTCGCTCTGATCGCATGCGCGTCGACGTTTTCGATCCTCAGCCCCGCCGGTGTGCAGCGACCCGACATGAAGGGGCGCCCGGGGCTCAATCCGCTGCGATTCCAGACCACCTACACAGTCGAGCCATCGACGTTGGCGTCGCTACGTACGCTGGCGCAGGCCAATGGCACGGGCGAGGGTGCGGCGCCTGCTGCCGCGAGCGATTTGCATTTTCTCGGCGCGACGTTTCGAACCGGCGACAAGCCTGGAGTCATTACTGAGCCGGATGCCCGCGACCTTAAAGAGATCACCGCCGAGATTCGCGAAGCGCGCCGGCAGGCCGATTGGGTGATGGTTTCGATCCATTCGCACGAGGGCGCGCCCGGAGACCGCGAAGCACCTGCTCAATTCCTGGTGACTTTCGCGCACGCCGCCATCGACGCTGGAGCGGATCTGTTCGTGGGCCATGGACCGCACGTGCTACGCGCCGTCGAGATCTACAAAGGCAAGCCGATTTTCTACAGTGTTGCCAATTTCATCTTCCAAAACGAGTCCCTGCCGTTCCAGCCGCAGGAGAGCTACGATCTGTTCAATCTCCCTCTCGATGCGACCACGGCGGATTACTTCGACACCAGGTCGGCCAACGACACGCGCAGCTTTCCGGCGGATCAGAAGATCTGGGAGAGCGTGGTCGCCGAAGCCGTGTTTAATAGCCAGCGCGAATTGCAGGCGATCGAACTGTACCCGATTACTCTCGGCTTTCATGAGAGTCGGACCAAGCGAGGCCTGCCGAGGCCGGCCACCGGCGAACTGGCCGCTTCGATCATCGACCGGATGGCGAAGTTGTCGAAAGCGATGGGCACGAACGTCGTTTCACAGGATGGAAAGGGCGTTGTGACCGTGGCGTCGCGCTCCGCGGTTCATTCACGCTAGACAGGATTCTACGATGACGATTATCAGGTTCATTTCTCTTTCTCTGTTGCTCTTGTATACGGCATTCGGCGCGATTCCCACTCCGGAAAGCCACTTCGGTCATAAGATCGGAGTGGATAACGAGCTGCTCGACTGGGACAAAGTCGTCAGTTACTTTCAGGCGCTGCCGAAATCCAGCGATCGCATCCGTTTTCACGAACTCGGCAAGACGGCCGATGGCCGGACTCAGATCGCCGTCACCATCTCATCGGCGGCGAACATCAGGAATCTCGACCACTATCTCGATATTCAAAAACGTCTGGCGGACCCGCGCCGCACCACGCCCGCCGAAGCCCTGCGGTTTATGAACGAAGGCAAGGTGATTGTGATGATCACCTGCTCGATCCACGCCACCGAGGTCGCCTCCACGCACACGGCGGTCGAGTTCGCCTACCGGCTGCTGACCGAAGACAATAATCCAAAATTCAAAGCAATTCTCGACAACGTGATTTTGTTGCTGGAGCCGTCGCAAGATCCGGACGGCGTCGACATCGTGACCAAGTGGTACCGCAAAACCCGCGGCACGCCCTACGACGGCACGTCACCGCCGGAACTGTGGCACAAATACGTCGGCCATGATGACAATCGCGATTGGTATATTTTCACCCAGCCCGAAACACGCAACACCGCGCAACTCGAGAACATCTGGCATCCGCAGATCGTCTACGACGTCCACCAGATGGGCTCGAACACCGCGCGCATCTTCGTTCCGCCGTGGATGGATCCGGTGGATCCGAACATCGACCCGATCCTGGCGAACATCTGCAGCATGATCGGAACCGGCATGGCTGTCGATCTGGCTGCCGCCGGCAAAACCGGAATCGCCATGAATGCCATGTACGATTTCTGGTCGCCGGCGCGCCAATATCAGGCCTATCACGGCGGCGCGCGCATCCTGACCGAATCGGCCAGCGCGAAGCTCGCTACGCCCATGACCATCACGCCCGATCAGATCTCCGACAACGCGCTCGGCTACAATCCGCGCGAGCGGAGTTGGAATTATCTGAATCCGTGGATGTCGGGTGAGTGGCATTTACGCGACATCATCGATTATCAGGAGATCGCCTGGGAGTCGCTGCTGTATCAGGCCGCCGCGCGACGTTCGGATATGCTGCGCTATTTTTACGAAATCAACCAACACGGCGTGGAGCGAACTTCACCCTACGCGTTCGTAATCCCGGAGGCTCAGCGCGATCCGGGTGCTGCGAAGAAAATGCTTGAGACTTTGGCATTCGGCGACATCGAGATCGAGCGCGCATCGGACATTTTCAGCGCCGGCGAAAAACAATACGCGAACGGCAGCTACGTGATCCGCATGCAACAGCCGTTTTCCGGATGGGCCAAGACCCTGCTGGAGCGCCAGGATTATCCGGACCTGCATTTGTATCCGGGTGGTCCACCCAAGCGGCCCTACGACGTCACAGCGCAGACGCTGCCCTTGCAGATGGGCGTCGAGGTGGCCACCATCAATCAGAAGTTCGATGCAACGCTGAAGCCGGCCACTCAGTTCGCTTTCGAGTTGAATCATCGGGTCGCAGCCGGTGCGCTGGCGGCGTCCGACGTTTACTCCTGGAAAGAAGTAACTAAGATTTGGAAATCCGGTAAGCCAGTCTATCGCGATACAGCCAGCGGCGATTTCTTCGTGGCAGCGGGCGATGGCCGGAAATCGGTTGCGGCGCCGCGCATTGGAATCTACAAGAGCTTCGTCCCCAGCATGGACGAAGGCTGGACGCGCTGGTTGCTCGAAGATTTTGGCTTCGGCTACGCCAACATTGAAAACGCCGACGTGCAGGCCGGCAACTTGAAACAGCGCTTCGACGCCATCGTGATACCGGATCAGCCGCGCTCGCAGATCGCTCAAGGCCATCGCGCCGGAACCATGCCGCCTGAATATTGCGGCGGGCTGGGAGAGAAGGGCGCGGCCGCCCTTAAGGAGTTTGTCGAGCAAGGGGGCACTCTGATTTTTTTCAATCACGCCTCGGACTACGCTACACAGGACCTGGGGATAAAAGCCCGCAACGTGCTGCGCGGAGTCGAGAGCAAGGATTTCTACTCGCCCGGATCCCTGCTGAATGTCTCGCTCAACACCAAGAGCCCGCTGGCCTACGGCATGCCGGGAGACATCACGCTGTGGAGCGAAGGCAGCCCGACTTGGGAAGCTCCGGAAGCGCAAGTGGTGGCGCGCTATCCTTCAAAGAGCGTACTCGCATCGGGGTGGTTGCTCGGGGAAAAATATCTAACCGAGAGGGCCGCGCTGCTGGATGTTCCGATGGGCAGCGGGCGGGTGATCCTGTTCGGAATGCGGCCGCAGTATCGCGGGCAGAGCTATCAGAACTTCAAGCTCTTTTTTAATTCGCTGGTCTACCACTAATAAATGACTGACACCGCACCGTCGCGCTTAATCGTTGGCCTAACCGGCGCCACCGGCACGATACTAGGTGTGCGTCTGCTGCAGGCGCTGCAGGCCGCCGGCGTGGAATCGCACCTGGTGATGACTAAGTGGGCTATCCGCACTCTGGTGCATGAGACCGATTACAGCGCCGAGGACGTCCAGCGCCTGGCCACCTGCACCTATCGCGCGCACGATCAGGGCGCGGCGATTTCGAGCGGCTCGTTCCTGACTCGCGGAATGGTAGTGTGCCCGTGCAGTATGCGCACTCTGGCCTCCATCGCGCACGGCGTCGGCGATCAACTGGTCCATCGCGCGGCCGATGTCATCTTGAAGGAGCGCCGCAAGCTGGTTCTGGTGGTTCGCGAAGCGCCGCTCCATGATATTCACCTTGAGAATATGTTGAAGCTCTCGCGCATGGGTGTTGTGATTCTGCCGCCTGTGCCGGCCTTTTATAATCGCCCGCGATCGGTGGACGATATCGTGAATCACATCGTTATGCGGATCTTAGACCAGTTCGATATTCACGTGGAGCTGCGCGACCGTTGGGAAGGAATAATGGCCACCAGTTCCAAGCTCGTTCAAAGTTAGCGCGCTGCGCTTTGCTCCTGGAGAAGTCCGGCTTTGGCGAGTACGTCATCCAGAATCTTGCCGCGTTCGGCATCGAGAGGCACCAGCGGCAGACGGAGCTCGGCTGAATCGAGCATGCCCAGCCGGCTCATCATGTACTTCAACGGAATCGGATTCGTGTCGAGAAAGATGGCGCGGTTGAGATCGAACAATTCGAAATGGAGTTTGCGGGCAGCGTCCAGGTTGCCACTGGCCGCTTCGTTGTAAAGCGCGGCGACTGGCGCGGGTGCAATATTGCCGACCGCGTTCATCAAACCGCACGCACCGATAGCGAGCATCGGTAGACTGAGCGATTCAAGACCGCAGAAGATGCGGAAATCGGATCCGAGGCGGCCGAGCAACTCGGTCAAAAGCTCGAGATCGTTGGCGGCGTGTTTCATGCCGACCAGCGTGGGAGTGCGCTCAGCGATGCGCTCCACCGTGGCCGCCGTCACCGAAACGGCCGCTCGTCCAGGAATGTGATAGATCATCAGCGGCAGGCGGGTGCGCGCCCCGAGAGCCGCGAAGTACTCTACCAGACCGGCTTGCGAAGGCTTGATGTAATAGGGCGTGACGATCAATAGCGCGTCCGCGCGCGCGTTCTCCGCGGCGGCTGTGATTTCGATCGTCTCCGCGAGTGATTGCGACCCGGTCGCCGCCACCACCGGAATGCGGCCCTTCATTGCTTTGACGGCGGTTTCAATCAGCCGAATGCGCTCGTCGACAGTCAGGCTGCTGGGCTCGCCCGTGGTACCGGTCACGACGATGCCGTGCGATCCTTCCGCGACGTGGCGCTCTGCCAGCTCAACGAATTTCCGATAGTCCACTTTGCCGTTCTTGAATGGAGTCACCAGCGGCGGATAGGAGCCGCGCAAGAAGCCGGGTTCGAGGCGCATCATTTTGAAAGATCCTCTCTAGGCCGTGCGGTTGGTGGTGAATCCGCCGGTCATGCCGAGCGATTCGGCCGGGTGGTTCAGGTCCTCTTGCCAAAGCAGCGAGCCCATCCAGATGTTCAGCGGGCTGTCCTGGACGGTCAGTTCGTAGACGTCTTCATCATTCGAAGCGTGGTTATGCACTGCCCAGCCGGGCGCGGAAAGCATGAGATCGCCGGCCTTCCAGGGGTATCGCTTGCCGCTCACGATGCTGTAGCCGCTTCCCGAGAAATAGTAGTTGATGGCCGATGCGCTGTGCCGGTGCGGCTTGTCGACAATGTTCTTAGGCCGAACGCACATGGTCGCGAAGAAATTCGCAGTCGTGCCGTTGGTGTGGCCCGTGGCCGGGTTATATAAAAGATAGAGACGCCGGCCGACGTAGCTCTTTCCGAGCGCGGTCAATTTGTCGAGTTCCTGCTTCACCTTCTTCCAGGGAAAATGCAGCGGCTGGTGCGGCAGGATGTCGGGGTTGATCAGTTTCTCGTAAGGCATGAGATAGCCGCCGTCGTCGGTGAGCTGGAAGGTTCCGAAGGGGTTTTCGGAGTGAGCGTGCTTTCCATTGCCCGTTTCCGCCGCATCGGCGGGCGCTTGCGGATTTTCATCAATGATGTGGACCTGCATTTTTTCCAGTAGCGCGGAGTTGCTGTAAGTGAGCCTTACCTGAAGTTCGTGAGTGTCGTTGAGATGCTCATATACAGCCCACGGAGGCGTGTTCCAAACATCGTACTGTTCGAAGCGAATGCATTTGCCATCGATGCGCGACTGTCCTCCGCCGCGAATGCAGAAATTCACTTGAGACGAATTGTGGCGGATCGGCTCGGTTTGCTCTCCAGGTTTTAACACTGACAGCGAAACAGCGGTGCCGGGGGCGAAAGCATTGCCGGCTCCAGCCAGCGGATTGACGATCTGTGAAACGCGCCGGCCGTTGGCGGGCGCAGGCAAACTGGCCAAACGCTCAGCCTCGGCCTCGATCTGCTCTTTAGGCACCACCACCGGCGGGATGAGCTCCGGCTGGTCGGCGGGCGCTCCAGTACGATCGACAAATAAATATTCTGGCTGTTCCATTTTCATGCTCCTGTTGGTTGAATGGCGCGAAGCTTGGGCGATGCTTTCTGCGGATGCGGAAGGCTGCGGCCCAAACCGCATTCGGTGGCTCTTTGATAAAGCTCAATTCCGAGCGAGAGGTCGGAGATGCCCATGCCGAGCGACTTGAATAACGTGAGGTCGTCGGTGGAAGCGCGGTTGCGGCCAGAGGCCACCAGCGTTGCAAGCGAAGTGACGCTGGTCCACCGGGCTGAATCGGGTCCGAAGAATTCGATCATTTCACGCGACAATTTCTGAGCTTGCGGGATACTGTCGGCCACGATGGCGGTAGAACGCGCGAGCACATCGGCAGCCACTTCGGCGCGGCCAGGGACAATCGCGCCGACCGCGTTGATGTGTGTACCCCGGTCGAGCATCTTTCCGTCGACGATCGGTTGCGTCGCGCGCGTGACGATGGTCGCGATGGGAACATGGCGCACAGCCTCTTCGATGCTCGCGGCCGGGATGGTTTCGATACCGAACTCAGCGGTGACGCGTTTTACTAACAGGTTGCGGCGCGTTTCATCGCGGCCGAAGACTCGAATCCTCTTGATCGGACGCACGGCTACGACCGCGGCAAGTTGAGGCATGGCCTGCTTGCCGGTCCCGATGATTGCGAACTCATCAGCATTCTCAGCGGCGAGGCGGCGCGTGGCTACACCGGAAGCGCTGCCGGTGCGCAACTGGCCGAGCGCGAAAGCTTCAATGATGGCCTTGAGCTGGCCGGTGTTGCTATCGAAGAGAATCAGCAGGGGCGTGGCGCCTTTTTCGGTATGAGCCCAGGTCTTCGTTCCCACAAAGCCGGCCTGCGGAAAAACAGCGCCGATGGCGTGCAGAGTAGAACCGTTGCCCCACTCGGCATGGGTCTTGACCATATTGCTCGCTTCGCCGCGGGCTTCGGCGAGCAGCCCCTTTTCGAGGGCTTGGATAGCCTGCGGCATGTCCATCATCGAGACGACGTCCTGTTCGGAGATCCAGAGCGGATCGCTCATGCTCGGGCAGCTCCTTTCCAAGGATTGCCGATCATCAGATACAAGCCTGCCTGCAGGACGTTCAGGACCGCGATGAATCCGAAAGCGACCAAATATTTACCACTGAAGAGCCCGATCAGGTAGCCGATGATGGTGGGCGCCGCAGCGCCGAGCACATTGCCCACTCCTACGCAGATTCCGGTGCTGCGGCCCACCTGGTTGGCCGGAGCCAGCACATGCAACAGCGATGTGTTGGTGGCGCCATAAGTGATTGGCGCGGCGAACGAGATCACCAGCAGGAGCATCGACAGGATGGCGTTGGGAACTATCACGGCCGCCAGGATCATCACGGCCATTACAAGGCTGCATATCGCCGCGACAGGCGCGCGTAGCATGGTACGGTCGGAAATGTAACCGATCAGCAGAGCGAGTGTTATCGGGATCAGGTAGCTCAGCGAGACGCTCGCGCTCATGGTGCTGAAGGCCATGCCACGGGCCTGGGTGAGATAGGTAGGGATCCAAGTGGTCAATCCGAAGAATGTCGCCACCAGGCAGGCGTGACAGAGAGTAACCAACCAGAAGCGGCTGTCCTTCAGGACTTGAGCGAATTTGACCGGCGCGGCGTCTTTTGGAAGCGTCGCGCGGTGACTTTCGATGAACAGCCGTTCGTTATCTTTTACGAAGCGCGATTGGGCCGGTTGGTCCGGCGCGAGCCAGAGAAACATCGGCAGCAAGATCATGACCGACCCGATGCTGCACGCCCAGAAGACAGTTCGCCAGCCGCCGGCAAACAGGAAAGCGGTGACAATCGGGAGGCCGACCGCGATCCCGATCTGCGTGCCGTTGACCCAGAAGGCCTGGATGCGGCCATGTTCCCGCGCAGCAAACCATCGGCCGGCGTAGCTATTGCACACCGGCCACATGCAGCCTTCGGCGAGACCCAAGGCGAACCGGGCGATATACATTCCGGTGGCGTTCGAGGCGACGGCGCACCAAGCCGTGGTAGCCGCCCAGCCGAGGATGCCCCAGATCGCGGATCGCCGGGGACCAAACCGGTCCACTGCGAATCCCCAAATCATGAGCGACGCGCCGTAAGCGTAGAAGAAGGCGCTGGAGAGAAACCCGATGCGGGCCGGCTGGCCGGTGAGATGAAGGTCGGCGAGAAATTTGGGATCGGCGATCAGGACTGAAATGTTGCTCTTGTCGAGCTGATTGACGATGACGAACAGGATGAGCGCCGGCGCCACCAGCCACCAGCGTGCAGAGCCATGCTTGACGCCGTGCACTGCCTCGGTTGGGGTTGCGCTGACTGCATTCGAAGCCATATCGGGCTAAATCGGAACCACCAGCAGGCCGGGGATCTGAATTGTGTCGTAAATAACGAGCTTTTCCTGAAATTTAGGGCCGCCATTTCCAAATACGATCTTGTCCACGTATTGGCCGGCGTTGAAGACCTTGGTCTCTTCCCCCTGCATGGTCTGGAGGACGACGTAGTTGGACTTAACAATATGCGAGTCTCCATCCTGGCCCGTGACGCGGACGTTCGAGACCAGATGCCGGAGATAGCGCTGCGAGAAGACGCTCGCGTTACGGATGGCGACGACACGGTCTTTCATCATGTCGCGGCTGTCGCAGAACATGGTGGCCAGAGGATGGTTCCGCTCCACGTTGACGCGCGAGATGATTTTGTAGACAGCCTTGTCAACGAAGAAATCGGGCCACTCCTCTAAACGGTCCTCGTCCAGGCATTGGACGTAGCGGTCCAGCAGTTCCTCGGCTTCGAAACGCAATTCGCGATTGGTCACAGGCCCATCACCTTGCGGTACTTCTTATAAAAGGCACGAATGGCCGTCTCGGTCACCATGTGATCTTCATTGTGGCAATCGCGGCCGCCCATTTCCAGGAGGGCGTAACCATCCGGCTCGGCGGCGATACCTTTCTGGCACATTTCGATGGCCTCGGTGTCGTCGATCGAAACCAGGCCGGATGGGCCCATCAGGTTAGCTTGTTTCAGACGCATCGCATTGAGCTCTGCGTCATCGTCAGCATAGCCAAAGAAGTCCCATACCAGCTCGAAGTTACCAGGACCCTGCGGGAGGATTTGACGCATTGCCAGAGTATTGGTCTGCTGCTGCACGATCAACCCGGGGAAGATGGTTTGCATGGCGACGGTGTTTTCGTCTTTGAACTCTTTTCGACGGTTTAACAGAGAGGGGTCGTGCAAGGTATAGTCGGTCTTGAGCTGGGCGATTTCGGTGGTTCCCGCAGACGACTTTTGCTCCCCTTTCCGAGAAGCCAGAACGGCGTGGCCGCCGGCCTCATCCATCTCTACTTTTGACTTCTGATCGGCCCGAAAAAGGCCAAAAGAGACCAAAAACACGTGCAAAAGACTCGCATGATAGGGGTCTTTTATGTTCTCAAACATCAATTTCCAGTTACCGGCGACTTTCTGGCTCATGCTTCCCAGCACGCGCAGCGGCCGCCCGTCGAAGACACGTTCAAAGTAATACCACATCAGGTCGCCCAAATACTCACGGAAGGGAACCATCTGGTGGTCGAAGGAGACGAAGATCACGCCGTTAACTGCTTCCACCTTTAGCTTATGCAGGCCGTGGTCGGATAGGGAGAAATCTTCGGGCATTCCGCCGACACGGCGGTCACCGTCGACCACGCCTTTGCGGAACGGGACCCCCAGCAGGCGGCCCGTCAGGTCGTAATTCCACTGATGATAGATACAGGTGAAATGGCTGGCATTGCCGTAAGGACTGCGGCAGACGCGCGCGCCGCGATGGGCACACTTGTTCAGGATGGCATGCAACTCGCCTTGCTTATCGCGGGTGATGATAACGGGGGTGTCGCCAATGGCGGTGGTTTTGAAATCACCCGGGTTCGGCACTTCGGCATCGAGTCCGGCGTAATTCCAGGTTGATCCCCGGAAGATTTTCTCTTGTTCCATCTCATAGATGTTCTGATCAAGATATACCCAATAAGGAACGCGAGAAACTCCCTCCTGCGGCCAGGAATATTTCGTTACTGCGGTGGGCATTGTTTCAGTCATGCTTTTATCCCTGGACCTTGTGCCTCTCCCGATCAAAATGTTTCTTGATGTCAGGATCTTCCTGAGGCGCTTCGATCTGCTCGACGTCGAGGGGAATGCCCAAGCGCTTGGGGAAATCGCCCTCGGTGACGGCGAAGTAGCGAGCGCGTGTGTCGCCGGTGTTGAAATGCTGGTGATACCAATAATAGGCCGGCGAAACCACCGATCCTGCTTTCCAATCGAGCTTGAGAGCGTCGGAATCCTTCAAATGCTCTTTGTCGAAGAGTGTGAAGCCCTTTCCATTTAACGTCAGAATGATGGCCTCATACGGGTGGCGATGGCCGAGTTTGTACGAGCCGACCGGGAAATCGGACATGTGCGGCTCGAGCACCGTGTTGCCGCCCATTTCCCAAAACATACTGGCATTGCCCTTACCACGCTCTTCCCAGGGAATTACTTCCGAAGAACGGATGTCGCGCACGAAGTTGGTTTTGTCCCAGCGCTTCTGGACTCGCTGGCTCTTGGAGAAATAGTCCGGGCTGCCGTCGTATCGCTCACCGAATGAGAAGGTCGTATCGTCGATCAGGCCGAGGCTGCCGAATACCTGCATCATGAACGGGAAAGTGGTGATAGCGAGCAAACGGGCGGGATGCTGGGAATCAGAATTGGAATGCCGGTGCAGGACATTCATCGGAACGGTAAAGAGGCTGCCCTCGCCCCAGTCGACTTTGTTCTGATGCTGGGAGTCGCCAAAGACCGTGGATCCGCGCCCTGAGAGAACGTACACCAACTGCTCGTAAAATTGACGCCGGGGCACCAGCGATTTACTCTCCGGAATCTCGATGATGACGCCATCCATATGGACATTGCCGGAGAAATTCAGATAGACACCTCGACCGCCGATCTCTGGCCAAGGCCGGACTTCTTGCGTCTTGGCATCGAAGATGGAGTAACCCTCGACGATGGGAATCTTGGCCTTTTTGATCCAACCGCGGTAGAAGTTGCGTTCCACGCGGCCGCCGCCGCCGATATTCTCCGGGCTCAGCTTGACGTCGTCATCGTCGTCGCTCGATTTCTTGGCTTGTCCCTTCTTGCGCTGGGCGTTGGCCGAAAGATCGAACAACGGAAGGGACAGGCCGGCCGCCGAGACCCGTTCGATCAATTTTCGGCGGGAGAAGAGTCCGTGATAAATGTCGTCGAAATCGCTCATGATTGCTTCCTCTTAAATGATTCACCAAACTAACTTCATTCCGAACTGAAGCTGGCGGGAGGTCGTGGCTGTGTAATTAATCAGGCCGGCGGTCGGCGAGATTTTCCCCGCTGACGTAAAGGTCGTAATGATCGGCATTCCGAAGTTCGAATGATTGATGAGATTGAAAAACTCAGCGCGGAACTGCAGCGCCAGGCGCTCCGTTAAACGCGTGGTCTTAAACAGAGAAGAGTCGAATGATACTAAGCCAGGCCCGGTTAAAATGTCGCGGCCGGCATTGCCATAGGTTCCGGCGGCGGGCAGCACGAAGGCATTCGGGTTAAACCATTGCGTTGGTGTTCCCGGGATAATTGGCCCAGAAAAGCTCGGGTTCAACGATACGCGGTCGGGCGCGCGGGTGTCTCCGTTGCCGGACTGATTGAAGCCAACCAACGGGGTAAACGGGAACCCGGTTTGCCCGGTGATGATGCCATTCCATTGCCATCCGCCGATCAACTTGTCAGCGAGGCCGGTGGCGTTACTCCACAAAGCTCGCTTGTTACCGATTGGCAGGTCGTAGGTAAAGTTGCCCGAGACCCGGTGCGTGATATTGAAATTCGAGGGCCCCCAATCGAGCCGCGGATCCTGCGGATCGAGAATGGTGGTGGTTCCTCCTACGCCAGCGTTCGCAAGAAAGGAAGCGGAGTGAATATCGAGGCTCTTCTGCCAGGTATAGTTTGCGCGGAACTGCAACCCATGAGTGAGACGTTGGGTCAGGTCTACTTGCAGGGCGTTGTAATTGCTGTTGGCATTGGACAGCTCGTAACGCGAATTACCAAGATTGGGATTGGCCCGCGGGGACTTGGGCGGAAAAAATGCGGAGCCGCCGGGAAGGATGTTTGGAATAGCGGTATTGACGTCGACGGTATCGAGCAGATGATAACCGTGCTCGCCCACGTAACCGACTCGCAGAACGGTATTGTTGGTCAGTCCTTGTTCGATGCGGAAACTGTACTGCTCGATGGTCGGCATTTTCAAGTTCGGCTGAACGCCGGCCGGTGAAGGCTTTGCTCCGGGCACGGGAGCGTTGGGCGCGAGCAGGATGGGAAAATTCGAAGGCGACACAGTGATCTTATTATTGAACGGTAGAAGAGGCGAGGCGTCGCAGCAGTTGCCCATGTAGTCGAGCTGTTCATAGTAGATGCCGGCGCCGGCGTGAATGGATGTGCGGGTGAGCCCAAATGGCGACCAGGCGATTCCGGCGCGCGGGCCAAATTGCTTGATCGCGTTGTTTTCGCTGTAGACGGAGGTTCCGATGTGCGGCTGGGTGAGAAGGGCGCCACTGGGTCCAAAGACGAAATTAGATGCTTGGTCCTTGGGCGAATTCCAGCCGTTATTGAATTCATGCCGGAGTCCGAGGGTGACGGTCAAGTTGGGGCGCAGTTTCATGGAATCCTGAACGTACCAGGCAGCCGCCCACTGCCGCCAGCCGATCTCCAAAGGACTGAGGGTGGCGACCACCTGGGTCGCTTGGCCTTGCATGAAGTGCTGGAGGTCGGCAAAGGAAGCGATACCGCTGCGCTGATCGGCCGCATTGTCATTGGCCTGGACGCGCTGCACCCACGCACCGACGCTGATCTGATGGAGGCCTTTGACGATTTGCACGTCGTCGGTATAAGTGAAGAGATTGCGGGCGACAATCGCAATCTGTTGAGCGCCGAACGTGCCCGCGCCGTCAAAACTGCCGACATTTCCTAAGCCGGAAGAACCGATGGCCAGAGCCCCGATTGGTTGGTCCTGGACAAACACGAGGTTTGGGTCGCTGACGGCCGGCGATCCATCCAGATCCCATTTTGCGCGAGAGAAGCCGGCGCGAAAGGTGTTCAGGACGGATGGAGAAAAAACGCTGGTGGCTTGAAGACTGGCCACCTGCGCCCGCAGGATGCTCGACTTTTGCTCCAGGGGGTTGTTGCCGGGAGTCAAGCTGTTGCCGTCGTCGATGGTATAGGCGGCGAAGAGCGAATGTTTTGCAGAAAGCCTGTGATCGACGCGAATATTTCCAAAATCTTCGCGCACCTTTTGACTGGGGTTGCTGTAGGCATATGCCGCACCGCCGCCTATCTCCGGCCCATTTTGAACCGGCCACAGAGCGAAGTACGGAGCGATGCCGGGGGCTAGGCCGATGTTGTTGCCATTGAGGATGCCATGCCGCGCATTGTTGTCGGGGACGATAGTAACGTCGCTCTGCGCCAGACGCCAACGGAGTCCTTCGTAGTTTCCAAAAATGAAGGTCCGGTCCTTGCGGATGGGTCCGCCCGCCGAGCCACCGAACTGGTTACGGCGCAGGGGCGGAGGGCCGGATGTCTGGTCGAAGAAATTCCGGGCGTCCAAGGCGCTGTTGCGCAGAAACTCGAACAGCGTACCGTGAAACTGGTTGCTGCCGGACATAGTGACAAGGCTGATCTGTCCGCCGGGACGCTTTCCATATTCGGCGCCATACGTATTCGCGACTACATTGAACTCGCGCACTGCGTCGACACCGAGCAGTTGGCCGCTGACACCGCCCGGAATCACGTCGGATGTAGAAACGCCGGTGTATTCAATCCCGTTCAGCAGAAAAATATTGTAGTCCTCGCGGTTGCCGGAGACCGAGAAGTTGTTCCCTTGCCCGCCACCGGTACTGGTTGAGGAACGATAGGAAGTCGTGTTGGCGGTACTGGGATTCAGCGTGATCAGGTTGTCGAAACTGCGGCCGTTGAGCGGGAGATCCTTGACCTGACGCTCGTTCACCAGTCCCGAGGCCGGCGTGGTGGATGTATCGACCAGCGGGGCTTCGCTCATGACAGTGACTTCCTGGCGCGCGGCGCCGACTTCCAGGTTCAAGTTCACCGCTGCCGCTTGCCCAACAACTAAATCGATCCCGGTTCGCACCGCAGTCTTGAAACCTTCCTTTTCAGCGCGAATCTCATATTGGCCAACGGGAAGAGAAAGGGCGCGATAGGATCCGATATCGCCGGTCAGGATGGTGCGCGTGGCTCCGGTCTCGAGGCTTCGGACAGTTACAGTGGCGTTGGGCACAGCGGCGCCGGAGGTATCCTGCACGATTCCCGAGATGGAGCCGGTAACCTGCGCCCACATCAGGCTTGAGCCGATGAGCGCGAACATGAATAGAAGAACAGACAGGGTCTTCATTACAGCCTCCCAAGAGATCCGATGCCGACAAGGGGCCAATAGAAAGGCACCAGCAACAACAACAGCAGCGACTCCACGACGCTCAAGCAGACGCCGATGCGCAACACATCCCGGCCGCTGAAGCAGCCGTAAGAGTAGCCGACGATCATTACCGCCGACTGATAGACGAACAGCTTGCCACCGGCGGCGAAGGTCCAGATCATACCCACCGTCAGCGGATTCAGGCCATGGGCCAGGGCGAAATTCATGAGCGGCGGGACGGAGGTGCCGAGCATCGAGATTTCGCTGGCCAGGAAGATGTGGTAGACAAAGGCGGTCCAGTAAAACACCAGCGTCGAAACGAAAACATTGTGGACCAGGGGCGCCATCCAGGTAAACAAGAAGCCGGTGACGACGTCGAGGGCTTTGGTGGAGATGAGGACTTTACCCATGCTCACCGCGGCGGCGACGAAGAATACCGGAAGATAGTTGACTCGTTTCAGATCGTCGATAGTGAGAACGCCGACGCGAGGCAACGCGGCCGCAAGACCGATGCCGAGTCCGATCATGGCCGGCGAGATATGGTGGAGAAAATCGGTGAGCCACAACGCGACGGCCAGCAATAGCAGGAAGGCGGCCTTCTTTTCGGCAGCGCTCCAGCGGCCCATTTTGTGCAGTTCTTCTCTTAAATGGCTAGTGCCGCCCGGCAGCGCGGGCTTCTCGGGAGGATAAAGCCACAGCGTGAGGCGCCACGCCACCAGAATGGTGATTATGGTGAGAGGAAAGTAGGCGAGGAACCAGCGGCTATAGAGAACTTCGACGTGTCCGGCTTTTTCGATCCAACCGCGGGCGGTGATGGAGGCGGCGCCGGCAATCACCATTTTGTCGAACAGACCGGCAGTGTAGGTCAACACCAGGAACATGCCTCGGCCGACATTGCTGCCGGGGCCAAGGCCAAAAACGTCCATCAATCCGAGCGCCACGGCTGCCATGATGACTACTCGCGCCATGCCGGAAGGGACCAGGAAGGTCAACAGGAAATCGGACAGGATAATTCCGAGGAGCAGGCGCGAATAGGTATTGCCGACGCGCAACATTACTAAATAAGCCAGCCGGCGAGCCAGACCTGACTTCATCGCCATGCCGCCGAACAGCACCGCTCCGAACAGGAACCAGGGAGTATCGTCGGCGAAGCCGCTGAATGCGACATCGATCTTGACGACGCCCAGCGCCCAGTACAGATAGCATCCGATCAGGCCGGTGAGCGCGTGATCCAGAGCTTCGGTGATCCAGGCCACGATCATGAAAGAGGTGATAGCGAGAGCATGTTGCACCCGCGGATCGAGCGACAACGGCGCGAACCACAACGCCACCGGGATCACGACCGCGAGGATTCGGCCGGTCCAGGCGAGCCAGACAGTCTTCTCCTCGAAGGTTGCAGGCAGACTCACGGGGACGGCCTGTGTGCTGGTGCTCATCTCACTCCGATAGAATTTTGCCCCACTTTGCTTCCATGGCGCGCCGTACTTCAACGCTCGATTCGGCGACAGGCGGGAACTCGTCGATCCACTCGTAGGGTCGACAGCAATCGATTACCGCGCGAGAGGCGTGACGCTTCTTATCGCTCTTGCGGATCATGGGATCGAGCGGGCCGCTCCAACTGCGGCGGATGATCTCGATGTCCTGCTCGGGATCGGAACGCGTACTGAGCGCCCATAGCACGTCGTTGGTGTTGGTGGGATCGATGTCCTCATCCACGACGACGGTGTAGCGACCCAGATACGCGCCTACGTGACAATATGAGGCCACCATGCCGGCCTGTCGCGCGTGCCCGGTGTAGCGCTGCTTGATGGAAATCACGTTCAACAGCCGGCTGCCGCCCGCTTCGTGGCACCAGACTCCACGAATGTCGGGGATGCCGGCGGCTTCGAGCTGCTGCCAGAGCAAGGCCGAGCGCACGAAGCAGCGCATGTAATTAAACTCGCAGGGCGGGCGCGTCGGTGGAGCGCCGAGCAAAATGGGATTGTTGCGGTGATAAAGGCGCTTGACCTTGATGATCGGTTCGGGGCGGCGAGCGCTGGCGTAGTAACCGGTCCACTCGCCGAAGGGACCTTCGTCACGATTTTCGTTGGGAAGAGCCTCCCCTTCGATGACAACTTCGGACGAGGCCGGGAACGGTAAACCGGTGTACTCGCCTTCGATCACCTGTACAGGAGAGCCCTGCATTCCGCCTATCCAGTCGTACTCGGAGATTCCTCGAGGCACCTCGACTCCGCCGGCCAGAAAGATGAGCGGGTCCTGGCCGAACGAGACCGCGACCTTGCAAACCTCACCCTTCGCAAAGTGCTTCTCGCGCATGATGCGGCCATGCTTGCCGGGCGAGATGTAGAAGCCCAGGGTGTCCTGGTCGTGGATCATCACACGGTAAGTGCCGAGATTGACCCAGCCTTCGTCGGGGTCGCGCGTGATATCGACCGAGCCGGTGCCGATGTAGCGGCCGCCATCCAACTCATGCCACCTGGGGGTGGGAAATTTCCACATGTTGATGTCCTTGCCGGTCAGGACATTCTCCAGCACCGGACCGTCGGTGACGACCTCGGGCTTGGTGTAGTGGACGTTGGTGATGCGATCCTTGATGTTCTTGACGAAATCGAGGCGGGTGTAATTGGTCGGCATCCCGAGCGTGATCGCCAGGCGCTTGGTGGTGTTCAAGGTGTTCGAGAGGACGCGATAGCCTCGCGGATAGTCCTTGATGTTGTCAAACAGCAGCGCGTGACTGTGCTCGCCGCGATGGTGGCCCATCTCTGTGACGGTTCCGATTTCGACGTCCCAATCGGCGCCATCGAGGTGCTTCAATTCTCCAATTTTTTCCACTTCAGCCATCCAACCGCGCAGATCTCGCGAGGTCTGCCTGGATTCGGTGGTTTTGCCCATGGTAGGAATGCTGGTAACGGCCACTTGTTTCTCCTAGTTTTTGGTGTTGCTTTGCTCAAAAAAGTCGGGCGTCAGAAATTCGAGGACGCCGTTTCGGACGCTGTCGGATACGTAGATCTCGCCGTCTTTGGGGTTCAAGGCCAATCCGACCGGGTGCAGCAGCCCGCTGAATGGACCGCCGATTTTGTATAGCGGCGGAACGTCGCCATTATCGGTTATCAGCCAGACGCCAATGAATCCAAGGTCGGGATTGAGCCACGGATCCTCGGGCACCTTGTTCGAGATTCCTTTTTGAGTCACGCCTGAATACAGATTTTGATGAAGATGATTGGAAGCGGCGAGGAAGATTTTGCCTTTGTAAACCTCGAGCTCCCAGGGCTCATCTTCGATGCCGGTCTTAGGGCCGGCGATAGCGGCACGCGGCGCCACGTCACCATTATCGGTCCGATTGAAAATCAGAACGTCCTTGGAATTTGCGACTGCCAGGACATTGTGCGCGGGATCGACTCCGAGGCCGACGACGTGACCGAGCTTGGTTTTGGGACCGTGCAAGAGGCGCGCCGGCGCGACATTTCCATTGGCGGTGGCGGGGAAAACGTAGACCGCTTTCCCGGTCAGGCTGGCGACCAGGATTTCCTGGTTGACGGGATCGAAGCTGACCGCGTGGGGCGTGACCAACTGCGTGCATGGACCTTGGATGATGCGGAGAGGCGCTTCATCGCCACTCGCTCCGGCCCGAAAAACCAGGATGGCGTCGGATAAAGGATTGGGAACGATTATCTCGTCGCGGACTGGATTGTAGGCCATCCCGTGAACTGTTCGTCCGAGCTTGGTGGCCTGCCCCGCCAGCACTCTCTTGGCCGTTACATTTCCGTTCGCCATCCTGGCGAAGGCCGCTACTCGCGGCTGGCTCACTCAATTGGGAACCAGAATCTCTTCACGCTTGGAATCGTAGGCCATCGCCATAGGATTGCCGAATCCGGCGGAAGGAGTGCCAGCGGGCGCGTTGCGGATAATACGTTTGGGAGCTTGATCGCCGTTATCGGTACGATTGAAGGCCAGCGCGGTGTGGTCGGCGAAATTGGCGACCCAGACTTCATCGTTTTTGGTATCGATAGCCAGGCCCATCGGTCGGCTGATGCGCGTACGCGGACCGCGAATGGCGCGCACCGGGGCCACATCGCCGCTGGCCATCCGGCGATAGAACAGAACCGAGTTGTCGCCATTATTGACGACGGCGATTTCGTTATGAACAGGATCGACGGCGAGGCCCATTGGCCAGTCGAGCTGGGTCTTCGAACCTTGAATGGCGCGGCTGGGCTTCTGATCGCCCTTGGCCGTCGCCGGGTAAACAGTGATTGAGGGCGGCTGAAATTGTCCGGCTTCCGATTCTTCATCAGCGATGGGGATGGATGGCACGCAACCCGATCCCATGTTCTTGGCGAGGCCCCGGAAGTTGCCGTGATTGGCGACTGCGATCTCGTTGTGCGTTTCATCCCAGGCGATGCCGTGCGGATCAGCCAGGCCGGTGTGGGGGCCCTGCATCGCGCGCAGTGGGGCTTCGACACCGTCTGCGTCGAGCTTATAAATCACGATACCGTTGTGCATCTCCACCGAGACGGCCATTTCCTTGCGCGCGGGACTATACGCCAGGCCCCAAGCCTGATGAGGAACGGAAAGCAGCCGCGAGGGTCGAACATTGCCTTTGGCTTCGCAGGGCAGCACGAGCATGGTGTCTTCGATGTCATTGTTGACCGCGAAAACCTCACGCTTTTTGGGATCGATCATGATGCCGGCGACGAACCCGATGTTCGTTTCGGGTCCGATCATCTGGCGCAACGGTTTGGTTTCCTCTTCCGAGTCGGCCGATCCGGCGGTGCGGTCATAGATGAGCAGGCTTTTGCGATTGCCGTCTGTCATGGCGACGATATTGTTATCGCTGTCGACGGCGATTCCGTTGAAGACTGGATAAGGATCGACGATGCTACGGACGGGCATAATCGCGCCGCCTTTGGTAACCCGATCGGCGGAGGGCTTTTGGCCGGGCAAGACGAACACGACGATGGCGGCTCCAAGCAGGAGCACTAACAGCGTTCGTTGGATCATCGCGGTTCCAACTCCAAGGCCATATTCCAGGCACTATCTCACCAGAATGGACATCCGCTGGCGAAGTGGTCTAATATTAGACCACAGTTCGGTCGAAAGTCAATTTATGTCGAAACACGCCGCGGCGGCCCCGTTTAAGATCGCTGCGCTGAAGCCCCGGCGGGTATGCGAGTCGGTGGCGGAGCAGATCCGGCAGGCGATTTTCAGCGGGCAACTTGCGACCGGCCATAAGCTGCCGCCCGAGCGGGATATGGCGCGGCAATTTCAAACCAGCCGCGTGGCGCTGCGCGAGGCCTTGCGAGCCCTGGAGCAGGAAGGCATGATCAGCATCAAGCGGGGATTCGGCGGCGGGGCCTTCGTGGCCGATTTCGATGCCGCTCTGAAAGCTCTGGCCGATTCGCTCCACACGGTGGTGAAACTTGGGCAGGCCAAAAGCGGACACTTGACCGAAGCTCGCACTATCCTGGAACCCGAGCTGGCCCGGCTGGCGGCTTCGCGGGCGGACGAGAAAGATCTCCAGGCCATGCAGGCGCTGGTGGAGGCGCAAGAGTACGACCTGCGCGGCGGTGAACTCACGCGAAAACACGACATCGAATTCCATACGCTGGTGGCGAGTGCCTGTCACAATCCGGTGCTGACGATCGTGATCAGCGCCATCGACGAAGCGATTCGTGACGCGATTCTGCGCTCCAAGTTGACTCGCGAAATGCGCGCCGGCGTCGTGGGTTATCACCGCAGTTTGTTCGAGGCCATTCGCGAGCGCGATGGCGAGCGGGCCTACAGCATCATGAAGGAGCACGTGGCCGCGGTCCAGAAGCACTTGCGCGAGTCGGAAGAAAGTGGCGTGGCGAAGAAGACGCGGCGCGCAGGGCGAAGCTAGCGCGGAATATCGCTTGCTTCCGCGCGCGGCTCGGAAACGGACACGTAGCCGTATCGCAGATTGCTCCGGTCCGTACCGGCTTTCTCATATTCCGCTTTGATCCCGGCGAAGCGATCCGGGGATTCGAGAAAAGAGCGGACAGGATAATTGTAGAGTTGGGCGACGTTGCCGCCGAAGATGGCCGTTTTGATGGGACCGTCGGCGGCGCCGAGCGGCTTGAACCCGTGCTGCTTTTGCATATCCTGAGGAATCTCGAGCCGGCGCAGGCCCTCGATTTGCCACTGCGGCGATCCGGTCCAGACGGCGTCAGTGCCCCAGATGACGTGATCGACGCCAAGCCCCCGGATGAGCGTGCCCATCAACGCGGCAGCGAGACGCGGCTGCACGACGGTGGAGAAAGCAAAGAGTTGCCCGAGATCGGCATAGACATTGGTGACGCCGTACTTGGCGGGAATTTCGGCGAGGTCGGTGACCCAGGAGATGCGGCCGGTCTTGTCCCACTCGGCCATCGCGACCGCAGGGTCGCCACCGACGTGCCGATAGGCGCCGTGATAAATGATGAAGTTGAGCTGCGGCCAGTCCTTGGCTGCTTTGCCGATGTCGCTCGCGTCGGCGTACTCGGTCAGGCGAGGGAATTGCTTTTCCATCCCAGGCGGGAAGAGGCCTTTGTGGATGCAGACGTTCTTGATTCCGGACTTCTGAAACTTTTCGTAACCGCGATAAGTTACCTTTTCGTCGTCGGTATGCCACGGATAGCGGCTCGTTTCTTTGTGGGTGTTGTCGCCGATGGTGTAGCCTTTCCATGAGTCGGGCTTGAATTCGGCGATGGCGCGGTCGATTCCTTCCAGCCATCCGGGCTGTCCGGGCGTGATGATGTAGTGGGCGAGCATGCGCTTGGAGCCCGCCTTTTTGTTCACTTTCGCGCGGGTCTGAAACACCATGTCGTTGGTGAGGAACCAATCCTCGGGGATATCGGAGGGCGCGTTGCTGATGAGCGCGACTTTGGTGTCGCTGTCGAGATAAATTTCTTTGAAATAGTTGTCGTACTTCAAGTCGTCGATGGTTTGCGGCTTGTCGGCGAGCTGCTTGTTCCAGCCAGCCTTGCCGACCGTCTCGCGCATCTTTACGAAGTTGAGGAGCTTGGTGTCGTCGCGAAGGAAGTGGGTGTGAGTGTCCATGATGAACTGGCCGGAAAGAGCTTTAGCGCGCTGGTTGGCCAGGTCAGGAGTCTGCGCTTCGGCGGGGGTGGCATCGAACAGTACGCCATAGACCTCGTTCATGGCTACGAAGCAGGCGGCCATGCCGGACGCGCTCTGGAAAAATCGCCGGCGAGAGAGGCCCTGCCTGGAAGCGATGGAGTCGGCCAGGGCGATCAGCCGGGCTTCGACTTCTTTTTGCTGCGGCGTCTGCGGCGAGGGAAGATATTCATCGCTGGAGACGACCTGCGTGGGCACGGGCGAGGGGAACGCGGCTTCTTCCGCGCCTTGCAATTGGTTCAACTCGTCGTCATTTAGAAAATGCATGGGACCTCCAGGGGTCGGCAAATATTGATACTACCGGAGTGGGGATCTGGGCGCTTGTTACGGAATCGTTGGAACCGAATACTGAGCGATCTTGCGATCCTCGGTCAGGATGGGCACACCCTCGAGAATGGCCTGCTCAATCAGAAGACGGTCGAAGGGATCGCGGTGGTGCCAGGGGAGCGAACCGCTGTAGATAACGTGCCGCAAGTCGACGCCGAGTGTTGTCATTCGGAGTTCCGGATGCCGGATTGGATCAGCGGTTCGAAACGGCCGGTCCAGCCGAGGCGATCAATCTTGAGCGCGAGTTCCCAAGCACTCGCTAAGCTGAAGAGCAGATCGGTCGACGGATCTGCGAGAATGCGCTTGATACGAACAGAAAGGGGCTTGCCATCGGCCCACCACACGAAGATGTGGCTATCTATGAGAACTCTCATCGGGAGAATCCGGATAAAAGGGCCTCGATCTCCCGCTCGAGCGCCGGGTCGAACAGAGCCTCCGGATTGGGAATTATTCCCTTGGCAAAGCCGGGCTTGCGCTTAGGCTGCTTCTTGTTGCCCGCTAAAGCGCAGAGACGAGCAATAGGCTTCCCGGATCGGGCAATGATGATCTCTTCGCCAGACTCAACCTTTGCCAAGAGCTTCGAAAGCTGCGTCTTGGCTGGCGTAGATATTGACGGTCTTGCTCACACATCCAGCTTAGCTAAGTTGAATGGACCAAGCCCAAATCATCCAGACGTGTGCGCCGCCTGGGAATCCGCTTAGGTTCCTCACCTGGTTACCTGTTACATCGAAACAGGAACAACTCTTGATTCATCTAGGGTACGGTGATGTTTTCGTCATCAGAGAATAGACAAATTAATAGGAGAGATATCATGTCAAATGAACCGGGCAAAGGCCAACAAGAGCAACATAAGGGTGGCCAACAAGATCAGCAGCAAAAGGGTCAACAGGGTCAGCATGGTCAGCAGCAGCAGGGCGGCCAGCAAGGACAACAAGGTCAGCATGGCCAACAGCAGCAGGGCGGCCAGCAAGGACAACAAGGTCAGCACGGCCAACCGCAGCAGGATCAGCGCAAGGGCGCTCAGCAGGAACCGGGCAAGGGCAGAGACGAGGGCAAGACCGGCCAGCAGGGTCGTTAGTCGTTAAGAGATCGATCGGCGGGTCGGCCTAGTCAGCTGTTGTGCGATGCGCCCAGGTCGGCCCGCACTGCCCGGATTATTCTTCTGTTTCTTTAGCCGAGTCTTCGGTAGTTTCTTCTTTGTTCTGCGCGGCCGCTTCCTTGCGGGCGTGCTCGAACAGGAAGTTGAGAGTCTTCTCGGAGCGAATACGATAGGCGATCCGGCCGAGGATCCCATCCTTCTGCAGTTTCTTGCGCATGGCGGCCACTGGCTCGCGTTCCTGCTTGGCGATGCGTTGTACCTCGTGATCTACCTCGTCGTTGGTGGCATTGATCGATTCCCGCTCGGCAACCTTATCGATCAGCAGGCTGCCCTTAACATCGTGAATAGCCTTGGGACGTTGCGCCTCTTTGAGCTTGGTCCAATCGATCTGGAGCTTGGAGGGATCGATGCCGCGATCCGTCAAATCTTTGAACTGCTGGGTCACCTGACTTTCGATCTGACGCTCGACGTACGCCTCGGGCACAGGAAACTCGTGCGTTTCAATGAGCCGGTCGATTAACTCTTCCTTGGCCTTTTGCTGCGCCAGAAATTCCCGCTCCTGAAAAATCGCTCTGCGGATGGCCTCACGTAAATCGTCCAGGGTCTGATAATCGCCCAGATCCCGTGCGAATTCGTCGTTCAGATCCGGCAATTCCTTAGTCCGGATCATCTTGAGCTTCATGCGGAAGCGCACCGTCTTGCCCGCCAGGTTTTTCTGCCCGTAATCTTCCGGGTAGGCAACTTCGAATTCCTTCTCATCTTCGGGAGACAGGCCGCGCACCGCGTCTGAGAACGCCGCCACCGTTTCCGGATCCCCAACATGAAGCTGCATATCGTCCTGATGGATCGGCTTCTCGACGCCGGAAAGGCTGTCGAGCGAAACCACGGCGTAGTCTCCGTCGGCTACAGGCCGGGGGTCGACATTCACGAACTGAGCCTTCTGATCGCGAACTTCGTCCAGCCGCTTCGCGATATCTTGGTCGGTAACTTCGGGCTCGCTGTAGTGAACGGTGACGCCGCGATACTCTTTCAGGTCGATGGTGGGGGCGACTTCGAATTCGGCCTTGAACCGGAGCGGTTCACCTTCCTTGAACTCGACGTCCTTGACGCTGGGACGCCCAACCACCTGCAAGTCCTCTTCTTGCACTTTCTTCTGGAAATATTTGGGGAGCAGGTTTTCGATGACGTCTTCGCGCACCTCTTTGGCAAACTTGGTGCGAATGAGATTGATGGGAACTTTCCCTGGGCGAAATCCAGGCAGCTTTACTTTTTGCTGGATATTGGCGACGACCCGGTCGGTCTCGCGGGCAATTTCATCAACGGGAACGCTGATCTCGATTTCGTGTTTGCAGCCTTCGACAATCATGGGTGTAGGTGTAGGAGGTGGGGATAGGAAGACCGTCGCCGGTCCTACCGCCTACCTCCACTACCCACCACCATTCTACGTACCTTCGTTCCAACTTGCCAGGTAGTGCTCCTGCTCGAGCGTCAGGCGGTCGATCTTCACCGCCATGGATTCGAGCTTCATACGGGCTACCTGTTTGTCGAGCTCCTCGGGAACCGGATAGACGCGCTTTTCGAGACTGGCGTGGTTCTTGATCATGTAGTCGGCCGATAGCGCCTGATTGGCGAAGCTCATGTCCATCACCGAAGCCGGGTGGCCCTCGGCCGCGGCCAGATTGATCAGGCGGCCTTCGCCCAGCACATAAATCCGCCGTCCGTCTTTCAGGGCGAACTCTTCGACGAACTCGCGGGTCTGCCGCCGGGAGGAGGCCATCTTGCCGAGAGTTTCGAGATCGATCTCGACATTAAAGTGGCCGGAGTTGCAAATGATGGCGCCGTTCTTGAGCTTTTCGAAGTGATCGCGCGCAATGACGCTCTTGTTGCCGGTGAGGGTGATGAACAGGTCGCCGATAACGGCGGCTTCCGTCATCGACATCACGCGATAGCCATCCATAACGGCCTCGATCGCTTTGGTGGGATCGATCTCGGTGACGATCACATTAGCGCCCATGCCGCGTGCGCGCATAGCGACGCCGCGCCCGCACCAGCCGTAGCCGGCCACCACAACGGTCAGGCCGGCCAAAAGGATATTAGTGGCGCGGATGACGCCATCCAGCGTGCTCTGTCCCGTTCCGTAGCGGTTATCGAAGAGGTGTTTGGTCAGCGCATCATTGACCGCGACGATCGGATATTTCAGCACCCCGTCCTTGGCCATGGCGCGCAGGCGAATCACGCCCGTGGTGGTTTCTTCGGTGCCGCCGATCACGTGCTCGAGCAGTTCCTTGCGCTTGGTATGCAGGATGGTAACCAGGTCGGCGCCATCATCCATGGTGATGTTGGGGCGGTGATCGAGAGCCGACATGATGTGCGAGTAATAGCTTTCGTTGTTCTCGCCCTTGATGGCGAAAACCGGGATACTGTAATCGCGGACCAGGCTGGAGGCCACGTCGTCCTGCGTCGACAGAGGATTAGACGCGCACAGCACAATGTTCGCCCCACCGTCGCGCAGCGTGACCATCAAGTTGGCGGTTTCGGTAGTGACATGCAGACAGGCAGCCACACGAATATCCTTCAGCGGCTGGGCCTTGATGAACTGCTTGCGAATGCTCTGCAAGACAGGCATCGATTGGAACGCCCACTCGATGCGGCGTTTTCCGAGGTCGGCCAGCGACAGATCTTTCACATCGCAAGCGACTGTTGCGGTTGCATTAGTTGACATGAGTCCCTCGATTTCAAAAATGGAATTATTTGGCAGCGACCGCGACGCGGCTGCTGTCCCGTAGCGCGGCGGCTTTGTCGTTGGCTTCCCAACTGAAACTCGGTTCGGTTCGGCCAAAATGCCCGAATGCCGCCGTTAAACGATAAATCGGACGGCGCAATTTCAAGTGCTCGATCATCCCCTTGGGAGTGAGCGGGAATAGTTCGCGAACCAGCTCCACCAAGCGCTCTTCCTCCACCACGCCGGTTCCAAAAGTATGGACCATCACTGAAACCGGCTCGGCCACGCCGATCGCATAAGCCAATTGGACTTCGCAGCGCGTGGCTAATCCGGACGCTACCAGATTCTTAGCGATGTAACGCGCCATGTAGCAAGCTGAGCGATCCACTTTAGTCGGATCCTTGCCTGAGAACGCGCCGCCGCCATGGCGTCCCATGCCGCCGTAGGTGTCGACGATGATCTTGCGCCCCGTCAGCCCGGTATCGCCGTGCGGTCCGCCGATGACGAACCGGCCGGTGGGATTGATATGGAATTTCGTGGACGAGTCCACCATGTTGGAGGGCACCACGGGATCGATGATGTGCTTCTTCACCTGCGCGCGGAGCTCTTCGGTCGAAATCTGGTCATCATGCTGGGTGGAGACCACTACCGCCTCGATGCGCTTGGGTTTGCCATTGGCGTATTCCACGCTGACCTGGCTCTTGCCATCCGGCCGCAGGAAATCGAGCTTGCCCGAGCGCCGAACCTCGCTCAACTGGCGAACCAGCTTGTGCGCCATCATGATCGGCAAGGGCATCAGCTCGGGAGTTTCATCACAAGCGAAGCCGAACATCAGGCCCTGGTCGCCTGCGCCTCCAGTGTCCACACCCATGGCGATATCGGGCGACTGGCTCTGAATGGAATTAATAATGCCGCAGGTTTTGCTGTCAAAGCCGAAGTTGGCGTCCGAATAACCGATGTCATTGATCACGCTGCGCACCAGGCGGGGAACATCGACGTAGGTATTGGTGGTGATTTCACCCGAGACTACGCAGATTCCGGTCGTGATCAAAACCTCGCAGGCCACGCGGCCCTTGGGGTCGTCCTTCAAAACCGCATCCAGGACGGAATCCGAGATCTGGTCCGCCATTTTGTCGGGATGTCCTTCAGTAACCGACTCTGACGTAAATAAATGCCGCATCTTTTCTGACACCTGTTGATCCTCCAAAAAGCCGTTGGTCTATTGCTAATCGTGAATTTTCCGTGCGGGAAACTAAAAGTCAGTGTATCTCGCCGCGACCGTGTTGGTCAATGAACCGAGGTTCTATTCCCGCTTGGGCCTATAGTTCCGTGGAGGTCTAGTTCCTTAGTTCAGCCTACTCGACTTGGATTCATGTCATGAGTCCCGATGGACCGCATCCAGGCCGAAAGCTGGAACACAAACTGCAATATATTCAGCACCTTCCGCGCCGGGAGTGCTATACCGTACCCATTCGCCTCGCCGGGCAATGACGGCCTGACCGGCCCTAACCTCCATGACACCTTCCTTAGATTCCACGCGAACGGCGCCTCGGAGCACGATTGTGAATTCGTCGAATTCCGGCTGCTGGCCCGGCTCGCTCCATCCGGCCGGACTGTGCATGTGAGCGATGCTCACGGACTCATGGCCGGAATTGACCCGCCCGATATACTCGTCAATCAGTTTGTTGGCCGGCACAGGAATCCGGGTCGGGTTTTCTACGAGCGTCGGCATACTGGCGGCTTAGTGGTCTCGATCGGTAACCAGGTCAGTGAGCGCGGTCAACGCTCTCTGGTAGGGAGAGTCGGGGAACTCGATCACGATAGAGCGAGCCTTGTCGGTGAAGGCTTGCGCACGTTCACGGACGCGGTCGAAGCCGCCGCGCCGCTCGATCATATGGAGAACTTTGACGAAGGGCGCCGCGTCATAGTTGCCGTCCCGGAGAACCGTGTCCACTAACCGGCGCTCTTCTTCGGAGGCCTGCTCGAGCGCATAGATCAGCGGCAGAGTTACCTTGCCTTCCCGGAGGTCGCTACCCACCGGCTTGCCCAGCACCTTCTCATGCGAGGTGAAATCGAGGACATCGTCGACCAGTTGGAAAGCGATTCCGAGATTCCAGGCGAACTCGCCCAGGCGGGCCTCAGTGGCGTCGTCAGCCCCTCCCATCACAGCGCCAAGCCGCGCGCAGGCAGAAAACAAGCTGGCCGTTTTGCGATCTACCAGCTCCATGTAATCGGCCTCGGAAATATTGATCTTGCCGATCAGTTCCAACTGGAGCAGCTCGCCTTCCACCATCATCTGGGTCAGCGCGATCAGCACATCCAGTACGTGAAAATTCCGCTCGCGCAGCGCCATCTGAAAAGCCTGCATGTACAACCAGTCGCCCGCGAGCACGCAAGTGTGATTGCCCCAGATGGCGTTGGACGATGGACGGCCGCGGCGCGTCTTGGCAATGTCGATGACATCGTCGTGAACCAAGGTCGCAGTGTGGATCATCTCCACCACGGCGGCCATCCGGATGGAGCCATCGGTGACGCTGCCCACCAGTCGCGAGGCGAGCAAAACGAGAATCGGGCGCAGACGCTTGCCGCCGCCGGCCTGCAAGTATCGGCCGATAGTGGTCACAGCATCGACGCTGGCCACCGATTCGAGGCTGATCTCGCGCTCTACACGTTCGAGATCGTCCTTGACGAGATCGAAGATGTCCCGCGCCGACAGGCTTTGGCCGAGCTTGCTGAGTCCCATGCAGGAATTCCTAAGTTTAGCAGGTTGACGGACTTACTCCGGCGGTTTGTCGAGACTTCAGCTATGCAGATAAAGCGGTGTGCCATCCGGATCGCAAAAGCCGCGGGCTGACCCGGGATAATGGGCTTCACGGAGCAGGGTGAGCGCGTCCGGAATCTGTGGCACCGACATAGGAGCTGCGCCGCAGACGCGTGTCCCAGAGCCAATTGTGCCTTCGATTAATCCCTGGGCGGCGAGCTCTTCATAAGCGACAAGCACGGTATTGCGCGAGATCCGTAGGCGCTCCGCTAGAAGGCGAGTGGAGGGTAATCTGTGCCCCGGTGGCAACGATCGGTTCAGGATCGCCAGCCGTAAGAACGCGCAAAGCTGGCGGTAGATCGGCCGCGACAAGGTCGGGTCCGGCACGAAGTCCAGCAACGTAGACTTACTCGCTCGCTTCAGAATGGTACCTCCTCGCGCAAAATGGCTCTTTGCATTCTCTCACTCCTGGTGGATGCTAGGAAGGGGTTTGAAGTGTGGCTGTTTGTAGCGAAAGGAGCAACGGATGATCTTTGGCGCCCATGTAATCGTATATAGCAAGGATGCGGCGGCTGACCGGGCCTTCTTGCGGGATATCCTCGGACTTGCTTTCGTCGACGCTGGCCACGGATGGCTGATCTTCGCGCTGCCTCCGGCCGAAGTGGCGGTCCATCCGGCCGAGGACAGCGAGCGGCACGAGCTCTATTTCATGTGTGACGATCTGGAGGCCGAGAGATTAGCGCTGGGTGCGAAGGGCGTCCGGTGTTCGGAGACACAGCAGGCCAGGTGGGGATCGATCACCAAGATCCGGCTTCCCGGCGGAAGTGAAGTGGGTCTCTATCAACCCAAGCATCCCATGGCGTTCACCCGCACGCCCAACTTACCCACTAGCGATACTAAGAAAGGGCTGAGCTGATCGCTCGGCCGAGGAGATGACGATGTTTTCTGGCGGCAACGTGACCGTTTATGTTTCCAACATGGATAAAGCCGTTCGCTTCTACAGCGAAACGCTAGGGCTGAAACTGGCGTACCGGTTCGGCGACCACTGGGCTTCGGTAGAGGCGGGCAAAGGCCTGACCATCGGTCTGCACCCGGCTTCAGCGCAGTCACCCGCTGGTCGAAAAGGCTCGATGGCGATCGGCCTCGAACTCAAAGGTTCGATTCAGGACGCAGTCAAAGCGCTCGAAGCGAAAGGCGTAAAGTTCCAAGGCATCGCCAACGAAGGCAAGGCCGGGGCTTTCGCCGGATTCGAAGATCCGGACGGAAACCAGTTGTATCTTGCTCAACTCGACTGGAGCCATGTCCAGCAGGGTGAAGGCCAGTATCAGGGAGCGATGTCTTAGCTAACCCTTCCCCATTAGCCGGCGGAAGTTTTCGGTGGTCACAAGGCTCACTTCCTCCAGCGATTGGCCGCGGAGGTCGGCCAGCTTGCGCGCGGTGTGGACCACCAGCGCCGGTTCGTTCCGTTTGCCGCGCTTGGGAACCGGAGCGAGATAGGGAGAATCTGTTTCCACCAGGATGCGATCCACGGGAGCTTCCTTGGCCGCGGCCTGAAGATCGAGCGCCTTGGGGAACGTCACGATTCCGCCGAAGCTCAGGTAAAAGCCGAGATCCAGCGCCCGCTGTGCTTCGGCAGGGCCGCCCGAGAAGCAGTGCATAATTCCGCCCATGCCGTGCGGCTTCCAATATTGTTCGAGCAGCGCGGCCGTATCGTCCCAAGCCTCGCGGGTGTGAATCACGATCGGTTTCTTGGCCGCGGCGGCGATCTCCATTTGTCGGATGAAAACCGACGTCTGCGTTTCGCGCGGAGAAAAATCGTAATGGTAATCGAGACCAATTTCGCCGAGTGCGACTACTTTCGGGTGCGATAGAAGCTCGGCCAGACGTTGGAAATCTGGATCGGTCGCTTTGGCCGCATCGTGCGGATGGATGCCGACGGTCGCATAGAATTGCGGGTATCGATCCGCCAGTCGAATACCGGCTTCCAGATCCGGCGGACCGTTGCCGGTCCCGATCGCGACCATCTGCTCGACTCCCGCCTCCAGCGCGCGGGCGACCACTTCGTCACGATCGGCGTCGAACTCCGGACTGTCCAGATGGCAGTGGGAGTCGATCAGACTCACTTCAGCCGCGCTCCCACCGGCACGTCTTCCAGGAATCCGGCCAGCACCGGCTTGCCGCCCTCGATCGACGCCGCGACGATCATGCCGTTGGATTCGAGCCCGCGCAACTTGCGGGGCTGCAGGTTCGCGACGATCACGACCTTGCGTCCGATCAACTGCTCCGGAGGATAGGCTTCGGCGATTCCGGCCACGATGCTGCGCGGCTCCGGCTCGCCGATCTCTACTTTGAGATGAAGCAACTTGTCGGCGCCCTTCACGCGCTCAGCGGCAAGCACCAATCCGACTCGCATCTCGACTTTGACGAAATCGTCGATTGCAATTTTGCTCGAGTCAGGCTGAGCTGCGGCAGAGACCGGCTTCGGCGGCGCGAAAATTGCGGCCTGCCGTTCCCGCTCCTTCAATTCCAGCTCTTGCATTTGTGGAATTGCGGTTTTCGCATCCAGCCGCGGAAAAACGCCGGCTACTTTTCCGACCTTTT
>Ga0210401_10000510_pt1 | contig 47249 bp, 47 predicted proteins | sample IncBWH32MmetaG_FD_150866 | JGI IMG/M metagenome (GOLD analysis project Ga0210401, IMG submission 150866) | Forest soil microbial communities from Barre Woods Harvard Forest LTER site, Petersham, Massachusetts, United States - Inc-BW-H-32-M | ecosystem: Environmental > Terrestrial > Soil >...
AAACTCTGCTTGCCGCATAGAAGAAATAAATTTCTCTTTGTGGCTGGTTGAGGAGACATATATAGAAAAAAATTCCAGTCAACCCTGGACACCGCAGCAGTCGTCCTCTACCTCAATCAACACGTCGCAATTTTCGGAAATCGTCCAATGACCTCTCCGCTCGAGCAAAAAAAGATCAAGATCACAGGGCCCTCGATCGTCACGGCCAACCGCACCATCGATGGCGCGGTGATCTACCGCACGCCTGCGAAGGACTGGTCGACCGATCTCGCCCATGCCGCCGTCGTGCGGGCCGCCGATGAAGCCCGCACGCTGCTCGCCGAATCCGTCGCCGACGATCTCGGCGCGGTCGGCGCCTATATCGCGCCGGTCGAGGTCAGCGACGGCAAGATCGCGCCGGGCAATCTTCGTGAACAGATCCGCCGCTCGGGCGTCACGATCGGACTTCCTGCGATCGGTCTCCCGGTCCAGGCCTAAGGCGCGCCACCCATGTACGCTTATGATGAAATCGACCGCACGCTGGTCAACGAGCGCGTCGCCGAATTCCGCGACCAGGTGAAGCGCCGCCTCTCCGGCGAGCTCACCGAAGACGAATTCAAGATGCTGCGGCTGCAGAACGGCGTGTACCTGCAGCTCCATGCCTACATGTTCCGCGTCGCGATCCCCTATGGCACGCTGTCGTCAGAGCAGTTGCGCCGGCTTGCCCACGTGGCGCGCCGCTACGACCGCGGCTATGGCCATTTCACCACCCGCCAGAACATCCAGTTCAACTGGATCAAGCTGAAGGACCTGCCCGACGCATTGAGCGATCTCGCCGAAGTCGGCATCCACGCCATGCAGACCTCGGGCAACAACACGCGCAACGTCACTTCCGACCAGTGGGCCGGCGTCGCGCCGGGCGAGATCGAGGATCCCCGCATCTGGGCCGAATTGATGCGGCAATACACCACGCTGCATCCGGAATTTTCGTTCTTGCCGCGCAAGTTCAAGATCGCGATCACCGCCTCGGCGCATGACCGCGCCGCGGTCAAGATCCACGATGTCGGGCTGCGGCTGCACAAGAACGCGGAAGGTGAGACCGGGTTCGAGGTGCTGGTCGGCGGCGGGCTCGGTCGCACGCCGTTCATCGCCAAGACCATCAAGCCGTTCGTCCCGGGCCGCGACATCCTGAGCTATCTCGAAGCGATCATGCGCGTCTACAATCAGTACGGCCGCCGCGACAACATCTACAAGGCGCGGATCAAGATCCTGGTTCACGAGCTCGGCATCGAGAAGTTCGCGGCCGAGGTCGAAGAGGAATGGCAGCAGATGAAGAGCGATGCGCTCGTCATCGACGACGAGGTCGTCGAGGACATCCGCTCGCGCTTCTTCTATCCCGCTTATGAGAAGCTGCCGCATCTGCCGGAGGAATTGAAGAAGGCGGCGAATGACGCGAAGTTCGAGGCGTGGCGGAAGAACTCGACCTTTCCCCACAAGGCATCGGGCTACGCCATCGTCACCATTTCGCTGAAACCGGTCGGCGCGCCGCCCGGCGACGCCACCGCCGATCAGATGGATGCGCTGGCCGATCTCGCCGACAAATATTCGTTCGGCGAAATCCGCGTCGGTCACGAGCAGAACCTGGCGCTGCCGCATGTCGCGCGGCGCGACCTGCCGGCGCTGTGGAAGGCGCTCGACAAGATCGGGCTGGCGACGCCGAACGTCAACCTGGTGTCGGACATCATCGCCTGCCCGGGTCTGGACTATTGCTCGCTCGCCAATGCGCGCTCGATCCCGATCGCGCAGGAGCTGACCCGGCGCTTCGCCAATCACGACACCGCCAACCTGATCGGCCGGCTGCACATCAACATCTCCGGCTGCATCAATGCCTGCGGCCATCATCACGTCGGCCATATCGGCATTTTGGGCGTCGAGAAGAATGGCGAGGAATTCTATCAGATCACGATCGGCGGCCGCGCCGACGAGAACGCCGAGCTCGGCGCCCTGATCGGGCCCGCGGTGCCCTATGGCGAGGTTGCCGACGTCGTCGAGGACATTGTCGAGGCGTATCTGGCGTTGCGCGAAAGTCCCGACGAGCTGTTCGTCGATACGGTGAAGCGGCTCGGCGTCGAACCGTTCAGGGAGCGCGTCTATGCCACTCGTTAAGGGCGGACACATCATCACGGACCCGTTCGTGCTTGTTGCCGACGACGCCGAGCTTCCCGAAGCCGGCGCCGTGCTGGTGACCGCGAAACGCTTCCTGCAGGATGCGGAAGCGATCCTGCAGCGCTCGGCCAAGGCCGGCGTGATCTGGCCCAACAATCGCGACGTCGACGAGCTCGTGCCCTATCTCGATCGGCTGGCCGTGGTCGCGCTGGTGTTTCCGAGTTTTCGCGACGGCCGCGCCTACAGCCAGGCCCGCCTGCTGCGCGAGCGCTTTGCCTATCGCGGCGAGTTGCGCGCCGCCGGCCAGGTGCTGCGCGACCAGTTCGTGTTCATGCTGCGCGCCGGCTTCGACGCCTTCGAGGTGAAGAAGCAGGCCGATGCGGAAGCCTTCGCCCAGACCGTCAAGCGCTATTCGGTGTTTTATCAGCCGACCGGCGACGGCCGCCTCACCGCATTGCATCGGCGCATGCAGTTGCGTCATTCCGAAAGTGCAGGCCTATGAACGCGCATGCATCACGGGCGTCGTTGCGGCCGGCCGGCGCGCTGCCGACTGCGGCCGAGCTTGACCATGCGCTGCGCGATGCCGCCCCTCGCGACGTGATCGCAACCGCGCTGAAGATCGTCGGTCGCGAGCAGCTCGCCGTGGTGTCGTCGTTCGGCACCGAATCGGCCGCGCTGTTGAAGGTGATGGCGGATGTCGATCCGGCGATCCCCGTGGTCTTTCTCGATACCGGCTGGCTGTTCGAGGAGACTCTGGCCTATCGCGATACGCTGATCGAGAAGCTCGGCCTGCGCGACGTGCGTTCGATCAAGCCCCTGGACGAGACGCTGTCGCGCGAGGATCCGGAGCGCGATCTGTGGTTTTCCGATCCCGACGCCTGCTGCCGGATCCGCAAGGTGGAACCGCTGGCGCGGGCGCTGAAACCGTTTTCTGCCTGGATCAACGGCCGCAAGCGTTTTCAGGGCGGCGCGCGCGCCGCGATCCCTGTGGTCGAAGAGGATGGTGAACGCTTGAAGTTCAATCCGTTCGCCAACATCGCGCGCGACGACATCGTCGCGATCTTCAAGAGCGCGAACCTGCCGCCGCATCCGCTGGTCGCCTCGGGCTACCTCTCGGTCGGCTGCATGCCATGTACCTCGCGCACCTCGGCGGATGAGGATGCGCGCGCGGGCCGCTGGCGCGGCCGGCCGAAGACGGAATGCGGCATCCATAGCGTCAAGGCGCCGTAACATCCGGTTTCATCACGAGCCCCTGTGAATTTAAATGTGGCGGATGTTCACCATTCAGCCACGGTTGGTATGCAACAACCCGCCCGACCTCAGAGGTGATTCGGATTCATGCGGGCATTCGTCGCAATTCTTCTGACCTTGGCACTGGCGGGCTGCGCCGCGGATGTTCCGGTCGAGCAGCCGGCCATGTATGTCGACATGGCGACGCCTGGCGCGCGGCTCGACCCGGTCGCCGCGGCGACGATGATCTCGCAGTACCGACAGAACAACGGGCTTGGCGCGGTCGCGATGGATCCCGAGCTGATGAAACTCGCCGAGCAGCAGGCGCAGACCATGGCCAGCCAGAACAAGCTCGACCATGACGCCAAGGCGCCGCTCGCCAAACGCCTCAACGGGGCCGGATATCCGGCGACGGCGGCGGTCGAGAATGTCTCGGCGGGGTATCATACGCTCGCCGAGGCCTTTTCTGGCTGGCGCGACTCTCCGCCGCACCGGGCCAACATGCTCAAGGGCGGTGTCACAAAACTGGGCATCGCGGCGAGCTATGCTCCGAATACCAAATACAAGGTGTTCTGGACGCTGATCCTGGCATCGACCGACGCCTGATAAACTTGGCGTGATGCGGACCCCCGGTCTCGTCGATTGACGCTGGCTGCATCTGGCGCCACGGTGCGACGGCTATTTGTTCCATTGATTTGAGCCGTCATGACCGACCACAACCATCTTCCAGCCCCGCCCTCCACGCCCGCCAGGGCCCAGCCCGTGCTTGTCCTGCAAGGCGGCGGTGCGCTTGGCTCGTACCAGGCCGGCGCCTATCAGGCGCTCTGCCGTTTCGATTTCGAGCCGGAATGGATCGCAGGCATCTCGATCGGCGCGGTCAATGCCGCGATCATCGCCGGCAATGAACGCGACAAGCGCACCGAGAAGCTGAAGGAGTTCTGGAACATGGTTTCCGCGCCGGTGCCCTGGAAACCGCTTGCCAAGACCGATCGCGGGCGCTCCCTCTTCAACGAGACCAGCGCGGCACTGATCGCGGCCTTCGGCGTTCCCGGCTTCTTCACGCCGCGCATTCCGCCGGCGCCGCTGTGGCCGCCGGGCCACCCGGAATCGAAGAGCTATTACGACACCGCGCCCTTGAAGCGGACGCTGGAGCGGCTGGTCGATTTCGACCGCATCAACGATCTGAAGGTCCGGCTCAGCATCGGCGCGGTCGGCGTCACCACCGGCAATTTCAGATACTTCGACAATTTCGAATTCCGGAAGCTTGGAAAAAAGATCGGCCCAGAACACATCATGGCTTCCGGCGCGCTGCCGCCCGGCTTCCCGTCGATCGAGATCGAAGGCGAGCATTATTGGGACGGCGGCATCGCTTCCAATACGCCGCTCGACTATGTGCTGGAGGCCGAGACCGACCGCGATCTCCTGATCTTCCAGGTCGATCTGTTCAGTGCGCGAGGGCCGTTGCCGGAGACGCTGCTCGAGGCGGCGGAGCGCGAGAAGGACATCCGCTTCTCCAGCCGCACCCGCATGAACACCGACAAGAACCGGCAGGTCCACAACGCCCGCAGGGCGGTGCGCGATCTCATCGCCAAACTGCCGGATTATCTGAAGAACGATCCTTCGGTCGAATATCTCTCCAAGGCTGCAAAGGAGAACACCGTGACGGTGGTTCACCTGATCTATCGCAGCAAGAACTACGAGACCTCGTCGAAGGATTATGACTTTTCCCATGTCGCCATGGTGGAGCACTGGAACGCGGGCGCGCGCGATGTTCACCTGTCGATGCGCCACAAGGATTGGCTCGAGCGGCCGCAGTCGGGCGAAACGATGGTGACCTATGACCTCACCGGCGACGGCACGCTGACCATCAACGGCAAACAGGAGTGAACCAGATGACGGATTTGAAGGGCAAAACCGCGGTCGTGACCGGATCCACGAGCGGCATCGGGCTCGCCTATGCGCGGGCCTTCGCGGGCGCCGGCGCCAACATCGTCCTCAACGGCATGGGCGCGCCGGCCGACATCGAGAAGGAGCGTTCCGCCATCGAGACCGACTTCAAGGTCAAGGCGGTGCATTCGCCGGCCGACATGACCAAGCACGCCGAGATCGCCGAGATGATCGCGCTCGGCGAGAAGACGTTTGGCAGCGTCGACGTCCTCGTCAACAATGCCGGCATCCAGTTCGTGTCCCCGATCGAGGAGTTCCCGCCGGAGAAATGGGAAGCGATCATCGCGATCAACCTGTCGTCGGCGTTCTATGGCATCCGCGCCGCCATCCCCGGCATGAAGAAGCGCGGCTGGGGCCGCATCATCAACACGGCATCGGCGCACTCGCTGGTCGCTTCGCCCTTCAAGGCGGCCTATGTCTCGGCCAAGCACGGCATCGCGGGGCTGACCAAGACGGCGGCGTTGGAACTTGCGACCTTCAAGATCACCTGCAACTGCATCAGCCCCGGCTATGTCTGGACGCCGCTGGTCGAGCACCAGATTCCGGAGACGATGAAGGCGCGCAACATGACCAAGGAGCAGGTCATCAAGGACGTGCTGCTGGACGCGCAGCCGACCAAGGAATTCGTCACCGTCGAGCAGGTCGCAGCGCTCGCGCTGTTTTTGTGCAGCGACGACGCTGCCCAGATCACCGGCGCCAACCTCTCGATCGACGGCGGCTGGACCGCGGAGTAGGGCTGCAGATTTGCGGAGCAGCCAAGATTTGAAGTCCCCGCCAAGAGGCCGTAAGCCTTCGGCGGGGCGTCGATTCGCCTGGCTCATGCGCGCGAACAGGACTTCATCTTGCTTATCACGACTCTGATCGGTCTTGCGGCGGCCTGCTGCACGACGGTGTCATTTCTGCCCCAGGTCATCAAGGCGTGGCGGACGCAATCGACACGCGACGTGTCGTTCGCGATGTTCACGCTGCTGGTGACCGGGAACTCACTGTGGCTCGTCTACGGCGCGCTGATCGGCGATCTGCCGATCGTGGTCGCCAATGTGATCACGCTCGGCCTGGTCGGCGCGATCCTGGCGCTGAAGCTGCGATACGGCTGAGCGCCGTCGGCTGCTATTTTCGTCCAGTACGCTCTAAGTGTGATCCTCTATGGGCTGTGGTCGCCTCGATGTGTGCCGAATGTGCAAGATGCCGATGGTGTCGCCGCGCACGCGATAGAAGATCCGAAATGGATAGCGAACGACAGATACGACGCGCACATGCGAACGCTGCGTAACGCGCGGTGCCGATTCGGGTGCTACGTGCGGATGCGCTCGATCGTCGGTAAATCTATGTTCGACGGATCGCGCGATTGCGGGGCTTGCTTTCGTCGAATAACAGCTGCTGGCGATCCCATCGAGATCGGCGATGGACCGCCACGAATAAACAATCTTCATCCGCGACGAAATTTTGCAAAGGCCCCCTCGACTTCAGCTTTGGTTGCGATTTCGCCCCGATCGATCGCTGCCATCGCGGCATCGATGACCTGCAATTCCTCGTGGGTGGCGAAATAATCCTGGCCCCGCAACTCGCTTTCGATTTCGTTCGCGACGGCGGCGAGTTCTTGCTGGGCAGCTTCCGGCCAGGCTTGAACGCGTTCCAGCAGGTTCTTCAAATCGGCGGCTTTCATGCGCGCGATTTCCAACCCAAAGCAAATGGATCACGCCTTCCCGAACGCCAGCACGTGCAGCCCAAGCCTGCGGCGCACGATCCAGAATAGCAGCACGGTCTCGAACACCAGCGAGATCGAGGTCGCGGCCGCAGCGCCATGGCCGCCGAAGCGCGGCACCAGCAGCACGCAGAGCACGAGGTTCATGACGAAGGCCGAAGCATAGGCCGCCGCGCAGACATTCTGGTGGCCGAGCATGTTCAACAGCCGCTCGACCGGGCCGATTGCCGCGCGCCCGACCAGCCCGATCGCGGCGATGAACATGATGTCGTAGCCAGCGACGAAGCGCGGCCCGAACAGCCACAACAGCGGCTTGCCGAACGAGAGCAGCAGCGCGGTCGCGGCCAATGACGGCCAGAACGTCCACTTGATCACATGCGCGACATAGGCCGAGAGCCGTTCGCGGTCGCCGGCCGCATTGTACGCGGCGAAGCGATGCGCCGTGGTCGCCGACATCGCGTAGTGGATGAACGAGACCAGCGCCAGCGTCTTGATGACGGCGTAGTAGACGCCGACCTCTTCGGAGGGGCGGAACTGCTGCAGCACCAGCACGTCGGTGTAGGACAGCAGCAGGTAAAATCCCTCGACCAGAAGGATCGGCAGCGACACCGCGAGCCAGCCGCGGAAGTCGTAAGCCTTTGGCCCCGGTGCGACATGCGCATCGAGCCTTCTGTTCAGCACCAGCATCTGCCCGCTCATCGCGACCCACACCGCGGCTGCGCTTGCGAGCATCGCGGTGCTGGCGCCGAGGTCGAAACCGAGGACGAAGGCAGAGCCCGTCATGGCGATGATCAGGCCCTGGCGTACGATGAACTGCGGCATCAACCCGAGTTGCATCCAGTCGTGCGAGCGCGCGATGCCGTCCTGCGTATTGGCGACGACAAAGGCGGGCAGCGTCACGCAGCCGATGTAAAGCGGCCGGACAGCCTCCGGATCGATCCACGGCGACAGCGCCTTGACGAGGCCCATGAGCGCCAGCGAGACCAGTGCCGAGACCAGGAACGCCATCCAGCGGCTGCCCGTGAGGAAGCCGCGCAGCAGCGCCTGCTCGTCGCGGGCGCGATATTCCGGGATGATCTTCTGCGCCGAGGTCGAGATGCCGAAATCCATCACGCTGCCGAGCAGCAGCACCCAGGTCCAGACATAGACGTAGGTGCCGTATTCGGCGCCGCCCATCCAGCGCGCCAGCACGATCTGGGCGAGATAGGCCAGTGCGGCGCTAAAGACGCGGATGGCGAAGATCGTGCCGGCGAGTCGCTTGGTGACGGAGGCCTCGTTGGGACCGCCTGTGAGCAGGGATCGCAGCCTGGCGACCAGGCCGATCGGCGATGCGGTTGCGGGTGGAGCGTCCATCGCGGCCACGGGGCGGGGAATCCTTCAATGAGTACCGCGCGAAGCGGTCACGATCCCCTCTATCAACCATTCGTTAAGATCAGGTGGCTGCTGTCATTCCGGGCGCCGCGCATCGGCACCAGCGAATCCCGAACCTGCTTCACGAGAGTCCGGCTCCGCGCGACAACGCGCGTCCCGCAATGACCCTTTGGGTCAATTCAGATTGACGTTGAACTCGTAGGCTTTCTCGCCGTCGACCAGGGTCAGCTTCAGCGCGGCGCCATCGGGATTGACCCCCGGCGGCACGCCGTCGAGCACGAAGCTGAAGCGCTTGACGCCCGGCGGACTGTGCTCGCGCAAGGTCGGCACGGGCAGCGACCAGTCCGGTGTCGGCCCTTCGACAAAAAGATTGAGCTCGCGATTGTCCGGCGTCACCACGTCGACCACCACATCGCTCGGGCCCTCGCGCTTGACGTCGCGTATCGTGAGCGGGTTGGGGTCGCCGATATTGGCGGGTTTGGGCACGGTGTCGAGCGCCGCAAACAGCGCGTTGTCCTCGGTCGAGGCGACGCTGGTAAAGGGCAGCTCAGTGCTGGCATCGACGGGAATGCAGATCTTGTTGCAGACCGCGTAATTGATCGCGGCGCGGAGCATCACCGGCTTGTCGGCGTTCTTGACGACGATCCTGAGCGGAAGCACGACCTTGTCGTGGTATCCCATCGCGTGGCCGCCGGCGCCGTCATCGAACAACAGCGGTGCGGGCCACAGCACCGTCACGGCCTCGACATTTTCGGACTTCGAAAAGTCGAAGCGCGGCGGTACGCCGGAATCGCCGGGCGTTCGCCAATAGGTTTTCCAGCCGGGTTGCAATTGGAAGGCGATGCCGCCGAGCAGGACCGCACCGCTGCGCGAGCCGGCCAGCAACCGCACTGCGGAATGCCCGTCCGACTGCCAGGGCGAGGCGTCCTCGGCACGGGATATCGCAGGCAGTGATGACGCAAAGACGGCTGCGGCGAGACCAAACAGGGCGTGGCGACGGATTGTGGCGTTCATGTGCAGTCTTTACCGTCCGTTTCCGTCTCAAACCATTGAATTGGTTGTGACCGGCGGCGGGCCGTCGAACCTTGATTGACAGATCACCCACCCAATATCAGGATAGGACAGAGACGAGAGCCTTGCCGATGAACCCTGAAGGCAAAAGACCGGGCGAAATCCGCCGCAAGGTGACTGGCATTGGCGACAACTCGGCCAAGCGCGGGTATCTCGATGGTCAGTTGCTGATCGCCATGCCTGTCATGGGTGATCCGCGCTTCGAGCGCTCCGTCATCTATCTCTGTGCGCATTCCGCCGAGGGCGCCATGGGCATCATGGTCAACCGCCCGGCGGGCAGTATCGATTTCCCTGAACTATTGGTGCAGCTCAAGATCATCAACAAGGCCGAGCAGATCAAGCTGCCGGGGCACGCCGAGACGCTCAAGGTGCTGCAGGGCGGTCCGGTCGATACCGGGCGCGGCTTCGTGCTCCATTCCAGCGATTTCTACATCGAGAATGCGACACTGCCGATCGACGACAAGATCTGCCTGACCGCGACCATCGATATCCTGAGGGCGATCGCCAAGGGCACCGGACCGAAGCACGCGGTGCTGGCGCTCGGTTACGCCGGCTGGCGGCCGGGCCAGCTCGAGGCCGAAATCCAGGACAATGGCTGGCTGCATTGCGACGCCGATCCCGATCTGGTGTTCGGCGACGACGTCGAGGAGAAATATGCCCGCGCGCTGCGCAAGATCGGCATCGATCCCGGCATGCTCTCGAACGCGGCGGGGCATGCGTAGCGGAAGCCACGCGGCTGCCCTCTTTCTAGAGAGGCTGGTCAAGACCCGCGCCGATCTGTTCGTACACTGGCAACTCGGCATGATCGGAGCGTTCGCCTGATGGGAGCGGTGTGAAGCGAGAGCCTCATGCACCGTTCTGTGAGCGTGACGATGTTGTCCGCGCCAACACTGCCCTTATGAGTCCGCGACTTGTCATGCCCCGCTTTGTGTGGGGCATCCAGTATTCCAGACACGGCAGTGCTTGAGCCGGCAGGCCGCGGCGTTCTGGATCGCCGGGTTCCGCCTTCGCCAAGGCTTCGGCGGGGCCACGCGTTCAAGGGGGCGCCGGAGCTTTAGCGGAGGCGGCGAGCCGGGCGATCACAGCATCCGTGCTGCGCTACTCCGCCGCCTGCTGCGCCACGGTCGGCTCGGTGCCGGCAACCGTCGCGCGCCGCATGTCGCGCGGCTGCGACTGATCGTAGCGGCGGACCCGATGCATGGTCTGGCGATTGTCCCACATCACGAGGTCGTGCAGCTTCCATTTGTGCACATAGACGAATTGCGGCTGCGTCGCGTGCTCGGTGAGGTCGCGTAGCAGGACCCGCGCTTCCGGCACGCTCATGCCGATGATGGCGCCGGCATGCGAGGACAGATAGAGCGACTTGCGGCGATGGCGGGGATGAGTTCGCACCAGCCGCTGCCGCACCGGCTTGAACATCGCCTTCTCCTCGTCGCTGTAGTCGAGGAAGCCGAGCGAGCCGCGCGAATACATCAGCGAGTGCTCGCAGATCAGATGTTCAATCTCGGCCTTGGTCTCATCGTCGAGCGCGTCATAGCCGGCGCGCATGTCGGCAAATTCGGTGTTGCCGCCCTTCGGGTTCACCACCCGCGCCGACAGCAGCGAGAATTTCGCCGGGATCGGGCGGAACGAGCTGTCGGAGTGCCACAGGCAATTGCCGAGATTGAACAGATGGGCGCGGTGGTCGCGGGCGAGAGGCTTGCCGTCCTTGCCGAGATTGGAGACGTCGTTGAGCCCAGAGTCGAGGCGGTGGTCTTCCTTCCTGGTGATGTTGCCGCCGCGCGGGTTCTCGCGTTCGCCGAAATTCAGCGCAAACGCCATCTGCTGGTCGTCGGTGATGTCCTGGTCATGGAACACGAGCACGGCGTGATGATCGATCGCGGCCTCGATCTCGGCGGCTTCCTGCCTGCTCAGCGGCTGGCGCAGGTCGACGCCAGAGACTTCGCCGACGAAACACGGGCCGATCTGCCGGACCGATAGGGTCATTGCGCTTCCTCCACGACCGAAATTCGCGGTTGTCCCGCTTGATCTGCAGCAAAAGGCTACTCCCGGCGCACGCGATGTCAACGCGCGCGCCGAGCAACCCAGTCAGGCATTGCGCGCCATCAAGCCGCCATCGACGGGGATGACGGCGCCGGTCAGGAACGAGGCTGCGGGCAGGCACAGGCTGAGCGTCATATGCGCGACCTCTTCCGGGTCGCCGTAACGGCCGAGCGCGGTGCGGCGCCTGGCATAGACCTGCTTCTGCTGGTCCGGAATGCGCGCCGTCATCGCCGTCGTGATCGGGCCCGGACAGATGCAGTTCACGGTGATGCCGTCGCGGCCGAGCTCCACCGCGAGCGAGCGCGTCAATCCGGTGACGCCGGCCTTCGCCGCGGAATAGGCGCTGTGCAGCGCGGTGGCGCCCAGCGCCTCGGTCGAGGCGATGTTGACGATACGCGGACATGTCGAGCGGCGCAGATGGGGCAGGACCGCGCGAATGATGCGCTGATGCGCCGATAGCAGCACGGCCAGTCCCCTGGTCCAGCCATCGTCATAGGCGGGATCGTCGATCGCCGCGCGCACCGAGACGCCGGCATTGTTGATCACGATGTCAAGCCCGCCGAAATGATCGGCGATCGCGCTGACGATCGTTGCGATGTCGCCGGCATCGCCGACATCGAGCCGCCAGGCCCGCGCCGCGCCACCTGCCGCTGCGATTTCTTCCGCGACGGCCCGCGCGCCGTCGGCGTCGAAGTCGGTAACGGCGACCTTCGCGCCTTCGGCGGCGAAGACGCGCGCGGTGGCGCGCCCCATGCCGCTGGCCGCGCCGGTGATGAGCACGGTCAATCCCTTCACGGAGCGGCTGAGCTGTTTGAAATCGGACATCGAAAGCCTCATCCAGGGATTGCGCCGAAACGCTGGCACCAATTGCGCGCGAGGTCAACGAAGTCGGATCGGACGCGAATGCTTCGATGATCTGCTCAAGATTGTACGCGCACACCGAACGAGCCGGTGAGGGCCAGGACATTGTTCATCGGCAGGTTGGAGCGGGTCCACTCGGCGCGTACGTCGCTCTCGAGATGGACCGTGCGGGTCAATTTATGGACACCGCCGCCGGCGACGAAGACGCGATCGTCGATACGGCTGGTCCCGACGAAGCGGTCCTGGCCGTAGCCCGAGCGCGGCGTTCCGACCAAGCCAGGGCTCGAACTGCTGATCGCAGGTCGCGCGACAGGGTCCCAAAAATATTGGCCGCCGGGGTCTCGGAGGCTTGCGAGCGCGCGACCAGGACGAAAGTCGTGGTCGGGCTGGGCGCCTAGGCCAGCGTCGCATCCGCGATCCAGCCTTCGACGTTCTGCATGCTGGGAAACTCTTAAATCATCGCGTCGACGGCATTATGGACGCGGGCCCGCGCACCTTGCATCGGGGCTTTTGCGACAATGCGCCACAGGTACAGTGACAGGCAGCGTGCATCTCTTGCGCGGTGATGCTGCGTCGTCCCGCCGCAACGTCGGGCGAAGTGAGCAGCGGCTCGCGTGAAGAAAACGCGTCAAACCAGGATCGATGGTGGTGTCATGAACGAACTCGATTTCAGCGGCAGGCAGGTTCTCGTCATCGGCGGCTCCTCTGGCATCGGCAACGGGATCGCGCAGGCCTTCCGCGCAAGGGGGGCGCGCGTCGCGGTGTGCGGTACGCGCGACCGCGCCGCCGATTATCGCCGCGACGATGGCTCGGATCTGGAAGGACTGGATTATGTCAGGCTCGATGTCAGCGATGCCAGGGCGATCGAGCGGTTCGCGCCCGCGTTCGAGATGCTTGACGTGCTGGTGCTGGCGCAGGGCGCGGTGGTCTACCGGCGCGGCGAATTCGAGATGGCTGGCTTCCGCAAGGTCGTCGAGGTCAATCTGATCAGCCTGATGGCCTGTGCCACCAGATTTCATCCGATGCTGCGCGCGGCGAGAGGATCCCTCATCATCGTCTCGTCGACCGCAGCCTTCCACGCGACCAGGGGCAATCCAGCCTACAGCGCCTCGAAGACCGGCGCGCTCGGCCTGACGCGCACGCTTGGGCAGGCCTGGGCGGAAGACGGCATCCGCGTCAACGGCATCGCGCCCGGCCTCGTCGACACCAAGATGACCAAGGTGACGACCGAAAATCCGAAGCGGCTCGAGGGGGCGCTCGAGCGGATTCCGCTGAAGCGGCTGGGGACACCGGCCGATATGGCCGGCGCCGCGCTGTTTCTGGCGTCGCCGCTCGCGTCCTACATCATCGGCCAGACCATCGTGGTCGACGGCGGGCTCGTGCTGTGACTACCAGATGCGCGAAAAGTCGCCCGGCGCCGGTGCCGCGGCCGATCGTCCAACGATACCCGGCGGGCGTAATACGCCGGGCGGATTCGCACGCGGCGGGGGGCCCGGTGGACGGGGGGCCGCGCCAATACCAAAGAAATTCCGCGGTGGCGGGGGCGCCGAAGCCTGAGCGGGGGCCGGAGCCATGGGCTTCCTGACCTGCTTGGGTGCGGGCGCCGGCGCCGCGGGCGGCGCGGCGCCGTCCGCAGGCGTGGCCGAGGCGACCGGAGTGTCGCCCTTGGCCTGTTCGCGGCCGATCTCGCGGCGCGGCCAGGCGAAATCGTCGGCGCGGCCGGCCGGCGGCGCCAGCGCTTCACCCTTGACCAGGGTGCGCGCGGCGAGCGCGTCGACCGCGGCCGGGCGTGTGCCGGGACCGCCGAGCAGCTGGTCGGCGCTGACCGAGGATGCCACCAGCGGCAGGATCGGACCGGCCAGCGGACGCGGCGCAGGCTGGCCCGGGACTGCATTGGCGTCCGGCGTTGCGGGCTCGGTCGGCAGCGCGACCGGCGATGTCCGCGTGGCCAGGAGCCGGCCGATCTCGCGCTCGACATAGTGTGCGAGCTTGCGCGCGCCGGGTGGTGTGAAATAGACGCCATCATAGGCGCGGAGCTGGCGCGGCTGGCCTTCGAAATCCGGCCCCTTCTGCAAGAAGCGGCCGGACTCGTCGACAAAGCCGTCCCAGACGTCGACATAGGTGATGCCCGCCTTGCCGGCCGAGTCACGGTAGAGCGAATCCAGAAACAGCATGTCGGACGTGCCCCTCGGGCCGCGGATCGCGGGAAGCCCGACCCAGACCACCGGCACGCCCTTCGACTTCAAGACCGCGATCATCTCTTCGATCTTCTTGATGTAGAGCTCGACCCAGCGTTCATCGCGGAACTCGTAGACGCCGTTCGGCGAGCGCGCGGCTTTTTCGGGAGCTGCTTGCGCCGCGTCGCTCTCCGCATCGTCCTGTTCGGCATCGGCCGCCTTGTTGTCGTCGGCCTTTTCATTGGCCTTGTCGTTGGTCGTATCGTTGGCCTTGGCGGCATCGTCAGGGGTGCCGTCCGGCTTGGTCTTCGCATCTGCGGGCTTGCCGGTATCCGGCTTGGTGGGGTCCGGCTTGGCTTTGGCGTCCTTCTTGTCCGTCTTCTTGTCGGCCGACTTGTCCGGCGCCGGCTCGCGGATCGCCATGCGGTCGTTGAGCCCGAGCATGACCACGATGATGTCAGGCTTCTCGGTTGCGAGAATGCCTTTGGCCGCGGCGGCCCAGTCGGCGGGCTCGCCCTTGGGCTGATATCTGATCAGGCCGGAAACGGTCTTGTGCCTGCGGATCACGCCCATTTCCGGCTGCTCGGTATAGGCCTCCTCGAGGCCATAGGCGAGCCAGTCCGCCATCGCATCGCCGAGCACGAGCACGTTGCGCTCCGCGACGGTGTCGCGCTTCTGCGGCGCCGGTGCGTGAGAAAAATCCTGCACGCGCTTGGGCGCCTGCGGCTGGAATGGCTGGAAGAAGTCGCTGCCGAACCAGCCGAAGCCGCGCGACGGCTGCTGCTGCTGCTGCCGCGGCGGGCCGCCAAAATTGCCAAAATTGAAGAACTGCGCGGAGGCCGGCGCTGCGATGCCGACCAGGAGTGCAATCGCAACCGCCAGCGCCACCAGCGGGCCCGGTTCGGTCAGCACCTTGATGAAGGATTTTGGCTTCAGCATGCGGCTACGTGCCTACTTCTCCACGAGCTCGCGACCCGGTTCCAGGGTGCGACCAAATCAACTCTGACGATACTAACGAAATCAGGCCGCAAACGGGCGGATTGGAATGTCAATAAGCCGGCTATCCACCGTGGGCGTCAAGAGCGGCTGCGGAATGTCGTCAAAAGAGTTACTTTTGAAGCAAATCTACCCCCTTTTTAGTGCACTCGTAGCCGTTCCAGCATGTCGGCGGTGGCGAATCCGTCGGCCGGAACCCCGATCGAGGCCTGGAAGCCGCGCAGCGCATCCCTGGTCTGCCCGCCGAACTGGCCGTCCGGGGTGCCCTGATAAAAGCCGCGCTGGGCCAAGAGCTGCTGCAGCTCCAGCCGCTCGGTCCGGGACAATTCCCGCTCCTGGCGCGGCCAGGCCTGCACGAAGGGCTGCCCACCTTTCAGGCGGTCGGCAAAGTGGCCGATCGCCAGCGCATAGGCTTCCGCCGGATTGTATTTCATGATCACCCGGAAATTCTGCAGCATCAGGAAGCCCGGTCCGGCGGCACCGGCCGGCGCCAGCAGGTAGGCCTTGTCGGCCGGGTGCGGATAGGGCTCGCTGTTCGGCCGCTTGACGCCGAGATGCTCCCATTGCGCCAGCGTCATCGGCTTGGCGCGGTCGGCCAGCATGTAGTTGAAGTTTTGCGGCACGATGACCTCGTAGCCCCAGCTCTGGCCCGCCTGCCAGCCATCCTTCTTCAGGTTGTTGGCGGTGGACGCGATCAGGTCGGCGGGATCGTCGACGACGTCGCGGCGGCCGTCGCCGTCGGCGTCGACGGCGTAGCGCTTGAAGGCGGTCGGCATGAATTGCGTCGGGCCGAAGGCGCCGGCCCAGGAGCCGCGCATCTGTTCCGGCCTGAGATCGCCGCGATTGAGGATTTCGAGCGCCGAGAGAAACTCGTCGCGGAAATAGGTCTGGCGGCGGCCGATACAGGCCAAGGTCGCGGTCGATTGCAGCACGCTGCGATCGCCGATCTGGGTCGAATAGTTGCTCTCGATGCCCCAGATCGCCGCGATCGTGTAGCGGTCGACGCCGTAGGCCTTCTCCGTGGCGTCGAACTGCGCCTTGTACTGGGCGAGGATCTCCTTGCCCTTGGCGAGGCGGTTGTCGTTCACCAGGATGTCGAGATAGTCCCAGATCGACTTGGTGAATTCGGGCTGCGCATCCAACAGGTCCATGATGCGCAAATCAGGCGCGAGGCCTGCCGTGAAGCGCTGGAAATTCTCCTGCGAGATGTTGCGGCGTGCGGCATCCGGCCACATCGCGGCAACGCAATTGTCGAAATTCGCCGCCGCCTCGCGGATCGCAGCCGCGGTCATCAACGGATGGCCGGAGGCGCCGTCCTCGCCGCTCCATTGCACCGAGCCCGTGTTCCCAGGCGTTGCCTGCGGCTGCGCCGGCGCGTCGGATTTTTGGCCGGAGAACAGGCTGAAGAAGTTCGACAGCCCGTTGCCGGACGATTGCGCCCCGGCCTCGCCGGTGAGCGTTAAGGCTAATGCGATTGCGATCACGCCGGTCCGCAAGGTCGCTCCAAGTTCCATCTGCCGCGCCATGTCTTTCCCGCTGCCCCTCAAATCTGGCTTTCAGGAGGCCTGCTTGCGGTTACCAAGAGTTTAATAAAAATCCGCCTATGGACGTTAGGTATTTGACATCTCCCATGGCCCGGCGGCAAACCGGCGCATGAAACTTTCATTCATCTGACCGTATCCTAAAGCAGGGCATCCCGATCCGCATGAAAATCCGCAAAGCCGTTTTTCCGGTTGCCGGCCTCGGCACCCGCGTCCTCCCGGCCACCAAGGCCATGCCGAAGGAAATGCTGACCATCGTCGACAAGCCGCTGATCCAATATGTCGTCGACGAGGCCAAGGAAGCCGGCATCGAGCATTTCGTTTTCGTCACCGGTCGCAACAAGGGCGTCATCGAGGATCATTTCGATCGCATGTATGAGCTCGACGCGACGCTGGCCGCGCGCGGCAAGAAGGCCGAGCAGGACATCCTGGCGCGCGACCAGCCCGAGGCCGGCGCGATGAGTTTTACCCGCCAGCAGGCGCCGCTCGGTCTTGGTCACGCGGTGTGGTGCGCACGCGATATCATCGGCAACGAGCCGTTCGCGGTGGTGCTGCCGGACGAACTGGTGCTGCACACGCCGGGCTGCCTCGCCCAGATGATCGCGGCGGCGGCGAAGTTGCCGGAGAAGTCGAACCTGCTCGCCGTGCAGGAAGTGCCGGCGCACCAGACCCATCAATACGGCATCTGCGGCGTCGGCAAGCGCGAGGGCAAAATGTTCGAGGTCGACGGCATGGTCGAGAAGCCGCCGCAAGGCACCGCGCCATCGAATTTCTCGATCACCGGCCGCTACATCCTGCAGCCGGAGATCTTCAACATCCTGGAACGGCAGGAGCGCGGCGCGGGCGGCGAGATCCAGCTCACCGACGCGATGATCGGCCTCGCCAGGATGCAAAGCTTCTACGGCGTCGAGTTCGCGGGCGAGCGGCACGATTGCGGCTCGAAGGCCGGCTTCCTGCGCGCCAACATCGCCTTCGCCCTGGCGCGACCCGATCTGCGCGACGGTCTGCTCGCGGACATGAATGACTATCTGGAACGGTGAGTCACCGTAGTTCGATGCGTCGCATCGCCCCGGAATGACGTTCTCATCAAGCCACCAGCGAGAGTGACGGCACGGTGGCGGCGATGCAGCGGTTGCGGCCCGCCGCTTTCGCCGCGTAGAGCGCCTTGTCCGCCGAACTGACGAGGCCCGGCCAATCCATCGGCGCGACCGGCGTCACGCTGGCCACGCCGATGCTGACGGTGGCACGCTCGCCGTCGGACCATTCCTGCACCTTCAGCCGGATCGTCTCGGCGACCTGCATCGCGTCCGCCGCCGCCTGCCCCGGCAGCAGCACGGCGAATTCCTCTCCGCCATAGCGCGCGGCGCAATCGCCGGCGCGCCGCACCGAATCGGTGATGCAGATCGCAAACCCGAGCAGCAATTGGTCGCCGGCCTGATGGCCGAATTTGTCGTTGAAGGCCTTGAAATGATCGCCATCGATCATCAGGAGCGAGATCGGGGTCGCATAGCGTATCGCGCGCCGCCATTCACTCTCGATGGTGGCATCGAACTTGCGGCGGTTCTTCAGCCCGGTCAGCGCGTCCGTGCTTGCGAGTTCTTCGAGCCTTTTTTCGGCCTGCGCGCGCCGGCCCATCTCGCGCGCGAGCAGCATCGTCACCACCAGCGCGAGGGCGATCAGCGTCAGCATGATGGCGCCGATCCGCATCGCTTCCAGGTGCCAAAGGCGCAGGATGCTGTCGAGTGGCTTTCCGACGATGACGATGAGCGGGCTTGTCGATGTGCGCCGGACATACAGGCGCGGGATCGAATCCACCGGACCGACCCCGAGATAGCTCCCGCCATCGGGCAGGTTCGCGGGATTCCATCCCGAGCGGGTGTTCAGGTTCTTGCCGATGACGTCGAGGTCGAACGGCGTGCGCATGATGACGGTGCGGTCGCGCCGCAGCACGGTGATGGTGTCGTCCTGTTCGAGGTTCAGCCGGCCGAACAGTTCATGGAAATAGCTGAAACGGATCGAGCCCGCGACCACGCCGAAAAAGCGTCCGTCGGGTGTGTTGATGCGCCGGCTCAGCACGATGGCATAGGCGCCACGATGCAGCATCGGCTTGGAGATGAACAGGCCGACATCGGGATTGTCGCGGTGGACCTTGAAATAGTCCTCGTCGCCGCGGTTTTCCGGCAAGGGGTCGAGCGTCGAGGCGTCGATCGTCAGACGCCCGCTGGCGTCGAACACCTGGATCGCGCCGAAATGCTGCGCGGTCGCGGCATGGTCGAACAGGATCAGGTGCAGGATCGGCTTGCTCACGTCGGCGATTTCGGGCAGACCGACATTGTTGACCACATTGCGCAGCGAGAGGTCGTAGAGCTCGATGTTGCGGTTGATGTCGGCGTCGATGCCGCTGGCGAAGTTTTCCAGCGTCTGGCGTGCGAGGGCCTCCTCACCGCGCCGCATGTCCAGGAGCACGCTGGTGCACACGGCGGCAAAGCCGATCACCGTCGCGATCGACGAGGCGATCAGCAGTCGTGCCGACAGCCGCCAGGGCCACCTGGAAGCCCAGTCGGCCGAGCCTTTGCGCAGTCCCAGTCGCATGCGTTCGCTCCCGACCTGTCTGCATGGACCGGAAAGATTGCGGAGCGCTTAAATCGCGACATTGAGGTTTTGATCGGTTAACGAAGGGTTTTTGGCGCCGGCGGTTCTAGGCCCGCCGCCGTGAGTAAGTGGCGACTTCTAAGCGACGAGCGGCAGGTGAGCGATTACGACGGGCTGCGGGATTATCTGAAGGGCAAGACGGTCCCCGAATTCGTGCTGAGCTTCGACGAGATCGAAGAGATCATCGGCGCTGCGCTGCCGCGCGCGGCGCACCGGGCGTCATGGTGGGACACGCTGCGCAGCCCGCAGGAAAAGATGCCGCAGCGCGAGGCGTGCCTCGCCGGCGGCTATGTCGCCACGCGGATGCCCGATGGTAGAACCGTACGGTTCAGGCGGATGAGGTAGCGCGCCGTTTCGGGCCCGAGCCCGAAGTTCGCGGTGCGGTGTCGCGTCGACCGCGTTCGCAGATCACCTGCAGGAGCGGTCCCGGACGAGATCCGCCCTCAAGTAAAAATCATGACCCTCTCAGCGAGAACTCAAGCGTGCGGCAAAGTCTTGGGCGCGCCGTTCCGGCATGGTCCGGCTCCCTGGCGCCAGGCGCGCCAAGCCCATGCGACTGCAAAAAATGTCGCATCCAACGGAGCTCATTATGACCCAATTCCAGTCCGTCGGCCAAAACGCCGCGGCAAGCCGATTTTCGAGAGTCCTCGCTTTCCTCTACGGATTTGCCGCCTATGCAGCCTTCGTCGTCACGATCCTCTACGCCATCGGCTTCGTCATGGGCCTTCCGGTGCCCAAGGACATCGATACGGGCCAACAGACGTCGCTTCTCGAAGCGCTGGTCGTCGACATCGCCCTGATGTCGCTGTTCGCCGTCCAGCACAGCGTGATGGCCCGCAAGCCGTTCAAGGCGTGGTGGACGCAGTTCGTGCCGAAGTCGATCGAACGCAGCACCTATGTGCTGCTGGCAAGCCTGTGCCTCATGCTGCTGTTCTGGCAGTGGCGTCCGCTGCCAGCCATCGTCTGGCAGGTCGAGGATCCGAACGCGGCGGCCGCGGTCGCGACCGTGTCGTTGTTGGGCTGGACGATCGTGCTCACCAGCACCTTCCTGATCAACCATTTCGAATTGTTCGGCCTGCATCAGGTCACTGCCAATCTGGCCGGTCGCAGCATGCCGCCGCCGCGATTTCGGGAGCCGCTGTACTACAAGTTCGTTCGGCATCCGCTCTATCTCGGTTTCATCATCGCGTTCTGGGCCGCACCCGTGATGACGGCCGGGCACCTGCTGTTCGCGGCCGTGACCACCGCCTATATCTTCGTCGGCATCTTCCTCGAGGAGCGCGATCTGACCGAGCTGTTCGGCGAGGAGTACCGCCAATACAAGGCACGCGTGTCGATGCTCATTCCCTGGCGCAAATCGAATTGACGCCGATCCATTCAAACAGGAGACACGCGATGATACATGTTGGCAGCTGCTTCTGCGGCGCGGTCGAGATGGAAGTGACCGGCGGGCCGGAAGCGATGGGCTATTGCCATTGCCGATCCTGCCGCTCCTGGTCCGGCGGCCCCGTCAATGCCTTCAGCCTCTGGAAGCCCGAGGCGGTGCGGATCACCGCCGGCGCGGAGCACGTGGCAAGCTTCGCGAAATCGCCGATGAGCCAGCGCAAATACTGCAACAAGTGCGGCGGCCATCTGATGACCGATCATCCGCCGCTCGGCCTCGTCGACGTGTTCGCAGCCACGCTTCCGACCCTGGCGTTCATGCCGGCGGTGCACGTCAACTACGCCGAGACGGTCCTGCCGATACGGGACCAGTTGCCGAAGCTGAAGGATTTTCCGGCCGAGTTCGGCGGCTCCGGCGAGACGATGGCCGAATAGGGCATTGCTGTGACGCCAAACCCTCCTGGTGAGAAGCCCGCGGAGCGGGCGTCTCGAACCATGGGGCCCCTGATGGTCGGGGGCCTCATCCTTCGAAGCGCGGCGAAGACGCCGCTCCTCGAGATGAGGGGATGGAACTTTCTTGTGACGCAGCAGGGTATCGCTAGGTCAGGCCGGCGCGGTGGAATCCCTCCACATAATGCTCACGGTCGGAGCAGCGCCGCATCGGCATCTCGTTTCTGATCCAGGCGAGCGAGATCGTCGGCTGGGCGCGGCGAAGTTCCTGCAGTGCGGCCTTCGCGAGCTTGAGATATCCGGCCATCCCTGCGGCAGCGGTCAGGACGCGGTGGCCGCCGACGAAATCGGCGCGCTGCCTCAGCGACTCGCGCGCCAGCCGGATCGCCTCGTCGTAGTTGCGGCCGATGAACTGGGCGTGGCCGGCGATGCCGTAATACATCGTCGAGGCTGGAGCGAGCGGGCTCAGCCGCAGCGCGCGACGGGCGGCAAGATCGCCTTCCTGCCATCGTCCGGAATAGCACAGCGCGACACCATAGAAGGCTTGCGCGAACGAGAAGTTCGGGTTCAGGCGCAAAGTCAGCTCGAACTCGGCGATCGAATCGTCGAACCGTCGCGCGAACAGATAAGTATAAGCCAGCCCGAGATGCGCCCAGGGGTCCTCCGGGTCCGCCTCGACCGCGGCCAGCGCCGCGCGCTCCGCGACCGGCACCGCCGCGCGCATGTCGGCCCATCCCATATGGGCGCCGAAAATATGGCTGGTGGCGAGCAATCCGAGCGCCTGGCCGTAATGCGGATCGATGGCGATCGCCTTTTCCAGGACCGCCTGCGCCACCACATTGTCCTGCCGGGTGATACGCCAGAAATACGACAGCGCCCGCATCACCAGGTCCCAGGCGTCCAGGCTCCCCGGCGGCTTGCTCCGGGCGCGGAAATTCTCCGCCGCGTAGAGTTGCGGCTCGATCGCCGCAACGATCGATTCGGTGATCTCGTCCTGTACCGCGAACACGCCGGCCAAATTGCGATCGTAGCGTTCGGCCCAGATGTGGCCGCCGGTCGAGGCATCGTTGAGCTGGGCGGAGATCCGCACCTGGTCGCCGATCTTGCGGACGCTGCCTTCGACGACGTAACGCACGCCGAGTTCCCGCGCGACCTCGCTGATATGGACGGCCCTGCCCTTGTAGGTGAAGGAGGAGTTGCGCGCGATCACGAAGAACCAGCGCAGCTTCGACAGCGCCGTGATGATGTCCTCGCTGATGCCGTCGGAGAAATAGTCCTGCTCCGGGTCGTCGCTCATGTTGGTGAAGGGCAGCACCGCAATGGCCGGCCGGTCCGGCAGCGGCAGTTCGGATGGTTGAGCGGCGGCCTGACCAGAAGACCCCGCGGCGTCTTTTGCAACCGTGTCGCCCGGAACCACCGAGCCCACGAAGCGGAAGCCCTTGCGTGGAACCGTCCGGATCAGTTTCTGGTCGGAGCCGCTATCGCCGATCGCCCTGCGCGCGGCATTGATTCGGCTGGTCAACGTCGAATCCGACACGATTCGACCGCTCCAGACGGTCGCGATCAGGTCGTCCTTGCTGACCACCCGATCGCGATGTTCCAGCAGGTAGTTGAGCAAGTCAAAGACCTGCGGCTCGACCGGTACGTTCCGATCGTCGCAGCTTAGCTCGCGAAGAGCCGTATCAAACAGATGGTTGGAAAATCGAAATCTCACGATGCCCCTTGGCCTCTCACGAAACACTCAAGCCGATCTCAAGGCAAAATCAAACCGCCCTCAGTGTCTTTAGGTCATTCGACTGGCACGTTCGGTTCATCTCTGGCCGTCCCCGCATGGCTGCTCTTCGGATCGGAAGGAATGTCGCAATGATCAACCCAGGCTCGCAGAGAGCACGGTCAGCGAGTCCCGGAGCCGGGCTTGGCGCGCCCGCGCCCCCTCTGCGTCCCCTCTCCGTGACCGGTGACGAAACTGCCGTGTGCCTCCCTCCGACCATTCGTTGGATCCGCGCTCGGCAGCGCCCGATCGCCGCACCTCGAGAGATCACCAATGTCGTTCAGTGCCAGGGCCGCCGCTGCGCGGGGCTTCACCCGCATCCAGAGAGTGATTCAATGACCGACATCATCCAGATTTCTCCGGCACTGGGCGCGAAGAGCTGGGTCCTGGCCTTGCACTGCTCGCTCGGATCCGGACGGCAATGGGCCCGGCTGGCCCGCGCGCTTGACGGCCAGTACCACGTCTTCGCGCCCGATCTTGTTCGAAGCGGCGACCAGCAATCGTCGTTCGATCCGGCCATGACCCTGGCGGACGAGGTCCATTGGCTCGGCAGGACCGTCGCCCAGACGCGCGGACCCATTCACCTCGTCGGTCATTCCTATGGCGGGCGATTGCATTTTGGGCTGCGACGCGATCGGCGTTCGCGCACCGAATCCGCAGCCTGACCCTGATCGAGCCGGTCCTGCCGACATTGCTGCTGGACAACGACACCGATCGCCGTCTGCACGACCGCTTCAAGGGTCTGGCGGATGAACTCTACACCGATCTCTGCAACGGCCACTCGCTGGAGGCGATCGATAAGTTCATGTCGTTCTGGAATGGTTCCGGACCGGCTGAGCCGCTGCCGGCCGAAGCGCTCGTGCGCATGATCGCTGATGCCGAACAGCTGGCGTTCAATTTGTCCGCGGTTCTCGCCGAGGAGAATGTCGCGGCCGCGGCGGCCGGCATCGGCGCGCCGACGCTCCTGATGTCGGGCGGCCTGTCGCCCTATGTGGCGCAGCGGACGGTTGCGCGGCTGGCCGGCCTGATTGCCGGATCGCACGCGAAACACTTTGCCGATGCTGGCCATATGCTGCCAAAAACCCACCGCGATCTGGTGAACGCGGAGATCATCCGGCACATTACGCGCGCTGACGCCCGCGTGGCGCTCGGCCCCCGGCCCTGCGAACGGCGGCGGCTTGCGCTTGCCGGATCAATCGATCCTGAGAGCGATCGGAACGACCAGCCTGCAATGGCTGGTCACGGGCATTTCACGAGAATCTTGTTGGCGAAGGTCTCGCCATAGGTGCTCGCGGCGTCCAGGGGCACATTGTCGAGCTGACTGAGCCGCGCCTGCTCGGCCGGGGTCGGCTGATGCGGCAGATCGTAGGTCATCTGGCATTGCGGCGGCGCTCCGCTCAAGGAGACCGGCTTGTCCTTGGCAAATTCGAAATCCACAAAGATCGTGGGATCATAGATTTCGATCGATGCCGCCTTTGCGGCCGCGGCAGCCTTCAAGGGCAGGGTGAAATGCAGCGTCAGCGCGCTGTTCCTGTATTCGAGCCAATAGTCGACGGCATCAGCGAAGGCGAGTTTCTTGCCGTCGGCGCGCGCATAGGTGAAATAGGCGTACTCCTTCAGCGAATTGACGTTGGTCTGCGCCAGCGACGCCAGCTCCTCGCGCGTGTACTGGCCTTTCTTCGCATGCGCGATGCCCTGCAGCGCATAGGCGGAAAACATGTCGTCAAAGGTCCAGGCATGGCGGACGCCGGTCATCGTGCCATCCGCCGCATACATCACCTCGCTGTGAAAGGTGACCCAGACGTGAGGGTGCGCATTCGCGGGCACGGCCGAGAAGCAAAGCAGCAGCAAGGTGAAGAAGCGGGCGCATGCGGATGTCATCGATCGGAATTGTCGCGTCCGGAACGTCATGTACCTCGGCCTTGGTGATCCCTTGCTTTTCAATTTTCGACTCTACAGCGCAGGTTTGCCGCGCGCAACCAAGGCAGATTGTGCGCGCGGAGCCGGGAAATCGTCATGTTTCGGATTCAATCCAGCCGGCGTCCGGCCCGCTCGCAGACCCGCAGAGGGAGGACGTTCGCGAGCATCAGATCTTCGGCATCTCGCGGGAACGCCGGCCGCTGAAGGGGCCGACATAGATACCTGTGCGCAGACACTGCGCCTTTGCCGCGTGGCAGATGTTGGTCCCGTAGGCTCCGTACCCGTGTTCGTCCGAATACCAGAGGCAGAGGCTTCCATAGCCGCTGCAGGTGCGCGGCGTCTGAGCTTTCATCACGGCGGCCCTGTAGCGATACGAATTGCCGTGGTCGGCCCACCGGCAGCATTTGCCGTCGAGTGTGCTGGCCGGCGCGGGGGAGGCATCGGCCAGCAGCAGGATGGCGGAGATTGCAACCGACAGGATCACGCGCAGCGACGTCATGACAACTTCTTTCCCTTCTCCACGATATGAACCGGTTTCATGCAACCAGGTCCGCGATCGGCGCCACATCGGCGCTGTCGGGAAATACGCTGGTCGCAAGCGCAGTGTCGTCGACGCGCAGGTGGTCTCGCAACAGCCCCTTGAGCACGGCGCGCAGATCGGTGGTCGGCTTCAGGTCGCGGCCTTCGTAGAGCTGTGCGGTCTTGAGGCCCGGCCAGTCCGCGATCACGCGGCCGCCCTTGACGGCGCCGCCGGCCAGAAACGCCACCGTGCCCGTGCCGTGGTCGGTGCCGTTGGTGCCGTTGATGCGCGCGGTGCGCCCGAACTCCGTGACCACGGCGACGACCGTCTCCCGCCAGGCGTCGCCCATGCTGGTCTCCACGGCCGCAAGGGCGCCGTCGAGCGCGCTCAAGAGATTAGCGAGCTGGCCGACCGCGGCGCCCTCGTTGATGTGGGTGTCCCATCCGACAAAGCCCAGCGCGCCGACGCGCGGGCCATCGGCGCGCGCGAGAAAGCGCCCCGCGGTGCCGGCGGCATCGGCGAAATAGGCGCGCACGCGGGCCAGCGGCGGCATCGCCGGCGAATCGCCGGCTGCCATCGGATCGTCCATCCCGCCGGCGCCGCCGAGGGCGGCGAGTTGCATCCGCGCCTGCAGCGCGGCGGCAAGCTTCGGGTCGGTGTGATGGTACAAATCCAGCAAGCGCGCCTGTGTGTCGGCGCTGGCGGGAAGCAGGTTCTGCGGCACCCAGGACATCACGGGAGCACCGCCGCGCACCACCAGCGGCATGACGGCGCCGACGCCGATGGCGCGGCTGCCTTGCGGATTGACACGGCCTTCGGATTCCAGCGCCAGCAGCGCGCGATTGAGCCAGCCGGACTCAGTGGTGCCGGGCCGCGTGAGCCCGCTTTCCAGCACATCCTGGCCGTCGAAATGCGATCGCTCGCGGTAGGGCGTCGCGGTCGCATGCACGATCGCGGCTTCTCGCGCCTTGTAGAGCCGGTTGAGACTCGGCATCGCCGGATTGAGCGCGAAGAACGAATCGAGCGGCAAGGCCGGCGTCGCGCCGTCGAGCATCAGCGCGCGGTCGCCGCGCAGTGCGAACCAGCCGGTATCGCCGACCGGCGCGACCGCGCCGAGGCCATCCAGCGCGCCGCGCAGGATGATGACGAGCATGCGCGGATCGCGACCCTCCGCGCGCGCAAGCCGCGGCATCTGGGTCCACGCAAACAACGCGCCGGAGCCGAGCAGGACCGCGCGGCGGCTCACCGAATGGGGCAGCGGGCTCATGGTCACCTCCGTAAGAATTCCGCCGACATGAACAGCAGGGCCAGCGCCTGCTGCCTGCTTTCGGCCTGGCCGACGGCCTGCTTCACCTCAGCCGATACGGCCGATGCGAAGACATTCTCGATGATCTCGTTGGGATCGACCTTGTCCGCCTCGCGCTCGGCAAAGCTGTTGGTGATGTCGAGCCGGCGGCCGGCTCCGTCGATCCAGCTTGCCTCGTCGTCCGGAAAGCCTTTTGGCGAGGGCGGACTCCACAAGGGTTCGCCGAGCAGGGCAACGCCGCCGGTGTAGCGTCCGGGATCGACCTTGGTGATGCCGGTCGAGCGCACCATCGCGACCACCCATTCGCCGGGGCGCTTCAGTTTCGTCGGCGGCAGCGACCAGGAGTCGGCAGCGGCGATCATCGCTTTCGCGGTCTCCTTGAGATCGCCGCCCGAATCGCGAAAGGCCTTCGCGATCGCCTCGACCACTGTCGGCGGCGGCGCATCGGCGATGAAATGGCGTGCGAGCTTGGCGGCGAGATGCGTGGCGGTTGCGGGATGGATGGCGAGATCGCGCAGCACCGCGCGGCCCTGCTCGACGTCATCCTGTTCGTAACGCTTGCCCAGCACGGTCTGCGCGCCGGGCTGGTGCATGCGCGGATTGAACGCGAACTCGCCGCCATGCTCCGGGCTGCTGTTCGGCGGCACCCACGTCCACCCGGTCAGCGCGTTGGCGAAGCTGATCACGTCATCCTGGGTGTAGCCGCCCTGTACGCCCAGCGTGTGCAGCTCCAGCGCCTCGCGCGACAGGTTTTCGTTGAGGCCCCGGTTGCGATTGATACCGGCGACGGAGCTCGCACCCATCGAGCCGAGATTGTCGAGATAGAACAACATGGCTGGATGATTCTCGGCCGCGAGCAGTAGGTCGCTGAACCGTCCGAGCACGTTGGGACGGATCGCCTCGCGCTCATAGGCGCCGGACATGCTGCGGATCTTGAGGGCCGAGATGCAGAAATGGTTGGACCAGAACCAGACCAGCCGCTCGGTGAAGCCGATATCGGCGTGCAATGCCGCTTCGGTGCGCAGCTTCGCTTCCTCGAGATAGATCGCACGCCCCGGATCGGGGACGGCCTCGGCGGCCGTCTTCTCTCCCATCTCGCTGGTCTTCGGTGCTGCGTCCTCGGCCATCATTGGCGCGTCCGCTGCCCGCTGCTTCTTGGCCTCTTCCTGGGCGCGCGTTGCCACGATCGCCTTGGCCTGCCGCCGCGCATTGGCATCGGCGACCGTGCGCACCGCCTTGCCGCTGGAGGGCAGGGCGGATGCGGCAGCGGCCGGCGGATTGTCGAGCTCGGCGAGCAGGGCGCCACGCGGGTCAGAGGCGATCGCCGCGATCGATCCGGGCCGCGGTCCCATGCCGAACCGCTGCAGCGCCAGCAGGGCTTCGGCCGTTGCGGAAGTGCTCATGGCGGAGGCCTCGAATTCGTTGCGACGAACCGTAATGCTACAAACTGTAGCATTAAAAACCGTCGAGTGCAAGCGCGGCATGGTCGCGGCGAGACGGGTGCCGGGCCGCCTCAGGATTGCGGGCCGAGCGCGATTCTCGCGATGGTTCCATTCTTCGCGAGCCCGATCCGCCATTCCGCCGTGCCGTTGGCGAAGTGGGCCATGTAGATGTCATTGCCCATCTGCGTGACGCCTCGGAACGATATCGCACGCAGTGCGCCGAGCCTGGCCAGGATCGCCTGGTTGAAGGGCAGCTGCTGGCGCGTCAGGGTTGCGACTTCGGCGGTCATGTGGTCGTAGTCCGGCCGGCCGAGGCTCACGCCAACGATATATTGGCGAAGCTTCTCCTCGCTGTCGGCGAGCGGGGTCGCACGCGGGCCGCGCTCGCGCGCATCGCCCGGGCCCGAGCTTTCGACCAGGTTGAAGCGCTTCTGCTGCCCCGCCAGCACGATCTCCAGACACTCGCCGGAGCGACCGGTGACGACCACCGGGTTGTTGACGGAGGTCGTCAGTCCCCCCGATATGCTGTCGCCGATCCTGGTCGCGGCGCCGCGTTTGCCGGCGGCATCAAGCGGGTAGACCTGAATCTCGCTCCCGGTGTCGTTGTAGAAAAAGATCCTGATCGGCGCTCCGTCGGCTCTTGCTTTCAGCGTCGCCTCGCTGGCGCAGTCCGCCGCTCCGCCCGGCTGTCCATCGCCGTCGGGGCGGAACAGGATATCGTTGACCTTGCCGTCAGGACCGAGCAGCAGACGAAATTCCGCGGAGCCGTTGGCAAACTTCACCCCATAGATGTCGTAGCCGCCGGGCCCGACACCGCGGAAGAAGATCGATTCGACCGCGCCGAGCGACACGAACACCTCATGCAGATGGTCGGCCTGGCGGCGGATCGCCGCCGCCAGCGCCTCGCCCATGCGCTCATAGTTCGGCGTGCCATGCTGCAAGGCCGCGATGCCGTGCAGGATCGCCTCTTTGCTGCCCGGCGCCGGCGCCTGGTCGCGGAACCGCTCCGAGGCTTCCACCGTGCGCCGATCGAATTCGTCTTCGATTGCCTTGCCGCGCGCGGCATCGATGCGCCGCGCCAGCCGGGGGCCGGAGACCGGATCGGACAGCAGCACGCGATCGACCTGGGCCTCGCCGTCGCGCAGGAAGATGACGAGATCATCATCCGCGCCGGAGAATGTGTCGGACCCGTCGGCCGTGACGTCGAACGCCCGCCGTCCCGTCTCCCGCACGTGCATACTGGCACGGTCGCGCGCGACGGAAAGGGCGCGGTACCGCGACAACTCGTACCAGCCGACATACTGGTCGAGAGCGCCCGCGCTCGGCGCCGCGTTGCCCTGCCCCATGGTGGCGATCCGCTCGGCCTTCAGATCTTGTCCGTTCTGGTGCAGCACCAGTTCGCTTGATCGCCCGGCATCGCGCGCAAAGGTGATCTCGCCGGTCGCGGCGGGATAGGCAAGGGTTCCATCAGGCCTCGCGGAGAGGCGGAGCCGGCGCTGGCCGGTGACCTGGGCGAAGAGATCAGCGCCCTCCCGGAAGATTGCGAACACCGATTGCGTGCCGAAGGCGTAGAAATCCGCGGTGTCCGGCCTGTGCACGATGGCCGGCACCGGTCCTCCCGGACGGCCTGCGGTGAACAAAGGAAGAGGCTCGATGCGGTAGGCCATGCTGCCACTGGACGCGATGACGAACGGCAGCACCGCCGCGACGATTCTGCACCGCTTGCGCCAGCCCAGCTCTGCCGGCAGGCCGACGGCGGCCAAAATGCGGTCGACGCGCGCCGGCACCGTGCAGGCGCGGGCCATTTCCAGCCCGACCGGCTGCGGCCGGGCATTCTGCACGAGCTCGAGCAGGAGCTCGGCATAGGACATCCTGTCTTCGAGAACCTCGATCGCCCGCGCGTCCGCGATGATCTCCGCGAGCTCCGCCAGGCGGCGCAGCTGCCACCATGCGAACGGGCTGAACCAGAACACCGCGCGATTGAGCGATGCGAGCAGCAGCAGATAAAAGTCGCGGCTCGCGATATGCGCCCGCTCATGAGCCAGCACCGCCTGCCGTTTCGCCAGGTCCCAATCCGCATGCTGCGGCGGCAGCAGGATGATCGAGCCGAACGTCACGGGACCACCGACATCGCGGCTTTCGCGCACGTCCGAGCCCCTGGCCCAGGGGCTACGGATCGGCGTCGCGGCGCACGCCAGGCGCCATGTCAGAAGGCAGCCCAGCGCGAGCCGCATCATCAGCAGTCCGGTGACGGTGCCATAGATCGCGGCCGCCGCCATCCACCGGTCGACGGCATGACGGCTCGCATGCGCCGCCGCTCCACGCGCCACGAGCCCGGACGGCAGCGGGATTCCCAGGGCCTCCGCGAGCGGTCCCTCCGCGGCCGGCAGACTCTCCTGCACCGACGCCAGCGGCGCGGCCGGCACGGTGATCGTCACCTCCGTCCACTGCATCAACAGCGGCATCGCCAAGGATGCCGCCAGCACCAGAACCCACGATGTCATGTGCGCGTGCGGATTCCGCACGCGCAGAAACTTCAGTCCAAGCCACACGACGCTTCCTAGCATGAAGGAGCGCAGCGCCGCCTCCGCCAGTATCGCCAGCATTATTTCTTCACTCCCTTGCTTTTCGCCTTGGCCACCTTGTCAGCCAGCATGCGGAGCTGGCGCTGGTCGAGCATCGCGGTATCCACCATGCCGACCAGGACCTCTTCGATCGAGCCGTTGCAGAACCAGTCGACGATGCGCTGCACGGCCTTGGCCGCGACCCGGCCGCGCGGCTGGGCGGCATGATAGACATAGGTCCGGCCGTCCACGATGTGCCGTACATAGCCCTTGTCCTCGAGCCGTCGCAACACGGTGCGGACGGTCGATTCCTTCAGCCGTCGCGCCAGCTTCTCGCGCACGCTCTCTGCCGTGATCGGAGCATGCGCCCAGACCAGTTGCATGACGTCGCGCTCGAGATCGCCGAGCTCGGGAAGGCTGTCATCCATGTCGGTCACCTCAGGCTTGGCTCTTGTAGCGCTACTGAGCGTCGCATACGGCGAAGTACCTCGCAACCGGGAAGTGCGGGGTAACGACCGGTTCAATTTAGGTCTGGTTCATTGCCTTATTTTTGGCCGTCGCGGCTCGACGGATCCGCGGCTTATTTGCCGAGCGTCGGTTGCACCCGCCGTTTCCACAAATCCCAAACGCGGTCGATGACCACGAGATTGACCGTGTCGGCCTTGGTGGCTTCCTCCGCGCTCAGATAAGTGACGTCGCCGCCGAGCCCGATCGCCTGCGCCTGCAGCCTCGCATCGACGTCGGTGTAGTAGGCGCGGAACACGGCGATCTTGACCGCGGGGCCGACCGTGACGTCGCCATGTCCGCGCATCAGCACCACCGGTTTGTCGCCGAGCGCCTGGGCCAGCGATTTTCCGATCGCGTTGTTGCGCACCAGCATGTCGGTGGCGCCGAACTCCCTGGCGATGTCCCAGACCGGCGCGCCGGCCGCGAGGAACGCGGCATTGTGGTAAAGCGGCCGTAGCGGCGTCTTGCTCACGCTGAAAGGAACGACGCCCGGCGAGTGTGTGTGCACCACGGCCATCACGTCCGGCCGCGCCTTGTAGATTTCGGCATGGATGAAGCGTTCGAGGAAGACGCCGCGCCCGCGCGCATCGACCGGGTTGCCGTCCTCGTCGAATTCCATGATGTCGTCGGTGGTCACCAGCGCCGGCGCGAGCGAGCGCGACATCAGGAAGTGTTTGGGGTTCCTCGGATCACGGGCGCTGACATGGCCGAAGGCGTCGAGCACGCCGAAATCGGCAAGCACACGGCTGCCGGTGACGATGTCCTCGAGCAGCGCCGGCGGCACGTCGGAGAGTGCGTTTGGCGCTTGCGCGTGGACCGACGGGCCGGACAGGCAGAGAACCACGAGGGCGAATATGGTGCGATGAAGCATGGAGAAGTCCTCACGTCGAGGCGGAGTGACGCGGTGCGATGGATCAGGAAGAGCTTATCGGGACGTGAAGCCAAGATCGACCTGCCGATCATTGCATTCGCGCATTGCGATCGCGCAATCCCGTCGATTGCCAAGCCCTGACGAGGCGGGCATCATCGGTTGCAAAAGCTCTGGCAAAAAAGTCCCGCAGGGAGGGAAGAATGATCGATCTGTCGCGCCGCGCGCATTTGCGGCAACTCGGTGCTGCCGTCGCTGGCTTGGGTTCGGCCGCGCTCGGTGGATGGCCGTCTCCCGCGCCGGCCGCCGAAGCGGAGATCCCGCCCGAGGGTATCGGCAAGGGCATCAAGCACGTCTCCTACTGCGACATCGGCGGCCGGCCCGACAGCGTGCAGGTGATGTTCGGCCGGCAGCATATCTATGTCGGACACATGTTCAGCGACGGCGTGACCATTCTGGACGCCTCCGATCCCCGTGACCTGAAGCCGGTCAATTTCTTCACCGCCGGGCAATACACCCGCACGCATCACCTGCAACTCGCCGACGACCTCTTGCTGGTGGCGAACGGCGCCAACATCGTCGCGATGCAGTCCTATGACAACATGCGCGGCTATTTCGAGAACACGCTGGTCGACAGTATCACCAAGGTGAAGAAATTCCGCTCGGGGCTGTCGATCCACGACGTCTCAAAACCCGCCGAGATGCGCGAGATCGCATTTCTGGAAATGCCCGGCTTCGGCATCAACCGGTTGTGGTGGCCGGGCGGCCGCTACGCCTATGTGTCGGCGCATTTCGATGGTTTTACCGACCATATCCTGTGCGTGGTCGATCTGCAGAATATCACCAAGCCGGAGGTCATTTCGAAATGGTGGCTGCCGGGCATGAATCGCGCCGCGGGTGAAGAGGGGCCGCCGAAGGGCAAGCGCATCGCGCTGCACCACATGATCACGGCCGACAATCGCGGCTACGCGGCCTGGCGCGACGGGGGCTTAACCATCCACGACATCTCGGATCCGGCCCATCCAAAGCTGCTGTCGCACATCAACTGGTCGCCGCCGTTCCCCGGCGGAACGCACACGCCGCTGCCGCTGCCCAAGCGCCAGCTTGCCGTGATCGCGGACGAGGCGAACGCGGAGAAATGCGCCAAGGGCCTGTTCTACACCTTCGTGGTCGACGTGCGCGCGCCGGAAAATCCGGTGCCGATCGCGACGCTGCCGACGCCGGGCGAGCGCGACTTCTGCTCAAACGGCACCTTCGGCCCGCATAATCTGCACGAGAACCGTCCAGGCGCGTTGCAGAGCGAGGAGACGATCTTTGCGACCTACAACACGGCCGGCGTCCGGGTTTTCGACATCAAGGACGCGTTCGCGCCCAGGGAGATCGCCTATTGGGTGCCGCCGACGCCGAAGAAACTGGTCGACCCGCGCCCGAACATCGCGCTCGCCGCAAAAACCTGCGACGCCTATGTCAGGCCCGACGGGATGATGTTCGTCTCCGACTGGAACGCCGGCATGCACGTGCTGCAATATCTGGGATGAGGGCCGGGCGACGGTCCGATCCGTTCATTCTCACGAGGATGAACGGCGCGGCTGAACCGTTGGGACGACCCTGAGATTTGCAAGGTCCTCGGGACGCAGCCGAAAGGCCAAAGGATATTTTTCAGGGTTCACGTTCTCCTCGGGCTCGGTTGACCTCCAGGCATAAAAGCACGTCGAGCAACCGAACACCGTCCAGATGCCGGCGTCAGGAGATTTGCCGAGCAGCTGGATCGTGCCTGACCGACATCGCGGGCACGCGGTCGGATCAATGTCAGCGTTGGCCGTCGTCATGTCCGCATCTCCTTCACGAGAGCTGAGAGCTTGGTCCGCCACGCCTCGGTGCTCTGCGGCTTGTCCAACTCCATGCCATAGTCGCCGCGGGCATCGGGCACGACCGGGGTCGTGGCATCGATGATCATCTTGGTGACGATGCCCCCCGGGGTGCAGGCCGGATCCAGCAGGTTCTCAGCCAGATTCGGGATGGTCACGATATCGCCTGCTGGATTGACCTTCACGGACATGGCCCACATCACCTGATTCAGGTCGAACGGGTCGACATCTGCGTCGACGACGATCACGATCTTTGCGTATCCGAGACCATGGGTCGTGGTCAGCACGCGCAGGCCGACATATTTGGCAAAGCCGCCATAGCGGATCTTGGTCGAGACGACGACCACCAGGCCATGGGTATAAAGGGCATTGACCGCGACGATTTCGGGAAAGGTCGTCTTGAGCTGGAGGAAGATCGGCGCGCTGGTGGTCATCGCCTGCAGGTAGTCGAGTTCGGTCCAGGGCCGGCCCACATAGACCGCGTCATAGATCGGGTCCTTCCGGTGCGACACGCGATCGATCTCGATGACAGGATATTTGTGACAGCCTGAATAGTAGCCCGGAAATTCGCCAAACGGTCCCTCTGTCTCGCGTTGTCCCGCGAGCAGGCGGCCCTCCAGCACGTATTCGGATCCCCAGGGGACATCCAGGCCCTTGGCCGTCTTGACGACCCGATAAGGCTCGCCCTGCATCACAGCGGCCATCTTGTATTCGAGCTGATCGTAGAGCAGCGGCGTCGCCCCCATCAGCGTGATGATCGGCTCGTTTCCCAGCGCGATCGCAACCGGCAGGTCTTCCCCACGCTCTTCCGCATGGGCCATATGGATCGCGATGTCATGCTGCGGCACGGTCTGGATTCCGAGGCGGTTTCGCCCCTTGACCTGCAAACGATAGATGCCGACGTTCTCGACATTGTCATTGTCCCAGTCGTCCAGGTCGCGGCTGATGGTGCAGGCCTTGTCGATGAAATAGCCGCCGTCGCCGCGGTTGAGCCGAAACAGCGGCAGCAGCTCAAAGAGGTTCACATCCTTGTCGATGACCATCTCTTGCCAGGGCGCACTCGCAACGTGCTCAAGGGAGCCCGGATATTGCTGGAAGCGCCGGACGAACTCGAAAAACTGATCGCGCATGCCGGCGTCTTTCGCCATACCGAGCGCGAGCGCATGGTTGCTCCACGATCCATGAACGTTCAAGGCGACCCGAGCGCTGCTGCAGCCTGCGATCCGATCGAAATAGATTGCAGGGCTGTCCGCGCCGATCTGGGTCAAAGCGCAGGCCGCAGCCGCCAGATCAGGTTCGAGCCGAACCTGATCATGGATGCGTAGCAGTTGCCGCTGCTGCCCGAGCACGGACAGGAATTCACGAAGGTCCTTGTAGGCGTGCATGTTCGCCTCGTTTGCCGTCACGCCGCGCGCAATGCAGCGATCTGCCTGTGCCAACGCGGAAGGACCGCTTGAGGATCGTGCAATGCAAAGGTGATCCCCCCGGTTACGGTCGCGTATGGCGCAACGTGGTGGCGCACGGTCTCGACGTCAGCCTCAAACAAGGCGAGCGGCACAGCGGAATCTTGGTTCGGTAACCGACGAGAGCGGAGCCTCAACTCGTACATTCCGCCGTCGAGCGAAAGCGACATCGTCAGCCGCCCCTCGCGTTCGAGATTGGACGTCATGTTCGACTGCGGGAATAGTGCAAAGCGGATACGGCCGGAGGGCACGACAACCACGTCGCCGGCGCTGAGCAGGGCCGCGTGGGGCCATCCGTCGGTATCGACCGTCGCGAGGCGCAGTGCTTGCGATTTCGCCAGCAATCCGGTGCCGTCGAGGTAGTCCGCGATCCGATCGGGAATCCCGCGGCTCGTCGTCGGGGCCGTGTGGGCGTGCTCGGCTTCCTTCATGTCGTACCTCGCCTGGAAATGATCCGCGCTTCCGCGGCAAGCGAAGGCGGCTCGCCCGCCTGCCGCAGGCCGTTCCACCGCTTGAGTTTCGGCAATTCCAATCCAAACAGATCCAGCACGCGTCCGACCGTATGGTCGACCAGGTCATCGATGGTTCTTGGATTGCTGTAGAACGCAGGCATGGGCGGCGAGATCATTGCCCCCATTCGGCTCAGTACGAGCATGTTCTCGAGATGGATCTCGCTGAGTGGTGTCTCTCGCGCGAGCAGAACGAGGCGCCGCCGCTCCTTCAGTGCGACGTCGGCGGCGCGAACGATCAGTCCGTCGGCGAAGCCATGTCGGATCGCGGCGAGCGTCTTCATGCTGCACGGTGCCACGATCATGCCGTCGTGCCGGAACGAACCGCTTGCGATCGATGCGCCCAAATTGTCGCGCGCGTGGACCACTGAGGCCGTCGATGCGAGCTCGCGACCGGAAATCCCGGTTTCCTTGACGAGTGTGACCTCGGCCCACTGGCTCAGAACCAGGTGGACTTCGACTCCGAGCTCACGAAGCGCAGTAAGCAGGCCGACGCCATAGACGGCACCGGTCGCCCCCGTCATCGCAACGATGATACGCATCGTACTCGGCCTCCCAGAGGAGCGCTGTCGCGGCCGGCTCCGGAGAACGAGCGGGAAGATACAATCATAAATAGTGATTGGCAATGGCGCTTCGACTGGGTGTATCTGTGGTATCGATCACGATTGCAGTCAGTTGGTTGACGTCGGCGACGGCCGTGCATTCTTGCTTGTTTGGCTCCGCGCGCAGAGTCAACGTTCACCGAGCGCATAAGAGGTCGGCAGCAGCAATATGGCGCGTATTCTCGTGCTTGGTGCCGGTTTTGCCGGGCTGTGGGCCGCGATCGGCGCCGCGCGCAAGCTGGACGAGATGGGCCCACGTTCGGCCGACGTCGACATTCTCGTCGTCGACCGCAATCCGTATCACAACATCCGCGTTCGCAATTACGAGGTCGATCTCAGCAACGCGGCGATCCCGCTTGCCGAGCTGCTGGACCCGATCGGGGTCAACCATGTCCTCGGCGAGGTCCAGGCGATCGATGTCGCCAGACAGCAGGTCACCGTCAAGACCAGTCACGGCAAGGAGGCCTTCACTTACGATCGGCTGGTGCTGACGCTCGGCAGCGAGCTGGTGCGCCCGCCGATCCCCGGCCTCGCGGAATACAGTTTTGATGTCGACACCTATGCGGCGGCGCTGCGGCTCGATGCCCACCTTGCATCCCTTGGCGATCAGGCCGCATCGGAGGCGCGTTCGACTGTCGTCATCGTCGGCGCCGGCTTCACCGGAATAGAAGTGGCGACCGAGATGCCGGCCAAGCTCGATCGCGCCGGTGTGACGGACCATCGGCGCATCGTTCTCGTTGATCCAAGCCCGGTCGTCGGCGCGACGATCGGGCAGGACGCTCGCCCTGTGATCAACGCGGCGCTGTCGGCGCTCGGCATTGAGACCATGCTCGGGATCACCGTCGCGTCCGTCGATGCGAGCGGGATCACGCTCAGTTCAGCCGAGGTCATCCCGACCAAAACCGTCGTGTGGTGTGCGGGTATGCGCGCAAGCCCGTTCGCTGCTGAACTCGGTGGTGAGCGGGACGGGCATGGTTGCGTGATGGTGGACCAGTTCATGCGCGCGCCGGGACTGAGAAACGTCTTTGCGGCCGGCGACGTGGCGTCATGCGTCGTCGACGGCGTGCATTCCACCGTGATGTCCTGCCAGTTCGCGCGGCCGATGGGGCGCTTCGCAGGTCACAACGTCGTCGCCGATTTGCTCGGTCAGCCGATGCTTCGGCTTCACATCGACTGGTATGTCACCGTGCTCGATCTCGGCGCGTGGGGCGCGCTTTACACCGTCGGATGGGACCGCAAGGTCCGCACGACAGGCGCGGCGGCCAAGACCACCAAGCTGACCATCAATCACGAGCGGATCTATCCGCCGCGAAACGGCAGCCGCGCGGACCTTCTGGCCGCGGCTGCCCCCAGCTTGCAGGCGCCGCCGGCCACGAACTCGTAGCCGACGCCGTCATGACCGCTGTGCCACGCAATATCCGGGATAGGGGGGCGCGCTTGATCAGAAGATCTGCGCCGTCACGATCGCATAGGCGATAAACACCACGCCGAGGCCAAAAACCATTGCGGGGATTTTCGATCCGCGCCGCATGGCGACTTCCAGCGCGATGTAGCTCAGCGTGCCCAGCGCCATGCCGTTGATGAGGTTGTTGGTCAGCACGGTGACCAGCAGTGTGAGCACGATCGGTACCGCGTTGACGAGATCGGTCATGTCGATGCGGGCCAGCCCTTGCATCATCAGGACGCCCACCAGCACCAGCGCCGGCGCGGTGGCCTGCGGCGGGATGATCACGAAGATCGGCCAGAAGAACAATGCGAGGCCAAACAAGGCCGCGACCGTCAGCGAGGTCAGTCCGGTGCGGCCGCCGGCCTGTACGCCGGTGATCGATTCGATATAGGCCGTGACGACAGACGTGCCGAGCAGCGGGCCGACGATGCTGGCGGTTGCGTCGGTCGCGAATGCAGCGGTCGCGTTGGGAATCGAGCCGTCGGGCCGGCGCAGATTGGCCGCGCCGGTGACGCCGATCAGCGTGCCCAGCGTCGAAAAAAACTCCGCGCAGAGGAAGTAGAACAGGAGCGGCAGCGCCACCACGAAATGGCTGAACAGATAGCCGACGTCGAGCGCGAGGAAGGTCGAGGCCGGCCAGCGCGGCCATGAGGCGACGGCGGAGGGCATCGATGTCACCATCTTGCCACTGGCGCCGGGAACGAGAAAGCCGGCGAGCGTCAGCACCGCGATCGAGATGATCAGCGCGCCGGGAACGCGGCGCGCCACCAGCACCGGCGTGAGCAGCAGACCGGCGAGCGTGAGCAGCACCGGCGGGTTTTTGAGCGATCCCATGGCGATGTAGGTCGACTGGCTCTGCACCACGAAGCCTGCGCCGCGCAGCGCGATGAACACGATCAGCGTGCCGACCGCGGCCTGGATGCCGACCTTCAGCGTTTCCGGCACGTCCCTCGCGATGCGCTCGCGCAGTCTCGACAGGCTGAGGATCAGGAAGACCACGCCGGTAAAGGCGACCATGGCGAGCGCGCCCTGCCACGGCATGCCCATCTGCTTGACGATGACGAAGGTGAAGATGACGTTGGAGCCCATCGCGGGCGCGACCGCGAGCGGCAGATTCGCCCACAGTCCCATCATGACCGATCCGAAGATCGCCGCCAGCGCGGTGGCGCTGACGAGATCGGCGCGGTCCATCCCGGCATTGGACATGATCGCCGGGTTCACCGCGATGATATAGGCCATCGCCGCGAAGGTGGTTGCGCCGGCCATCACCTCGCGCCCGACGCCTGTGCCGCGCTCGCTGAGGCGGAAGAAGCGATCGAGCGCATTTGCGGGGGCGCCTGAGGATTGCGCGGTCGTCCCCGACGCGGCGTCAACGGCGTTGAGTTGCGGTGCCGTCATCTCGTCCATCGCCATCTCTCCATTCGCGAGCTATCTCCCTCCCCGTTGCGGGGAGAGGGTCGGGGGCGGGGGTGACCCCACGCAAGTTGAACATCATTTCATCACGCGTCAGGTCTCACCACACCACCGGATGGGTCTCGCCGGTCTGCACGTTGACGAAACCTGCGGGCGCCTGCTCGCATGGCGCGACGAGCACCCAGCTCCATGGCGCGCAGGTCAGGGTCGCGAACATCAGCCGCTCGGGAAATCCGGGGTACCAGCGCGGCCGGTAGGTCGGTTCATACATCCAGTCGACCTTGCGGCCCTCGGCATAGAGCGCCTGCATCTCTCCATCGAGCGCCGCCGCCGAGCGGCAGCTCATCAGCCCGCCGACCTCGAAGCGGACGGTGGCGGCGAGCTCGCCCTCGCGCACCAGCGCCCAGCCGCCTTGCTGCGCGACCAGCGCGTTGACGGCCTTGGCCATCGCAGCGTCGGAGGAGCCGACCACCCAGATGTTGTGCTTGTCGTGCGCCACCGAGCAGGCGAGCGCAGTGTCGGGCGTGCGCGGTCCGCAGCCGCGCCAGAACATTTTCGACACCCGTCCGTCGCCGGAGAAGCGATCGACGATGGCGAATTTGGTGATGGCCTTGCTCTCATCCCGTTGCACGGCGCCATTGCGGACCGGCAGTTCGAGCGTGTCGAATTCAGGATGCCAGTGGAACGGCCGGATCACCGCGGCCTTCATGGTGTTGCGGCCGGGCGCAGCCGGCAGCGCGAAGTCTTCAGGCCTGGTCTCGCGCTTGATGTTGACCGTCCGCGTCGCCCATTCCGGCCACTGGATCTCGGGCACCTTGCCGATGTAGCGCGGGCCCTCGGAGACCTGGACGCCATCGGCCCACACCTCGGCGATTTCGAGCTTGCCCACGTCCGACAGCAGCACGACGTCGCCGAAGCGGCCAGGAGCGAGGCTGCCGACGAACGGCGTCAGCCGCATGTGCCGTGCCGGATTGATGGTGAGGCACTGGATCGCAATTTCGGGCGATAGCCCGGCCTCGATCGCGACGCGCGCGTTGTGGTCGCTGGCGCCGAGTTCGAGTGTGTGGCTGGCGCTGCGGTCGTCGGTGGTGAAGGCGATCTGCGACCAGTCCTTCAAGCCCTTTTCCAGCAGCCATTTGATGATCTCGGGCATCGCATAGATGCGCAGTTCGATGAACAGGCCTCGCGTGAGCTTGTCCCAGGTCTCCTCCGGCGTCTGCACTTCGTGGTCCGAGGCGAGGCCTGCCGCGGCGAAGGCATTGATGGAGGGTAGGTCGCGCAGGCCGGAGGCATGACCTTCGACGACGCCGCGGGCGGCGAAGGTCGCCTCGATCATGCCCCACAGCCGCTGATAAGACGGATTCTCCGGATTCCACACCGCGGGCCAGTCCATCACCTCGTCGAGCCCGGTCACCATCAGGCTCTCGCGCATGAAGCGCGCCTGCTCCTCGCGGCCATACCAGCCGCCGCCCCACTCATAGGCGGTGGGCGGCACTGCCGAGCCCGGCTGCGGGAAGATCTTGAGCGGCGATCCGCGGCGGCGGGCCTCGAGCCAGAATTCGAGATTGCGCGCGCCGTTGACGTTGGAGAATTCGTGGCTCGCCTCGCAGGTCCAGGTATTGCCATGCGGCAGCACCAGCGCCGCTTCCCATTCGGGCGTCAGATGCGAGCTTTCGATATGCTTGTGCACTTCGCCGAATCCCGGAACGGCGGCAAGCGCCGGACGATGGACGCGTTCGCGCACCTCGCCCGGATAACGTCCGGCAGGTCCGACCCATGCGATGCGCCGGCCCTTGAAGACGATCTCCTGGTCCTCGCTCCAGCTGCGGCTATGAACATCCAGGAGCCGACCGACGCGCAACGCGCGGTCGGCCGGCCGATGGCCGAGCGCAGTCAGCACCAGATCCTGGCGGATGCGGACTTCGTCGGATGCGTTGATCAGGAGATCGTCGGGCGTGTTGTTCAACGCATCCATGGCTGATCCTATGCCGGCACTTTCGCGGCCGCCGGGCGTCTCCGCTGCGGCTGGCCGTCATCATCAGAGCCCTGCCGTGCGGCGGCAGCGTTGCGCCGGCGAACGTCCTTCAGGAGCGTGGTGAGCGCCCAGTCGATCGTATCGGCGATCTCGGCCGAGGACATGCCGAAATCCTCGCGCAGCGCGTTCCAGGCCAGCACGTTGTTGAGATAGGCGGCCATCGCCTCGGCCTGACGGACTTGCTTCGGCTTGAGATGCCGCACCAGGGGCGCCATCGCGTTGCGGTGCTGCTCGATCAGGTGCTTGCGGAAACCTGCGCGGACGCTGCGGCCGACCCGCGTCAAGGCGAGCGCTCGCGCCAGGTGCGGATGGCGATCGAAGCGCTTGCAGAGCTTGCGGAAAATGTCCGGCAGCTCGTCGGGCGAGGTGAACGGAATAAAGCCGAACACATTGTCCTCGACCCATTCGCCGGCAGCCGCCAGAAGCGCGGCGCGGGTCTTGAAGTGGCGATAGATGGTTCGCTCGGCGACCTTGGCGCGCGTCGCCACCACTGCCATGGAAACGTCGTCCGCCGCGTCGTCCTGCAGGGTCTCGACGAACGCGACCACGATGCGCTGCCGCGTCAGCGCTGCATATTCGTCCCGCAGAGTCGGGCTCTGTCGCGTGACTGCACTCATGTCATAACTCTGACATCGACCAGCCGGACGGTCAAGCCGGCATTTGAGGCAGCCGCGCCGCAACCGTGAGCAGTTCGCCTGGTCCAAAAGCCGGTTGGCGTATGCGTGCGGCAGCCCGTCCGTCGCAGCTGTCGCATGAACCGAATCAGTCGCTGCCGCGACAACGGACAAAACCCCGCTCACGGAGTCACGGACCATGTTCGGCCCATCTCGATCCAGCCACCTGTCATCGTCCCGCCGATGTCTCTGGCGGGCTGGCGTGTTCGGGGTCGGCCTCGCGGTCGCGCTAACCGGATCGGCGGCGGCTGGCGAGGCCGGCGTCCAATGCGTGCTCGGCAGCCAGGCGTCTCCGTCCGACTTGAATGCGGCCTGCGGCCTCATCATCGACAATCCTGCGGCGTCGCGCCCGGATCGCGCCGGAGCGCTGGTGGCCCGGGCCGACGCCCGGGCCAGAACCTCAGGCGGCATCAGCGAGGCGCTCGCCGACCTCGATCGCGCGATCGCGCTGGACGGCAAGAACGCCTCCGCCTATCGGCTGCGTGGCGACCTGACGCGCCAGGCCGGCGGCAATCTCGATCAGGCGGCGACGGATCTGGGCAAGGCGATCGCGCTCGATCCGCAGGATGCCGAAGCCTATGAGCAGCGCGGCATCGTCCGGACCAGCCAGCGCAAGCTCGCGGCCGCCATCGCCGACTACGACCAGGCGATCCGCCTGAGGCCCGATTACGCCCAGGCCTTTTCCGATCGGGGCGTGACCTACTATCTCGGCGGCGACAACGACAAGGCGGTGCGCGACTATGATATCGCGCTGCGGCTCGATCCGAACCGGCCGCGCACCTACGTCAATCGCGCGGCCGCCTACAAGAAGCTCGGCCAGTTGGACAAGACGCTCGCCGACGAGAACGAGGCGATCCGGCGCGATCCAAAGGTGCCGGAATATTTCGACAATCGCGGCCTCACCTACGCGGCGATGGGCGATTACGACAAGGCCATCGCCGATTACGACCAGGCGATCCGGATGGAGCAGCGCGCGAATTTCTTCACCAACCGCGGCGATTCCTACCAGTACAAGGGCGAGCTCGGCACCGCGCTCGGTGACTACGACACCGCGCTCCGGCTCGATCCGAAGTTCGCGCTCGCCTACAACAATCGCGCGGTGCTGTACAAGAAGATGGGCGAACGCGCCAAGGCGCTTTCGGATTACGAGGCCGTGCTGCGGCTCGATCCCGGCAATGAGGACGCCGCGAGCGGCCGTCGCAGCATGATGTCGGAGATTGCCCGGTTCGGCGGCGGCGCGCCGCATCCGCTGAACGCGCCCGACCTCGATCCCTCGTTTGACTGCGACGCGGCCGGCCTTGCGGTGGAGAAGGCAATCTGCGCCGATCCCAAGCTTGGGGCGCTCGACCACCAGATCGCCAACGCCTATGCCAGCTTGATGAAGGCGCAGGGCGCACGCTCCGGCGATGCGCTGCGCCGGGCGCAGCGCAACTTCATCGCGGCGCGCAATGCCGGATTCGGCCAGCCCGCCTATGACCTGCGGCTTGCCATGCAGCGGCGGCTCGAGGCGCTGCAGGCCGAGGCGCGTTGAAGCATTCCGGTGCCGTCCCCGCGGCCGTTGTCCCCGGCGTCACACGGCATTGGTGCGGGATGAATCGGATCGTTGCGCCTCACGAAACTGTTCCAGTTCGCTCGCATGGACAGGCCGGCGGCCGCATGATACGCGTTCGCCTCCACCCAGGATGTCCCGATGTTGATCAGAGACATTTTCGACTTCTGAGCCGATGACGCGGCGCCGGTCCATCGAAGGATGGACGCGACGAGTCCAGTGTCGGCAAGGAGCGATCAAGGTGGATCAATTCTCTCTTCCGGTCATCTATTCAACGCCGTCCGCAGCGGCGGTGGCGGATTTTGTCTCAGCGCATTACGACTTGCCGGGGTCGATCACGTGCAAGCTGTTGTACCGTGGCTGGAACGATATTTTCGAGCTCCGAACGACGAGCGGAGAGCAATTCGTCTTTCGCATCTCAAAACGACGCGCGCGCGGCGATGCCGACGTCGCTTCCGAAACCGCGTTTCTCGCCTATCTGGACAGCCAGGGCGTTCCGGTGGCTGCCGCGGTGCCGATGCGCGACGGTTCGCTCTTTACGTCGGCTTTTTTTCCTGAAGGACAGCGTCCCGCCGTCCTGTTCCGTCATGCGGGTGGGCGTCCGTCGCGGGCAAGACATTCGACCGCCGATGCAATCGCAAACGGGGTGACGTTGGCGCGGATGCACGATGCGGCTTCTGGCTTCGCCGCCAGAGACGAGAGCCGCTATCGGCTCGATTGCGACCATCTGCTGCACAGACCCTTATCCGATCTGTTGGCGCTCAAGGATCTCAACTCTTCCGTGCGCAACGGGTTGGTTGATCTGGCGGCGCGACTGTCCGGTGTTGTGGCGGAACGGGACGGATTGTCCTGGACACGCTGTCACGGCGATTGCCACGGTTACAACGCCCACATCGCGCTGCAGGGACCCCATGCCGGGCAGGCGGTGTTCTTCGACTTCGATGATGGCGGTCCCGGATATCTGGCTTACGATCTCGCAGTGTTCCTCTGGGGCTGCGTTTCCTTCGGCCGAAAGCACCATGCGTCCTGGCACGCTTTCATTGAAGGCTACCGGACGATCCGCGAGCTGCCGGATGCGGACTTTGAAGCCGCGCATCTTTTCGTTCCGATCCGCCACATCTGGCTGTTTGGAGAATACGCCAGTCGCATCCATGAATGGGGTCAACAGGCCGTGCCCGCCGACTGGATCGCCGAACAGCTGGATTTCATGCTGGCCTGGGAAGAGGAGAAGCTGGCGCCCGGCTTGCTTTGAACTGTCCGCGTCCGCTGCAGGCCGCGGCTCCATCATCGTATCCGGCGCGGCTCACTTCCTGGGCTCGCGCTGCTCACTCGCGGAATCGGCCGGCGGAAAGATGCTGTCATAGATCGCGCGGGCCTCTCGAATGAGGCGCGCGCGCTCGAGTTCTGATCTTGGGACAAATCGAACGATCTCGCCCATGTTGACACTCCAATCTCGAACACTGCCTGCGGCATCAGGGTAAAATGACCTGCGTCATTTCAAGCTGCCGCTCTCCAGCCGAGATCGGGACTCGGCTCCGATTTGCATCCCCACGGGCGATAACATGGCAACAAAAAGGCGTGATCAGGTCTTGGCGGAACCCGCCGACGAAACAATTTTTGGAGGAGGACGAAATCATTCTGAAACAGACGATCTCTTAATGGGGAATGAGAATTATCGAGCGCGGGGCATTGCGCGAAAGTGAGTACGTCATGGTTGACGCAGTCGTGGTACTTCTTGGATTGTTCAGCGCCAGCATCTTTCTGGCGCATGCGGTTGAAATGTATCAGGCCCAAGGCGCACGCAGGGCCTGATGCCTTGCATCAGGCTTGCGCCTCAGGTCGCTGAACGAGCCGTTCGATGCTTGCGAGCGGTGGGAGAGAGCTAGACTGTCACCGACAGCATCTCCCGCAGTTTCTCGACCGCACTGTCAGGCGTGGTCAGAACCGGCCGGCCGGTCGCTTCCGCGACCAGGGATGCAGCGCCGGCCATGCTGAATTGTGCGAGCGCAATGACGTCGCAGTCGCGCAGGGCGCGCGCGGCGTCCGTAATCAGCCGATCATGTTTTGAGGCATCGCCGCGGTTGAGCGCCGAGAGCGCGCCGTCCGCGAGTTTCGGCACGACCTTGACCGAGTCGGGAAATTCACGCGGCATCGAGGCCAGCGTCGGCGGGAAGGTCGACAGCAGGCCGATTCTTCCGCCCTTCGCGACCGCCTGCTCGATCATCGCCTCGTTGGGCTTGAGCACCGGGATCGGCCGCTCGGCGCGCGCCACCGCTTCGATGCAGGGGCCGAAGGCGGAGCAGGTGAACAGGATGGCGTCGGCGCCGCTGCCGGTGGCATAGCGGCCGAGCTTGAGGAAGCGTTCGGTCATGCCGCGCGTCAGGCCGCCCTCACGTGCCAGATCCGCCGACAGGCTGTCGTCGAGCAGGTTCATCAACTCCGCCTCCGGCCAGAGTTTTGCGAACGAGGCCGCGATCGGCGGCAGCGAGTGTTGCAAGGCATGGATCAAGGCGATGCGCATCTTGGGCCTCTCGGAAAGAGTTCTGGCTTGAATTGGAGCGGCCTCGCGAGGTGCGCTCTCTCCCCATGCAACCGGGTGGCCCGGCCGCTATCTGGTCCGCGGAACTCTGGCAGGCCCAGTTTGTGCCGGGAGGGGTTAGCCCAAGCCGGCGCACAAGTCACCCCCTCATGGCGCCGTGCTGCGCAAAGGATCTCGCTCACGGATAAATGATGGAGCGTGAGTTCCCACGGCCGGCGATGACCGGACCCGATCCATTCAGGGGTCGTAGATGATCTTCCAGTTGACGTGCAGCCGCGCCAGAATGCCGTCGACCTCGTCCTGGCTCTCCGGATAGGCCTCATAGACGACCCTTGTCTTGAACATCCTCGGATAGGACCTCGGGTGAATGGTCCAGCCGACGTCACGATAGACGCCTGTCTCGGCGTACAGGCTGCCCACGATCTTTCTGACGTGGAGGCTATCGGGAGGTAATTCGAGAGACTGATCGACGATCCGGTCCTTGAAAAACGAAGTTGTCGCCGAGCCGATGCTGTTTGCCGCGGGATCGGCAAACGTGCCGTTCCCGCATAGGCCGCGTACCAGCTTCCGCGGCCCACCACCCGCGGGGCGTCATCAAAGAGGTACAAAGCTGATGCTCGGCAGTGTCCGGCGAAAGATGCCATACAACGAGAGTGCCCTTGAGCACGTAAGTCTGATCC
>Ga0210401_10000511_pt1 | contig 47244 bp, 40 predicted proteins | sample IncBWH32MmetaG_FD_150866 | JGI IMG/M metagenome (GOLD analysis project Ga0210401, IMG submission 150866) | Forest soil microbial communities from Barre Woods Harvard Forest LTER site, Petersham, Massachusetts, United States - Inc-BW-H-32-M | ecosystem: Environmental > Terrestrial > Soil >...
GTGATCACTTCCGGGTGGCGAAGCAGGATCTGGCGCATCTTCGCCGTCGCCTCCGTACCGGCCTCGAGCCCGATGGTCGGCGGCATCTGCGCCCTGATCCAGAAATTGCCCTCTTCCAGCGCCGGCAGGAACTCGCTGCCCAGCCGCGATGCCGCGAGGAAACTCACAGCCAGGAACACGAGACCGATCGTCACCGCCACTTTCAGATGGTCGAGCGCCCAGCGCAGGACCGGCGTGTAAGCCGCGCGCAGGCCGCGCACGATGACGGTTTCGACTTCCTCGATGTGCTTTGGCAGCAGCAGCGAGGCCAGCACCGGCGTCACCACGAAGGTCGACAGCAAGGCGCCGGCGAGCGCGTAGCCATAGGTGCGCGCCATCGGCCCGAAGATCTGCCCCTCCACGCCCTGCATCGTGAACAACGGCACGAAGGCGGTCACCGTGATCGCAGCCGTGAAGAACACAGCCTTGTCGACCTGTAAGGCGCTGACGAAGATCATCCGCAGCCGTTCGGTCCAGCGCTGGCCGACGGTCGGATCGGTCGTGCTTGAGGTCGGGTCGGGTCCCCAGAATCCTTCCGACAGATGCTGCAGCAGCGTCTGCCGATGTTCCGGAGGCGACTGGAAGTTGCGGTAGATGTTCTCCATCATGATCACGGCGGAATCGACGATGATGCCGAAATCGACCGCGCCGAGCGACAGCAGGTTGGCGTCCTCACCGCGCAGCACGAGGATGATGATGGCGAAGAACAGCGCAAAGGGGATGTTGGCGCCGACGATGATGGCGCTGCGGAGGTCGCCGAGGAAGACCCACTGGATGAAAAAAACGAGAAGGCAACCGAAGATCAGATTGTGCAGCACCGTGTGCGTGGTCACGCCGACGAGCGAGCTGCGATCATAATAGGGAACGATCTTTACGCCGGTCGGCAGGCTGCCGTCGCTGTTCAGCCGTTTGACCTCTTCATGCACGAGCGGAAGGATGGCGTTGGTGTGCTCGGTGCGTCGCATCACGACGATCGAGGTCACGACGTCGTCGTCCCTGTCGCGCCCGGCGATGCCGAGCCGCGGCACATAGCCGATCGAAACCTTGGCCACGTTCTTGACCTGGATCGGAAGGCCGTTCGACTGGGTCAGAACGATGTTCTCGATATCCTCGACATGAAAGCCCTTGGTCACGTCGTCGGCGCCGCCGCTGTCGACGAGGCCGATGCCGCGGATGTTGACCGATTGCTGACCGACCGTGATCTCGCGGCCGCCGACATTGATGTTGCCGTTGCCGAGCGCGGTGATGAGCTGCGGCACCGTGATGTTGTAGGCTTCCAGCTTCTCCAAATTGGCATCGACGTTGAATTGCTTGGTCGTGCCGCCCCATGAGTTGATCTGCGCCACGCCCGGGATGGTCAAGAGACGCCGCGTGATCACGTAGTCCTGCAACGTCCTGAGATTGGTCAGGCCGAAATGCGGTGGGCCCACGACCTGATAGCGATAGATCTCGCCGACCAGGCTGGATGCCTGGATGGTCGGCACCAGATTGCCCGGCAAGGTCACGTTCTGCTGCAAGGCGATCGAGGCCTGCTGGAGCGCGAAATAATAGTCGACGCCGTAGGCGAAGGTCACGCGGACAAAGGACAGGCCATAGAACGAGGTCGAGCGGACATTGACCACGCCGGGAGTCGGAAACAGGCCGACCTCCATCGGGATGGTGTAGTACTTCTCCATCTCCTCGGCCGAGAGGCCGGCGGCCTGCGCGGTGATCTCGAGAATGACCGGCGCGGGATTCGGATAGGCCTCGATGTTCAAACGCGAAAAGGCAAAGAGCCCGGCGGAACAGAACACCACAAGACCCAGCACAATGATCGCGCTGCGCGTCAAACCGAATTCGAGAACAGACCTGATCAAGAGACCCCGCAGTACTTAAGCTTGACGCCTGGAACTTGACGCCAAGTGCGCCGATGCCGTTCAGCCGGCATCGCTCAACAAAAGCTGGTTGCTGAGGAACACCGCGCCTTCAGTGACCACGGTTTCTCCGGCCGAGAGGCCGTCGAGAATCTGGACCCAACCGTCCTGCCGCAGGCCGATGGCGACCGTGCGCTTCTTGAAGTGATGGTTGTCGGACGTGACCCACACCGTCATCGTGCCGTCGCCTTCGCGCACGACGCCGTCCGCCTGCACCGCGGCAGATCGGATGGGATCGGCGACATAAGTCACGAAGCTCGCATACATGCCGGATCGAAGCAGATGCTGGGGATCGTCGATCTCGGAGCGCACCAGCTGACGGCGGCTGCTTGGATCGATCGACGACCCCAGCGCCGTGACGCGGCCCTTGAACAGTGTGTCGGGATACGCTGGAACCTTCGCCTCGACGTGCTGACCGAGCTTGTAGGCGGGCGCGTCGGTCTCGATGACGTTTGCGATCATCCACATCGTCGAGAGATCGCCCATCGTGAAGGGCGCCGGCGCGGTACCCGGCTGCGTGAGGAATCCCGGCGCCGCATTGCGCGCGACGATCCGTCCCGCGATCGGGCTCGGGACCACGAGGGTCGAATCGACCTTGCGGTTGGTCAGGATCTGGTCGATCTCCGTATCGCTCTTGCCGAAGATGCGCACCGAATCCTTGGCTGCCTTGAAATTCCCTTCGGCTGTCTGCTCGTCGGAGGTCGCCTGATCGACGTCCTTCTGCGCGCTGCCACCAGCCTTCAAGAGGCCCGTCGCGCGCGCCAGCGTGCGCTTCTGCAATTCGAGCACGCCGGCCGCCGCCAGCAACGTCGATTCCGCCTGCAACAAATCGGGGCTGTCGATGGTGAACAGCACGTCACCCTGCTTGACGTCATCCCCGATGTTGAAGAACGCCTTCTGAATTTTGCCTGCATATTGCGAGAACACTTGCACCAGCATGTTCTCGTTGAAGTCGATGGTGCCGACGGCAGTTTTCAACTGCGCGAATTCGCGCGTGCCGACCGCGCCGACCTTGACCATGCCGGCCTGCTTCTCGTTCAGCTCGAGGCTGTCTTGCGAAGCCGCCGGAGCCGGCCGATCGATGCTTGCAGTCGTGAGTTCCTTCTTCGTCGTCTGGCCATCGGCAAGACCGACAAAGCCCCTGCCCCAGATCAACGACGCGCCGGCAATCGCGGCAAGCGCGACGATCGCCAAGCGTGAACGCATCGATCTGTTAGTCAAGATATTCACCTCGTACAACTCCAGGCACCGATTCTGTTTGTCGCCTCATCGGAGGTACACGCCTCCGTCATTCATTGCGGCGGACCCTATTCCACTGCGCTTACGCACACCTTACAGTTTCGCTCTGAATCGCATGCACGACTCTGTTTCTGCGTGAAATCTCTCTCCGCACAGTCAGCGCTTCTTCCCGCAGTGAAAGACTTGTCTTTAAGACCCGTCCTTAGGACTTATCCTTGGGACTTGGCATCTTTGTTTCCGGCGCGATGGCTCGCCGTTTCGTGATCGGAAACTCCGAACGACGACATTCGTTCGGACGTATCCGGACGGAACGCGCGTCCAGCGTTATCTCACCTCGCGCCACATCGGCGACTTCGGTCCGCCGTAGTAACGCAGGGGGCCGAGGATCGTTGGCTGCGGCGCAGCCGCCTGCGCCGTCTGCACGGAAGCATGCGTACGGTGATGATGCACGACGTGCCTGCGATACTTCCGTGCCGCCGCGTCAGCGGGAGCACCGATGATCGCGACCACCGCAACCATCGCGAAAGCGATTCGGGGCGTTCGCGAAGCGTCAAACCGAAACATGCCCCCCACCCTTATTCAGCCGGCCACATCGGAGATTTCGGGCCGCCGTAGTAGCGAAGCTGCGTGCCGCTCGACTGGGATGCCGGCGCGGCGGCATCGCTGACGCAGCCGGCCAATGCGGCGCAGAAGCCCGCGACGGCGACGAGCACGGCGATCTTTCTTGCCAGTACGCTCATCAAGACGATCATCATTCTACGCTCTCCCGCATCAGCGCCGCGCGCGGGGACATCGCGCGCGGCGAGCCTTTCTCAGTACCTTGCTCACTACTTCGCTCAATACTTGGCGACGACCGCTCCACCGCCCCAGAACTTGAAGTCGAGGCCGAGCAGCACCGTCGAATAGGTATTGGCGACGTTGTAGGGCATCGCCGTGTTGAGCGGTGCGAGGCGGCTGTAGGTGCCGAGATCGTAGTAGCGGTACTCGATCTTGCCGATGAGGTTGTCGGTCATCGCGTACGCGATGCCGCCACCGGCCGCCAGACCACTGCGGTGATTGGTGAACGTGTCCACCGCTCCGCCCGCCACCGTATTGGTGTGCTGGATGTCGCCGACAGCCCAGCCGCCGTCGAAGAACAGCAGCAACCGATCCACTGCGATGCCGCCGCGCGCGCGAAGCGAAGCGACCCATTTCAGCTTGTTGAAGTCATCCATGGGAGCGCCGTTGACATCGGCCAGCGCGAAATTGTCGCGTCCCTGGATGTTGCTGCCGGCGCCATCGGCTTCCACGCCGAAGACGAGATTGCCGCTTTGCCAGTTGTAGCCGATCTCGCCGCCGCCGAAGGCGCCGTGCGTTTCCCAATTCGTCGTGAAGTTGGCAAAACCCGCCGGGCCGAGCGCGTTGTTGAGATTATGGTTGCCGAAGGCGTAGCCGCCGAAGCCGCCGACATAGGCGCCGGTCCAGTCGTAGACGAGCGCTGCGGCGGGCGGTGCCTTCATTGGCAAGTCGGCAGCAAGCGCGGGCGACCCCAAGGCCAGTACACCGAGCGAGACGGTGGTGAAGAAGATTTTTTTCATTGTAAGCCCCTGTCAATTTGTCCTGAAAGCGCCGGCGGCTGAGGCCGCCGGCTGCTGCACATCAGAAGTGGATGATGATGTCCGCCGAGCCGATCAGCGCGGTGCTCTTGTTCGGAGCAATGCCGAGGTTCGAGTTACCGTTGAACGCCGGCGCATTCAGCGACCGGTAGAACGAGACCTCCGGGCGAATTTCGATTTGCGGCGAGAACCAGTGCTGCCAGCCTATGCCGGTTTCGAGATAGGCCGTCTTCACACCGGTGCGCTGACCTTCCATGTCGTCAAAATACTCAAGACGATAGGAAATGTTGTCGAGCTTCGTCGGGCTGTAGTTGATGTAGGTCAGGAAGGTCTGCACCTCCGCCGTGCAAGAGAACACAAGCGTATTTTTGCACTGCGCGAGGAACGGGGCGTTGAATGGCATATATTGCGGCGAGAACGGAGTGCCGCCCGCGAAAAACGCGCCGAGAGCGGCAGGGTTGTTCTGATTGAGCACATTGTTCTGGTGCTCGTTGTAGGTTTCAAATGAGATGTGCCACTGTTCGTTGAACTTGTGATAAGCCGTTATGCCGTACCACTGCAGGTTGTTGTAACCCCACTGGCCCCCATTGATGCCGTTGGCTACGAACTGAATACTGTCGTTACCGCTGTCGGTCACATAACGAATGCCGCCGGTGATACTCGGGGTGGCGCCCGGATCTTGCTTCATGGTGCTATCGGGATAGAGCGGATTCGGGAACGGATTCGCGATCGTCGCGCCGACATGCCAAGGCATCGCCTCGGTTCCGACGGTGCCGCCCAACTGCAGTATCCAGTTTTTCGTTGCCGCGAGAGTGAGATTTACGCCAGTGTTGGTGTAGTTGTCGAACGTGTAGGTCATCGAGTGCGTGTACATGTAGTTGTTCGGCGCAAGCTGCGCCTCGATGTCCGGAATTGAAATGTATCGTCCGAAGCGGACCATCAGTCCCTCGGCGACCTGCGGGATGAACACTTCACCATAGGCCATCGGCAGATCGTAGCCGTAATTCTTGTTCTGGTTCAGGAGCTGATTGCTCCACAGACCGAATGCCGTGGTGTAGCGATAGTTCTCGCCGTAGATCGGAGCGAGGCGGAAACCCCAGTCGACGTGGTCCTTCTGCACCGTGTCCGGCAGGCGCTCGATATAGAGCACGGCCTGGTCGAGCTGCACGGTGTTCGGGTTGTAGTCGTAGGCCGCCGGCGCGTTGCCGCCGCGCACGGTGTTGTTCGAGAGGTTGCCGCCGGCGTTGATCCAGCCGTAGACCTGGATGTGGTTGTCGGCCATCCATGACCCGGGCGCGGTGTTGCTGATCGCGTTCATCAGCGGGCTGTCGACCGAGGCCGCACGCGTCACGCCAAGAGCGGTGGTTCCGCCATACGGCCATTCCGTGAATGGCATCGGCGGTATGCTCTGCGGCGTTGCCGGCCAGTAGGCTCGCCGCGACGGTGGCGCCTTCGGATCGGAGGGCGCCGAATCATGTCCCCATTCGAGCCGGTAGTAGTTGACCAGGCGCGTGAAGACGTCGTGCCCGAGATAAGTGTCGAGACACGAATAGTTCTTGTAGGGATCGCAGAAGGCCTGCCCCATCGGCGGCAGCGTGTCGGCTGCTCGCGCCGCGCCGATCAGGCCACCAAAGGCCGCCAGCGACACACCCGCCAGAAAAAGTCTCTTCATCATTTTGCCCCAAGCTGTTGTTACAGGCGCCTTGAGAGCGCTCTCGCAGTTTTGTGAACGGTCGCTGCGATATTTTGCGGGGGGCGAAGAAAAAGCGATGCGACTTGCAACGCGCTTTCATTAATTAAAAATAGCTGAAACGAACGAAGTCGTGCCGTTTGCACACGCAAGCGTCATTTGCCTGCGTGCTTTGCTCAAACGACCGGCGAAAACAGTGACATTTCGGCAAAAACGCGCGGTGCGTTGCAATAGTTTTCCGAAACGTGTGTCTTTTTCGTCATAGCTCGCGCGACTGGCGGTATCTCGCGCTGCGCTTGGCATCGCGCTGACTATTTTTTTGCTACGTAAACACGAGCGATTGTCGATCGAAGATATATGCGAGGAATCGCTAAGCTCCGCACATGGACACGTTTGCCGAATTTGCAGGCGGGACGACAGGCGGCACAGCAGCTTCCGCGCAGGATGGCGCGCTTGCCGACAAGAATCACGTCGCCAGGAACGATGAGTTCGAGCTCGGCTTCCTGCCGACGACTCTTACTGCGCAGTGCCGCAGCCTGATCGAGAGCTATCACGAGGTGCATGGCTTTGCCTGCCTGCCCGACGCGTTGTGGAAATTCCGCCTGGGCCCCTTCATCCAGCGCCAGCGCGAACTGCGGCAATGCTTGAAGAAAGCCTCGACGTCGCGAAGCGCCAAGAAAGCCAATGAAGGCTTCGTGCAGATTGCAACCGCGATCCTGTCGCTGGAAATCCTGGCCAGCAGCTTTGCGGGATGGAGCGCCATCTATCCCGAAGCCGGCGAGACGGCCCGCAACATCCTCAAGCGCCATGCGCGCGGCCCGCACATGCCGCTCTTGGAATTCTACCTCTATCCGCCGAAACACATCAGCTCGGCTGCGATCGCGACCTTGATGCCGCCCGCAAGCCGCCAGCCGCACGAGACGGCGCTCTATCGCGAATCGAAACCGGAGCTTTCCAGCGAGAGGCTGGCGCTCAGCTACGTCAAATCGGTTCGAGACGCCCGCGACACCTCTCCCGCCCGCTTCGGCACCGCATCCGTCTGATGCCTCTTGGCGGACCTGGCGCCCGCATCACCGGCGACCGTGAACCACAATCCCCGTCGAAGGCTGTGCTGCGACCCGGCGCGTGGTTAACGGCTATTTCTTTTTTATTTCTCGCCCTCCTCAACAACATAGATTTTCTACGCTGATCTGGAGAATGGTCTCGCCTGCCGGGTAGTTGAGGACATTGGGGGTGTGATTGCGGGCTGAAGAGCGCGCGATCCCGTGCGCCGGTGCCTGTCGCTGCGAAGGCTCGAATTTTGAAATATCAATTTGATCTGGCGCAAAGGCTCGCAAAGACGCGGGAGAGACCGCCTGCGACCGCGCCTTCGCCAGCGGCTTGGCTGACATCAGTGACATCCAGCGCAGCAAAGGGCACGGCGTTCTCCCTGGCGCTGGCGGTCGCCAATGTCGGGGCGGTCACGGCCGCGCTATTCCCGTTCGACAGCTCCTTCGCAGCGAGCGTGGTGCCGATCGCCTATCTCGTTCCCGTGATATTCGCCGCCACCCAGTGGGGCGTGTGGCACGCGATGCTGGCTTCGATTACCGCGATGGCCGCGGCGGACTTCTTCTTCTTTGCGCCGATCTACACCTTTCGCGTCGACGATCCCAAGGAAGCGGTCGACCTGCTGTTGTTCCTGGTCGTCGCCCTCGTCTCCAGCAATCTCGCCTCGCGCCTGCGCCACCGCGAGCAGGAAATCCAGCAGCTCTATGCCTTCTCGCAGCGGTTGGCTGCCTGCTTCACCGTCTCGGACCTGATCGCGGCGATCCAGCATTATCTCTCGTCAGTGCTGGGGCAGAAGGCGACGTTCTTCGTGGCGATGGCCGACGGCCATCATGAGCCTTCCGAATCGGGCGCGACGCCGAAGGTCGTCCAGGAAGCCGTTGCATCCATGATCATCGCGGCCGGCGCGCCCGCCCGAAGCCTCTGCGATGAGACGACCCGCGATGTGTGGCTGTTGCGGCCGGTGTCATCGGAAACTTCCGTGCATGGCGTGATCGCGATCAATATCGGCGCCGGCTCGCGCGGCTCGATCGAGATCAAGACACGGCGGGTCGAGGCTGTCCTCGATGAAGTCTCGCTGACGCTAAAGCGCCTCGACATCGGCAAGGCCATGGAGGACGCGCGGTTTCACCTTCAGGCCCAGCTGCTGCGCGACGCCTTTCACGGCACGCTGTCGCACGAACTATGCTCTCCGCTCGCGGGCATCCGCGGCTCGGCCAGCGTGCTCGGCTCGATGCCCCTTGTGCGCGACAATGCGCTTGCGGAATCCCTGGTCGACGGCATTTCCGAGGAAGTGGCCGAGCTCGAGGGATATATCCAGAACCTTCTCAACGCCACGCGGGTCACCGCCGGCGGCCTCAGCCCGCGCCGCGAATGGGCCGATCCGCGCGACGTCATCAATGCGGCGGTTCGCGGCAGGCGCAGACGGATCAGCGGACACCGAATCACCATGGCGTTCGCCGACGAGCTACCGCTGGTTTACGTCGATTCCGGTCTGATCGAGGAAGCTTGCGGGCAAGTGCTGGAAAATGCCGCCAAATACTCGCCCTCCGGCTCCACGGTTTCGGTCGGCGTCTGGGCCGAGCACGGCCAGGTCATCTTCTCCATCGCCGACCAGGGCGTCGGCCTCACGCCCCATGAACTCGAACAACTCGGACGCCGATCGTTCCGGAGCGAACGGCATCAGGCGACAATCCCCGGCTCCGGGCTCGGGTTCTGGATTGCCACGACTTTCGTCAAGGCGAACGACGGCACCATCTCCGTTTCACGTCACGGCAAGGGCACGAGGGTTGCGATCTCGTTGCCCGCTTCAGAATTAACTCCCTCCGAATTGATAGCGATGGACAATGAATAAGCCTTCCAATGTCGTGCTCCTGATCGATGACGAGCCAAAGATTCGTCGCTTCCTCCGCGCCGGCTTCGAGCTTGACGGCTTTTCCGTGCTGGAAGCCGAGAACGCCGCCGAGGCGCTGAAGATCGCGACCTTCAGCCCGCCCGATCTCATCATCCTTGATCTGGCGCTGCCCGACCTTCACGGCACCGAGGTGCTCGACCGCATCCGCTCCTGGTCGAACGTGCCCGTCATCATACTGTCGGTGGTCTCCGGCGAGGATGAGAAAGTCCGGCTGCTGCAGTCGGGCGCCGACGACTATGTCGTCAAGCCGTTCGGCATGGCCGAGCTGCTTGCCAGAAGCGAGGCCGCGCTGCGGCGCTATTTCAAATCCGCGACCGAAAACCCGGTCGTCACCGCGGGTCCTCTCTCCGTCGATCTTGTCAGCCGCACCGTTTCGCTGAGCGGCTCCCGCGTCAATCTCACGCGGAAAGAGTATCGGCTGCTCCATATACTTGCGATGCATGTCGGGCTCGTGGTGACGCACGACCACCTGCTCAAGGAAATCTGGACCGGCAATCAGCGGGACAACATCCAGTATTTGCGAATACTCGTGCGCAAGCTGCGGCAGAAGATCGAGTTCGACCCCAACGATCCACGTCTTCTCATCACCGAATCGGGCGTCGGCTACCGGCTGCAAAACCGCATCGAAGCAAGCCCTGCGGTATGAGTCATGCTGCTCCGTCCCTCACCGCGCAAATCCTTCTACCTCATCGTCTTCCGCCGCGAGTGTGAGGCGAGCGGATGGTGCTGGGAGATCCGCCGCAAGCGCAAGCCGATGGGCGTGAGATTGTGGCAAGGCGGCTTCAGGTCGCATCGCGCAGCGCATTCCGCCGGCCGGACGGCGCTCGAGGATTTCCTGAATGGACTGGCGATGGAGACAATTTCGTGATTCGCCGCACTATCGCGAGCGCTGGAACGGAAGTTGCTAGGGCGCAGCATCGAAAGCCAGCGAACAAATCCCGCACCCGTGACCTTCATCGTCCATGCATCGAAAAACGACGAAGTCGCGATCACGGTGCGGCTGCGGGCCGTCGCCGCCATCGCCAAGGCGCAATCGCTCTCGGCCGAAGGATGGGACGTCGTCATCGTCGGCCCTGACGACATCAAGTATTCGCCCGCTGAGTTCGACAAGCTTCTCAGCTATTCCGCGCCCTGAGCCGCAGCTTATTTGCTGTGCAATCTTTGCCTTTCCGCGCCACCACCCCAAGCGGCCGCGCAACTTCGTCGCGTCGATATATAAATAATATCTTTTTTGCGTCGAATGCCCTACCTTGCACAATAAAGGGGCGTGGCCGTGCAATTTCTCATTCAATCGTTCAATATTTTCGGCATCGAGGTGCAGACCTGGATGTTGATTGTCGTCATCTTGGTCATCGGATTCATTTTTTTCATCAGGAAGACTCGCGACAGGTCGTGAGCCGACGCAAGCGTCGCCGATTTTCAGAAACGCCCTTGCAGAGCCGCTTTGTTGCTGCGCCACGTTTTCAAATCACGTCGAATGACGGTGCAGGCGACCTAAGAGTCGTGCTGCTGCGCTGAGCCTTTGCATCAAGCAAAGATATTTTTTTCCTATCGTTTCGCGAAGCAATCGATGTCGCGACGACGCAACGCGAACTGAAAATCAGCTTTGACAGTTCAGCGACGGTCCTTTCTGCATCGCGGAATCCGAACGCCCCATTTAAGATTGGTGTCAGAAAGTGTTGATGGCCGTAGGGCCGCATATGGGGGCTTGGATGCGTGGATACATGAAATTGTTTGTTGCTGCCGTCGCCTTGCTCGGCCTCGGCGCAAATGGCGTGGCGAGCGCGGCTGATCTTCCGGTAAAGGCGCCGCGCGCGGCGCCGGTGCCGGTCTACAACTGGACCGGCTGCTACATCGGCGGCAATGTCGGCGGCGGCTCAAGCCGGATGGATACGACGCGGCTGTTCACCGACCCTGCGGTCCCGGCCTATCTCGACTATGGCCGCGAGAATGACTCGGGCTTCATCGGCGGCGGACAGGTCGGCTGCGACTTCCAGACCGCTAACATCGTGATGGGCATCGAATCGACATTCGACTTCGGCAGCGTCAAGGCCACGCACAATATCCTCAACCTGCCGGGCTTCACCGAGAGCAACAACCTGCAGCAGATCTACACCATCGCCGGCCGCGTCGGTTATCTCTGGACGCCGACGGTGCTGACCTACGTGAAGAGCGGAGTGGCCTACTTTCAGAACAAGAACCAGCTCTACTTCCCGGGCGGCGCGCTGTTCGAGTCTTCCAAATTCACCGATCCCGGCATACTGGCCGGCGGCGGCATCGAGTGGCAGTTCGCTCCGAACTGGTCGGTCTTCGCCGAAGGTAACTACATATGGACCGAGGACGACGCCGCGCACGACTACGCGACTCCTGCCGGCATCCCCATCGAGACCATCAACAACCGCCAGCGCATCATTACGGGCCTCGTCGGCGTCAACTACAAGTTCCACTGGGACACCGGGCCGGTCGTCGCAAAGTACTGATCTCTCTCCTTTGCACCGCGGCCCGAAGCCCCGGCCTTGCGCCGGGGCTTTTTTCTTTGCCCGCGCCCTACCGCGCCCCGCCCGGCTTACACCGGCCTTACGGAATGGCCCTGCCCTCGCCCGAATGTTAACGACAATGGCTGCCCCGGTCCGGGCCGTACTTGCCTAAGCCTCCAAATCGTCCCATGGCTTGGGCGAAACCGAACCCTCGGATGGCGGTAATGCGGTTATTGATCGTCGAAGACAATGAAGAGCTCGCCGAGCTCATCGCGAAAGGGCTGAAGACCGCGGGCTACGAGGCCGACGTGCTGTCGAGCCTCGAGGAAGCGCGCGCCGTTCTCTCGACGACGTTCTATGCCGCGATGATCCTCGACCTCGGCCTGCCTGACGGCGATGGGCTGGAGCTGCTGCGCGAGATCAGGCAGCGCGACAATCCGATTCCCGTGCTGGTGCTGACCGCGCGCGGCGGCCTGACCGATCGCGTGCATGGCTTGCGCAGCGGCGCCGACGACTATCTGGTGAAGCCGTTCGCGCTGGAGGAACTGATCGCGCGGCTGGAGGCGCAATTGCGCCGGCCCGGGCAATTGCTCGGTTCGAGCCTACGCATCGCCAATCTCGCCTTCGACACGCAAAACCGCCAGGCCTCGATCGACGACCAGCCGCAGGTGCTGTCGGCGCGCGAAACCGCCGTGCTCGAGCTTCTGATGCGCAGCAAGGGCCGCGTCGTCTCCAAGAAGCAGGTCGAGGATCATATTTTCGGACATTCCGGCGAGGTCGCCTCGAACGCCATCGAGGTCTATGTCCATCGCCTGCGCAAGCAGCTCTCGGAGCGCGGCGCCCGGGTTCAGGTGCACACCATTCGCGGCGTGGGCTACCTGATCGCAGAGGAAAAATAGCGTGCTGCGCTTCAAGTCGATCATCTCGCGGATCGTCTTTCTTCATGTCGTCGCGGTCGCCATCACCTCCGTCCTGATGTCGCTCGCGCTGTCATGGCTGCTCAGCTATGCGACCGACACCATCCACGACAGGGCGATGAAGGAACAGGCCGTAACGGTCGGCGGTCATCTGAACCTCACGAGCGACGGCCGGCTCGAGCTCGACCTTCCGCTCGACCTGCTCGGTCTCTACTCCCAGGCCTATGGGCGCTATTCCTACGCGGTGATCGACGAGAAGGGCGCGGTGCTGTTTTCCTCGCTTCCCGACAAGTCGGCGCTGTTTCCGGCCGACACGCGTGAGGCGCCGGTCGAGTTCCTGCATCACCGGCGCGGCAACGCCACGGTGTTCGGCGCGAGCGTCGAGAAGACGATCGGCGACAAGACGGTCTGGATCCAGACCGGCGAGGATCTCGCCAACCGCGACGTGCTGACCGACGACATCGTCGCCGATTTCTACAAGAATGTCGGCTGGATCACGCTGCCGATCCTGCTGGTGCTGCTGCTTGCCGACATCGCGATCTTCCGCCGCGCGCTGCGGCCGCTCCGCGAAGCCAGCGAAACGGCGGAAAGCATTGCGCCCGAACGGCCCGGCGTCCGGTTGCCCACGAAAGAGCTTCCGCAGGAGGTCCGTCCCCTCGTGCACGCGGTCAACCAGGGCCTCGACCGTCTCGAAGAGGGATTTCGCATCCAGCGCGATTTCACCGCGGATGCCGCGCACGAGCTGCGCACGCCGCTCGCGGTGCTGCGATCGCGCATCGACCTGTTGGAAAACGAGAAGATGCGCGAAGCCCTGCGTCACGATGTCGACGGCATGGCCCACATCATCAGCCAGCTGCTCGACATCGCCGAACTCGACACGCTCGCGGTCCAGCCCGATGAGAAGGCCGACCTTCAATCGGTCGCGGCGGGGGTCGCGGAATTCGTGGCGCCGCTGGCGCTCGCGCAAGGCAAGGATATCGCGCTATCGGGCGCGACCGACCCGGTCTGGGTCAGGGGCAATCCGGAGATGCTCGGCCGGGCCATCCGCAACCTCGCCGAAAATGCCATCAATCATACCGCTGCCGGCTCGACCGTCGAATTCGTCGTCGAGGACAACGGCACCATCAATGTGCTCGACCGCGGCCCTGGCATCGGCGAGGACGAGCGCAAACTGATCTTCCGCCGCTTCTGGCGACGCGACCGCCGCAAGCAGGGCAGCACCGGTCTCGGGCTTTCGATCGTGCAGCGGATCGCGGAATTGCACTCGGCGAGCATCACGGTCGAAAACCGCAAGCCGAATGGTGCGTGCTTCTCTCTGAAGTTCGTGCCGGTGAACTCTTAGGCCGCCAGAGCGGCGTTCACCTCGACCTGGATGCGGTCGGCATGCAGCGACCACTCGCACAGCCGCTCGCTCTCGCAGAATTTCAGCTTGGCCAGTTCTTCGGCCTGCGCTTCGCTCGCGGCGTCGATCTCAAGCGAGCGCTGGCAGATTTCGATCTGGCGGCCATTGCCGCCGAGCACGTCCTTCATGAAGCGGACGACATATCGTGACATGGCTTCCTCCCGCCGCGCTGCTTGTTGTTGGGAGGACGTTATCCCTCGTGGCGGGGGCCGTCTGCACGAATGTGCACGCAGCGGCGAGCTACTCGCGGAAATTAATCAGGCGCCGACATCCGGCAGGCTTGCTGCCGCAATCGCGACAAACCGCGCGATTTCCCGGCTGATCCGACGCGGTGTCGAGCGCAGTAATGAAGCAACCCGTTGCATGACCAAGATCCTTCCGTGCCGGGGCAAGAACCGCCCCTAAGCCAATGACACGAAAGGAGAAATGGCGGGTCGCCAGGGCCGTGTCGAGGGGCCCCGCAAAATGACAATGGGGGCCCTCTCAGAGCAGCAGTTGGCAGTGGTTTTGTTACCCCGCCGGAAACCCCGGCAGGGAAAATCTTCTCCGCTGGCGAGAGCCTATTTTGGCGCCACGCCGAAGGTCTTGGCAAACCGCTCGCTGTAATGCGGCCAGACCTCGGGATTGATGATGCGCGGCGGCCGCTTGCCGTCGAGCGCGCCGAGGATCTGTTCGGCGGCGATGCGGCCCATATTCTCGCGCGCTTCCTTGGTGACCCCGGCGGTGTGCGGGCTTGCTAGCACATTGTCGAACTGCAGCAACGGATGCTCCGGCGGCGGCGGCTCCTTGGACCACACATCGAGGCCGGCGCCTGCGATCTTCTTGCCGCGCAACGCCTCCAGCAGTGCGTCCTCGTCATGGATGAAGCCGCGCGCGGTGGTGATAAAATAAGCGTGCGGCTGCATCAGCGCGAATTGCTTGGCGCCGATCATGCCTCTGCTCTCTTTCGTCAGCGGGCAGTTGATCGAGACATAGTCGGAACGGCGCAGCAGCTCATCGAGCTCGACCTTCTGCGCGCCGCGCTCGGCGATTTCGGATTTCGACAGATAGGGATCGTAAGCCAGCACATTCATGCCGAGCAGCCCGCGGCAGAGCTCGGCGATGCGGCGGCCGACATTGCCGATGCCGACGATGCCGATGGTGCGGCCCTGCGCCTCGGTACCCATCAGCGCGTTGCGGTTGACGTCGCGCTCGCGGCGCAGCGTGCGGTCGGCCTCGATGATGCGCTTGGACAACGTGAGCAGCATGCCGAGCGCGTGCTCGGCGACCGAATGCGCATTGCCGCCGGATTGATTGACGACCAGCACGCCTGCCCTGGTGCAGGCCTCGACATCGACGGGATCAAAACCCGCGCCGTTGGAGGAGACGATCAGAAGGTTCGGCGTGCGCTTGAGGAATTCATCATGCACATGGAAGTGCGGCGCCAGCTCGTCGCGCGCGGCGCCGATCTGATAGGCGTGCGCAGCGGAAATGACCGGCGCGAACTCGCCTTCCGGAGTCTCGTTCTCGAGCCGGTCGAGCCGCACATCAGGCCGGGCCTTGAGGATCTCGGCATAGATCGGATGGGAGAGATATTTGACGTAGAAGACGCGCTTGTTGTTGACAGTCATCGGTTGGCTTTCGGTTCTCGCAAAATTCATAGAGCTTGGCCGGATTGGAGCGCTCTTCATTCGGCCTTGATACCGGCGGCCTTTATGATCGGCCCCCATTTGTCGTAGTCGGCGTGGATCTTCTTGCCGAACTCTTCCGGCGTGCTGCCGATCGGGATTGCACCCAGCTTCTCCAGCCGGTCCTTGACCGTATCCGTGTTGAGCGCCGCGACGAAATCATGCGAGAGCTTTTCGACGAGCTCATGCGGCATGCCGCCCGGACCGAGCAATCCCCACCACACTTCGGTGTCGTAGCCTGGCACGGTCTCTCCGATGCTTGGCACATCAGGCAATGCGGGCAAGCGTTTCGCCGTCGTGACCGCCAGCGCCCGCACCGTGTGGGCGTGAAGCTGGCCAACCGATTCCGGTCCGTTGTTGAACGACAACGGAATCTGCCCGCCCAGGAGATCGTTGATCGCGGGTGCGCCGCCTTTATAGGGAATCGGCTGCAAGTCGATCTTGGCAAGACTCATCAGGAGCGTGCCGGCCAGATGGGTCGAGGTGCCCGTGCCCGCATGCCCAAAAGCAAGGCTGCTTGGCTTTGCCTTGGCCGCAGCGATCACGTCGGAGAGAGTCTTGAATGGCGAATCCGCGCGCACCAAAAGAATGTTCGGTGACGACGCCAGCAGCGAGATCGGCGTGAAGTTCTTGAAGGTGTCGTAGGGAAGCTGTGGATACAGGAACGGATTGGTGGCATGGCCGCTCGCCACCATGATCAGCGTGTAGCCGTCGGCCGGCGATTGCACCAGCGCCTGCGACGCAACCAGCCCGCCCGCGCCCGGTCGGTTGTCCACCACCACCGGCTGGCCCCATTGCCTCGACACGACGTCGCCGAGTGTGCGCGTCAGGATGTCGACGCCGCCGCCAGCCGGGTAAGGCACATAGATATGGACGGGTCGGTCCGGAAATGACGATTGGGCCAGTGCCGTTCCGGCACTCGCAAGCATGACCGCCGCGACGGTGGCGATCCAGGACCACCTGCCCATCAAACTTCCTCCCGATCTTTGGGAGCCTTATTGCACGGTCATCGAGGCTTACGCATCGGCGCTTGGCGCAGACCACATAGTTGGTGCGGCATGTTGACAATCGCGCTTGCGGCGTCAAGTTTCCGCCGCTACGACCGCTATCGACAATGGTCGTAAGATCGCCAAGCTGATCATCAAGCTATAAGAGCATATCTACAAGATATAAGAGGGAGAACGGGATGGCCGTTGCGGAGAAGACTTCGCCCCACGCTTCCCAAGGGAAAACTGAGGGCGAGGAAACGACCTGGTACGGCATCATTCAACAGGTGCTGAAGCGGAACGACATCCGTCTCGTGCCCTATGTACCCGATCGCGTGCTCACCACGCTGATCAAGAACCTGCACGCCGATCCCTATTTCACCACCTTCCCGACCGCGCGCGAGGAAGAAGCCGTCGGCATCGTCACCGGAGCCTGGATGGCCGGCATGAAGGGCGCCGTGCTGATGCAGACTTCCGGCTTTGCCACGCTTGCAAATGTGCTGGCCTCGCTGGTCTCTCCCTCGCAGATTCCGCTGATCATGTTTGTCTCCGAGCGCGGCACGCTTGGCGAGTTCAATCTGGGCCAGTCGCTGGTATGCCGGACCATGCGCCCGGTGCTGGATGCGCTCGCGATCGAGCATCACACCTGCACGCGGCTCGATGAGCTTGAGTTCATCGTCGACCGCTCGATCAAGCAGGCGATCACCACGCAGGCGCCGGTGGCGTTCATTCTCAACCCGCTGCTGACCGGCGGCAAAACGTTCGACAAGTGAGCGGTGCCATGAACGCGCAAACCAACAAGCACGCCCGCAACACCAAGGTGATGAACCGTTTCGACATCACCTCACGCCTGGTCGGCAAGCTGAAGAACGAAGAGGCCGTGATCGGCGGCATCGGCAACACCAATTTCGACCTCTGGGCCGCCGGCCATCGCCCGCAGAACTGGTACATGCTTGGCAGCATGGGCCTCGCCTTCCCGATCGCACTCGGCGTTGCGCTGGCGCAGCCGCAGCGGCGCGTGTTCGCGCTAGAAGGCGACGGCTCGCTGTTGATGCAGCTCGGTGCGCTCTCGACGATCGCAACGCTGGCGCCGAAAAACCTCACCATGGTGTTGATGGACAACGGCATCTACCAGATCACCGGCGCGCAGCCGACGCCGGCTGCGGCGCATACCGACCTCGTCGCCATCGCAATTGCCAGCGGCATCGCCAACAGTGCCTGGGCTGCCGACGAGGCGGATTTTGATCGACTGATCGAACAATCGATGTCCGCATCAGCCCCCACCCTGATCGGCGTGCGCATCGACGACAAGCCGGGAACCGGAGCCACCAAGCGCGATCCCGTCCAGATCAGGGAGCGCTTCATGCACGGTATGGGAGTGCGACAGCCGCTCTAAGGCGCATGACCTCCGCGCAAACGCTGCGCGTTTGTCGCAGAGAAAACCGCTACACACTTTTCCGGGTCATGCGTGGCTAACTGTGTTAACTACGCGGACATGATGACGCAAGCGTAAGGCGGCCTGCCGTTCGAACCATGCTAAGGCGGCTCAATGACGACGATCATTCTGCGGCTTTTTGCCTGGCTGCTCGCCGCGGCCATCACCTTCGCGACCCTGGGCCCCGCCAGCCACCGCCCGCATGCACCTGTCACGCATGACGGCGAGCACGCGTTGGCGTTCGTCCTGCTCGGGCTCGCCTTTGCGCTGGCCTATCCCAGGCAGCGGATACTGGCTGCGGGAATCTCCGTGGTCATGATCGGCATTCTCGAACTGCTGCAGCTCTTCGTTCCCGGCCGCCACGCGCGGCTGGAAGATTTTATCGTCGACGCCCTCGCCGCGCTGGTGGGATTTGCGATTGCCGCCATCCTCGGATGGCTAATGCGCGCGCATTGGCATGAGCGGCGTGTGGATTAAATAAAATCCCCGCGACGCCCTGAGCATCGCGAGGATTGTTGTTTGCAGAGATCGATCACTCGATGATCTTGATCACCTTGCGCGTGCGCGGCTCGACGATCACGCGGCGGTCGTTCACGACGGCATATTCATACTGGGTGTAGTGCGGCACCGGCCGCAGCTCGACTTCCGCCGGCAGCGGCTCGCCGACGATCACGCGCTCACGCACCACGACGGACGGCGCGCGCTCGCCCTGCACCGAGGTGATCACCGCGTTCGGGATTTCCAGGCCCGCGCCAACGGCCGCACCGACGGTGACACCGACCATCGCGCCGACGGGACCACCGACATCGCCGCCGGCCCGCGCGCCATCGCGGGCGCCCTGCTCTGTCGTCGATTGCGCAAATGCCGCGCCGGATGCGAGCAGCGACGCAGCGATCAATGAAACAGCAAAACGGTTCCTCATTCTGTCCTCCAGTGTTTGACGGAGCGTCTAACATTGGGGGGACGGCGTTGTTCCTGCTGCATCCGGCACAAATTGCGCGGTTCCGCAGGAACTAAGCAGCAGATATCTCGTGGCCCGCCATCATTTCCAGCGCGCGCACCAGCGCGGAGTGATCCCAGCTGCGGCCGCCATGCGCGGCGCAGGAAGAGAACATCTGCTGCGCCACGGCCGTGCTCGGCAGCGACAGCCCAAGCGTGCGCGCGCCATCGAGTGCGAGATTGAGGTCCTTCTGGTGCAGCTCGATACGGAAGCCCGGATCGAAATTGCGCTTCACCATCCGCTCGCCATGCACTTCGAGGATACGCGAGGACGCAAAGCCGCCCATCAGCGCTTTCCGCACCAGTGCCGGATCCGCGCCCGCACGCGAGGCGAACAGCAGGGCTTCGCCGACTGCCTGGATCGTCAGCGCCACGATGATCTGGTTTGCGACCTTCGTGGTCTGGCCATCGCCATTGCCGCCGACCAGCGTGACGTTCTTGCCCATCTTGTCGAACACCGGCTTCATGGTGTTGAAGGCGCGCTCCGGCCCGCCGACCATGATGGTGAGGCTTGCCGCCTTGGCGCCGACCTCGCCGCCGGAAACCGGCGCATCCAGATAATCGGCGCCAAGCGCTTCGATCCGCTTCGCAAACTCCTTGGTCGCAAGCGGCGAGATCGAGCTCATGTCGACCACGATCTTGCCCTTCGACAGTCCTTCCGCGACGCCGTCCTTGCCGAACAGCACGGCTTCGACCTGCGGCGTGTCGGGCACCATGATGATGACCGCGTCCGCTTCCTCGGCGATCTCCCTGCCCGATTTGCAGACGACGCCTCCGCCGGCCTTCAGCTCCGGCGCGATCGGCGCCACGTCGTGCAGGAAGACGCGATATCCCGCAGCCAGAAGATGATGGGCCATCGGGCGGCCCATCGTGCCAAGGCCAATGAATCCGATATCGATCATGTGATTTTCCTAGGTCTCGAGAGTCAGTGCCGCGTGCCAGCCGAGACCGTCGACCGTCGTCGTCCTCGGCTTGTATTCGCATCCGACCCAGCCGCGGTAGCCGAGCGTGTCGAGATGGCGGAACAGGAATGGATAGTTGATCTCGCCCGTCCCCGGTTCGTTGCGGCCGGGATTGTCGGCGAGCTGCACATGGGCGATGCGCGGCAGGTGCTTTTGCAGGGAGCGCGCGATGTCGCCCTCCATCACTTGCATATGGTAGATGTCGTACTGGATGAAAAGATTGCTCGACCGCACATCCGCAATAAGCTGCACCGCCTGCTCGGTCTTGTTCAGGAAGAAACCGGGGATATCGAGCGTGTTGATCGGCTCGACCAGGAGCCTGATCCTTTCCCGCCCCAGCGCGTCCGCGGCAAAGCGCAAATTCTCGACCAGCACCTCGTTCATCTCAAAGGGATCGGCGGTGCGCGGCGCGATGCCGACCAGGCAGTTGAGCTGACGGCAATCGAGCGCCTTTGCGTAGGAGATGGCACTCACGACCCCGTCGCGGAACTCGTCGACGCGGTCGGGCAGAATGGCGATGCCGCGCTCGCCGGCCGCCCAATTGCCCGCCGGCAGATTGTGCAGCACCTGTATCAGCCCGTGCTCGTCGAGCTGCTCGCGCAGATCGGCCTTGTCGTAATCATAAGGGAACAGATATTCGACGCCGGAAAAGCCCGCGGCCTTGGCGGCCGCGAAGCGATCGAGGAACGGCATCTCGGCGAACAGCATGGTGAGGTTGGCGGCGAATCTGGGCATGATCTTTCCTCAAACCGGCAGCAGCACTTCGCGGCCACCAGGCACTTCATCCAGCGGCAGGTCGAGCGTCTCCTCGAACTCGACGACATTGTCGATCTCGGTGCCCATGGCGATATTGGTGACGCGTTCGAGGATGAACTCGACCACGACCGGCACCTGGTATTTCGCCATCCATTCGCGCGCGGTCGCGAACGCGGCCTGCGCCTTAAGCGGATCGGTGACCCGGATCGCCTTGCAGCCGAGGCCTTCGGCGACAGCGACATGGTCGACGCCATAGACGCCGATCTCGGGCGCGTTGATGTTCTGGAACGACAGCTGCACCTGGTAGTCCATGTCGAAGCCGCGCTGGGCCTGGCGGATCAGGCCGAGATAGGAGTTGTTCACGACGACATGGATGTAGGGCAGCTTGAACTGCGCGCCGACGGCAAGCTCCTCGATCAGGAACTGGAAATCGTAATCGCCCGACAACGCCACGATCTCCCGGGTCGGATCGGCGGCGCGCACGCCGAGCGCGGCCGGCAGCGTCCAGCCGAGTGGCCCCGCCTGCCCCGCATTGATCCAGTTGCGCGGGTTGTAGACGCGGAGGAATTGCGCGCCCGCGATCTGCGACAGACCGATCACGGTGACATAGGTCGTGTCGCGGCCGAACGCCTTGTTCATCTCGTGATAGACGCGCTGCGGCTTGATCGGGATCTCCTCGAAATGGCTCCTGCGCAGCATCGAACGCTTGCGGTCCTGACAGGCCGCGGGCCAGGCCTGCCGCGACTTGAGCTTGCCCGCCCGCTTCCATTCCTGTGCGGCCGCGACGAACAGCTCGAGCGCGGCCTTGGCGTCGGAGACGATGCCGAGATCGGGATTGAAAACGCGCCCGATCTGGGTCGGCTCGATGTCGACATGCACGAACTTGCGGCCCTTGGTGTAGGTCTCGATCGAGCCGGTGTGCCGGTTGGCCCAGCGATTGCCGATGCCGAGCACGAAATCCGATTCAAGCAGCGTCGCGTTGCCGTAGCGGTGGCTGGTCTGCAGGCCGACCATGCCCGCCATCAGCGGATGGTCGTCCGAAATCGCGCCCCACCCCATCAGCGTCGGCACGACCGGCACGTTCAAGGCTTCGGCAAATTCGACCAGCAACGCGGAAGCATCGCCGCTGACGACGCCGCCGCCGGCCACGATCAGCGGGCGCTCGGCGGCATTGAGCATCTCCAACGCCTTCTCGATCTGCTTCCTTGTCGCGGTGGGCTTATAGACCGGCAGCGGCGAATAGCACTCGTCGTCGAATTCGATCTCGGCAAGCTGCACGTCGAGCGGCAGGTCGATCAGCACCGGACCAGGGCGGCCCGATCGCATGATGTGAAAGGCCTGGCTGAACACGCGCGGCACCAGCGCCGGCTCACGCACCGTCACCGCCCATTTGGTCACGGGCTTGGCGATCGCCTCGATATCGACGGCCTGGAAATCTTCCTTGTAGAGGCGCGCGCGCGGCGCCTGGCCGGTGATGCAGAGGATCGGAATGGAATCGGCGATCGCCGAATAAAGCCCGGTGATCATGTCGGTGCCGGCCGGCCCCGAGGTGCCGATGCAGACGCCGATATTGCCGCTCTTGGCCCGCGTATAGCCTTCGGCCATGTGGGAAGCGCCTTCGACATGGCGCGCGAGGATGTGCTTGATCGAGCCGCGCTTCTTCATTGCGGAATAAAGCGGATTGATCGCTGCGCCGGGAACGCCGAAGGCGACCGAGACGCCTTCCTTCTCCAGAATGCGCACAGCCGCATCGATAGCTCGCATCTTCGCCATGTCACACCCCGTTCTATGGTGATTAATGGGAAGATCATCGCGGCAGCGTGATGCGATCTCAACGAAGGGGTTTTTGTTTCCCGCGATGTGGAACGCTCGGCGAAAAACGGCACCGGATCAGGAAGTTGCACTAGTCGCGCGATGAAATAGCGCGCCGAACCGGTACTGCGGTGCTGACGCCTCCCGCTCATCGGGGGCGACGATTGGCGACAGGGCTGAACCATTCGGATGTGCTGTAGACTGACTAGAAAGGCCTCGAAATCTGCACCAGCGATCATTGGCTCGGTGCATTGGAATCTCAGGTTGGGTTTGCATCCGATTTTGGGAGGTCGACATGGCCACATCCAAGCGATCACAGAAGCTATTTGTCTCCGCCGGGGTTGCCGCACTCGCGGGCACTGCACTGGCGACGCTGCTGGCAAGTAACATCGTCACCCTGGCTGAAGCGGACTCCGCCGCCGCGGATCGGCTGCGGCCGCTCAGCGGCGCTGATATTCCGATCTGCCACACAGGTCAGGCGAGCATCATGCTTCGTCTGGCACAGACCGAGGTGCCGCGCGCCGAGATGAGCGCGGCCAGTAGCGCTCCGGCGTTCGCAGACACAGAGCCGCCATTGTGGACCGGCCTCGGTTCCATCACCTACAAGGTCACGACCGCGAATGAGCAAGCACAGGCTTATTTCGATCAGGGCGTGCGCCTGGCCTACGCGTTCAATCATGGCGAGGCGCAGCGCGCGTTCCGCAAGGCCGAGAGGCTCGATCCCGATTGCGCCATGTGCTTCTGGGGCGAAGCGCTGGTGCTCGGTCCGAACATCAATCTTCCGATCCAGGAAGACGCGATGGCGCCCGCCTACGCTGCCGCGCAAAAGGCCAAAGCGCTTGCCGGCAAGGCGAGCCCGCGCGAGCAGGCGCTGATCGGTGCCGTGGCCGCGCGATATGGCAGCGATCCGAAGGCCGACCGCGCGCCGTTCGACGCGGCCTACGCTGCTGAAATGGCAAAGGTTGCGGCGCAGTTTCCCGACGATGACGACATCGCTGCGCTTTATGCCGAGTCGGTGATGGATTTGAGCCCGTGGAATTACTGGCAGCCGGGCGGCCACGAACCCAACCCGCAGAGCGTGCCGATCGTGCCGACATTGGAGCGCGTGCTGGCCCGCAACCCGAGCCATGCCGGCGCCATTCACCTCTACATCCATGCCGTCGAGGCGTCGGACCGGCCTGGCCGGGCCGAGCCCTATGCCGACCGGCTGCGCGGCGCAATCCCCGGCGCCGGTCATCTCGTGCACATGCCGAGCCACATCTACTATCGGGTTGGCCGTTATCTGGACGCGCTGAAAGACAACAAGACCGCGGTCGCGGTCGATGAGAAATATCTGGCCGACACCAACGCACCGATGGGCGTTTACCGGATGGGCTATTATCCGCACAACGTGCACTTCGTGATGGCGTCGGCGCAAATGGCCGGCGACGGTGAGACCGTGATTGCCGCCGCGGAGAAGCTGGGCAAGCTCATTCCCGACGAGGCCGCGCGCGCCATTGCGATAGCGCAGCCCGTCAAGGCGGCGCCGTATTTCGCGCATGCGCAGTTCAGCTCGCCCGAGGCCATTCTGGCCCTGCCCGATCCCGGAGATGCCATCCCCTATGTCAAGGCGATGTGGCTCTACGCGCGCGGCGTGGCGCTGGCGGCGCAACATGACTTCGCCGGTGCAACGGCGGCGGCCGATGCCATAGCTACGCTGGAGCGCACGGCGGACTTCACGTTGCTGAAGCAATCGAATGTCCCGGCACCGGAGGTGATGCAAATCGCGCGCACGCTGATCATGGCGCGGGTGGCCCAGGCGAAAGGCGACAGCAAGAACGCCATCGTGAGCTTCGAGCAGGCGGCCGAATTGCAGGATGCGCTGCCCTACACGGAGCCGCCTTACTGGTACTATCCGATACGGCAGTCCCTGGCGGCTGCGCTGGTGCAGGCCGGCCGCTATGACGAAGCGAAGCAGCAATTTGATCTTGCGCTACACCGGGCGCCCTCCAACGGCTGGTCGTACTTTGGATTGGCGCAACTGTATAAGGCACGCGGCGACACCGCGGCGGAGCAAAAGGCTGAAGCTGATCTTGCGAGAACCTGGGTCGGTGACCGCAGTCGTTTGCAGCTTTCGAAGCTCTAGCGCGGGTTACCGGATGGATTCGATCTGAACGCTCACACCTTGATCGGCGGCATCACGCCGCCGATTGCAACCGTGAGCTCCCGTGCAACTTCGCATACGGCCTTGCCGAGCTCGGGCAAGCGCTCTTCCGTCACGCGACTGGTCATGCCGGACACTGAAATCGCGGCGAGCGGCTCGCTGCAATCGTTGAAGACGACGGCGGCAACGCAGCGCAGCCCCATGCGCGCCTCCTCATCATCGACGGCGTAGCCCTGCCGGCGCACTGCCGCGAGCTCGCGGAACAGGTCGCTCGCCCGCACGATGGATTTCTCGGTCAACCGCGGCATGCCGTGACGGCGGATGATTGCGCTGACATCCTCGTCCGGATAGGTCGCCAGCACCGCCTTGCCGACGCCGGACGCCACCATGGCGACGCGGCCGCCGACCTTGGTCAGCGAGCGCATGATCTCGCGGCTTTCAATGCGGGTCAGCACGATGATGGATTCGTCGTCGACCACGGCGAGATTGGCCGTCTCCCGGGTCTGATCTCGCAGCTTGCGCAAATAAGGCATCGCCTGCGCCACGAAATTGCGGCGGCGGGTGAAGGTCGCGCCCACCGCAAAACTCTGCGCGCCGACATGCCATTTCGATTCCGTGCGGTCGAACTGCACGAAGCGGCGCTTTTCGAGCGTGGTCAGCAGGCGATGAGCGGTCGAAGTGGAAAGTCCGGTTCGAACTGCGAGATCACTGAGGCGATAGCCTTCGTCATCCTCGGCCAGCGTCTCGATGATGTGAAGCGCGCGATCGACGGACTGCACGCCGCCGTCCCTCGCCTCGCCGTCGTGCTCGGTGGCCTTGCGCCGGATCACCGCTCGCTCCATTGCGACCTCGTTAGTCCGTCAGCAAACTGCTAGCGCATGGTTAGCTCCCTCTCCCCGTTCTTCACGGGGAGAGGGTTGGGGTGAGGGGCTGGCTCAGCAAATTCGATAGACGTGAGTGCGCTGAAGGCCCCCCTCACCCGGATCGCATCTCACGATGCGATCCGACCTCTCCCCGCAAGCGGGGCAAGGTGACTTCAGAGCAATCCCGCGCCGCGGGCCCACTTGTACTTCGCGCCGAGCACTTCCACCGGCAGCTCGGTCGAATAGGCATAGGCCGGGATGCCGTTCTGGTAGAGATATTCGGCCGCTTCCTCGACCTCGACGTCGCCGGCGAGCGAGGCGACCATCGGCTTCACAAAACCCTTGGCCTCCATCTCCTTCTTCACCTCGACCATGTTGCGCGCGAACACCATCGGCGGCGTCACGATCGTGTGCCAATAGCCCAAGATCAGTGCGTGGATACGCTCATCCGACAGGCCGAGCTTCACCGTGTTGACATAGGTGATCGGCGGCTCGCCGCCGGTGATATCGACGGGGTTGCCGGCGGCGCCGAACGGCGGGATGAACTTGCGGAACGCCGCATCGAGATCCGGCGGCATCGCCATCAGTGACATGCCGTTGTCGACCACCGAGTCCGACAGCAGCACACCCGAGCCGCCGGCGCCGGTGATGATCAGGATATTCTCGCCCTTCGGCGTCGGCAGCACCGGCACGCCGCGTGCGAACTCCAGCAATTGTCGCAGCGAACGGGCGCGGATCACGCCGGACTGCTTCAGCACGTCCTCATAGATCTTGTCGTTGCCGGCGAGCGCGCCGGTGTGCGACGAGGCGGCCTTTGCACCGGCCGAGGTGCGGCCGGCCTTGAGCACGATGACCGGCTTCTTCTTCGCGACCCGCTTGGCGGCTTCGGCGAAGGCGCGACCGTCCTTCAGGTCCTCGCAGTGTTGCGCGATCAGGTTGGTGTTGGGGTCCTGCTCGAAGAAGGCGAGCAGATCGTCTTCGTCGATATCGGACTTGTTGCCCAGGCCGACGATGGCGGAGACGCCCATCTTCGCCGAGCGCGAGAAGCCTATGATCGCCATGCCAATGCCGCCCGATTGCGACGACAGCGCCGCATGGCCCTTGACGTCGTAGGCGGTGCAGAAGGTCGCGCAGAGATTGGCGGGCGTATAATAGAAGCCGTAGATGTTCGGCCCCATCAGTCGGATGTCGTATTTCTTGCCGACCTCGACGATCTCCGCCTGCAGCTCAGGCGCACCGGCTTCGGCAAAGCCCGAGGGAATCAGCACTGCTCCCGAGATCTTCTTCTCGCCGCACTCGGTAAGCGCGCCAGCCACGAACTTCGCGGGGATCGCGAACACCGCGACGTCGATCACACCCGGCACGTCCTTGACGCTCTTATAGGCCTTGTAGCCGAGAATCTCGGAAGCCTTGGGATGGATCGGAATGATCTCGCCCTTGTAGCCGCCGTTGATGAGGTTCTTCATCACGGAGTTGCCGATCTTGCCGTCCTCGGCGGAGGCGCCGATCACGGCGACTGCCTTTGGCTGCATGATGCGGTTCATGGCCGCGACGATTTCTTCGGTCGGGCGCGGCTTCGGCCGCGGCTTGTAATCAAAGTCGACGACGATACGCACGTCGGCGGCAATCGCGTCCTTCTTGGTGGCAAACACCGGGTTGAGGTCGAGCTCGACGATTTCCGGGAAATCGCTGACGAGCTGCGAGACCTTGACGATGACGTCGGCCAGCGCCTCGCGGTTGACGGGGTCACCGCCCCGCACGCCCTTCAACATTTCGTGTGCCTGGATGCCATCGAGCATCGAGAGCGCGTCCTGCTTGGTCGCGGGCGCGAGGCGGAAGGTGACGTCCTTCAACACTTCGACCAGCACACCGCCAAGGCCGAAGGCGACGAGCTTGCCGAACGAACCGTCGGTGATGGAGCCGACGATGACCTCGGTGCCGCCGGCCAGCATCTGCTGCACCTGGATGCCCTCGATCTTGGCATCGGCTTTATATTTCTTCGCATTGGCGAGAATGGTGTCGTAGGCCTTCTCGGCATCGGCCTCGCTCTTCACGCCGACCATGACGCCGCCGGCTTCGGTCTTGTGCAGAATGTCCGGCGAGACGATCTTCATCACCACCGGGAAGCCCATCCCGCCTGCGATCTTGACGGCTTCGGCTGCCGACTTGGCTACGCCTTCTTTTGGAACCGGAATGCCGTAGGCATCGCAGACGATCTTGCCTTCCGGCGCCGTCAGGCTCGTGCGTTTATCCGCTTTGACCTGATCCAAAACCTTGCGGACCGCATCTTTTGCATTCGACATTTGGCTTCCTCCTGGGGACGGTCAATTTTATGGCATTTGGTATGCCAGAGAGTTCGTTGTCAAGCAACCTGCAGTGCGGAATCGCTGAAAAATAAGGCTGCTTGACATTCTGGCATCTGGCATGCCAAAAATCAGGCCAGGCTTTTTGATGTAAAAGACATCTCCCTTTCAAGGAGATTGTCGTGCCAACCCGGAAACCAACCAAGGCGCCGCTACCCATGGCTGACGCAGATATTGCAATTGTCAGGATTGCGCCGGAGACCAGCTTCAAGAACAAGGCCTATGAGGCCTTGAAGGAAGCCATCCTCAAGATGGACATCTACGCGACGCCCGAGCCGGTCATGCTCGACGAACGCGCATTGTCCGAACGCCTCGGCGTCAGCCGCACGCCGATCCGCGAAGCGATCGCGATGCTCGAGCAGGACGGCTTTGTGAAGACCGTTCCTCGCCGCGGCATCATCGTGGTGCGGCGGACCAAAGCCGAAATCGTCGACATGATCCGCGCCTGGGCTGCGCTGGAAAGCATGGCCGCACGGCTGATCACGACGATCGCGCGCAAGAAGGACATCTCGGCGCTGCGCGACTTCTTCAAGGATTTCAGCAAGGACCGCCTGCCCCAGGATCACGTCGACGAATATTCGAAGGCCAATATCGCCTTCCACCAGGCGCTGATCTCGCTGTCGGAATCGCCGACGCTGGTCGACATGACCAACGAGATCCTTCTGCACGTGCGCGGCTATCGCCAGCTCACGATCGGACGCACCGAGCGCATGGCGGCCTCGCTGCCCGAGCATCTCGCCATCATCGAGGCGCTGGAAGAGCGAAACACCGAGCTCGCCGAAAAGCGCTCGCGCGATCACACGCTTGGCCTTGCCGCCTTCATCGAGGCGCACGGCCAGGAACTGGTTTAGCCCGAAACTAAAGAGCCAAGACTTTTCACGGCACAAGACTTTCACAACAGGGACGATCGGTTCGTCCCTCAAGAGAACAAGACCAGGGAGAAGTAGCCCAATGCTGAATACCGCCGCCAAGACCGAAGCACCGGGCGCCGAGCAGGAACTGACCGACGGTTTCCACCTCATCATCGACGCGTTGAAGCTCAACGGCCTCGACACGATCTATGGCGTGCCGGGCATTCCGATCACGGATTTCGGCCGCATGGCGCAGGCCGCCGGCATCCGCGTCCTCTCCTTCCGCCACGAGCAGAACGCGGGTTATGCGGCTTCCATCGCAGGCTTTCTCACCAAGAAACCGGGCGTGTGCCTCACGGTCTCCGCGCCCGGCTTCCTCAACGGCCTGAATGCGCTCGCGCACGCCACCACCAACTGCTTCCCGATGATCCTGATCTCGGGCTCCTCCGAGCGCGAGATCGTCGACCTCCAGCAGGGCGATTATGAAGAGATGGATCAGCTCGCGATCGCAAAGCCGCTGTGCAAGGCGGCCTATCGCGTGCTGCACGCCCAGGACATCGGCATCGGCCTCGCTCGCGCCATCCGCGCCGCGGTCTCGGGGCGTCCGGGCGGCGTCTATCTCGACCTGCCGGCAAAGCTGTTCGGCCAGGTGATGAATGCCGATGCCGGCCAGAAATCGCTGGTGAAGGTGATCGACGCAGCGCCGGCGCAGATCCCCGCCCCCGCCTCGGTCAAGCGCGCGCTCGATGTGCTCAAGGGCGCCAAGCGTCCGCTGATCATCCTCGGCAAGGGCGCGGCCTATGCGCAGGCCGATGACGCCATCAAGAATTTTGTGGAAAAGAGCGGCGCACCATTCCTGCCCATGAGCATGGCCAAGGGCCTGCTCCCCGACCTGCATCCGCAATGCGCCGGTGCTGCGCGTTCGACCGTGCTGAAGGACGCCGACGTCGTCATGCTGATCGGCGCCCGCCTCAACTGGCTGCTCTCGCATGGCAAGGGCAAGACCTGGGGTGAGCAACCCAAGAAGTTCATCCAGATCGATATCGACCCGAAGGAGATGGACTCCAACGTCGAGATCGTGGCTCCCGTGGTCGGCGACATCGCCTCCACCGTCAGCGCGCTCCTGGATGCGATGGGCAGCAACTGGACGGCGCCGCCGGCCGATTGGCTGGATACGGTGAAGAAGAAGCGAGACGACAACGTCGCCAAGATGGCGCCGCGGCTGATGAACAACAACTCGCCGATGGATTATCACGGCGCGCTCGGCGTGCTCCGCACCATCATCAAGGAGCGTCCCGACGCGATCCTGGTCAATGAAGGCGCCAACACGCTCGATCTGGCGCGCGGCATCATCGACATGCACCAGCCGCGCAAGCGCCTCGACGTCGGCACCTGGGGCGTGATGGGCATCGGCATGGGTTACGCGATCGCTGCCGCCGTCGAAACCGGCAAGCCGGTGCTCGCGGTCGAAGGCGACAGCGCGTTCGGTTTCTCCGGCATGGAAGTCGAGACCATCTGCCGTTACCAGCTGCCGGTCTGCGTCGTCATCTTCAACAATGACGGCATCTATCGCGGCACCGACGTCAATTCGGCAGGCAGCGATCCCGCGACCACCGTGTTCGTCAAGGGCTCGCGCTACGACAAGATGATGGAAGCCTTTGGCGGCGTCGGCGTGAACGCGACCTCGCCGGATGAGCTGAAGCGCGCGGTCAATGCAGCGATGGATTCGGGCAAGCCGACCCTGATCAATGCGGTGATCGATCCGGCAGCAGGCTCGGAGTCGGGCCGCATCGGCAACCTCAATCCGCAGAGTGCTTTGCAGAAGAAGAAGTAAGTCAAACCAGTCGGGGCCGCGGGCCAAGACCTTCAGGACCAAGTCCCGGCCACATCCCTTCCCGCCTCGGCGGCAACAGATATGAGACGGAGTTTTTAGCAATGACCAAGGCGCTGACGGGCGTTCGTATCCTCGATTTCACCCATGTCCAGTCCGGACCGACCTGTACGCAATTGCTGGCCTGGTTCGGCGCCGACGTGATCAAGGTCGAGCGCCCCGGCGTCGGCGACATCACGCGCGGTCAGCTCCAGGACATTCCGAACGTGGACAGCCTGTATTTCACCATGCTGAACCACAACAAGCGCTCGATCACGCTCGACACCAAGAACCCGAAGGGCAAGGAAGTCCTGACCGCGCTGATCAAGCAATGCGACGTGCTGGTCGAGAATTTCGGCCCCGGCGTGCTCGACCGCATGGGCTTCCCCTGGGAGAAGATCCAGCAGATCAACCCGAAGATGATCGTCGCCTCGATCAAGGGCTTTGGCCCCGGACCGTATGAAGACTGCAAGGTTTATGAGAACGTCGCGCAGTGCACCGGCGGCGCCGCTTCGACCACCGGCTTCCGCGATGGCCTGCCGCTCGTGACCGGCGCGCAGATCGGCGACAGTGGTACCGGCCTGCATCTCGCGCTCGGCATCGTCACCGCGCTCTACCATCGCACCCATTCCGGCAAGGGCCAGCGCGTCACCGCTGCGATGCAGGACGGCGTGCTCAACCTCGCCCGCGTGAAGCTGCGCGACCAGCAGCGCCTCGCTCACGGGCCGCTTAGGGAATACAGCCAGTTCGGCGAGGGCATTCCGTTCGGCGATGCCGTGCCGCGTGCCGGCAACGATTCCGGCGGCGGCCAGCCGGGCCGCATCCTCAAGTGCAAGGGGTGGGAAACCGATCCCAACTCCTACATCTATTTCATCACCCAGGCCCCGGTCTGGGAGAAGATCTGCGACGTGATCGGCGAGCCCAGCTGGAAGACCGATCCGAACTACGCCAAGCCGGCGGCTCGCCTGCCCAAGCTGAACGAAATCTTCGCCCGCATCGAACAGTGGACCATGACCAAGACCAAGTTCGAGGCCATGGACATCCTCAACAAGTTCGACATTCCCTGCGGTCCGATCCTGTCGATGAAGGAACTGGCCGAGGACCAGTCGCTGCGCGCAACGGGAACCGTGGTCGAGGTCGATCACCCCACCCGCGGCAAGTACCTGTCGGTCGGCAACCCGATCAAGCTGTCGGACTCCCCGAGCGACGTGAAGCGCTCGCCGCTGCTCGGCGAGCATACCGACGAGATCCTGAAGACCGTGCTCGGCTTTTCCGACCACCAGGTCGCCGAAATCCACGACTCCGGCGCCCTCGACCCGCCGCGCAAGGAAGCCGCGGAGTAACGGGCCGCCCGGCGAAACAATGGAAAGGCCGCCTTTCGGGGCGGCCTTTTTTGTTTGGGAGCCGTCCAAAGGGGTGGGAACCGACCCATGCTGCATTGCACACACATGGATGCTGCTATGCAAACAAGGCCGTTGTAGTGGCATCTGGTATACATTAAATCAGTCTCGAAACGACGGGATGGCGACTGCCTCCCGGCAACCCGAGAAGCCAGATGTCCAAGACTGCTACGATCGCCCTTTCGACCCCCAACACCCTGTTCGGCCGCTTCCTCGCCACCCTCGACCAGATCCTGATGGCAAGCGCCAACGCCGCGGTCCGCAACAGCGAACCGACCTATTTCGGCCTGTAAGCCGTCTTCTCTCGGCATGTAAGCCGTCCTGAGCGGCAAGGACTTACCGCCCGACATTGATTTTCTGCCGCAAGGCACCTCCCAGACTGGACGACCCCGGTTTCTCACCGGGGTCTTTTTTTGTCCCTGTCGTCCCTGCTTTGGTCCGGCTTGTCCAAGCAAATCGGAGAGCTAGCATCGTAGATGAGGGACAACTGCAAGCTGCTCCGTGCGACATAGCGCGCGTTCCACATGTGCGACAGAAGAATGACTTGCGCTCTGGCATAATACATACCAATATGCACCTTGGGCAGATACCCATGCCCAACAGGTCCGCGCTGGAAAAATAAACAATGGCGTGCCCAGGGGAGGAAAAATGAGCGTTACTCAGCAACCGTCGACGTCCGTTCCCAGCGAAGCTCCATACTTCCGCTGGATACAACTCGTGATGGGCATCGTCTGCATGGCGATGATCGCGAACCTGCAATATGGCTGGACGCTGTTCGTCGATCCGATCGATGCGAAATACCACTGGGGCCGCGCGGCGATTCAACTCGCCTTCACGCTGTTCGTTGTGACCGAGACCTGGCTCGTGCCGGTAGAAGCGTGGTTCGTCGATAGATACGGTCCGCGCGTCGTCGTCATGTTCGGTGGCGTCATGATCGCGCTCGCCTGGGTGCTGAACTCCTATGCCAATTCGCTGGCGTTTCTCTATGCCGGAGCGATCGTCGGCGGCATCGGCGCCGGCTCCGTGTATGGCACCTGCGTCGGCAATGCGCTGAAATGGTTTCCCGATCGCCGTGGTCTCGCCGCGGGCTGCACAGCCGCCGGTTTCGGTGCGGGCGCGGCGCTGACGGTGGTGCCGATCGCGAACATGATCGCCTCGACCGGTTATCAGAGCGCCTTCTTCAGCTTCGGCATCGGCCAGGGCGTGGTGGTGTTCATCCTCGCCCTCTTCCTGCGTCCGCCGTCGGTGGCGATGCCGATCAAAAAGAAGAAGCTCAACCTGCCGCAGACCAAGGTCGACTTCACTCCCCCGCAGGTGCTGCGCACGCCGATCTTCTGGATCATGTATCTGGTCTTCGTGATGGTCGCCTCCGGCGGCCTGATGGCGGCGGCTCAGATCGCGCCGATCGCGCACGACTACAAGATCGCCAACGAGCCCGTGAGCATGCTCGGCTTCCAGATGGCGGCGCTGACCTTTGCAATCTCGCTCGATCGCATCTTCGATGGTTTCGGCCGTCCGTTCTTCGGCTTTGTGTCCGACAATATCGGCCGCGAGAACACCATGTTCATCGCCTTCGGTACCGCGGCGGTGATGTTGCTGACCTTGTCGACCTACGGCCACGTTCCGATCGTGTTCGTGCTGGCAAGCGCGGTTTACTTCGGTGTGTTCGGCGAGATCTACAGCCTGTTCCCGGCCACCAGCGGCGACACGTTCGGCGCGAAATTCGCCACCACCAATAACGGCATGCTCTACACCGCCAAGGGTACGGCCGCGCTCCTGGTGCCGCTCGCGAGCATCGTGTCAGCCAGCTATGGCTGGCAGGCCGTGTTCGTGATTGCGGTTGCGCTCAATGCCACGGCTGCGCTGATGGCGATATTCGTGATCAAGCCGCTGCGACGCTCCTTCATCCTTGGCCACGAGCCCGCCGGCGCGGAGCAAGAGGCCAAGGCGCGGGACGTCAAGACGGCCTGATCGAAGGCATAGATTCGGCGGGACGGGCGCGGTGCGAGCCGCGCCCGTTTTCTTTCCGGGCTGCTTGCTCAGGATTTGCGAACGGCGGCGTCGAGAAAGGCTTCCAGGCCGGCAATGCATTCGCTGTCGCGATAGACCCGGTTTTTGCCCTCGGCCATTCGCTGGGAGATTGCCCGCCGCAAGCCCCCGTCTCGGCCGAGCGCGCTCGCAACCGACACATACTCTGCCGTGGTTCGCGCCGTCGTGCCTTCGATCCGCATCATACGCAGGATTGCCGCGGCGTGCCGGCCCCGCATCCATTCGCCCTCGAAGGCCACGACAGGCAGATTGTGGGCAAGACTCTCCAGGATCGAGTTGCAACCGGACCAGCCGATGCTGTCCAGCACCACGTCGCATTGGCCGACGGCGGCCACGAAACGATCCGGCGCGAGCCTCGGCAGAAAAACGCAGTGGTCCTCGGCGTTCAGTCCGATCGCGGCAAAGCCGCGCGCGAGACGAGCCTTTAACAATTCGGTGACGCCCCTGCCCCCACCAAACTCGATGAAGGCAAACTGGCTGTTTGGCACCTCGGCTGCAATGCGCGCGAAAACGTCGTCGAACTCTGGCAGATATTTCGGCAGCGACTGCGCGCACCAATACACCACGGCATCTTCGCGCAAGCCGAGCTCGGCCCGATCCATCCGGACCGGCGGCTGCTCGACCGGATCGTAATAGATGGAAAGGTTCGCCAGGCGCACCAGTCTTTCCGAATAGAGCGCGTCGGCTTGCGGCAGCTCCATCAGGTCGCTGGAAATAAAATAGTCGATCGTCGGAAAGCCGCTGGTGACGGGATGGCCCCAGGAGGTGCATTGAACCGGCGCAAGGCGCATCGCCGCGAGCTGCGCCGATACCTTGTCCATCCCGATTTCGGGAAACAGCAGCACATGCGGCGCATCCTTGGCGATCGCCGCCCGCCACGCATCGAGCGGACGTGGCCCCGCAACAAAACGCTGGCACAGCGCGGCTGCTATCTTGGTCTCGCCGTCCTGCTCGACGCCGGTGTGATAGCCGAATACGCGAAAGCGCGACCGGTCGAGCATCTTCAGCCAGCCCTTGATCGGAATCTTCCAGTTCGAATGCTGGCGGAAGAAGCCGCTGACGATGGCGAGCCGGACCGGTTCGTCCGCAGCGGGAGCGGCCGGCATGTCGAGGGGCTGGTATCTGGCAGCCATGATCTTGCAGACGGCCGCACCGAATTGCGATTGCAGCTCGCGATCGTCGCGGCCCTGATAGGGGAGATAAAAAGGCTGATGTGCCCCGATGGCGTCGATGAACGTGGCTGGAACGTCGGCGCTCTCAAGCTTCGCGCTGAATGCCGCGAGCCGGTCGGCATAGGCCGCGCGGCGCTCGTCGATCTCAGCCGTGCTCGCATAGACGGCAGGCAGCTCGGCAATACATTGAGCGAGCTCGGCCTCCAAAAAATCCGGCTTCAAGGCGAGAGCTCGCGCAAAATGCTCCCTCGCCTCTCCGATCCTGGTTTCGGCGCGGAGCGTCATGCCGAGGTTGTAGTGCGCCGCAACTGAATTGGGATCGATGCGGAGCGCCGCCTCGTATTGCGTGATGGCGTCCGCATGCCGCTCCATGGCGCGCAGGATGTTGCCGAGATTGTTGCGCACGCCGGCATTACCGGGGGCAATCGCCGTCGCCCGCTCCGCCGCGGCAAGCGCTTCCGGCAACCGCCCCGTCCTCTGCAGCAGCACAGCCAACCTGAGATGGGCATCGAGAAAATCCGCCCGGAGTCCCGCCGCCTTCCGATAGTGCGCTTCCGCGCCCGCAATATCCGCCGTCAGCTCGAGCACCGTGGCGAGCTCGAAATGGACCAGCGGCGAGCCGGGCGCGGCAGCCAGGACGTGGCCGAACTGCGCAGCCGCCTCGTCAAGCCGTCCAACCGAACGCAGCGCGCGCCCAAGATTGTTTCGCGCCTCCGCATAGCCGGGCTTCAGCTTCACCGCTTGTTCGAAGCAGGACAGCGCCTCTGCCAGCGCCCCGCCGGCCGCGAGGATGGCACCGCGATCGTTGTGCGCTTCCGCCAACCCGGGATCGATCGCCACGGCGCGGCCGAGCAGCGCGGCCGCGTCGCCCCGCTTGAGCTGATGCGCCAATACGCCGGCGAGATGGAATGCGCGCGCGTCATTCGGTGCCTGATCACACACGGAGCGGGCGATCCGCTCGGCATCGGCGAGACGGCCGGCGCGCAGCTCGGCGATCGCGGCTGCGAGCATTCGTTCGCTGTCGCGCCGGGATGTCATCGCGATAGGCCGGAGGTGCTCAGTCGCAGGACCGGTAGCGGCCAAGCCCGAGGTCGATCTCGCACGGGCGGCCGTACACCCACACCGGCTGGTCACAAGGCAGGGCTCGCGTCGACCGGTACGGGGTGTTGCAGGCAATGTTGTTAGCCGGGTGCAGCACCAGCGTGGGGCCGTCATACGGCGCCGGCGGCGGCTCCACGACGGCGGCTTGCACCGGATGCCTCCGCACATGATGCGACTTGGCCGAGACGGCGCTGGTTCCGAGCATCGAAAAGGCCGCGAGCAAGAGAAGGGTTCGCATCAGCATAGCCAGGTCCTTTCATCCGTTCTCGACCGCAAAGGCTTGTGGCCCCTCGCCTGTGAGGTGCAGCAGCCACATGCGTTCGTAGGCCGTCTCGATCGCGCGGGTCAATGTTGGCAGATCGAACAGCGAATTGACATCGCGCTTCTGTTCAATTTTCCGGCGCAGCGCTCTGAGCCGGGCCGGATCGCCGAGCAGCACCTTTGCCGTCAGCTCATATTCCGCGAGCGAGGTCGTGACCAGTTCGCCCATATCGACGGCATTCAACAGGCTGCCGGCGACGCGGCCCGCGAACGTATCACCGCGGCAGGTCAGGACCGGCACTCCTCCCCACAGCGCGTCGCTGGCGGTTGTGTGTGCGTTGCACGGCAGGGTATCGAGGAACAGATCGGCGTGCCGGTGCCGCTCGATATGGACGGCCGAGGGAACCACAGCGGCAAAAACCAGCCGGGCCGGATCGACGCCGCGCGCGGCCGCCTCCTTGCGCAAATTGGCCTCGGCGAGCTCATTGGTCGCAAGCAGCCACAAGACACAGCCGGGTCTCGCGCCAAGCAGCCGCATCCAGATATCGAAAATTCCGGGTGAAAGCTTGTAGCTGTTGTTGAAGCAGCACAGCACGACGCCCTCTTCCGGCAGTCCCCAATCGCGTCGCGACGTGGGCGACGCAATCCGAGCGAAGGCGGGATCGTTGGCCTGATAGCAGACCGGCAGATGGACCAGCTTCTCGGAAAAGACCGGCTGTTCGCTGCCGTCCACCACAAAGCGGTCGACCAGGATGTAGTCGATGAAATCCACGCCCATGGTGGCGGGATAGCCGAGGTAGCTGACCTGAACAGGCGCCGGACGCAGCGCCGGAATCATCGGCCGCGAACCATGGGTATATCCCTTCAGATCGATCAGGATATCGATCTCGTCCTGATGGATCGCCCTTGCGGCGTCGCGATACGACAGCCCGCCGATATCCACAAAGCGGTCGAAGGCGCTCCTGAGCCGCGCGCGCATCGCACTCGCATCGTCAGCGCCGTAGCTATAGGCCACGACCTCGAAACGATCGCGGTCATGGCCCTCGAACAGGCCCGCCATCAGTTGCGCGGTCGCATGCTGATGGAAGTCTCCCGAGAGATAGCCGAGCCGAAGGCGACCGCCGGGAAGCGAGCCTTGATGCTGGAAGCGCGCCTGTTGCGGCGGCTGGATCGGTGCCATCCATTGGCGGGCGGCGAGCTGTTGATCGGCGGCCGTCGCCGGCGTGGAGAGCAGATAGAACGGCGGGACCCGCACGCCATTTCGCACCATCGCCAGCAGCTCCTCCTGATCGGCCGCGTGATGGTCCCACTGACAGGCGAGCGCGCGATGATGCACGAGCTGGCTCAGCGCATCGGGATAATCGGCTCGAAGCTGCAACGCCCGCTGCCATGCGGCGATGGCATCGGCCAGGCGTCCGAGTTCGCGCAATGCGTTGCCGAGATTGTAGGCGGCCTCGGGAAAATCCGGGCGGCTCACGAGTGCCTGCTCGAAGGCCTGCCTCGCCTCTTCCGGCCGGCCGCTGCCAAGCAGCGCCGTGCCCATATTATTATAGAGATCAGCATGCGCTGATGTCGGTTGGGCCAGCTTCCGATAGAGATCGATCGCCTCGGCGTGCCGCCCCAGCTCCTGAAGCACGATTCCGGCATTGTTGGCCGCATCGATGTAGTCCGGTCGAAGCGCGATGGCCCGGCCGTAGGCGGCGAGCGCTTCCTCTGGCCTTGCCTGCTGCTGCAGAACGGCGCCGCAGTTGTAATGGGCTTCGGCATAGTCTGCCTGCAAGCCGATCGCCTGCTCAAGGCAGACCAGCGCAGCGTCGAGATCACCCTTGTCCTTCAGTACGGTGCCGAGATTGTTGTACGCGACGGCAATCTTCGGCGCGATGGCGATCACCTGCCGATAGCTGGCCTCGGCCGCCTCGAGCTGGTGCATCTGATGCAGTGCGCTGCCGAGATTGAACAGCGCCTCGGCATAGCCCGGCCGTGCCGCGATTGCTTTGCGATAGGCGTGAGCCGCTTCATCGGGCTCGCTCCGCGCCTGGAGCACGACGCCGGCATTGTTGTGGGCTTCGGCGTACGCAGGGCGGATAGCGATCGCGGCAAGATAGGACCGCATCGCACCGTCGAGATCGCCTTGCTGCTTGAGCGCGTTGCCGAGCCCAAGATGCGCTTCAGCGTAGTTTGGATCGAGCTTGATCGCCTGCCGGTGCGAGGCCATAGCTTCCGCCCACCTGCCCTGCTGCGCAAGCACTGTGCCGAGATGATTGTGGCCGGCAGGATAATCCGGCCGCAGCCTGATCCCCTGGCTGAACAGTTTTTCTGCACCGGCAAGATCGCCATGCTGTGCCGCGATGATGGCGAGGTTGCCGCACGCCGCAGCGTTGCGTGGATCGAGGCGCAGCAGCAGCTCATAAAGACGCTTGGCCTCCGGCAACGCCCCCCGCCGCTGCGCCGAAATGGCCTGTTGCATCAGTTGTTCCGGCGTCGGATCTGCCACAGGAGAACGCCTACAAGAGAGCTGCCCTCAATCGGGCTGCCGGTAATTGGTGTACTGGATGTCGAAGCTCGTCGCTCCATAGAGCTTCACATAAACGATCGGACCGTGCAGCTTGACCTCGTCGAGCGAGCGCGGCCCTCGGAACAGCGTACCATCGCTCTCATGGCCCGGTGCATAGATCAGGGCCTGACCGGTCGGCGGCGTCAGCGTCACGATCATCGTGACCGCGAGTGCCGATTCCGGAATGTATTTCGAGACGTTGACCTCGATCGGGGACGGTTCGACCGGTGCGCTTGGCGGAACTTCGTCTTGCTGGACCTGCACAATGGCAAGCGGAGGCTGCATATCCATGGACTTTGGCCCTCCCTTGGCCCGCAGTGAGCTTGCTGCTGATGGCATGGCCGGAACAGATCGCTATCAAATGAAGAAAGGGGGCTGTAGAGCAAGCCCCCTTTCATCCTGCTTGCGCGTTGCCGTTCTAGAAGTTGAACGTCATGCCGGTGGTTGCCGCCTTGATGGTGGCTCCCCCGATCGTATCGTTGGCGGCATCGCGGCCGCAAACCTGATAGCCGTGACCGCTAGCACCGAGGCAGTAATGCGCACCGGGCCCCTGAGTGAGCACGGAGCCCACAACGTACCAACTTGCCCAATCGTTGAAGTAGTAGCGAGCACCAACCGCGTACTGGCTCGCGGAATCGTCGAATTGATTAGCCTGGAACTGGCTTGGCACCCCATCCGGGCCAGACTGAACAAATGCCCCAGGGGCCACGCAGGCAATGCCGGCATTGGGGGTATTGAAGCTCAGGCATGCGGGGTTGCCGGGAGTCTTGAAGGCATGAGCGTAGGACCCGCTCACAGACCACTGCTTCCCGATGAATTGGGTAAGACTTGCAAAGACGCCATCACGCGAGCGTTCATTGAAGGGCTGCTCGGCCGGCGTGACCTCACGGCGTATCCACTCATAGAAGGCGTTCAACTGAAGATCGCCCAAGCCATCGTTGAAGCGGTAGCCGCCGCCCACCTTTGCGGCCCATTCGTTGTGAACGCCTGTAAAGACCTCGGTCCCGAGGGGGCCGGCAGCGGGGCCGCCGGGCAGGAAGACTGGAGCAATCAAGCCGGGCTCGAGTCCGTCGTCGCCGTGGCGATTGACCCCCTCATGGAGCTCATACGCAGCCATCGCCGTGAACCCACCGTTCTTGTAGGTCGCAGCCGCGCTATAGGCATTGCCGTAGGATCCATCCGTACATCCGTTGCCGCCGATGTTGCCGGGAACCGCGCCGCCCGTGCCCGGGAAGTTGCTGCCGCTGCCGCGCGTCGAGGCGCCGTTGCACTGGAAGTAGTCGCCGTAGGAATAGTCGCTGTTGTCCTGGGCGTAGTTCTGCCCGGGCGAGAACAAGGCGCTGACCTGGAAGCCGTTGAAGATCGGCGATTCGTACCAGATCGCGTGGTTCATGCGCCAATCGAACTCGGCGCGGTTGTCACCGCCGGTATTGCCCATGATCGAGTTGTAGTCGCCCAGCGTCCGCGAGAACGGATCCATCGCGGCGGTCGCCTTCTTGTAGGGCGTATCGGACTTGCCGGCCTTGACGGAGCCCCAGGGGCTTTCGAGCCCGAGGAAGCTGTCGCGCGTGCCGAAGGCGGCGCGTTCGGTCGGGGCTGCCGCGATATCGACCTGCGACTCGAGTTGCGCCACCACCGCCATGCCGTCCCAGCCATACGGCGCGAGGTTATGCCTGACCCGGATGCCGAAGCTGGAAATGTTGCTCGAGATTCCGAGCTTCGTTCCCTGATCGAACACCGACGGATTGAAGACGTCGCCCGAAACGTCGATCGATCCGTAAAGCGTGACCGTGGTGTTGTCGATGATGGGTCCAAGCGGTCCCGCCTTGACCGGAATGCCGCCGATCGTGTGAACCGACGGGATGGGTGCCGGGGGCGGCGGCGACGTCGCGACCGCAGCATGCAGGACCGGATTGCCCTTGAACTTGCTTGGATCGGTAGCGGCCGGCGCGGCTGCAACGGGCGCCGACTTTGCGCCCTGCAAGCTGCGAACCTTCTGCCGCAGTTCGGCGTTTTCTTTTTCGATCTTGTCCAATCGCGCCATCACGTCGTCGAGCGTCGCCGACCGTGCTGCTCCGCTGAATGCAACGAGGCAAAGCGCCGCGCACGCTGTCCCGGACAATAGCTTTCTCTTCATGACGTTTCCCCACCGTTAGGACTGGTTCAACTCCCAGGTGAGGTCAGCGTAGGTATACCAGATACCAAAATGAAGCTGGGCATTCGCCCAAAGATGAAATTCTGGTAACACTGTCGCAAAATTGGTACTAAAATACTTCCGCATTGCAGCATTTTGTCGCGGTTTTACACGCATAAGGAGAGCTTAGCCCGAGCGCATCCATCGGCTTGGCATGCAAGAACGCAAAATAGCGACAATCATAGATTGCAAGACAAGGCTGTGGGCGCCTTGTGGGCAGCAGCGGTTCAGACCGAAAGCGGAATCAAGACCTGGGCAAGAACACCCTTGCCGTCGGCGCGATTGGCAACGCTGAGATCAAATCGATTCCGCTCGGCAATCGTGCTTGCGATGGCTAACCCCAATCCGGTGCCTTCAATGTCTGGTGGCGCGGCGCGATAGAAGCGATCGAAGATGCGCGGCAACGCATCGTCCGGAATGCCTATTCCGGAGTCGCGTATTTCGACCCGCGCATTCGAGCACGCCCGCTCGATCGACACTTCGACGTTGCCCCCGCGCGGCGTGTAACGGATCGCGTTCTCGATGAGGTTGGCAAACAGCAGACGGACTTCCGCATCCGATGCCTTGATGCGGATGCTTTCCTTCGCCGCGACAGCCAGGTCCACGCCGTCCCTTGTCGACATCGGCACGAAATCGGAGATGATCGACAGCACCAATTCCTTCAGATCGATATCCGCGCCCTCGCCCGGAATATCCGGGGCATCCAACCGCGCCAGGCGGAGCAATTGCGCGACCATGGCCGTGGCACGACGGATGCCGTCGCCGAGCTCGCGGACACTCTCCGCATTGGGCTGGTTGCGAAGATTGTCGACCTGGATCTGCAAGGCCGCCAGCGGCGTGCGAAGTTCGTGTGCGGCCTCCGACACAAACTGCTTTTGCTGCTCGATCGCCTGCTGGTGCCTGTCGATCAGACCGTTGATGGCGCCGACCACGGGGAGGAATTCGCGCGGCATCTCGTCGGCCACGACCGGCTCTTTCGATTCGACGCCGCGCAGCGCCAAGACGTTTGCAAATCCCTCGACCCGTTGGATCAAGCTGTTCAATCCGAAAATCGCGGCAATCCAGGCGATCGGCAGCGCAGCAAGCAGCGGCACCGCGGCCGCGGCAGCGGTGTGATTGGCAATCTCCAGCCGTGCGCTCTGGCGCTGGGCGACCTGGGCAAAGCGATGCCCATCGCTTCCGGTATAAGCGCGCCAGGCGTTGCCTTCGACCACGATGTCCGAAAAGCCGGTATCGGAGGATCTCGGAAGCGTCTGAGTGCCCGGGCTCTTGTGGATCAACTCACCGGCTTCGGTCCAAACCTGGACCGCGACACGGTTCTCGATCTCGGTCCGCTTCAACGATGCATAGGCCGCCTCCGACAAACCCTGGCCGGCATTGATGGCGATCTGCTGTAACTCGTTATCGAGCAGCTTGTTGACTTCGACGATCGCGACATGCCACGTCGCGATCACCGAGGCCGTCGCGATGACGGCGATCAGGAGGCTCGCCCAGATCAGGACGGACCGGCGCAAGGAAGTCATACGCTATCCTTCATCACCATCCAGCCGGCGCCCCGCACATTGCGAATGATGTCCTTGTCGAACCGCTTCCGTATCGCATGGATCACCACGTCGACGGCGTTGCTCTCCACCTCCTCGCCCCAGCCGTAGATTTGCTGCTCGATCTGCGAGCGTGACAGGATCATTCCCGGGCGTTGCATCAGCACGCGCAGCACCGAAAACTCGCGCGCCGACAGGATGTGCTTGTGGTGCTTGTATTCCGCTTCATGGGTCGCAAGGTCGAGCGAGATCTCTCCGCTGAATATCCGCGATTGAGCTTCGCCATGGAGCCGGCGCATCACCGCTCGCATGCGCGCGAGCAGCTCGCGGAATTCGAATGGCTTGACGATGTAGTCGTCCGCGCCGAGGTCCAATCCGGCGATGCGGTCTTCCACGCCGTCCTTGGCCGTAATGACAAGAATGGGAAGCGCCTTGCGCTTCTGCCGGGCATCTTTGAGCACATCCAGGCCCGACATCCCGGGCAGGCCGAGATCCAGCAGCACGAGCGTATGCTCCTGCCTGCCGGCGCCGAGAACCGCATGTCCGTCGACACCGGACCTGACCCAATCCACAGCCATGCCCTGATTTTCCAGGCCGCGAACCAGGTTGCGGCCGATCATGGCATCATCCTCGATCAGCAGAATGCGCACCTTGCTGCTGCCTCCCCATCCCCGAATGTGGAACTCTGCGGTCCCTGTTTTCTCCGTTGTAATCCGCGTCCGGGCCTAATTCCCAGCTAATTCTACTTCCCTAGCCTCCGGCCATGACGGCTCCTCCTGTTCAACCGCAGGCGAGCCAGGCGTGTCGGGGGGACAACTTGGGCAAGATGCGCTCAAGGCTCGATTTGGACGTGAAAGCAGCTCACGCGATTGAAACGGCGCGCAACATGCCGCCGGGCGCGGAGCGCTATGCCGCCATGAAGAAGGCCGGCCTGATGCGGCGAATGGCCGACATCTCCGGCGAAATCGACAAACTGGAACGGCCGGTTCGCGGGAAGAGACCGCGCAAGCGGAAGTCGGAGCGAGAAACCGGGTAGTTCGCTTACGGCAAGCTTACAGCTTGTGCTCGATGGTCCCTTGCCGCATCGCGGGACGTCGGCGTCCGCGCTGTCAACTCGACGAACGACTTCAGCCGCTATTATGCTGCCGGGGCAAACAGGCCTCGGAGGCTCCGGTTGAGCAGGAACGACAAGATCGCGATACTCGGCTCCGTGCTGCTTCTACTTGCCATTCTCACGGCGGGAGGTTTTGGCCTGTCGATGGCCTACCACTACAACGAGCCCGCGTCGGATGTCGAAGCAAAGGACCCATGACCGGCACGCGCTGCGCCCTCTCACGTGAGTTGGGACTGCGAAAGGCCTTCTCAGTCGCTCCAGAGCTTCTCGCCTCGCCTGACGCGCTGGGCAATCTCCGACTGAAAAGCGGGCGGACCGAATGCAAACCAGTCCTCGCCGATCTGGTAGACAAGGCAGCGGCGCTGTTCGGCGCAAAAGCGCATCAGCCAATCGAGCGCCTTTTTCTTCGGCCGATCGCCGACGGCGACGAGCACATCGACCGGCAGCCCCTGCCAGGCGAAATTTGCCGCGAGCATGATCGTGTTCGACATGTCCGGTCGCATCCAATCCGGCAGCGGAGACGAAGGCACCAGCCATCCGCAAATAAATTCACGGCAGGGATGCTGCGGCCGCTCCGCATAGATCGAGCAGCGATGATCAATGCTGAAGGGACAGGGTTTGCCCGGGCGAACCTCGTGTCCTCGTACCTCGATCTTCAGCCAGCCGTCGCAGCACGCCGTGCACGCACCGCAGCTTCTTCCCTCACCTTGGTGTTTCATCGGCTGTTTCATTGGCTGGCTCATGTCGGCTCGGGCTTAGCAGATTTCAGGTCGGCATGATCGAGGGGCCATTAGGCCTTGTATGCAAGATACAATAAGCCTTCGCAGCAAAGCCGCTTCCCAATTCAGCCCCCCAGGGACCATCAGAAATGTCAGTATTATTGCCACTTTATCTCCCAAACATCTTCCATAAACCGAATTGACAACTGGCATAATGTATACCAATCTACTTCGACCTTACACCCAGCCGCTCACCCCTCAAGGAGGTTGCGATGAAAGTCGGAGACATCCTGTGCAAGAAGACATCGGCCCGCGTCGTCACGGTTCGCATGAATGAGACGGTCGGCGTTGCCGCCCAGTTGATGCGCACCAGCAATATCAGCGCGCTGGTGGTGAAGGACGTGGTCCGCACCGAGGGCAATACCGCCGTCGGCATGTTCACCGAGCGCGACGTGGTGCGCGCGGTTGCCGAGCATGGCGCGGCCGGCGTCGGCATGAAGGTGTCGCAGCTCGTCTCCGTGCAGCGGCTCGTTTCCTGCACCTCCTCCGACACGCTGGAGCATGTTCGCCATCTCATGAACGTGCATCACATCCGCCACCTCCCGGTGATCGACAATTTCTCGCTCGCCGGCGTGATCTCGATGCGCGACATCTCCAGCGCCTTCGACGAGGCTGCCACGGGCGCGACCCAGACCGCCGCCTGATCCAGCCACCTGCCCTGAAGACAGACGGGCCTTGAGTTTCCGCTCGAGGCCCGCACGCCACAGCTTTGACCATTCAACAGCAACCGATCGAGAGACACCGATGAAAATCTGCATCTACGGCGCCGGCGCGATCGGCGGTTACCTCGGCGTGCAATTGGCGCGCGCCGGCGCTGACGTCAGCCTCGTTGCGCGCGGTGCGCATCTCGCGGCCATGCGCGAGAACGGTTTGAAGCTTCTGATCGGCGACGAGGAGCATGTGGTTCACCCCACCTGCACCGACAAACCGGCCGAGCTCGGCGTGCAGGATTTTGTCATCATCTGCCTGAAGGCGCATTCCATTCCCGGCGTGATCGACCAGCTGCAGCCCCTGCTCGGCCCCAGGACGCGCATCGTCACCGCGGTGAACGGCATCCCCTATTGGTACTTCCACAAGCACGGCGGCGCCCATGAAGGCGCGACGCTGGAAACCATCGACCCCGGCGGGCGGCAATGGCGCGAGCTCGGCCCCGAGCGCGCCATCGGCTGCATCGTCTATCCCGCGACCGAGATCGAGGCGCCCGGCATCATCCGACATGTCTACGGCAATCATTTCCCGCTCGGCGAGCCATCGGGCGAGCTATCCGACGACGTCCAGATGCTGTCGGCGATGTTCACCGCCGCCGGCCTGAAGGCCCCCGTGCTCGACCGCATCCGCGACGAGATGTGGCTGAAGCTGTGGGGCAATGTCTGCCTCAACCCGATCAGCGCGCTGACCCATGCGACGCTCGACGTGATCTGCTCCGATCCCGACACCCGCGCGCTGTCGAAGGCGATCATGCTGGAGACCCAGGCGATCGCCGAAAGCTTTGGCGTCAAGTTCCGCGTCGACGTCGAGCGCCGCATCGAGGGCGCGCGCAAGGTCGGCGCGCACAAGACTTCGATGCTGCAGGATCTCGAGCGCGGCCGGCCCATGGAGATCGATCCGCTGGTGACGGTGGTGCAGGAGATGGGCCGCCTCACCGGCATTCCGACCCCTGCCCTCGATGCCGTGCTGGCACTGGTGGCCCAGCGCGGCAAGATCGCAGGGCTCTACGAGGCGAGCGCCCGCGCACCATCAGCCAAAGTCGCGGCATTCGCATGACCGCCTGGATCCGTTTCCGCCACGAAGGTGCCGCCGGCTTTGGCACGCTGACCCCAACAGGTGTCAGCGTTCACGATGGCGAGATGTTCGGCCACAAGCGGCCGAACGGGCGCATCATCGCGCTTGATGAGGTCGAGCTGCTGCCGCCGACCGCGCCGAGCAAGATCGTCGCGCTCTGGAATAATTTTCACGCGCTCGCCGCCAAGCTGAATCAGCCGGAACCGCCTGAGCCACTCTATCTCCTGAAAGCGACGACCAGCGTCGCAGCGCCGGGCGCAGTGATCCGCAAGCCAGGCTCCTATGCCGGCAAGACCACCTATGAGGGCGAGCTCGGCATTGTCATCGGCAAGACCTGTACCGAGGTTTCCCCCGAGGAA
>Ga0210401_10000512_pt1 | contig 47117 bp, 40 predicted proteins | sample IncBWH32MmetaG_FD_150866 | JGI IMG/M metagenome (GOLD analysis project Ga0210401, IMG submission 150866) | Forest soil microbial communities from Barre Woods Harvard Forest LTER site, Petersham, Massachusetts, United States - Inc-BW-H-32-M | ecosystem: Environmental > Terrestrial > Soil >...
AACGCCTCGAAGCCAAGCTCAAGCGGCAGGCTAAACAACGAGGTTACAAGCTTGTTCCGATCGAGGAAAACTCGGCCGCATAATAACTCGCTGAGCTAACATTACAAGCCAAGGGGTTCCTCAAAAGAAGAGTAGAATGACTATCAGCAGGCGTACCAACCTTAATGCGCGAGTTGCTCGAAATCTCGCAGTTCGGCTTGCTATTCGTCGCGAACGCTCTTCTGCTCATGGTGGGCTGTTCCGCTTTTCTCTACTTCAGCTACCACCGTCTCCGGGTCAAAGGGTACCGGCCTCCCGCCGCGGCTGCAATCATCCTGACAGCCGGGGTGGTCGGGATCACGCTGACAGTTCTGCGCGGCGAAGACCAAGACGCCAAAACTAGCTTCCTTCTTTTCTTGTCCGATTATTTTTGGGCGCCTCTGTTGTTATCAGCAGCGGCAATGGGAATTCTTCTTCTCATCCTGCCTCCACGAAAGGCCCGCGTTTTCGGGCGGCGTCAAGGACACTCCTCTGTTTTTTGGTGGGGCAGAGGCCTGATTGGCTTTGGGCTGACTCTAATCGCCCTTGCCGCGGTTCTTTGGGCCTACGGAATAGAAAGGGGCTCGGTGGTACTGGCCGCATTGGTCCTGTTTTTTTGCATAAGCCCTACGGGTCTCTATCTGATTCGTCGCGGGCAGCGGGCAAAATCGGTCCTGCCGGTAGAAGAAGTTTTGGAGAAGGATTCCACACCATTGGTGCTTTATTTAAGAGCATTCCTTCAGGAATCGTGTTTTTTCGTGATAGGACCTCAGTCTGAATGCGGGTCAAATGCGAGGAGCTGGCATGCCGCTGTGGCAAAGCCGGAACAAAACATTGGGGTTACCTTTGAGGAATATCTAGCGGAGGCCTTATCGAACCACATAGGACCGTTCGTAGCGTTGGGCAGTCCCGAGGATTATCTGCCGCCCGAAGGGGCTTTGCGGACATACGCCGATGATACGGGCTGGAAGGAGCTATTTCACAGGTTCGTGCAGCAATCCGCCTGCATTGTAACGGAAGTCGGAAAATCGGCGAACCTGGACTGGGAGTTCACGCAGATACGGCAAGAGGGTCTACAAGAGAAGCTGTTTGTTTTTACGCCCTGCTCCACGGCCGGTTTTACCTTTCAGTGGGCATTCTGGAATCTGATCTGGTATTTGAAAGGTCTTCACCAGGTAGGATGGCGGGAGTTTTCGAAGGACCTAAAAGAGTTGGGCTTCGAAATCGGCTTTGAGGACCCCGGTCCGGGATCGGTAATTACGTTCGACCCTGAAGGCCGAGGCATGATTTTGACCGCCCAGGCTCACCGGCCTGCTGAGTTTGTCGAACCAATCGGTGCTTGGGTGAGGGCGCGGGAAAAGACGGGGCGCTACGTCCGGGTGTCGTGCTCGGTCTGCGGCAAGCCAGATTACTTGTTCTCCTCCCAGGCAGAAAGAGCATGTAAGCACTGGTGCCGGACCTGTGAAATGACCTCGCATCCCGGCGCCCGGGTGCGCCGAAGACTCGCGCCATTCGTCGGTTGTGTCTACTGGGCTTATTTGCTGCTCTCGGGTTTCGCAGTAATAGCTGTGAGCCGGATGGTTCGTCCTGAGGCTGGCTGGTGGGACCGCCTGCTGGGTTGCACAGTAATCGGCTTTTTGCCGTTGACGATTGCGATACACATCTGGTTCAAGGTGGCCTGGGACGGGTCTCCCAAGGACGACAGGAGGGCGGCAAGCTGGTATCGTTATGCTGCCAATGAGGGGAGCAGCAGTGCCATGGTCAATCTCGGGCTAATGTACCGCCGAGGTTGGGGCGGGCTGCCAAAAGACGATGTTCAGGCCGCGAGCTGGTACCTCAAGGCAGCCGAAGCGGGAAGCGCCGCCGGGATGAACAATGTCGGTTTTCTTTATGAGAACGGCATCGGGGGATTCCCAAAGAGTGCGACGCAGGCGATCACCTGGTATCGGAAAGGAGCAAATTTAGGTCAGGTCCAGGCCGAGGCATCGCTGAAAAGGCTGCGCGATGTAGCCAGTAATGTGGCTGGGACTTGAATCCGCTCGACCGCGAGGAGCGGTGGTCTTCCGTTGATAACTCCGGCCACAGCACATACGCAAGAGTCTTTTCCGCTCTAGGGATTTGCTGGCGACAACAGCCCTTTCCACGAGGAGTGAGTTGTCCAGGGCCCATATAATGCCGTTCGAAGAGGCGCGCCTGTTTGGGCCGCAGCGCGCCGTCTCGTTGGGTGCATGGCGCCCTCGTGCCGAAAGACAGAATGTCTCATGCACCTTTATAGGTACCTAGCCGTACGTCCTAAGGGCCGCATCAGCTTCGGCCGAGACCTAGTTCGGCTCTGGGCACAGGAGGTGCACGAGCTGACCATACCGACTCTTAAGAGCCAACGAACGGCTCGCGGGAAAGTGCCCCTTTCGACTTTGTTAGCGGAATAAGAAGGACGGCCCGGGATCTTAGTCAATCGCATACCGAATTCGACCGTCCCCGCTCGCCGTTTCAAGAAGTGACGAGGTCCTGGAGCGCAGCAGACATCGCCTTGATCAGCTCCGCATTCGCCTTCCGGGTTGCGTCTTCCATCTCACCGATTGCCGTAGCCAGCTTCTTCCGAAGATCCGCGAGATCGCCCTTCGAGTTCCGCGCGTTCAGAATCTGCCCGATCAGATCCCGGATTGCTTTCTCCTTGGCGCGATAAACTGCCCCGACCTCGAGGATCAGCGGCCAGCCGCGAAACTGACTCCAAAAAGTCGGGTCGGTCAGGCCGGCGCGTATGGCCCGCGTCGTCATCAGATTCAGCTCGCGAAGCAATGTCGCCACCAGCTCCGGAAGCGCCTCCTCCTGGGTAGCCAGGATCCGGTTGGCTGAGAATTGGCTGCGGTCTTCGAGAAACATGAAGCGGTAGCGGCAGGTAGCCTCCAGCCCTTTTAGTGTGAGCGTCGTATCCTCGTTCCCATACTCCTCCTCGCGGTAGGCCTCCACGAAATATAGGTTGAATTCCTGGCAATCGTTCCAGCGCCGCGTCGCGGTGGTCATGATGATTCGGTAGATCTTGGACTCGTCACTCGACGGGATCAACTGGTTGTTATCCACGTCGATCCTGTTGTCCTGGGCCGAAGTAATCACTGCCGTAATCGCCTCACGCCACGACTCCTTATGCGGCCCGGCGGTCAATTGCAGAAACCGCTCCCAGCTCATTTCCTCGTCGGCTAGGCCGAAAATGCTCATAGGGTTTCCGCTTACCGGCACGAGGATCGCATCCGGCGGCAGCCCGCTCCCGATGCTCTCGAGCGCGGCCCCCGTGGTTTTGACCGTGATCTCCTTTTGCGGCTTGGTCACCTGCCGCACCGTCGTCTTGAGATAGCCGAAAACTCCCAGCCGCATATTCTTAACGCATTCCACCGGCTTGCGGCGTTCGTGCGGCGGCGTCTTCGGATAGTGTCCTTCCTCTTTGATCTTCTCGACTTCTTCCTGGAGTTCCTCGATCAGGACGCACATCGGATCGTCCTCCGCGATGAAGTTGTGTTTACTGCTGAACTCGTCGACGCTAAGTCCCCGCAGATTTTTGGGTATGTTCAGGCTCCGACCTTGGTATTCATCGGCAACCTGCGGAAGCTGTTCGAGGTAAAGCGGCACGATCCTGCGGCGCGGGTCGTTTCTCCTCAACGCCTCGATGAATCCAAGTTCCCAGGATGTAAATGGCTTATCGACGCCCGTGTAGACGATGATGAAAACGTCGGATTTCTCCAGTTTCGCCTCGATCTGGCGTTTGAACTCAATCCCCATTTCCATGAACCACTTGTCGAAACAGACATCCGCATGGCCGGCGGGAAGTGAATCTCGGAATGCCGTGGCGATCGCCTTGGCAATCAGGAGATCCTCGGATGGGTAGCTCACGAAAACACGGAGGATTCTTGGTTCCACCTGTACCTGCGGTTGCGTCGCCATATTTTACCTCCACAATCTCGGCATTAGCTTAGAAGTGGCCTGAAGTGTTATCACATCGAAATAAAATAGAAAAGGCAAATCGTGACGGGCAAATCGTTAAGCGCTGTACCGCTCCTCACCGAGCCGACCAAAGAGACAGCTAACAAACCTCCGACACCCGAATAGGCAACGATTGTGCTGCGCAGCAACGCGGCAAGTAGATTCTGTTGCCGCTCTCTGTGTACCGCCGTGCGACGTCCCTCAGCCCCGGCCGCCCGCCGTTCCGCGCAAGAATGCCGCACTCGACCAAATCCGCCGCCGTAAGCTGCACCGCCGGACAACACAGTCGATCAATATCGTCGAGAGGCAGGATGACGTTGGCACCCCAACTGGCGTGCTGAAACGCATCGAATCGTATTATAGCCGCCCCCGAGCTGTTACTCCCAGGGCTCCATCCCGAAAGTCACGACGGAGTGTTTCGGCGGATGGCTGTCGGTAACAGTCCATCGCGTCGGCGATACTCCTGACGCTAAGGGGATTTCACGCCTAGCTAAACGGGTGCGTCCTCGCTTGGCGGATATGTCCGATCGGCCCCGAATTTTGTAGCGGTGTTGTGGCCCCAGCGTTCCTGGAAACTGTGTGACTGGCGTGCGTCAATTTAGGAAGCTATTGAACACGGTTAACAGGTAGGAGATCCGCCACTGACTCTCTTAACATTGACTTCTGTAGTCTCGCTCGGTTCTATGTCAGCATCCGGTTCGAAGAAATCTCCGCCGCCCAAGTATAGAAGTCGTCGCGGTCCAAGATGCGCCTGCGAAGCTCAGATACGACGAACTGGCCGACGCACTGCCTCCGGCAAAAAGCAAGCCCGTCGCCACTGGGTGCGACCGGAGGCTTATACTAAGCAGAACAATGGAAAAATACAGAGAGCCGTAGCAAAGCTGCGGGCACATCTTAACGCTAACCGCGGGGCTCTGATATGTCTGGAGTATTCATCAGCTATCGCCGTGAAGACAGCAGTGGGTATGCAGGGCGGCTGTTCGACATTCTCAGCGTCCACTTCGGCAGAGAGAACACGTACATGGATCTCGACACGATCCAGGGCGGCGACAATTTTGCGGCGGTGATCGAAGAGAAGATCAGTCTGTGCGATGTGCTGCTGGCTGTCATTGGCGAGAGGTGGCTGACAATCATCGGGGAAAATGGAGGCCGACGGCTCGATAAGGCGGGCGATTTCGTGCGCCTGGAGATCGCTAAAGCGCTCGAACGCGGAGTGCGAGTGATTCCCGTTCTCGTGGGCGGAGCAACCATGCCTCACCCGGACGATTTGCCCGACGATTTGCGCCCGTTGTCTGTCCACCAGGCGCTGGATCTCAGGGACGCACATTTCCACGCGGATGCGGAGCAGTTGGTCGACGTGTTAACGAAGATTGTTCCCCACATCGCCAATCGGCCGTGGAAAATGAAATTCAATCGATTTGCTCCGGTGGTTTCATCCGTCCTGGCAGTCGCGTTAGTTGTAGGGGGCATTCTACTGTTTCGGCAAGTGAAGCCGATCGCTCGGGCGAATCCCGATTCCTCTGCCCAAAAGCTGATCGCACCTGCTAATGGGCCCGTCCCGTCGGCTCAAGCCCTCAATCCAGTCGAGGCTGATAAGTCAAAGAACGCGGCCAAGGGACCCGCGGACGTAGCCGGCAAGTGGAAAGCAACCGTTAAATACGATTGGCCGGGAGCTATCTACCCGGAGACATTCAACTTTGAAGTCGTCGGCACAGAATTATCAGGCACTGCCTCAATTCTTACAGGAGATCACGTCATATTAGACGGCAAAATCGAGGGAGACCGGATCAGCTTCGTGACCACGTCCCCGACGGTGCTGGATGATAAGATTTACCAAGACAAGCAGTATTATAAGGGCACGGTGGAAGGGGACACCATCCGATTTTCAATGCTGATTGAGAGCAGCATTGCTTCGCACGTCCCCGTCCATTTCACGGCGAAGAAGTTCGGAGCGAAGTAATGCCTACCGCGAGACCGAGCATCTGTTCCAAGTCCCTCTGACGGTTAATCATCCAATCTTTCAGACTCGCGCCTACGATGTTTCAAGCACGAGGACAACGTGCTGTTCGGTCTGAACAACTTTGTATATTGTCAGAATATTTGATCATTAAGAGCAGTCGCCCGGCGCGCATTCCGGAGGAACCGTTGTAGCGCATTCGGGTTGTACGGAATATCATCGGAAAGGAATCCCGACGGCCGTTCGGTCGAGATGCAATTCCTTGGCCACGTACACCGTTCTTCCCGAGGTGGGCAGTGATAAGAAAATGAGAGATCGTCTGACCGACAACAAAGGCGCGCATCGAATGCACTTATTGTACGAGCAGCATTAAGTCCAAGTCAGACGGCGCGGTAGTTCTATGCCGGACAGGTTTCTTGCTTCCAAATCGAAAAACTGCATACAGCGAGCGACTTTCACCGGCCTGGAAAGCTGATAAACGTCAAAAGACAGTGGATTTCCGGTTTATAATGTCAACCAATGTTTCCCTACGATCCCCAACTCGTCGCCGCCACAAAGACAGCGCGCCTCAGTCACTTGCCAGAGTACTGTTTTCGATGCAAACGATCGATGGGACGTGCGTGGATGCAGACGGGCTGAAATGGTTCAACTGGCTTTATCTACAGGTGACGCAAGCTGTGGCAAACCGCGTTGCTTCCGGAGGGTTCAACGACCCTGGCTGGCTAGCGGAGCTTGATGTCCAGTTCGCTGAGCTGTATTTCAATGCGCTTTATGCGGCACTCAACGCAGCGGCCTGCCCCGGAAGTTGGAAGTCTATGTTTTCCCGCCGCGACCAGGCAGATATCGCGCGCATTCAGTTTGCGCTAGCTGGGATGAACGCCCACATCAATCACGACCTCCCGTACGCTATCGTTTCCACTTGCAAGGCCACGAACACCGTGCCGCGGCACGGAACACCGCATTACAATGACTACACTGCGCTCAATACGACCCTGGACGGGCTGATAGACGTGGCCAAGAAGACACTCAATGTTCGACTTCTCGGCGGCCCGCTGCCAGCCGTATTACACCTGGAGGACCTTATAGCCTCATGGGACCTCGCCGGGTTTCGCGAAGGGGCATGGAGTCACGCAGAGAACATCTGGAACGATCCAGTGCTCGCCGTAGCGATACTTGAAGGGACGATCGAGAAAGTCGCCACGTTCGCCAGCGAAGCCTTACTGATACCCGTGCCATGATTGAGTGCAGACTTCCCGTGAATCCTCAACTGTCTCGGCACACGTTTCTTAACGCATCGCCTCAAGTGGAGGGCGGAGGTGCCCCACCAAGAGGTCATGGGCCTGATTATTCTTCGTCGGCCAGTATCGGAAACGAAGCATGACGCCCCCTTCCAACGCGACTACGCAAACCCTACGGCGCTCTTTCGAAAGCGCAGGTTGGCTTCATCGTTGACCATGAATCCTGGCGAGAGGCAAAGTCTACAAGCCGAAACCGATTTTGCGTTTTGGCGGCACAAGCGGAGTATTTTTCTACCCCCCTGTCTTGCGTTCAGAGATTCGTGTAGCACAGTCGAGAACGAGGGTACGCTTGTGAGCGCGAGGCCTGGCGATTCTAAACGGTCACGCCCTCCCTACAATACCGGCACACGAAGGAGAACACCTGCGAAAACCCGCTGATCTGGTTCACGCGTCCGCAGTGAGGGCAGGTGGTGTCGCAAGATTCCATCGTCATCACGATTCGCGCCAGTCCTTCCTTTGAGATGATGGCTTCACGTTTCATTGCATACGAACCGGAGCCCATCTCTGCCCTAACCTCACAGAGACAGCCTCAGCATTCAGGGTCGATGTCCGAATGCGGGGTGAGGCCACAGGGCCGGCAGAGAGTTAATGACCGGCGGCACAAATCCCGACACCAGCGCGGCGCCAAAATAGGCCCAATCCGATCCCACCTGGGCGAGCAAGCTAAGGCTCGTCCCAAAGTAGTATCCCGAGCAGGGTACAGGAAAGCAGCACTCCTAACATGACGAGAAAGCAACGGGCTGCAATCCACTGATGTCTCGCGCGTCTCGCGAACCAGTCTCGTACGGTCGGGTCTGCCTTTGTTCGTGTTCCGAGCGCACCCATCTTTGTCGGGGCGTAATTCCCTCCCGAGTATGTGGCGGCATTTATTGCGTGTCAAGGTCGCCCGTGCCCCTGGTCAACCCCCTTTTGAAACGTCCTCCTGCTCGACTCGAAAGGTTGCCGGCCGGATCGCACGGCTTGCTAATACGAGGTCCTGATGTAGTCGTCAATCCGATTCACAACGGATTGAAGGGCGTGCCCCGAGTCAGCACCGGGCCCGGACGGAACGGGTTGCCGGAGTAGCGGAGCGTAAAGGTCTGCTGGAATCCCCGCTGCGGATCCGTAAATTCTGACTTCGGGCGCGAGGACGTCGACCAGCATTGGCGCCAGCCGTCGGTAAATGCCGGCAAAGCCGACCGCAGCACCAAACTTATAGAGCGCGGCGTGCCTCGGAGAGCGCCTGAACTGAAGCGCCGCAGCGACGCACGGCGGATCCTCTTCAAGAAAGACGCTGAATTCTCGAAGCGCATACGCACTGCGGCCGTGTTCGGGCAGAGCGAGAGGGGGTATCCCCAGCGCGCTGGTAGCCTGCAGCGATTGGCGCATCACATTCTCAACCCCGGCCTGTTTTGCCGCGCCGGAACTCAGCGCCGCATCCGCTGAACCCAGCATATATCCCAACCTCCAGGCCAGATAACCTGCCTGCCGCTCGTCGATGTTAGCGTTCTGCGCAGGCGCTGGCAGGTTCTTCACCACCTCTTGGCAATGCACGAAGGCAGCCTGGGACTGTTTTGAAAGCACCAGGTTTGCGGGGAGTGAATTTGATGAACTGAACCACGTCAACTCGGCCATGCCGGCTTCCAGGGCGAGGAATACGGCTCCGATGGACCAGACCACGACCAGGAACACCAAGGTCCTGCGCGCACGAGGGTGCGCCGACGCTGCAGTCGCAGTGACCATGTCTTCCCCTTGCAGACATCCTAATACCAAACTGCCACCACTGCACCAGCTTTTTCCAGGAGCTATGATTTTGGGAGAATCCACGCAGGAGAATCGCGCTGAAAGGCACCGCACCCGGAGTTCTGTTCCTGTACCTCCTGGACGCAGTCTTACTGACCGTTCCAGTGTCGCTGGTCCTCATCTGGCTATACCGGCGCACAGTCGAAAGGGCCATGCGCGGTGCTTCCACGGTCGGTGAGAGCGCAATACCATTGCCCGTCTCGCCGTGGCGTGAGCCAGGGAATCCCGATTATGTCCGGAATAGAGAGCGGGTTCTGCGGCTTCGGCTGGTGCTGGTCTACGCCCTAGCTGGGGCTTCGGCAGCGGCGGTGTGGACCTGGCTTTACTTTAGAACGCCCGAACTCGAGTTCACGTGGCTTCGAGGATTCGCGGTCTGGTACGTCTATTGCTGGCCGATACCGGCCACTCTCATCATGTTGCTAGCTATCCCATGGCGGCGATCGCTGTGGGTTGCCGTGGGATACCTCACAGCAGGAATGCTCGCGATCCTTGTCAGTTCCGCTATCTCTCACCTTATCTCCGGCCAAGCAGGCTTTCATGTGATAGCGAACTTGCAGGCTTTTCTTTTCCTCCTGGCTCTCGAGGCGAGCCTGCCAGCTTTTATCATCCTGATCGTATCCAACCGTCGCATCCGTGGCGTATCGCCGCTGGCGCTGGCGGCCCTCCTGATCTTCACCTTCAGTGCGGTCGCTGCAAGGGAGATCTTTGTAACGTTGGTGGATGCGGGAGGGCTGCGTAAGTCGCTGCTAACGATCGGCCCAAACGGGTGGTTCATGTTCGCGACTGTGCCGGTCGGGTATATCTGCTGGTGCCTGCTGGCGCTGTTAAACGCCGGCTACCGGCGAAAATCATTCAGCGATATGCAGCTTGTCGCGGACTTGTTCTGGGTGACCGTGGCCTTTGTTTTTTCGGCGCAATATGCCAGTAGTCTCGGCTGGAAAGGGATTACTGGGCTGGCCGGGTTCGTAGCGTATCGCGGTGTGGCTCAAGTGGTACTGGCTATGTGGCCCGTTCCTCATGAGCCCGGGATACGCCTGCTGATCCTGCGCGTATTCGGGTTTCGCGGCCGCACCGAAAAGCTCTTCGATTCGGTTGCGCAACGCTGGCGCTTTCGCGGTGGAGTGGCTATGATTGCCGGCACAGACCTCGCGGCTCGCACCATCGACCCCGACGACACACTTGCGTTCCTCGCAGGCGATATGCGGTCGCGGTTTATACAAGGTCCGCACGATTTGGAAGAACACCTCAAGCTGATGGATGGATCACGCGATCCGGACGGCCGTTTCCGCGTCACGGAATTCTTCTGCCACGAAAACACTTGGTCTGGCACACTGGCGGCGCTGCTCGGGCGAAGCGACGCGATTCTGATGGATTTGCGCGGGTTTTCGGAGAAAAACAGCGGGTGCATTTTCGAACTTCAGCAGCTTGGAACCCAACAGCGGCTCGGCGACACGGTGTTCGTTGTTGACGCAAGTACCGACATCCAGTTGCTCGAACTCACAGTCAGCGCCGGGGAAGGGAAAGCCGCCGGTATCCCGCCTCTCCGCCTCGAAAAGGTTGAATCCGGAGCAGCCGCCGAACGGGAGCGAGTGTATCGTTCGTTATGCCCAGGATGATGTGAAATTCTTTTAGATCGTGCGTATTTCCGCGACAACCAGTCCCCGCCTGCGAGCTTCGACACCGAACTCTTCCGTCAAATCGTGATCGCCGCGAGAAGTGCCATCCCATACCAGAACAGCCGCGGCAGGTTCGTGACCTGTCGTCGTGAACGCAACAGCATCGTCTAGAATCGCGCGATTGGCCGCGGAATAAGCCTGTTCGTCCGATACGTTTTGGAGGACTATGACGTCACCCTTGGCTTCTACTGCGTCGAGGATCTCATCGTAGAGCGTGCCCCAGTCACCCGGGCGGTCGGTCACCGAGGTTTCCCGGAACCTCCCTCGTTCAAACGGCAGGATTACGCGGCGCCTGAGACCCAGTTGACCAGCTTCCGACAAAGCGATCAGGTCGGCTCCACAAGCGGCCGACGAGACCAGCGCGGTAGCAGCCTTCTCCTTGAGCAGCGCTCGAATTCCGGTCCGCACTTTGTCGATGTTCCGTAGCGGAAAACGCGTTTCTTTTGCCTCGGGAGGATCTATTCGTCTGCCAGCCAGAGCTATGATCATGGAATGCCCTGCTCCTTTCTCAAATGTCGCACGGAACAGGGCGCTGATTTACGTAGTCGCTGGAAAGAAGCGAAGAAATGAAAAAACCCGAGTGCTGGAAGCAATTGCGCACCCGCTACGAAGAGGACCGGCCCCATCGAATGCTCGCTTTGGATGGAGGCGGTATACGTGGCCTCATAACATTAGGGATTCTCGAGAAGATTGAATCGCTGGTCGGCGGAGATTCAGGCAAGAAGCTATGTGATTACTTCGATTACATCGCCGGAACCAGCACGGGTGCAATCATTGCCGCTGGGCTCGCGTGCGGCATGACCGTGAGCCAGCTCATCGATTTCTATCGTGCCACCGGTCAGCAGATGTTCGAGCACGCCTGGTTGATCGAACGAATTAAGTACTTCTACACCGCTGATCCGTTGAAAGCCAAGCTGCAAGAAGTATTCGGAAGCCAAACGAATCTGGAGCCGAACAATCTCAAGTGTCTATTGTTGGTTGTCACTAAGAATGTGACAACCGATTCTCCTTGGCCCATCAGCAGCAATCCCGAGGCGAAATATAACCAACTGGACCGAGACGATTGCAATCTCAAGATCCCGCTATGGCAACTGGTTCGTGCCAGCACCGCGGCGCCTGTTTATTTTCCTCCAGAAGTCCTGCCATGGAAAAAAGACGATCCATCCAAAACTTTTGTTTTTGTAGATGGCGGTGTCACGCCCTACAACAACCCGGCCTTTTTGCTGTATCGAATGGCAACCGAGCCTGCATATCGGCTGAATTGGAAAACTGGAGAAAAGAATCTCCTGTTGATTTCGGTTGGTACGGGCGCCGCCGAATCCTTGGGCGCCACAGCGGCTGCGCCGAACCGCAACATCGCCTCGACTGTGGCCGGACTTCCCGGGGAGCTCATGTACGGCATTCAGGTGGATCAGGATATTAATTGCCGTAGCGTCGGCCGCTGCACCTATGGCGCCCACCTGGATCGGGAGATTCTTGATCTGGTGCCACGCCAGGTGGTCGACGGCACGACGACAGAACACCAGTACGACGCCCCCGAAATTCCACTTTTAACGGATTTGGGGCGCCGATTCCTTTATGCGCGCTACAACGCCGATTTGAGCCGCCAGGGCCTTGACAGCCTCGGTTTCACGAACATAGACCCAGCGTCCATCCAGAAAATGGATGCCGTGGAGAACATTGAAACCCTCCTCAGCGTCGGAAGATCTGCAGGAAAAAAAGTGGCCGCGGCTCACTTCGGCTCGTTCCTTTAAGAGACTTGGTTAGGCAACTCCGGCCTGAAGCATCCCGGAATTGTATACTGAGGCACCAGGAGGCGCGATGATGCCGATTCAACAGGAGTGGCTCACGTATGCCCCAGCTCCAAAACCGCTGGGCCCCGATCAGCGGTGGCATGTATTCATCAGTTACCGATCGGTGGATCGTTCCTGGGTTCTGAAGCTGTACGACGCGCTTCGTCAACTCGGGTACGAAGTGTTTTTGGATCAGTACGTGCTCAGCGCGGCGGCTCCCCTAGCGCTCACTCTGGGCGAAGCGCTCGATAGCAGTGCCGCCGCTGTGATGATTTGGTCCAATAAGTATGAAGACTCGCAATGGTGTAAGAGCGAACTAAACACCCTGCAGGTGAAGGAGGCCTCAGGTAGTGGCTTCCGCTACGTGATCGCGAAGGTGGATAGCGAACCGTTGCCGGGATTGGCAGCCGGAAAGTTATACATTGATTTTTCTGAGCAACGAGAAGGCCCCAGTGGGCGAGGGCTATTGTCGGTCATCTGCGGTCTCGCGGGCCAACCGTTGCCGCCTCAAGCTGTCGTTCTTGCAGCGAAGTTGGATGAAGAGGTCCGTAACGCTTTACTGCTTGTGAGGGCGGCCCGGGAGGCCGGTGACAGCCAGACACTCATTTATCTTTCGAAAACCCAAAGTTCAGCGTGGCAAGGTTCACCGATGCTGGACTGTGAGGTCGCCGACGCGTTGATCGCGTTGAAAGATTGCGACGCTGCGCTTAGCTTACTCGAGTCAGTTATTCAGGCCTTTCCGAAGGCGCTTCGACCACAGCAGTTGCAAGGGCTGGCACTCGCGCGTAAGGGCGAATGGATGAAGGCGCAGTTGGTGCTTGGCAAACTGCACGCTGGCGGTGAGATCGATCCGGAAACGCTGGGTATTTACGCGCGGACCTGGATGGACCGCTATAAGATCACGAACAACCGTTTGTTTCTCTTAAAGTCGCGAGAATTGTACCGGCAGGCGTTCGAAGCTTCGCCCAGCGATTACTACACGGGTATCAATGCCGCATCGAAGAGCCTCTTGCTCGGTGAGCGGGAGACCGCAAAACAGTTAGCCTCTCGTGTCGAGGGAATCGTCGGCACGAAACCAGTGCCTGGGGAGTATTGGAAAACGGCGACCATTGCCGAAGTCCAGCTGCTGCAAGCACACTATGCAGAGGCGGCTGCCATATACGAGGCTGCAATCGCGTCGGCGCCTCTGGAAGCGGGCAGCCATGAGTCGACTTTCGGCCAAGCGAAGTTGTTGCTAGGTTTCCTTGACGCACCGTCTGATGCGCGGCTGCAAATCGAGCAGGTTTTCGCGCGAGCAACAGCTACAGGTGTGTAACAGCCGATGTCTGCGCCCCCTCAAGGTTGCCCGCGATACTACTACCCATTCGGCCGATGTTGCCGTATATCCGTTTAGTGTATCTTCATGAAGACCGATGCCATACAGCGCCTTCATCTCTTACAGTCATGATGCCGATAGCGATCTTGCAGCCGCCCTTCAGTCTGCTTTGCACAGTTTTGCCAAGCCCTGGTACAAGCTTCGCGCGCTGCACGTTTTTAGAGACCAAACCAATCTGGCGGTCAATCCTGCTCTTTGGTCTAGCATTCGCGACGCTCTCGATCAATCGTTGTTCTTCATTCTGCTCGCTTCGCCTGAATCGGCCGGCTCGCCGTGGGTTTCGAAAGAGGCAGAATATTGGATCACACGAAATGGCCCCTCGCACATCCTGATTGTGCTTACTGGCGGCGCTTTGAAGTGGGACCTTTCTACCGCCTCATTCACGGACGAGCACACCAACGCTCTTCCGCCATGCCTTCTTCGGGTGTTTCCCGAGGAACCTCTTTTCCTCGATCTTCGCTGGGCGCGTGGCGCCGCACGGCTTCGCTTGCGCGAGGCTCGCTTTCACGAAGCCGTCCTCCAACTCGCCTCTACTCTGCACAACCGGCCTAAAGACGAACTAGACGGCGCAGATATTCGTGTGCGGCGGCACGCGCGCATGATCGCCGCCGTAGGGCTGATTGCGCTTCTAGTCGTCGCGGTGTTCGCAGTGCGCCAAACCCGCGTCAGCCGTGACGAGTCGACGCAAAACTTCGCGGCCCGCTTGGCCGCCCACTCGGCAAAAGTTCTCGCCGACAATCCGGATCGAGTTCGCGAGGCGGCGCTTCTTGCGGTCGAATCCACCCGCCTCAACCCCTCTTTTGATGGAAATCAAGCACTGCGGTCGGCAGTCGCTCTCTTACCGGGCGCCGCTCAGTTTTATCCCCCGCCAGACTCAAATCCGGACGAGCGTATTCGCGACATGGCCTTCTCGCCCGATGGCGCTCTCCTGGCCGTCGCGCGCGACGACGGTTCCACTCAAGTCATTGATGTCGCAAATCACCGACCGGTGGGATATTTCACATCCGACGCGCAGCCCTTGGCACGCATCAAAGTTCCCGGTGACCAGCAAGACGCTTCGCTGGACAACAATTCAGCTGTTTCCGTAGCTTTCAATTCCACGGGCTCGCTGCTTGCTTCTGGCGGCCGCGATGGCGTGGTTCATATTTGGGCGCTGCCCGACGGACACGAAATGCTGCGCGTCCAACACGGAGCGCCGGTTTCACAAATCGCGTTTCGCCCTGGCGCGAATCAGATTCTTACGGCAAACGATGATGGTCGCGTTCGAGTGTTTGACCTTGCCCGCGCGGCTATGGTGGCCGATTTCAAAAGTCCTGACAAGGTCGTTGCCGCGTCCTTCAGTCCCGATAGTAGTTTTGTTGCGGCGCTGTCTTCCGACGGCGCGGTCTCAATTTTCGATCCCGTTCATCAGAAGCTGCTTCGAACATTAGCGGGCGGTGAAGCGGCTTTCAATCTCGCGCTCAGCGCCGGGGGACAGCGCTTAGCTACCGCGAGTGGAGATTTCGCCTTTGTGTGGGACACAACTACCGGTCGACAACTGTTGAAGGCCACCCATGCTGCCTCATCGGAAACACTTACGCCGCAGCAGTGGATCGTCGATGTCGCCCTGAGCCCGGACGGAAAATTCCTGGCTTACGCCGCACGTGGCGACAGATTAGCGCGCGTTTGGAACGTCGACACCGGCCGCCAGGTTCTGGAACTGAAACATGGCTCCGCTGTGGCAGCCGTGGTCTTCAATGCCGACGGAACAAAACTCGGCACAGGCTCTTACGACGGCACGGCGCGAGTGTGGGAACTCCCGTCGGGAAGTGAACTGGAACGCGCTTCACATGCCGGCGGCGCCGAGGTTGTTTCTTTCAGCCCCGGGGGCAACCGTTTCGCCGCCGGCGGCGTTAACGGCTCAGTCTCCGTTTCCGACACCCATCGTGCCGACCGCCCTGCCTCGTTCAGTCTGCCTTCCGCTGTTCGTAGCGTCGCGTTCAGCCCGGATGGTCAGCGCGTCGTCATCGGCGCCGTTTCGGTGCACTCGTCGCCACTAGTCAGAATCGCTGAACCAGGCGGCAAGATTTTGCGCGACATCGAATTCCATGGCGGTCCCGTGATCGACCATCTCTTTTTTTTGAGCTCGAATGAGGTGATTGCTCAATGGAGTAACAAGCTATTTTCGATTGCCGTCAAGCAGTCCTCGGTGACTTCTTTGCCTGACATTCCGGGAGACACACGGATTGACTCGTCGGGCAAAATGTTTGCCGTCCAGCAGGACGGCGTTAGCAAGTTATATACGCTACCAAGTTTGCAGCAGACCGCATCTATTACTGGCCCGCCTTCAGCAGTCTCTTCTACAGCCGGTCCTGTTTCCAAGCTGCTACGCACCGCAGCCGAAGGCAAACTATTGGTTTTCGAAGCAAACAAACCGTCCAATGACTTCTTTCTGGACGTCTGGAGTGTCGCCAACAACACGCGCGTCAGCCGCATTCACTTACCCGCTGAATTAACTCGTCTCGCGCTCAATCCATCCGGCACACTCCTGTTCACTGCACAAAACGAAAATCTGCAGGCCTGGGAGATACCATCCGGCAAACGACTGTGTTCCCTCCTCGCTGATGGTGACATCGACGGAATCGTTGCGGATTCCTCCTCCGCGGACTTCGCTACGATCACCAACGGACGTCTTACCGTTTGGGATGCGGTCACCGGCGCGCGCTTGGGTCAGCTTCCCGATGCTGGGTATCTTCGCGCAGCTGCGTTCAGTCCCGATGGCCGTTATCTATTAGCCGGTTACGATGAACGCGCAGCCGCGATTTGGCTCTGGCGATCGGCCGATTTACGAGACCAAGCCTGTGCCCACATCACTCGCAACTTCTCGCGTGATGAATGGGCGCATTGGTTTCCCAAACAGTCTTATCGGCAGGTCTGCCCCAATTTGCCAGCGGCGAATTGAATCGTAATGTTCCACCAATTATGGGACGTGCGGCGTCAGTGCCCGACCAACTTCGCCAATCCTGCAGCATACGTATCGAGAGAATGCTGCAATGCGTAATCGAATTGGTCGGCTGCGCCTGCCACATCGACCTCTTGGCCGATGTGCTGATACAGGGGCGGAACCGGAACCTTCGGTACCAGATCACTCGGGTTTACGACCCTTGCGATGTTGGCAGAAGGTGGGAGTCCGTGAATGGGCGAGAATACTGCCGGGCCCGCAAAGGTCCAGGTGAAGGCTTCCGGATGATGAATGCCCAAGATCAGTGCGAGCGCCGCTCCGAGACTGTGCCCGGTGATGTAGATCTTCGCGTTTGACGAACTGGCCGTGTCCCATGCCTTCTGCAAACTCGGCGCGATAGAATTCCACACATCGTTAAAGCCTCGATGCATCCACCAGGGTCCGCTGGGCACTGGCTGAGCGATGGCCTCGAAGTCCTCAAGCCACTGGTGCTGCGTATCCGTGCCGCGGATCGCGATCACGGAAATGTCGGCCTTGCGCGCGACGACACCCCAATCGCTGTCTTCAGAGATGATGATCTTTGCGAGACCTGACGCCGTTTCATGATCGATGACGGACTGGTCCACAGTGACTACACCTGTCTGCTGCCATCCTGGAGGAAATACCAACTGCTGGGCCCACGACAGCTGGTACGCTGTGGTGTTCAGGGGAAGCAAGACGTCGCTCGCGAAGCCAGCGTCGAAGGCCATATATAAAGTTTTGGAACCTCAGTCCGTAGTGCCGGACGACGCGGCAGACGCAATATCGCTCGTGGTTAACACCCGCGGATAATAGAGCGTTGGGGGTTGCAAGCCACCTCGGGGCGCGCTGGCAAGCACGATTACTGCGTTTGAGAATAAAGTAAAGTTGGCTCGGTTTCGTGGAACCACGCCTGGATTGCCAGCTTCGTTCATCTTACATTCCGCCGCAGCCGTGTTGAAGTCAAGCTTTTGACATGCCGCGCGAAAGTTGGAAAACTGCCCGGGACCCGCGGGCCCCATCGCCCAAGCCATACTCAGCAATCCTAACTGGGCGTCGGCGGGCCAGGTGTCGAAATCAACGAACCACGGCTGGCGCTTCAAAAAGCTTTCATTCTTGGTTAGCCGCTCTACGATTAACGAGTCTATCGCATCATCACTCAGTTCTAATTGTGTGATCGGCTCGCAGGCTTTGTAACCCTCGGTCCCAAGCGCGGGATTGTTCTTAAGCGTCCGCCACTCCTGGGCAATTTGATCGGGGGTGCCGAGAGATCCCGGAGCCGTAATTCCAGTTCTATTTTTGAATCGAAAGGGCAGAGCCTGAGCCGCTTCCACCGGATCGACCAGGTTGCCAACCCCAACAGTCACAAGCCCCTTGACGTCCAGGTACATGTACTGGACGCGACCTTCGAACTTGGCGCTAAATGCGGGAAAACTGGATTGTACCGATGGAAACATAATGTATCCTCATTTCCGATCCGGGCTGAACTTGGGCAAGCTCGCGTTGTCCAGTTTGCCGCGGGTCCCACAATAGACTGGCGCGCACTGGAAACCCTCGTCTTTAAGCAGTACGCGATGATTCTCAAAAAACAGATTCAACCTGCACGGACGACTCACATCCAAGCCGTCAGCCACGATCGCGACGTGATCCTGGCTCCATTTGCCGTCTTTGTTCAATTGACAAGTGTGGCCATTGGCGTAGTAAAGTTTGAGGTTCACTCCGATCCACTCGTCGGCTTTTTCGGTCACATGGATGAAATCATGGCCGGGTGTGGGTTTTCCGTAGAGACCAAAGATGCTATTGACGGGTCGCGCGGGTGCCTGGCTGAAGGCCGGCATCGAAATCAGGAAGCTCATAACACACCCAGCGATCCCTAATCGCAGGGCGCGGGAACTGCGATGCATCAGAGCCTCCAACCCACCCGTTCAGGATCAATCACAAATCCGTGCAAACATTCACGATTCTATGTACACGTTACGCGATCTTTTGCTGGACAGCAAGCTTTTCTTTGAGCGCGCAATCGTGTTTGGGACCCAGCGTCCTTGTGCCATCGCGTTTGACTGAGGCATTCGCAGTGAACTCCAAATCTCAGAATCGCAAGCAGTTCTTTGCTGCCGTGAATTCTAGCCGGGCAGTCAAAAGAACTAAGGCCCAAATTAAGTGTTGCTTTCGGCGCAGGCAAGAGTTAGAATTGTCCGCAATAAACCGTGAAACAGGCTCGGCGAACGAGGGCTTTTTAATTGAAGCCAGAGTGGACTGTAGGTAAGCAGCTTCACTCTTGGCGACGATCCTTGACATCGGAGACGTAAGTTTGGTCGCAAGAATCAAACACGAGAAGCCTGTACACCGCCTGCTGGCATTTACGGTTGCGTTCTGCTTCTTCGCGGTGGGGCGTCCGGACCAAAACGATTCGTCGTCGAAATATCCAGATGCAAAAACGAGGTTTGCGAATTTTGCGCAAACCTGTGACGGGATTCCGGGAAGCCTGCCGGATCACTTTGGGTACTATCTCTCGGACCAACAGAAAGCTGGAGCTTGTACGTGGTATTTGTGGCCGGGAGGAGACCCGTTGCGGGCGCAAGGAAGTCCGGAAAACGCGCGGGGGAATCCGCGATTCTGGCGCCTGACGGAGAAGAAGCTGTGGCTCGTATCCAAAGTTGCGAATCTCCCGATCGATGTAGCGATGCTCCGCTATGTTACTAGCACACCGCGGGCTCAGCGTTTTCAGAAGTTAGGAGTAATTAATGATCCCGGATGCAAAGCAGCGGCCAAGCCGGACGCCTACGGTTTGAAGCTGGACGACTGCTCGGATCCTTATTCGAGCGGCATCATGGGTATCCGCCTCTTTCCTAACCCCGACTTCAATCCGGCCGTCTGGAATGCAAACAAGTTCTTGAATTTCGATCCACGAATCGAACCTCCGTATCTAGCCGGCCTTACGTGTGGTGTTTGTCATATTTCATTCAATCCGACAAAGCCGCCGGCTGACCCCGAAAACCCGCAATGGGAGAATCTGGCGCCTGCCATCGGAAACCAATATTTGCGGGAAGGCGAGATGTTCAAAGGCCGGCTGACTCAACGCAATTTTCTTTATTGGGCCTTCGATACACAACAACCCGGAACCTCCGATACCAGCCGCATCAGCACGGACTTCATCAACAATCCCAATGCGATCAACTCGATCTGGTACATTCTTTCCGCGCGGCCGAAGCACGCGGAGGTCATGAACGACGGAACCACGCAGGAAGTGCCGCATATCCTGAAAGACGGCTCGGATTCAATCGGGCCCGCGGGCGCTGCGTTGCGCGTGTACGTCAACATTGGTACCTGTCCCGATTACCGCATGAGTCTGGAAGACACCTATATGGGACTTCTCAGGCCTCTGCCGTTGAGTTCCGACGCAAAGAATCCGACTGTGCAGCATCCGTTCGACCTGAACAAAGCTCAACAGGATTGCGTCGATTGGCAGCTGACCGCGGCGCGAATGACGAACGCAGCCAATTTTCTGGATGCCAACCAGCCTTATTATTTGAAAAACGCGCCTGGGGGACCGGGTTACATATCCAGCGACCCGGCCGTTTTGGAGCTTGGCCAAACAGTGTTTGCCGGGCAATGCGCCCGCTGCCATTCCAGCAAGCTGCCGCCGGAGGTGACCCAAGGTGGGCTGGATAAGCATTCCCCGCAAGCCACGGCAGCGTGGGTGAAGCTGGTCAAGATGCCGGACTTCCTGACCAACAACTTCCTGTCGGACGACGATCGATATCCGCTGGTGTCCAGCGATCCGCGGATGGCGATCGGAACGAATGCCGATCGTGCGCTTGGCACTAATCCGGACACTGGCCACATCTGGCAGAATTTCTCTTCGGTGACCTTCAAGCAACTGCCGACTCCTGGCCAACTGCTGCTGGACAATCCATTCGACAAGACCAAGAAGATCACTTACCTGATCCCACAAGGTGGCGGCGGATACTATCGCACGCCATCCTTGATCAATGTTTGGGCGACGGCGCCGTTCTTTCATAACAATATGCTCGGCACGTTTACGGGCGATCCTTCGGTGAAGGGCCGGATGGGCGCCTATCAGGACGCGGCTGAGCAGCTGCTTTGGCCGGAAAAGCGCAAGGGGCTGGCCACCATGAAAGTGACGGGAACCGATTCTGTTCTGAACGTGGGGCTGATTACGATTCGCATTCCGGCCGGAACTCCGGTTGATCTGTTGGCTAATATCAACGTATATGCGTCAGTGCAGCCAGGCCAGTTTCTGGAAACACTCAAACAGCTGAATGAGCATCCCGAATTGCTGGTGCGTCTCGTTAAGGCATTGAAGAACCAGGGCCAATACGACAAGCAACTGGAGGCATTTGTGCCGCTGCTGCTGGCCGCAAGCCAGTCGCCCGACTTCATCCAGGATCATGGCCACACGTTTGGCGCAGAGCTGCCGGACGATCAAAAGCGCGCGCTTATCGAGTACATGAAGACGTTTTAGCCAAGGCCGGACTCAGGTAATGGATCAAGACGTTATCTTTCAGCCGCTGAAGTTCCGCAATCTGACTGTGAAGAACCGGCTTTTCCGCTCCAACATTTCGGGCCGGTTCGACAACTACGACGGATCCGGAACGCAAACGCGCGTCAATTGGGAAGAGTCGTTCGCGCGCGGAGGTGTGGGCGCGATCATCTCGTCGTTCGTACCGGTTCATATCCGGGGGCGGATTCTGCCGAACTACGCGATGATCGACGGCGATGACAAGATTCCGTTCTGGCGAGCCGTTGGCGAAGCCGTGCATCGGCATGACTGCAAGTTTTTACTGCAACTGAGTCACGGAGGAAGGCAGCGGGACAACCCGGGAATTGAGAACTTCCGCAGAAAAGGCTTGTCTTCGACCAACCGCATGGATACGTTCCATGGCCTACTGTGCGAGGCTATGACGCTGCAGCAGATCAAAGATACCATTCGCTACTTCGCGGACGGCGCGCGCCGGGCCCGGGAAGCGGGACTCGATGGCGTGGAGTTGCATGCGTCGCATGGATACTTAATTACGCAGTTTCTTAGCTCAGCGATCAACGATCGCAGGGATGAGTACGGCGGAAGCCTACGGAATCGGGCGGCGTTTCTGATCGAAATTATTCAAGAGATCCGGAAAGAAGTGGGAACCGATTATCATCTGCAAGCCAAATTGAACGCGGTGGATTTCGGAAACGCGCTCTACCCATGGGTGAAGAAAGGCAACACGATCGAAGAGGGAATTCAGGTAGCGAAATGGGCCGAAGAAGCTGGCGTGGACGCGATCCACACTTCGATCGGCAGCATGTTCCCGCACCCACTACTTCCCCCTGGCGGTTTTCCACCGGACGAGCTGAACTGGTGGTACGGCAGCATGATCTCGAGCGGCGTGTTGGGGTACTTCAACTACACGATGTTCCACTTCAGGCTGCTGCGCCCCATCTTCTCTTTTTTCTGGGGACGCATGAAGAAAGATCATCCGGTGGAAGCGGTGAGCTCCCAGTACTCCAAAGAAATCAAGAAGAACGTCAACGTTCCGATTATCAATACAGGCGGATATCAAGACGGGCGTGTGATACGGCGGGTGATCTCAGACGGTTATACGGACGCCGTGTCGATTGCGCGACCGCTCATTGCAAATCGGAACCTGCCCGAGATTCTGGAGTCAGGCCAGGATCTGCCTGACAGGCCCTGTTCGTTCTGCAATCGTTGTTTGGTTAACGCGATCGCAAATCCGTTGGGATGTTATGATGTGCGGCGCTTCAACGGCGACCATGACGCTATGGTTGCGAAGATCCTGGAAGTTTTTCATCCCTCGCAATTCTCTGTGACGTAATGAGGAGCGTCACGGCATGCCCGATGAAATGATCATCAAGACCGCCGAAGGAAATTTGGTCGATGAAGTCTATGCGAGCCCTGTAGATGAGTGGCAGCATCGCGCTCGCGGGTTGGCGCTATGGGCGGTGCTGGCTGTCATCGCGCTGATCGTCATTTATCTGGCATGGTACTTCGGCCGCGATCGCACGCGCGAGTACTCCGATATTCAAGAGCATTTCAAGTACGGGTCGATTGGAAGCGAGCCGGGTGGGTCGATTCTTGAACCGGTTGGCGGCGTGCTTCCGCCCTATCTGGTCTTCAAAACGCTGCCGAAAGTTTGCCCCGACAAACTACCGGGCGGCTACGCGTCGTTAGGGTTTGTGTTCGAGCCGAATCACGAGATGCCGATAGGCGTTTCGCGGCGATGGCGGTTGGGCACGGAGCAGGTGGGTCTCAATTGCGCGGCGTGCCACACGGGCACTGTCCGGGAAAGGCCCGCTACCCAGCCTATGATCGTACTGGGCATGCCCGCGCACCAACTGGATCTTGAGCGGTTATTCCAATTCGTTCTCTCGTGCAGCCTGGATGACCGGCTTACGGCGAGCAACGTGATTCAAAAGGCCGAAGAGAGTGGCGAACATGTCGGCCTGATGCAGAAACTTCTGCTGCACGTCGGGCTGATTCAACGGTTGAAGATGCAAACGTTGGAGCTGCAGAATCGGATGGGTTACGCGCTCAGCGGATCGTTGCCTGCCTGGGGCCGGGGTCGTGTGGATACGTTCAATCCGTACAAGGCGTTGCAGTTTAACTGGACCTTGGACCAGCTTCCACACGACGAGTTGATCGGCGCGTCCGATTTCCCGTCGCTGTGGAACCAGCAGCCGCGAGAGGGAATGCATCTGCACTGGGACGGAAACAACACCTCCGTCGACGAACGAAATCTGAGCGCCTCACTGGGTGCGGGAGTGACGCCGGTCACGGTGGACCACGCCAGCCTGCAGCGAATTCACGATTGGATCTGGACTTTGCAGCCTCCGCGATACCCGTTCGCGATCGATCAGGCCAAAAGCATGCGCGGTAAGGCGATTTTCGATCAGCAATGCGCCGGATGTCACAGTTTCGGAGGAAACAAAACGGGAACGGTGGAACCGCTTTCATCGGTGAATACCGACCCTTTTCGCCTGAATTCGTACACCTACATTTTTTGCGTCAATCAGGCGAATCTCTACCCGGAAAGCCAATACCGGTTCACGCATTTTAGCAAGACAGACGGATATGCGAATCAGCCGTTGGACGGGGTTTGGGCCCGCGCGCCATATCTGCACAATGGCTCCGTCCCGACATTGATCGATTTGCTGGAGCCGCCCGCGAATCGTCCCAAACAATTCGTGCGCGGCTACGACGTTTACGATCAAGAGAAGGTCGGCTTCGTGTATGACACACTGGACGCTCGCGCGGCGGGCTCTTCCTACGACACGACGATCCCAGGCAATGGTAACGGCGGGCATTTGTGGGGAACGACGCTCCCGGGCGATCAGAAACGGGATCTGATCGAGTTCATGAAGACGCTGTAGCGCTGGTAGCTTATGAATAAGTATGCAAGATGGTTCGGGCGGGTGGTCTGGCTGGGCGTTCTCGCAAATTTCGCGTTAGCGTTGCCGACCTTGTTTCTGCCCGATGAAATGCTCGCGATGTTCTCGCTGCCGTCGGCATCTCCCTCAATGTGGTCGAGTTTCGCGGCGCTGCTGCTGATTCTTTTGAGTTTGTTTTACATCCCAGCGACCAAGCCGCTGCGCTATCGCCCGGTGGCATGGCTAGCAGTGTTGGCGAGGCTCGCTGGAGTGATTTTCTTTTGCGTGTTCAATCGCGACTATTTCATGTTCGGGCTGTTCGATTTGACATTCTTTGTGCCTGAATCCATCCTGCTGACGCTAACGATCCGGGAAGCGGAAAGAACGATTCGAGGCGGCGCGGAGGGCAGAAGCATCGCGGAAGCCACGCCAGGGACGAACCTGCCGCCCTTGGGCGCCGGCAAATGGAAGATGCGTCTATTGGCGATCATGATCGTATTGGTCGTCATCGGCGCAAGCCTCACTTACTACGAGTTCTTCCGCACGCTGCCGGCCCCTTATTTCGCGTCCGAAGAGGAGCACTTTCTTTATGGCACGATCGGTACCGAAGCCACCGCGGGTGTGCCATATTGGATCTGGCTGGTGCTGCCGCGCATTTTTCCGGACAAGCTGCCTTATGCTGGCGGCTATGAATCGCTCGGGATCGTGGCGCAGGAAGGCCGCGACTTGCCAATTGGCTTTTCGAAGCAAACGATAGGAGTCGAGCGGGTCGGAATCAATTGCGCGTTTTGCCATACGGCGACGTATCGCGCGCATCCGAGCGACAAGCCTGTGGTCGTGCCGGCGGCGCCCGGCCATACCACCAGCCCGCAAGACTATTTGCGATTTTTGTTTGCGTGCGCGGCCGATCCGCGCTTCAACCCCAGCACGATCATGGCCGAGATCGCGAAGAACTATTCGCTATCGCGTCTCGATAAGCTGGCGTATCGATTCGCTCTGATTCCGTTTACGAAACTTACACTGCTGCAGCAGCAGAACCAATACCAGCAATACGGTTGGATGAAGAACAATCCGCCCTGGGGAAACGGGCGAATCGATCCGTTCAATCCCGTGAAATATAGGATATTGAATCAACCGGTGGATGGCAGTATTGGAAACTCGGATATGGTTCCGCTGTGGAACCTGGCTGCGCATGAAGGATATTCGTTCCATTGGGACGGATTGAATACCAACTTGCAAGAAGTGGTGATCTCTTCGGCGATCGGAGACGGAACACCGCCCGAGTGGGTGGATCAGGATTGGAAGAAACCTCCCGCACAATCGAGCCTGAAGAGAGTCATGCATTACATCAGCTATGCGCAGCCGCCGAAATTTCCGTATCCCGTGGATTCGGCGCTGGCGGCACGCGGGAAACAGATCTACGCGCAACAATGCGCTGAGTGTCATGCTATCGGCGGGGCGAAGACCGGACGCGTACAACCAGTCGATGATTCCATGCTCCAAACCGATCGCCATCGGATCGACATGTGGACTCAAAATTCCGCGACCGCGTACAACAATTACGGTGCGGGGCACGCTTGGAGACTGACTCATTTCGTAAAGCAGAACGGGTATCTCAATGTGCCGCTGGAAGGATTATGGTTGCGCGGACCGTATCTTCACAATGGTTCCGTTCCCACTCTGGCAGATCTTCTGGCGGAACCCGCTCAAAGACCTAAGTTTTTCTTTCGGGGGTATGACGTATTGGACTCGGTGAAAGTCGGGTTTGTTTCGCAAGGCGTGGAGGCCGAGCGCATCGGCTTCCGGTATGATACCAGCATCGCCGGTAACAGCAACAGCGGCCATCTGTGGGGCACGACGCTGAGTACCGAGGACAAGCGCGCAATGATTGAGTTTTTAAAGACGCTGTAAGGCGGTTCGTCAGCCGCCGGACGAGGGTGGCCCTGCCGCTCCCGCGCCCATCGCGGCCTCCATGGGCTTAACAACGCTAACGATCTGATAGCTCGAGGCAAGAACGGCATTATCGAACGTCAGGTTCTGAGGGCGCCATGTGGAATCGCCCGCACAACGAACCACTACGCTGTTGGCGACAGATGCATCTTTAGCGATGGTGCGTCTGATCGGGACTCCGCAGAAGACTTTCCACGACTCGTGAAACGCATCGAGGGCCAGCGCTGTGTCGAGCGGCATCGTGACGTCCACGGCGAACTGCAGGCCTAGACTCCTCGCCTTAGACATCATCCAGCCCAGCGTGATATCGGACAGAGCCGTCGTTCCAGGCAAGTCATCGGGCTCCCCGCCACCCACATCGCTATGTGCGCCCGTAAACCAGACTTGTTCGAGCGCCTGACCCGGCGCGGCAGGGCCCTTCCACAGAGTCGGCGGAAACTGAGCCCGCCTCTCATCCATCGCCAAGGCTTGATATGCGTTCTGAATATTCGGATGGAGGGCGGTATCAAGAAAGCCGTATGCGATGGGGTCAACGCCGCCGATCGCCGCGGGGATCCCAAGTGACCCGACAGTATCCCAGACGCCAACCATCGTGATCTTCGGGATCACAAGGTTGCAACTTGCGAACTGGCTCGCCAGACCTGCCCGATTCGATGGGTTGCGGTACGCATCGAAGACGGTATCGACCATACCGTCGTTAAAATTCTGAGTGGGCAAACCGCAGGCTGTGATCATGCCGGCCAAGCTGCGCGCCGTGTACGCACCCCGGCTGAAGCCGAAAATAAACAGCGCATCTCCGGCTTCATAGATGTGAGCGATCTTGGTGTAGCCGTCTTTTATCTTTTGCCAAAGTCCGGTTCCGAATGCGCCCTCGATGACCTTGAAGAACGGGTTAACATTAGCGCCCACTCCATCATCATAAAGGGGTACCTGATCGGCGCTGGTAATCAGCGCTTTATATAGTTTGTAGACATTCGTGTGACTTGTCGAGCTGTCCCAGGTGCCATCTGCGCAATAGGCAATCTTCTTACTCATAGTGTCCAGCCTCCAGACGGTGCGGCAATTATATCAGAGTTCTCACGAATTAACGCAGTACTTTTTTCTCGCTTCTTTTCAGATATCTGCACGCGTATCAGCTAAGCGGCGGCTGATCGTTTACCCGTCGCCCATTGAAGAGTGCTTGTCGGCGTTACCATTCTCGCCGAGGCACCTTGGGAGCCGGCTGCCCTAAACAGGGATACCAGGCCCCAAGGTTCCGTGAACCGAGCCTTGCTCCTGCCGACGACTTTCGCCATTTGGTTCTGGAGAGCGGCGCGCTGCGACTCAAAGGCATGGTCGTTGCGAAGAGAAACGGGATCCCGCCCCGACAGGAACGTAATCATGGACTGCAACTGCTTCCCTGCGTCGACCATGGCGGATGCCCACCATGTAATGTCGTACACGTCGCCAATGAGTTGTGAAAGGATCGGCTGATAATTCGAATCTGCGCTCGAAATCCCCGCGACTTGCGCCAGTTGCGGCGACGGCCCTGTTTCTAAAGCCATGGACCATTGCTGGTCGAGCAAAGCGTAGCGGTACTGGTCGAAGGGTTCGATCTTGTCGTTCAGCAGCGCCATCATTGCCCGCCGTCCGTATTCCAAGTAATATGCCTCCGGCCGTAGATTATCTTCTTCATCGAAAAACATCCAGCGGCATTGAGCGTCAGTAAAAGCCGTACGCAGAAGGCACGTTGAGAGACCTTGGCCGTGAAATTGTCCGAGAAGCTGCAGTTTGTCATTAGCGGTGATGAGATTGAGTGCCGCAAGCCAGTTGAGGTAATCGGTCATCACCCCTGCGTTCGTGTTCTGGTTGAGCGCGAAATGAAAGCTCTGGCTCGTCAGATCGAACGCTTCCACTGCGCCGCTGGCCTTGTAGGCGGCAGTTACCAAAAGCGAATCGAACATGGCCTTCCTCATACGTTCCTGCCGCTTGGGAGGTTCGACAATCGCATTGATCTGCGTGCCGGTCACCGAGTCGGCGATCGTGAGGTCGCCCGTAACAGGGTCCGCGATAATTTGGCTGCCGCGGACGAGATCGGATAGCGATAGTACGTTCACCAAGCCGAGCAGATTGATTTTGAACGAGGCTTCCTTTTTTGCGCAAGTCGAAAAGATACTGTTGATCATTTTAACTCCGGCGGCGATAGTTCCGTCGGGTTTGATTCCGCCTTCGAGCGCCGTCAAATTCGAAAGATCGCCTTTGAGCGCTCGGTGTATTGCCTCGTTGGCCGCAGGATCGCGCCGCGCCGCAGCCACATCGATGAGGTATTGAAACGCTGCCTGGTCATCGGTAATGCGAGCGAGCGTCTCGTCGAAAGACGCCTGCAGGCTGTGGTCGATCGAGTTCTTGATTGCATCGCTCAGCGTTTCTGCTTCATCGGCTGTCAGTCCCCCCTGCAATAGCTGGCTGTTGTCGGTCTTTGGATCAATCGCCCGCAACCACCTGGCAATGAGGTCCGCACCGCCGGTCTTTTCGGCTCTAATGCCTCCGGACGCGGTGAGGTCCGTCTTGAGAGTGGTCCCTCGTTGTTTCAGAAAACTCAACTCGACAGTGTTCGTATCCAGCCGGCGCACCCGGATTTCATAGGAGCCAGTGATCATGAACGAGACAGTGAGGCCCGCCATCAGGCCTTCCTGGACCGTGATCTGGCCTGCGCCCAGCGGCAGATCTACCGACGCGAGTGGGTTGGGACTGGCCGTGACTTGAACCCCACCGGACACGGTGAGACTTCCGCTGCCTGAAACCGTACAAATATCGCCCACCCCCAATTGGGCCAGATCGGTCAAATCAACGGGAATCACGAAATTCGATATCGCTGCGGCAAACGCGTCGCCTAGCGTGGGCTGATTCGCGCCGCTGGCGGGAAAAGCACGCCAATACCCCAAATTCAATTCGCTGCTGCGGTCAAACCCGAAGGTAAGGTCGCCGGACGTTCCACTGACGTTCAAGTCAAGAGCGCCGTCGAGCGTCAGTCCGACATAGGCGATATTCGGCGCTATCGTAGCGGCAACCGCGAACGGATCGCCGTCGAAAAGATTGCTTCCTGCTTTGGCGTTAACCTCAACGGTGACTTGTGCGTCCGGGGTTACGTCGATTTCAGGCTGCATACCGCCAAGTTGAAAGTTATTTCCGACTTTGAGTTGCGCGTTCAAAGGCTGCGGGCTGATCTGGGCTATCAATTCGTCTTTGTGTTGGAGGAAATCCGGGAACACCACCAGATGCAAGGTTTCGGATTTCAAGTACTTGTACAACGCGGACGCTGAAGCCCAATTGAGGGGGACTGTAACGGGACTACTGAAGTTGTCGGTCAGCGAGAAGGTCGGCATATCTTCGGGTACTCCTTTGGCCACGCTTGCGGCCGCAGTGGCGAATCAATTATATAAGCTTCCATGGCGAGGCAGGTTTCTGATCCTCTCGCAACTGACAGTGATCATCGCATGGTCACGCAACACGAACCGCGCGGATTGCAATGCACTGTTGACTTCGCGTTGAAAAGGAAATAATCTTTGCAAGTATTGTGCATCACGACTGGATAAGGAGAGTGGAGACGCAATGTTCAATTCGAACGTCCTGGATGTCGCAATTGGCCTGATTTTCATTTATCTGTTGTTGGGCCTGATGTGCACTACCGTAAACGAGTGGCTCGCGCAGCTTTTCAAAACCCGTGCCGCGACGCTGAAAGAGGGAATTCGCCGGCTGCTACACGCCCCCCCGGATGGCACATATCAGATCCGCCCCGAGGATATCAATGTGGCAGCGCTCGCAAAGAGATTCAATAACGCAGATGACAAGCTCAGGCAGGCGGTTGGGCCGTTCGCCCCAGCCCTCCAAGCAAGCTTGGATCAGTTCAAAACGGGCCTGGCGGCGACCCCGGATGCGCAACCTCCTGGTGGGTTGGCGGAGCTAATGGCGGCGAAACTCACTGAGGCATTAAACCAGCCCGGCCTTGATCAGAAGATTGACAGTGCCAAGGTCACGCCGGAAACTAAAGCCGCAATAGCGAAGCAGCCGACGGGAAACGATCTGTTACGCTTCAACCGGTCGCTCCTGAGCGAGGCGTACCCGGATGAAATCACCTCGCTCTCCGATTCCTTCTACAGCCATCCATTGATCAAGTCCCTAGCCCGACCAGGCGAGCATCCCGCCTACGTTCCGTCGCAGACCTTCGCGCGCACTCTCCTGGACATTCTCGCTAAAGGGCAAGTCCTCGTGGGGACAGCGGAGCAAAGGGCCGCGCAAATCAAAGCAGCAATCGACAATTTGCCGAATAGCGATACCAAGAAGTCGCTCCAGACTCTTCTCATGAATGGCAGCGATTCCGTGGAGAGAGTGGAAGGAAAGATCGAGGGCTGGTTCAATGACTCGATGGATCGAGTTTCTGGATGGTACAAGTACAAGGTCCAGATTGCGACTGCCATCATCGCAAGCCTGGTCACGATCTTTGTCAATGCGGACACGGTCCAGATTGCGCAGAAACTAATGATTAACCCGGCGCTGCGCGATAAAATTGTTGAAGAAGCGAAAACCGCAAATAATCATAATGCGGACCAAACAGCCCCCACGCTAACGGCACAACAAAAAGCCGACCTCAGCAGCCTGACCGGCTGGTCCAACGAGTTTCGGACCTTTCATCACCTGGAAGCTTGTGGGGATCAAAACCTGCGCGGTCCGAACCTTTCTGAAGCGGATTGCAGATCTCAATCCGACGAGCATGCGAAAGCCAATTCGAAGTTTTTCTCTGCGTGGAACAACGACGCGTTTCCCGGCCTCAGCCTGTTCAGCATGCTTGCTTTACCATGGCTTTGGACTGTGGTTCCAGTCCACCTGGTGGGTTGGACGCTGACCGTAATTGCCGCTTCCCTGGGAGCGCCTTTTTGGTTCGACACGCTGAACAGGTTCATGAACGTTCGCGCTGCAGGAACCGCACCCGACGAGAAGGGCTCCGACAAATCCAAATTATAAGGACTGCTCCGGGACCGGCGGCAGCCCGGATCTCTTTTGTAGCTCCTGGAAGGGAACGCGGGCGTTTCTGGCGTAAACTATGGTGAGATGACATCCGTGATTCGCCTTCCCGGCTGGACGTTGATCATGGTGCTCGGTGCAGGACCCTGCCTCGATGCGCAAACGCGCAGCTCAAACAGCGATGGGCGGAATCCAACGCATCCTCCCGATACGCGGCCAGGGACGCCCCCTTGCGGGTACCGTGGGTCGAACTGCACTCCGTCCCAAGCCCCGCGACATCACGACGACACGGGGCGCAACATCGCGGTTGGAGCAGGTCTGGGACTCATGCTTGGTGTGACGATTGCGGGATTGGCACACAACTCCTCGGCCGGCGCCATGCTGAACGATCATGGCCCTCAGTTTCCCGACCTCCTGCACGAGAGTACGTTCCATGTTACCGGTTTCGTCCGCGGGGGGTGGCCGCTGGTGGTCGACTATGAACCGGCGGCGGGCAGCTACGTGGTCTTGACGGTGGTGAGTCCCAACATTCCGACTTTTGCTACTGTGCTGCCGGCCACACAGGGCACGCGCCGTCTGCTCCTGTTGAGCGTTCCGTCGTCGTTTGGCGACGGGCTCAGGATCGCAAACTTCAGTATCGAGTCGACGGTCAGCCCGCGCGACCGGACTCTCAGCTACATCCGGATTTACGGTTTCGGTTGCGGCCGGCGCGCAGTTGGATCGGTGGCAATCGACCAGCTCCGGTTCGGTCCACAAATCATCACCAGCTCTAAGCCCGAAACGCAGTTGAGTTTTCACTCGCACACGCAGTTTGACCGGGTGCGGTCTGAGTTCATGCAGATCGCTCTCGTGGATAATTGTGTGGAAGGCCAGAAGGTTGACGACAAGAGCATCAACCGGCACATTGATGCCGAGGAGAGTGTTCAAGATACGTGGAACGCCAAGAAGGCGCGACCCGGACAGATTCAATTCCGTGTTCGCGGATGGATGAACCGGGATAACGGCGGCGATTGGGTCTCGGCGTTTTCTCCGGAGTTGGTTCGCAAGCAATGACGCCGGCCTGGGTTCGGGTTGGTTGTCTGGTGGCCGCGGGGGCTGCCGAAGTTGGGTTGTGGCGAACCGACTGGACAGCGGACACACAGGATCACACGCGGCTGCGGACACTACGCGTTCACTCCGGGCAGCAGCTTTCGTTGGAGCGGTCCGAAGATAAGCCCGACCAGCCGATTGTCGATTACCAAACGCCCGCGGGGCATTCTCATCGAGTGCGAATATATATGAAGCGGGGGCGTCTGAGCGACCAATCTGTGGCGGCATTCAAGCAAGCCGGCCTGCCAGTTCCGAAGGGAGATGGCGTTATCGAAGTAACGCCAGATCCGAAGTTTGAACAGAGAATGGGTCCGGAATGCCAAGTCGGCTTATTGGTTGGCTTCGCGGGCACGGGAGCGAGCCCCGACCGGACCGTCTTGTTCTACCCGCCCCAGCCTGGGGAAAACAGCGATTCCGATAGTGTGCGAACCATACACGTGCAGAGCAGCTCGGAAATGTCGGTTCGTTTAAGCGCGAATTCGCCGGATGGCCAACGCGGCCCGCGGTGCCGCAATGTCCTAACTATGCACCAAGACCAGGAATCGTGGAGCAATCCGCTCGGTATGGATTGGGAATGGACATTTATTGCGGCGCCCAATTTCGATATCCGCATCACATTTGCTCCGGATTTGTGGACGGGTGAAGGCGAAATGGAATTCGGGAAGGAGTTGGAATCACTGGCTCTGGAGAAAATCCAGCCGCGGCGTCTCGCCATCTTGCCAGTGGGAGGGAGCCGAGTGATCGAGTCGCGTGAGCGCAAGGGCGAGCCGGTAATGACCGCGAGTTCTACGAAGCTGGGTCCAGATTTCCTGGATGTAGGACTGGAGGGAAAGGTTGGGATTCCGATTCGCGAGTCGCTAGCGGGTTGGCAGTGGGCGGCAGCGTTCGCTGCTTTGGATCTTCCATTGTTTTTGTGGTCGACCAGCGGGCTACGGAGACGCGACCGTGTGTTCCTTAGCTACTCGAGAGAGGATGAGAACCGGGTGATGAAGATCTACGAAATGCTGGAACAAGCTGGTGGAAAGCCGTGGATCGACCGCAAGAACATCCCTGGCGGGGCGCGTTGGAGGGCGCTGATCGAGAGCCAGATGCGCCGGAGCAAGCACGTCCTCGTGTTTCTGTCGGACCATTCGGTCAAGACCGGTGGGTACTTCTGGATGGAGATGGAAATCGCTGTTAGCCTGGCGGAGAGGCGCAGCGGAGAGGCTTTTGTGATTCCGGTGAAGCTGGAGGAATGCCAGCTTCCGGATGTTCTGATGCCTTACAACGCGCTGTCACTTTGTGAGCCGGGTGGGCGGGAACGGCTGCTGCTGGCACTGGCATTAACAGCATCTACCAGTGCACTTGCCTAGATCCTGCTTTTGCTTAGAACGCTGCCTTCCCAAACCGGAAGGACTCAGTTTTCTTTAAATGGAAAGAAGAGTCATGGGGCTTACTCGAAGGTTGTGCACCGAGGAACTCAAGGAAACCGATCATCCGACATTTGCCCCAGCCGTGAGTATCTGCAAGACTATCGTACGTCAACTTTACACGGACAGGCGATTAAGAATGAGCTTTCTCGAAACGAAGCTCTAGAATGATGCGCGGGCTTGAGCGGAGACCGACAGGCGTGAGGCCCGACACTTCGAAACAGCCGGTTTTGAAACTTTAAGCGTCGTGATCATGGCAGAGCTGTTGCGAAATCCCCTTTTCGACACCCCGAACCGCGAGCGTCCAATATCCCAGGTGAATCGCGAGGCCCGAACTTGCTAACGCCAAGGGCTGTTCTTATCGCCAACTACTCGCCCGGCCTTCCCATTTCGTGAGCCTCTAGACGTCTTTCATTCGCCCTCGGGCCTAAGAGCCAGAGGCCAAATGATGCGGGAGGCTCAACCCGAACCGAATCCGATCGACCTCCTGAAGTGGTTTGAGGAAAGCCGGCTCCTCCAGCGGCCATAGTTGAGCCGCGCCGGTGGTCGAACCGGCGGAAAGGAGCAGACAGTTCACCGCTCGGCGCGCAGCTTCGTTGGCCGACTCCATGCAGGCGATATCCGTGTAGGTACGTACGTAATCCGAAGCCACAAACAAATTCTGCAACTCCAACTGCGCCTCAGGTCGATATTGCAGCGATCCCGCGGTGTTGATCAGCAACGGTTCGGCATTTGTTGCCGCGCTCGGATTAGGGAATTCGATGTCCGGATCGAGGAACCAAGCAACCAGGTTCGAATCGGCTATCGGTGCGGCGCCACCGACGTTCAGGTGCTGCTTGAGTTGCGTCCACACCTCCTCCTTGATCTGTTCGGCGGTGCACTCCTGCGCGCTCTTGCCGTATACCACCCCTGCAGCTTGCCACTCGGAAATGTCCACCGAGAGGATCCCGCGCACTGTGCCGTCGCCGAATTGCGAAAAGTCAACGTTGGTCCAGAATTGCCGCTGCGAGATGGAAGTCAGCGCCCAGGGAGAGTTCAGGTAGATCGCATGACCGTTCACCAACGGTACATCCTGAGCAAGATAGAACTGGATTCCATTCATCCACCGGGTTTTCAACCTGTCCAGGTTGGCGAGCGATGGGGCCGCGCCTTTTAATTCATCCGTCATCAGAGCGCTCATCACCTCTACCGGAAGTGCCGCGATATAGTAGTCCGCCGTGATCGAAGAACGGCCGGACACGGTCTCCACGATTGTGCCGGTTACTCGTCCACTAGCCGTTTCGATCGCCACCACGCGGTTTCCGGGACAGAATTCCACACCGAGTTTCTTCAGATACTGAATCCAGGGATCGATCCAGACATCGTTCGTGGGCCCCGACAGCAGACGATCGAAGACGCGATCCGGGCAGATCAGGCCGTACAGAAGCTGCAATTGAGTGGAGCCGACGGTCCGCGTGCTGCTCTCTTCGGCGCGCATGGCGACCAGCGAGCGTGTAAGGCCTTCCCCTAGGTAGGCCTGGTAGGCCGTCGACATCCTTGGCGCCGCAATGAAATCCCACCATGAGATGTTCTCGAATTCCGCAAAACGGCGCTCGGAACAGCTCGTAGCCACGATCAGCAGGCGGTCGACGAAGTAGCTCAATTCGTCCGCCGGGACGCCCAGTGGCGTGAACAACTCCAGAAGAAACACCCGGAAATCATCCAGCGAGGCAGGGCAACGGGCGAGCCACGTGATTTCAGCCTGGTTAGACCTCGCTAGCAAGATGCGTGTCGCCACCGTGAGGTTGTCGAATGTGTTGCCATTCGCGCCGCAGGGGATGCGGCGCATTGTGTCGGTGACATGCTTATAGAAACCGGGAAAGAATCGGAAGCCGTGCTCCCCTGGAAGCGGCCTCCTGCCATCGCGGGCCGAACCCCGAACTGGAATGCTCCTGGCCTTGCCTCCCCAAACCGGCTTTCGCTCATAAACCCGCACCGAAAAGCCGCGCTCGGCCAACTCATGGGCCGCGCTGAGTCCTGCCACTCCGCCGCCGAGGATCGCCACAGTCTGCTGCATTTCGTAATTTTAAGACAGACAATAGAGGCCGACTCGGGGGTTCCACGAAGCAACTTTTTCTCGGAAGACTCTCGCCAGCGATTTCTGACGGAATGCCGCCCAACCAGCCGACCGAGTCGCCGGGGTTTTTTTTCTTTGACCGATCTACCTGGGATGGTTTCGTCTTTTCGGGGAAGTCCGCGGCGCCGCGGCCCTGGCGCGCTGCTCAGTTGAGTCCAAGCCAAACCTGATCGTTTGTCGAGCCAGCGAAGCTGACAGGCCAAACGGAACCGACACCAAAAGCCGGTCCTACGAGGCTTGTACGCGCATTTTCCGTGCGCGATGGTTCTCCGTGTTTACTCACAAGGTGACTTCATGCCCGCTCCTATTGGAGATTATGATAGGTGTCGACGCGCTGCCTTCATCGCGGTCAGTTGCTTGGGACGACCCTGGATCTCGATTCGAAGAAATCGAATTTTTCCCGATTTGTTCGGTAGCGCTATCCCTGATGGTGTTCCATCCGGTGGCGGCGCAACCAGTCGTCTCCGAAATCGTTGCCTGGCGAACGGAGCACAGTATGAATGTGGTTCGGATCGTTCGGGGCGCGCCCCCCGGGAGGGACCACATTGTCGTACTCGATGAGCAGCGTCGGGCCATGAACGCGGTAGTAAACTGCTTTGCCGGGCTCGGACGGCCCCATCCAGGCGAAATGGATGTTTTCGAATCCTCCCGACCGGATGGAGGCGCGATAGTCGCGCGCAACGTCCGGCCGCACATTCCCCAGATACTCATCGATAAGCGCTTCCAATAAATCCCGCTGGAAACTTTGCAGTCCCGAAAGACCGGCGGGGGTCTGGAGCTCGCGGTCGCGGCCCGGCAGCGTAAAGATATCAGCGGGCACGTTGTCGGAGAGCACCGCTTGCTTGACCTGCTCCGGCCGGAGCGCGTTGCGCAGCTCAAAACCTTTTCTGGTTTCTCCTGCGAGAAGAGCCCACCCGGCGTGCCGGCCGGACGGAATTACCGCCGGATCGGCGCCCAGGTGCAGAGGCGTCATGGAGACACTATGGTCGATCACAGCCACATTCAGCGCCAAGTGGTGGCCATCGAGCTTCACCCCCCAGGGGTCGTTGCCACCCGGTTTACCGAACACGTCGAGGAAGTAGAACTCGGAGCCGTAATGGTCGTGCGCGGCCTCGGAAGCCGACCCCAGAAACTCGTCCATGATCCCCATGATGACCTCGGCCTTGTAATATCCCTGGCTCGACATCAGGGTCTGGATCAGCCGGTGCGCTGCTGCGCGTTCCTGCGGATTCAGGTCACCCATTTTGATACCCTTCCGCGGATGGATGAAATGGGGCAGGTTGCTCCAGTCCTTGCGGTAGGCATCGTCGAACGCAAATTCGTACTTGCTTCGCAGTTCGGGACGCAGAGAGGCCAGGAAATCATTGGCAGCCTCGGCGAGAGAGCGATCCCGCTGAGGGTCGGCCGCGTACTGTTTCTGCGCGTGCAGCCGCAATGCCGCGCAGATCAGCCCGAGACTTCCGAGAAAACTGCGCCGGTTGGGATGACTGCGCGACGGACTATATGGACGTGCGGGCGGGAATCATCAGGATGGACCGCAAAGCTTCTCATGTTCTACCTCGTACTTTTCAGGCGACTAGTATATCGAAACGGGCCGCAGTCGTCTGGTGGATGGCCGGTCGCGCGCCGGTGTTGCAGAAGTTTTAGTGCAGCTGGAACGCGTTGGGATGAGCTGTAGCAGTCAATCATCCTGACGTGGCGCAAGCGTTCCAGGACTTCCACAAATTGCGGCGGCGGCTCACCGGGCAACGATACTGCGTCTCAGCCTGTCGCGAGGCGCGGATATATTTATCTTCTCGAAATAGTATCCGTCAATATTGCTAAACGGGACTGATCGGGCCCCGCCGCTTGTGCTCGACGCTGACCGGTACCATAACCCGTGCTCGAAGAATAAGCGGTTTGCAGACATCTCCAGTAACGAATCTGCGAACGAGCCAAGCCAAGGCCAAGAGAACACCAGAAGATGAGAGGTATGCATCCGATGAAAACAAGGCAGCGAATTCTCTGTTGTGGACCGTTTTCCCGGTCTCCGCTGGACTCGTCTGGATAGCTCTGAGTGCTGCCGCCGGCCAGTTGCGCGCCGGGTCGAGCGAGTGGCGGCAGAACGACACCGAGTGGGCCTCGTACTCAGACGACGTAAAAGGACCAGGTACCGGCCGCTGGAGCAAATCAACGCGTCGAATTTCAACAAACTCGAGCTTGCCAGTGTTCACAAGCAAGGGCTGCGATGTCGTCATGTCCGAATGTGGCGATGGCATGTCCAACGGCAGCCGCCTGAGTGCGCTGATGAATGCCTTGGAAGTGTTCGTGGGCTTGCCGTGAAAGCTCGTGTCCGCTCGGGTGAGCTGCCGTATTCTTTCCTTCCCTAATCTCACCCCCTGGTCTTTCCGAGGCGGTGTCTTGACCGCAGTTGCAAGTTGGTGACGGCGGTTCATGGTTATTCTACGCCACCACCTGCCGGGTAGCTGGCTGCGATCCATCTAGGATCGCTTTTAGGGCCCACAGATCCCGATGGCCCATGATCTTGCGGAACGATTTTTCTCCTTCCAAGAAAGCGGCTGCCGACCAACGCGCTGCCATACCAGGACGCCAGCGGCAAACCCGGCGGGTGCGATCGCGAACGCCGGAATGCGGATTGTCCACGATATCGCTGGTAGCCAAACAACGATGCAGAGAGCGTGGAACATCGAGCCGGTTGATGGTGAAACATTCCTCCAGCCCTTCCAGCAGCGCTGCGGCCGCGTCGGGATAGTCGTGCTCCAGCCAGCCGGCAATCTGGCGAAACTTGGCCATACCGTCCTTCTGATTCATCTTCCAAGCCGCGCGCATCAGCGAGGCGGTCTGGGCCTGCTGCTCGCGCGGGAGCCGTCTGAGCACGTTGCGCAGTTTGTGGTTCCTGCAGCGCTGTACCGGCACCTCGGCTCCAAACACCGCGTGGATCGCCGTGCGCAGAGCCTTCGAGCCATCAATGATGAATAACCGCCGGCGCGCCGGATCAACGCCGTGCTCGACCAGATGTTGGAGCAGATCCTTGGCTGCTGCGGCGTTCTCGGTCGCCCCCTCGCGCAGCGCCAGCACGTGTTTGTGACCTTGCACATCCACACCCACAGCGGCTAGCACGCATTGATCTCCGAAGTGCATGCCATCAATGTAGATGATCAACAGCTCCACCTCGTCAAAGCGCCGCTCCAGCAACTGCTTCAGCGCCGCCTCGGAGGCTTGGGCCGCTTCCCGGCTCACGGTCGATCGCGACACCCCCACCGTATCGGCCATCTCCGGAATCACGCGTTGATAGCGGCGTGTAGAGACGCCATCCACAGAATCTCAAGCATCCGTTCTCCGGTAGCCGTGTCCTGTTGCAAGGCTTGGTAGACCGGAATTGGCACTTCCTTGCCCGCACCTCGGCCCTTTCTGCGGAGACGCGGCTTGTTGACCCGCAGCTTACGCTGCTTCAGACTTACCCGGCCGGGCTGAGTTCCATGCCAGACGATATCGGTTGGGCGTGCCTTGCCTTGCTGCGGCGACCCGGCCACCTGCAAGGCTGATAGCTCCAGCACAGCCTCGATACTGGCACACCCCATCACGTCGATCATTTCATCCACGGCCATGCGGCTCTGCTCGATCAGCTCCAGCATCGGCAGCAACGCCTGGCCGTTGTGTACCAGAAACTCGGCAAGCTTTCGCTCGCCTACCTTTCCCCGTTTGTCAATGGTGTGATAACTTCGTTTCATGGCGGTTCTCCTTTTCAAGGTTTGATCACCCCGATTCTATTCAGAATCAGGGGGAACCGCCAACTCAACTTGCAACTACGGGTGAGACACCGTCCTTTCCGATCGCTTCAGGGATAAGCCACGCCTCAGTCGCACTGACTGGGATGCGGCTATTCCTTTCCGAATCCAAAAGCCGCACTTATGGGCTGCGTTGAGGCGACTCTCGATTCAGCGCATGTTCAAACTTTCGCAGGACCGCCGGAGTTTTGAAGTCGCCAGTCAGAATTTCACGATTCGTTGCGTTGCGGCCGTAGAGTTCTTTGTTGGTGTCGCCATCCGGGCGAAGCGTCGCGCCTGACAGCGAGATGCCTGCGAACAGCCCGTGCGAGCGGGAATACGACAGCACCTCCGCCTGCTCCGCGTCCGTCTGAGCGGTCAAGGAGCGACCAATCGGGCCTGCCGCCACGGATGCATCTCCGCCAAGGCTAAACTTATCGGATAACAAGTGCTTCATTCCGCCCTCGTTCATCACCAGCAACACAACATCGGTGTCCGACACGCCAACGATTGTTTTGAAGCATCATAATAGAGATTCGTGTCGGGCGCTCAATTCCCGCTTCAAACTTTCCGGGAATTAGAAATAGAGTTTGTTTTGAGATCACCCTAAAGACGGTTTGTTTTGACTTGATAAGTGTTTTCAAGATGACCTCTGGTATTTACGTGGATAAGCCACGCGTCCAGCAAGAATAACGCGGCTCACTTCGATGGCGAAATTAAAGGCTTCCAGGAAGCGTTGGAAACTGCCGCCCAGCCAGCATGGTATGGATGGAGCAGCGCTTCGTCGTGTACCTTGCTTCCAAGGACCGACCCGAAAGCTGTTGATAAATCCGCTTCGCTGCAGGAATCGATCTGTCTGTGGCGTGCCACGGCTGTTATTTTTCAGGAAACCAGAGCAACGCCAGCGGTAGAGCCAACTGTCACAAAGGCCCAAGAATCGCCGCAAATCATGCTCCGAGTCTTGTCTAGTTTTAAGGGGGTTACGCCCACGTCCGTGGAGCAGTGGCATCGCGAAGGCGAGTGGTGGATCCGGCACGATAAGACCACAAAGTCCCTCGCACGGCTCAGGATGGATGCCATCAAGGCGCTCCAGTGGGGCCTGCCCGCATTAACCGCGAAGCCCGAGTGGAAAGACTCGAATACCTTGCACATTACGTCCGGTCTTGGGCCGCCGATATTCGATGTCGCCGAAGGCTATGTGCTGTTCGAACCGGGCCAAATTACCTGCAGGGTCCGATTCAAACTGCCGCTTGCGAGTTTCTTGCTCAAAGACAAGACGCTTTCGGATGTAGGTGCGATGGCCTTGGACGTCGCGGGTAAGCCGTTCGATAGCAAGGAGGTCTTCATAGTCCACGGACATAGTGAGAATGCCCGTGCCCAACTGAAAGCCTTGCTCACTGCTCTCGGACTTCAGCCAGTTATCCTGAGCGAGCAAACCCACCACGGACGAACGATCATCGAAGAATTGGAGCATTACTCGAAGACCTGCTCCTTCGCGATCGTGCTCATGACTCCAGACGATGTCGTGGGTGAGGCCGCTGAGAAGTCACTCCGCAGGGCACGCCAGAACGTGATTTTGGAGCTCGGTTGGTTCATGGGGCGGTTGGGCCGGGAGAACGTCATTCTGATGAGCCAGGGCGAGGTTGAATTGCCATCCGATGTCCACGGCGTCCTCTATCTCCCGTTCAAAACGGACCTCCACGAAGTCGCCGCCGAAATCTCCCGACAGTTGCGCGATGTTGGACTACTGTAGACGGTGCACTATCCAGGTCTTTGTATCATGCGCCGTCGCGAGTCCGCAGTTTGTTCGACACATAGGCAGATCTACTGTGGTCCAACGGCGGACGCCTCGAAGATCGGTTGCTGGCGATAAATCCCCATTTAGCCAAAATCGGTTTATGGATGCGAAGGCTGTTCTCGCCAACGATCGTCCAGCTGTCCCGCCTCGGCCTTTAGCACGGCCTAGTATCGGGATAGATAGTGGTACAACACCTACCGCAGTGAACACTGCAGCGAAGCTAATGCGAGATTCGGGCCGGCGCCACGAACGAACCCGATCGTACGCAACCCGACCGAGTAACTGCTCCAACTCAACCCGATTCAAAACCCCAAGGCCCAGCGAAAAGCACGGTAAAGCGCCCACAAGAGCAGCAGGATCACAACCCCAGCGCCTATTCTGATCGTCAGAACAATGCGATCCAGTCCGCTGAAATCCAATCGATCTAAGCCAGACCGAAAGAAGTGTTTGGGCTGGTGCTGAATGGCAAAACCCGCAGCGACCGCTCCGGCGACAGTATCAGGGACTAACGGCTCGAAAATGGGAATCGTGGGATCATACTGTAGTGCCTCCCATTTCAATTCGCCCTCAAACGCCTCCATCAGTTCCTGCTTGGTCCATTCGATAGTTTTCCATTCTCCGACATATTGCATGTATTCCTGTTTACGCGGCAAGACGTGGCCCAATCGCTCGATCAGCAAGTTTCGTACTAACGCTTTGTCGGTCGGCACGGTAAACCTGCCTTTGCCAAACGCCGGGAGCACGGCGTTGACCGCCTCCAGAACAAACTGGCTCTTGGCGTTAACCGCTTCGCGGTAGGTGCTGCCTACGCCCAGTGGATTTGGGTCGGTCGCGACCAGATTTCTCAGCCGCACCAAAACAGGATCTTTGATCTCGTCGCAAACAATTCGGTGCGTGAGTGAACCTACGATGTATTCATACAGACACCAACCGCGGTCCATATAGTCCGGGTCGGAGAGCACCAGAAGATTGTCGATGTACTCGTTCATCGCATCGAGCACCTGGCTCAAGGCTGTCGCCATTTCGGGTGTTGAGGTATCTTGTGGGAAAGACGTGTAGTCGTAGATGAGATAACAATTCTTCAGCGCCTTTAACTTCTCAAGTTGTCGGCCGTCGGGATCCGGATGGATCCTGCTCGTCCAGCGATGCGAGACGAAGACTAACGGATCGGGTTCTTGGAGACTAAGGTAGGTCTGCAGGGCCTCAAGATCGGCTTTTGGCGCGCCAGCCAAATCGGTTTTTGCCTGCCTGACCCGTTCAGTTAACGTGACGCGGTCCGGCGCCAGATATCGCACCGTGATTTGGCATTGCTTCATCCAAAGTGGCACAACCAATCGCCCTCTCTCGACTCGTCCAAGGTCAGGCCCGATTATCGTCTCCGGATATGTCACCGGAGAGAGGCGAACGGATCGCCTTCCTGGCAACGAGATTGGCCAGGGGGTGCGAGGGGTCTCCGTGCGATAGACCTTCGGATCGTCGGCACAATCGACCAACCGCCGGGTCTCGATCAGCTTCCAGATCCTCCGCCGCAAATCCTCACGCGCCTTGACCTCGGCCCTGTACTGAGCGAGCGTTTTGCCCCTGTGCTCCTCATAGGCCGGGAAACCGTCCCAGCCCACTAAATCGCGCGCGTGAAGCAATTTCACATGATCATCAGCCGACATGTTCAATCTAGATTAGGTCATTTGACTGCTGCAGTGGTAGCGAAAGACTCTACATATGCTTCAGGAACAAGGGGCGTCCAGGCCGAACCGCGGGGTCAGAACGAAACGCAGCAGGTCGACGAGACGGTTACTATCGAGAAATCCCCTTCCCACCAATAAACGTAGAAACGGGACGATGAAAGACCGCGCTTTGGAGCGTCGAGGATAGCGACGGCCCGGGGCTGTGCGGAAAACTCTTGATTCAGCACACCCAGAATCCATAACGCTAAGACGCTTGTTTCAGCGGGGATCGACTTTGAGAGGGGATTTCCGCACAGCAGTCTCGTACGGTTGTGACCGGGACGCCCAGTTCTCTTGCGATGTCTCGCCAGTTCAAACCCTGCTGGCGCATCTTGATCGCTTGGTCTCGATGAAATACCCTGCCAGGCGGCCAACTTGCTTTCCCTTTGCCCGAGCGTTCAGAACACCAGCCTTAACCCGTTCTCGGATAAGCTCGCGCTCGAATTCGGCAAAGGCAGCCATCAGGTGCATGAGTAGTCGCGCTATTGGATTGCTCCCATCGGTGTCGATGTTTTGGGTTACTGCCACGAAGCGCACTCCCAGGCCTGATAGCTCCAGGGTGCTTTGCACCAGATGAGCGAGACTGCGTCCCCAGCGATCAAGCCTCCAAACAACCACGGCATCGAAGCGGCGCTGGCGGGCGTCCTTCATGAGCCGATCGAGTTGTGGCCGTGACGCTTTGGCGCCGCTCCAGCCTGTGTCGACATATTCTCCGGCGACCTCCCAACCGCGGCGAGCACAGTAATCCCTGAAACAGAGTGATCAACGGGAGCTTGAGCCGGTAACTCAGGCGACACAGGTGATCGAGTGTTGGTTTGCTTTCGCCGGTAGCCCAGAGTCGGAAGGCGCAGGGAGACCCGCCCGCAATCATCGACAGATACTCCCTGGTGGCGCCTTCTGTCTGGTTTAAACACCCATATAGGTTGTCACGTAGCGCCGCTCCCATATCCAATTGCTGCAGATTGGGCAAGTCTGCCAGCAGGTGCCCAATGGCTTCGGCGGCCCAGAGCTCGTACTGTTGCTCCTCTAGTGAAGCTGCGATCGTCGGCACGTCCAAAGTCCCGAGCGGTTCCAAACAAATGGAACACCGGCCCGGCAGCGCTCTTGCTCGGAGTGGCGCAAACCGGGAATGGCAATGTGGACACCGGTCGCCCAGCGGACACTTGTGAATCGGACAGATCGTGACAGACTGAAGGGCCCAAAGAGCGGAGTGTACAGCGGTACTCCAGCCGCGCGCCATTGCTCCAGACAGCCTGGGCACCATGCCTCGGTGGTTCGAAACGTACCGGGCTGTGCAATACACTCTTCGAGAGCGGATAACGTAAGCAGACGCAAGTCACGTCGTTCCGTTGCGACTTCGAGAGCCTGAAGGAGGGGCTCCGAAACTTCCCGAGGCCGTTGGCTGGGTAGGCGTACCGCATGGTGGAACGGGAAATCCGGCACGGGCGTGGCGGCGAAAGGACATGTAGGATCAGCCGCCACACAGATACCACATGGGCTTCGGCCAGTCTGATCACGTAACTGCCGAGGCTCTCACCGAGCGGAGTCCCCAGCCCACGTGGGTTGAGTGCGTAAAGTGGGCTGGTCTGAAGGGCTGATTCCGCGAAATCCCATCGGTCGAAATTAGAGAGTCTGGTCCGAGTCATGAGCTTCTGTGACCCCGACAATGTCTCTCTTCGGGTGCCGGTGCCCTGGGTATCTCTGCTTCGGGTGATCTCCTTTTGCTGTTGCTGGCTTCTCTGAGCCGTGTGTGGGCTCCGGAAATCCAAGCCGCAGCCGGAGTTGCCCGAGCGCGTCGGCATCCTCATGGAGCTGAGATTCGCCGCGAGTGGCCTCCTCAATTAACCTGGCGCATTGCGATACCGACAACGCGTGTTTCTCCAAGTACTTGGGCGTCAGCGTCGGCGCGGATGCTCGCACCGCGGTGGCGAGCGCTCTTACCAACCAATCTTTCAGAATGCCGACGCAACCGATGCTGCGTTCGTAAACGTACTCCCATGAGTTGACCAGGTCGGGTTGCTGCAGAAATCGCATTTGGGCAGCGAATGTTTGAAGTATCCTTGCGAACGTCCGGCGGCCTGAAGCCTTCGCCACGTCATAGCGCTGAAAATGGATATCGATGCTTCTGCGGCTTAATTGACCGCTGAGATTTCTGGTGCGGAGTAGCTCATAGGTGCCGCACAGGACATGGGCAGTATTGGATCGGTTGGCAAGCGACTTCAAAACGTTCAACTGATCTTCGATTCTGCGGCCGGAAGCGAGGGCGAAAAGATGCTGGGCTTCATCAATCAGAACTGTCTTGGGCCGCCGGTAGCGTAGAGCCTGTTCGACGGCGTGGTGGTAGTCGGCTGTGAGTCCTCGATCATTCGGATAGGGCGTTATCAACTGTACGCCCCGATCTATGGGACCAAAGCGCCGCTTGTAATCGATGAGCGGCTCATTCATCGCGTGAAGCATCCGCTTGAAATGAGCCCGCCAGCTGAAATTGCCAGATTCGGGCGGAGTGGCCTCGATGACCACGACTGGTAAGTGCCCGGGATCTACCTGGACGTCCGGCGCGATGTTAGTGCTGAGCAGTTGCCGGACTTTTGACAATAAAGTCGTCTTCCCCACTCCTGTAGGCCCGAAAACAATAATGAGCGAGTTCGGGGCTGATTCCGTGATAGCCTCCATCAGTCGGTCCTTGGCTTCGACCAGTAACGGATGAGCGACTGCGAAATCCCTGAACTGTTGAATGCGGGCCGATGGCGGTTGTGAAAGAAGATCGGGGAAGAGGCCCGGCTCCGCGCTCATCAGAAACTCTCAAATACCTGCTCGTCCATAACAATCGAATCAGTGACCGGCGTTTCTCCAGCCGGCTGCGGAATCTCCAGTGAGCTCGAATCAGGTTGCCGGGTTCGCTCTCTCGTTAGTTGGCTCTCCCGTGCACGTAGCCGCTGCAGCAACAGTGATTCCTGCAGATCCGTTGATTGAAGGGACTGTGCCAGCTTGCTCGCCGTGATCTGGTACTGGCGGCCACGCTCTCGATTTTGGGCGCGTAGCTGCTTGGAGGCGATTAAAAGCTCCTTCTGTGATCTGCCTTGAAAGATGCGATAGTGATCCGAGTGGCATTCGACCCATCGGCGGCCGATGAAAGCATAAGCTGTACCCAGGTCGAAAGGATCAAAGCGCACAGGAACCTGTCGGCGCTGAATAGTTGGATCGTCCATCACATCAGCCCAGTAATAGATGTAGTTGATCTTGACGCCGTGGCCCGGCGACACCAGAGCCGTCCCTCTGGGCGTGCTTGGCAGAGTGGCGATCATGAATTCATGATCGTAGAGAATAATCCGCTGAAGGCGTGATCCGGTGTTCTGGAAACCGCGGTCGTAGGCGTCTCGTGGGCTCTCTCCCAGAGAGGGATGGATGTTCGTGTCATAGATGTCGTAAAGATAATGGCAAAGCTAGTCCACAAACGGGCCCAATGGCCATACGGCTAGCTCCTTCGGATTGACTGACTTCGTTACCTGGCGGACGTTACGGGTGATTTGAGTGTTGCCGAGAAAGTTGTAAACGAATTGAGTGTTCGTTGTGCCGAACAATCGCTCCACTACGGACCCGAACCGGGCCTTAGCCGGTGGCCGGGTTTTCTTGATACATTCGTAGCGCGCGAGCAGCGCTTCAAAATATGTGCTGCGGAATTCAGGCCCGCCATCAACTACTAGACATTGCGGCAGCCGATTGCGGCGGCGAACACACTCGCGCAGCACCATCATGCAAGAACGATAGCTCGGTTCTTCGAAATCCACGTGAACCGCAAGGGCGCGCCGGGAAAACGCATCCATCATCAACGTCAGCCACGGGCGCCCGACGACGTGCTTACCGGAAGAGTCGGTCAATTCGATATCCAATTGCGTGTGATCGATGTGGCAGATCTCGAACGGGCGGTCGCCATGGCGCGGTGTTTTCACCTCCAACTCCATGTAGAATGGCCCATGCTGATAGGCAGCACGGGGTCCCTGCCTCATCAAAGTCTGTTTGATTCGATTCCTGTGGCGCACT